>NXNN01000016.1_pt1 | contig 36155 bp, 28 predicted proteins | sample 2041041 | NCBI WGS metagenome assembly NXNN01 (sample SAMN07660617, study PRJNA407663) | chicken gut metagenome | isolation source: caecum content treated with Lincosamide | host: Gallus gallus domesticus | place: Czech Republic: Brno | collected 2016 | reverse complement strand
ACTATAAAACAGGCATTGCGCTCATGCAATGCCTGTTTGCGGTTCTCTGTTGATTTGGGCGCTCCCGGCAATAGGTTTAACTTGTTTTGCGGGCAGGCGGGCGGAAAAATAATAAAAGCGCCCCGATTCAGGAGCGCCCAAATCAACAGAGAACCGCAAACAGGCATTGCATGAGCGCAATGCCTGTTTTATAGTTTTCTGCATGGTTACGGAATAAAAATCTGTATCTGATAATTCCATTGCAATATGCCGGAAAGAACGATGAACCGCAAAGTATATTCCGGAACAGTATTGTATCTGTTTTTCGCCGTTTGGAACAGCTTTTCCGCAGTCCGGCGGTAGTTTTGTTCCGTACAGTCGGCGCACAGATAGTTGCCCTTCGGAAGTTTTTTGAGCCCTTTTATCTGCGTGTATTTCAGGCATTGCGCAAACAGGCGGGTCTGTCCGTCCTGCTCATACACGCCGGCGAGATCTTCGAATGCAAATTTATCTTTCATGGCGGCGGGGAGCTGGCTGTAAAAGTGCCTGTGATAATTCCATAAATTGTCCAATGTGGGGGATTCGAGCGAATCGGAGAGCAAAATGACCCTTTGCGGAAAATGCTTCATCAAAAAGCTCTCCGCCGGCGGCTGGCTGCTCAATTTGCTTTCGTAAAACGTGCGCGCGCGCCGGATTCTGTTTTTGGCATTATTCAGTTCGGCAATTTTTTCATCCGCCTTCTTTTCCGCCAGTTTCAGCTTTTCCGTAATTTTACGGAAATCTTCATACGAAAGTATCTCTTTTATTTCCGCCAGCGACAAATCCATACAGCGCAAAGCGTGGATCGTGTTGAGCCGTACGATCTCCTGTTGCGAATAATATCTGTATCCCGTCCATTCGTCAACTTTACAGGGTTTTACCAGTCCGATGCGGTCATAGTGCCGCAGGGTTTCTGAGGTCACGCCGGCTATTTTCGCCGTCTGGCTGATCGTAAAAAACTCTTTCATCTTTATAAAACTCCGCAGAAGGTTTGTGTAACGCAAAGGTTTGTTTTTATTGTAACACTGCAAAGAAGGCAATGTCAAACAATTCCGCGGAAGATCGGAGGGCGGAAACAGCGGCGGAAGCCGCAAGACCGGTGCGGCAAATGTTTCCACGGCGGATAAATTGCAGAAATCCGCCGCGGGCGGGCAAGAAATTTCCGTCAACCATTGACAGCGGAGGGAAAATGTGTTAACCTATTGTTGCCTGTAAATGAACGTTCACGCGGAAGGGGACAAACGCAATGGAAGGAAAGAAAAAAATCACGCTCAGGGATATTGCCGCCAAAACGGGGCTGTCGGTGAACACCGTTTCGCGCGTACTCAACAAAAAGCCGTATTATACCAAGGAGGTGGAGGAAAAGGTCAACGCCGCCTGCAAAGAACTGGGTTACATCGTCGACATGAATGCCTCCGGTCTGCGCAGCGGCTCCACGCACACCATAGCAATCCTTTTTGACGACCTGATCAACCCGTTTTATTCGTATACGACGGATATTATCTCCAAACGGTTCGAGGAGGTCGGGTATAACTCCATTATTTTTTCCAATAACGGAAAGTCTGCGTATGTCGATTACGAGATGATGCGCAGCGTTATGGCGCGCAAGCCGGACGGCATCCTTTCCTTTCTGGAACCGGCGGAGGATATGGTTGATTTTATCAAAGAAACGGGCATTCCGTTTGTTATTTTCGGCCGCGACGGTGCGCCGTACGGCATGTGCGGCGTCTGTGCGGATGAGGAATACGGCGGCTACGTCGCCGGGAAACATCTGCTGGATCGCGGATACCGCAAACTTACCTATATCGGCAGCTGGCACGACGTCAAGGTCTGTCTCGACCGTCAGAAAGGGTTCGAGCGCGCCATTGCCGAGGCGGGCGCCGCTCCCGCGCAGATCTTTTATATCCGAGAACGTGAGTTCGGGGAACTGATCGATGAGCTTGTCTCGAACGGTACGGACGGCATATTCTGCTTTAACGACATTATTGCTTTCATCGTCATCGAGGCGCTTGAAACGCGCGGAATCGAAGCGGGAGTCGATTACGGGATCGTCGGGTACGACAACATCCAGCAGATGCTGCGCATGCCCCGCCTGATCACCACCGTAGACGTAGGCTGCCACGATTTTGCCGAGGCGGGCGCCGACGCGATGCTCGCGCTTTTAGCGGGGGAAGAATTTTCCTCCGGCTCCTTCTGCGAAACGCACAAGTCGTTTCTCGTAAAAGGCAAGACCACGCGCTGAAGCGCAGCCGCAGCCGAAATTTCTGCCTGAATAAAAAACCGCCCGCGCAGCCGCGCGGGCGGTTTTCATCTATACCGGCTCGGAAAGGGTTTCCGCAGCCGTTTTCACTGCCCGCGGTCAGTTTTCCCCTCGCGTACGGCGCAGACGAGCAGCAGAATGAAAACGGGGAGGAGCAGCGCAGAGCAGAGCAGGGCGGAATAGTTTCCGAGTCGGTCAGCCGTCAGTCCGCCCGCAACCGCGCCGAGCGCGAAGCAGAGGATGACGAGCGCATAGACGCCGCTCTTTTTGAGCTTTGCCCCGTCCTTTTCGCGCACGCCGCCGAACAGGTTCACGGCAGCCTGGCGCAGATTGTTCGTGCAGAAGGTCGTCGCCGCTTTGGCGCCGCGGCATTCGGTAAAGGTATTGTATTGCAGGGCGCACAGGAAGGAAACGGAAACGTAGGTATACCAATCGGAAGCGCTCTGCGGAATAAAGGCGAGCGCGGCGAAGGCGCACATCTCCACGGCGGTCGTAAACAGCGGCAGCCGCAGTTTTTTCAGCAGCGCGGGCAGAGCGGCGGAAACGAGTATGCCCGCCAGATAGGCGAGTATGGAGAACAGGTAGTGCAGAGCCTCCGCAAACCTGCCCTGCACCAGCCGCAGTGCGAGAAGCACGAGGTTTCCCGTCTGCGCGTTGCAGAACACGCCGCCGTGCAGTAAAAAGGTGTACGCCTCCAGAAAACCGCCAACAAAGGCGAAGGAGAGGAATACATACAGAGTTTTTTCCGGCTCGAAGGTGCGGGGCGCGGGCAGCCCCGCCGTGGCAGTATTTTCCATAAATTCGTGTTCCCTTATTCGGTGAATTGTCGCGCATTCCGGCGCGTTTTCTATTGTAGCCGCTTTGCCGCGGAAAGTCAATGCGGGGGTGCCGAAAGTTTCGTTCCGTTCTATAAAAAAATGTTATGCGCGCGCATATGCCCATGTGCTGCACGGGGAATCCCGCGGCATCCGGCGGGCATGCCGCCGTGCCGGGTATTTTCATAAATTTGTTTTAAAATCCCGCCGCGATTCCGTTGACAAATTCGGGCAAATCGTTATAATGTTAGATAACCTAACATTTTTGAGGTTTGTGATGGATAAGAGGCACATCGGCTACGCTGTCAATTCTCTCAGCCGCCGTATCTCCCGGGTGATGGACAGCATCCCCGCGATCAAGGAAAATAAAAATTTGACGGGTATCCAGATCTGGGTGCTTAATTTTTTGTTCCGAAGCGCGGAAAAGGACGTGTATCAGCGGGATGTGGAGCGGGAATTCAATATCCGCCGCTCGACGGCTACGGAGCTTTTGAAGGCAATGGAGGGAGGCGGACTCATCCGCCGCGAGCCGGTCGACTTCGACGCCCGCCTGAAAAAGATCGTGCTCACCGAGTATGCGGAGGACATCCGCAAACAGCTGCAGGCGCAGATCAAAAGGACGGAAGCGCAGATGACGGAAGGGTTCACCGACGAGGAGATCGAAACCTTCTTTTCCTTTGTGGAGCGGTTCAAAAACAACCTCAAAAAATGCGAATGATACCGATTCGCAGCCGTTGGGCGCTCGCGTGCGCGGGGCGTATGCGAGGGGAGAGAACAGGTAAATTTCAGAATAAGGAGTAAAGAGAATGATCAAAACTTTGGCGAAAAGTATCCGCGAATACAAAAAACCGTCGATACTTTCCCCCATCTTCGTTTCGATCGAAGTCATCCTCGAATGCCTGATGCCGTTGGTCATCGTCTGGTTCATGGATGCGCTCGAAACGTCGAAAACATCGTCGGAATTGATGAATTGTATTCTCGTATACGGCGGTTCATTGATCGGCATGGCGATCTTATCGCTCGCCACGGGCATGCTGTCGGGCAGGTTCGCCGCCTGCGCGAGCGCAGGCTTTGCGAAGAACCTGCGCAAGGATATGTACTATGCGATCCAGAACTATTCGTTCGCGAATATCGACCGCTTTTCTACCTCGTCTTTGGTAACCCGCCAGACGACGGACGTGACCAACGTGCAGATGGCGTACATGATGATCATCCGCGTGGCGATCCGCTGCCCGTTCATGCTCATCTTTTCGCTCGTCATGTCCTTTACGGTCAACGTTACCATCTCGTGGGTGTTTTTGGCGCTCGTGCCCGTGCTCGCCGCGGTGCTCGTGATCGTCATCTTCAAAACGCACCCGATCTTTGAGCGCGTTTTCCACAAGTACGACAACATGAACCGCTCCGTCCGCGAGGACATCAAGGGCATCCGCGTCGTCAAATCCTTCGTGCGCGAGGACTTTGAAAAGAAAAAGTTCAAGGCGGCTTCCGAGGACGTCTGCAAAGACTTCACCCTCGCCGAGCGCATCATGGCGATCAACGGGCCGGTCATGCAGTTCTGCATATGGCTCGCTTTCCTGCTCATCTTCCTGCTCGCGGCGATCATTACGGGGCAGGCGATGGAGGCGAACAACGTTTCCGGCGCCGTGACGGGCGGCGATCTGACGGCGCTCATCATGTACGCCTCGCAGATTCTTTCCTCCGTCATGCAACTGTCGATGGTTCTCGTCATGGTGATCATCGCGCGTACCTCCGCCGAACGTATCGTGGCGGTTCTGAAGGAAAAGAGCAGCATCGTTTCCCCCGAAAACGCGGTCACCGAGGTCAAGGACGGCGACATCGTCTTCGACAACGTCAGTTTCAAATATTCCAAGGATGCGGAAAAATTTGCCCTTTCGGGCGTCAATCTGCACATTAAATCGGGGCAGACGATCGGCATTCTGGGCGGCACGGGCGCATCCAAATCCACCCTCGTCAACCTCATCCCGCGCCTGTACGACACGACGGAGGGCGCCGTGTACGTCGGCGGGGTCAACGTCAAGGACTACGACCTCGAAGCGCTCCGCAACAAGGTCGCCATGGTCTTGCAAAAGAACGTTCTGTTCTCGGGCACGATCAAGGACAACCTGCGCTGGGGCAAGGAGGACGCGACCGACGACGAAATGCGCCGCGTCTGCCGCCTCGCCTGCGCGGACGACTTCATCCAGGCGTTCCCCGATAAGTACGACACCTACATCGAGCAGGGCGGCACCAACGTTTCGGGCGGGCAGAAACAGCGCCTGTGCATCGCGCGCGCCCTTCTGAAAGACCCGAAGGTGCTCATCCTCGACGACTCGACCAGCGCCGTCGACACCAAGACGGACGCAATGATCCGCAAGTCCTTCCGCGAGGAGATCCCGAACGTTACGAAGATCATCATTGCGCAGCGCGTTTCTTCCGTACAGGACGCAGACCAGATCATCGTGATGGACGGCGGCAGGATCGACGCCATCGGCACGCACGAGGAGCTGCTCGCTTCCAACCAGATCTATCAGGAAGTGTACTATCAGCAGAACAAGATCGGCAACCCGTCTGCCGCAGCAGAGGGAGGTGAGAGCCATGAGTAAGACCGTTGCAACGCAGGCAAAGCCGAAAATGCATACCTTCAAATTGCTCGGAAGGCTGCTCGGCTATCTGTTCCATTACTATAAAGGCAGAATGATCGCCGTATTCGTCTGTATCGCCTTTACGGCGGCGGCAGGTATCAGCTCTTCGGTATTTTTGCAGCTCGTACTCGCCGAGGTCATCACCCCGCTCACGGAGGGCGGCGCGCAGTGGGCAGACGTTTCCGGCGCGCTCTTCTGGATCATCTTCGGCATGGCTGTGATGTACGTCGTGGCGCTGGGCGCGTCCTTCTTCTACAACCAGACGATGGCGGTCGTCACGCAGGGATTCCTGCGCGACGTGCGCGACGATATGTTTTCCGAGATGCAGACATTGCCCATCCGCTATTTCGATACGCATACCCACGGCGACATCATGTCCGTGTACACCAACGATACCGACGCGCTGCGCCAGCTCATCTCCATGAGCATTCCGCAGGTATTCTATTCCTGCATCGCGGCGATCACATTGCTCGTCATCATGCTCCTCAACAGCCTGTGGCTGATGTTCGTCGTTCTCGTGGGCGTCGTGTTCATGGCGCTCGTGGCGAAGGCGGTCGGCGGCCGCAGCGCGCGGTACTTCATCCGCCAGCAGGAGGTTATCGGTAAGACCGAGGGCTACATCGAGGAGATGATGGGAGGTCAGAAGGTCATCAAGGTATTCTGCCACGAGGAAAAGGCGAAAGAGGAGTTCGACAAGATCAACGACGAACTCTGCGACGCGTCCGACAAGGCGAACGCCTACGGCAACATTCTGATGCCCGCCGTCATGAACATCGGGCATTTCATGTTCGTCATCACGGCGATCGTCGCCGGTCTGTTCGTCATGTTCAACGTGCGCAACTTCACCATTCTCGGCTGGGGAGACGAGTTCACCACGTCCGTTGCCATGATCGGCTTGATTGCGACCTTCCTGAACATGTCCCGCCAGTTCTCGCTGAACATCGGGCAGGTCTCCATGCAGATCAACTCGGTCGTCATGGGTCTCGCGGGCGCGGGCCGTATCTTCGAACTGCTCGACGAAAAGCCGGAAGAGGACAACGGATACGTCACCCTCGTCAACGCGAACATCGACGAAAACGGCAACATCACCGAGAGCGCCGAGCGCACGGGCAAGTGGGCGTGGAAGCACCCGCACCAGGCGGACGGCACCGTCACCTACACCGAGCTGAAAGGGGACATCCGCATGTTCGACGTCGACTTCGGCTACGTTCCCGAAAAGATCGTCCTGCACAATGTCAGCCTGTACGCGAAGCCGGGGCAGAAGATTGCCTTCGTGGGAGCTACGGGCGCGGGCAAGACTACGATCACCAACCTCATCAACCGCTTCTACGACATCGCCGACGGCAAGATCCGCTACGACGGCATCAACATCAACAAGATCAAGAAGTCCGATTTGCGCCGCTCGCTGGGCATCGTGCTGCAGGATACCAACCTGTTCACGGGCACGATCATGGAGAACATCCGCTACGGCAAGCTGGACGCGACGGACGAGGAGTGCATCGAGGCGGCGAAACTTGCCAACGCGCACGACTTTATAACGCGCTTGCCCGAAGGGTACAACACCGTGCTGCGGCACGAGGCGTCCAACCTCTCGCAGGGCCAGCGCCAGCTCATCTCCATCGCGCGCGCGGCGGTCGCAAACCCGCCCGTCATGATTTTGGACGAGGCGACATCCTCCATCGATACGCGGACAGAGGCGCTCGTACAGAAGGGCATGGACGCGCTGATGAAGGGCAGAACGGTCTTTGTCATCGCGCACAGGCTTTCGACCATTCAGAACTCCGACGCGATCATGGTTCTCGACCACGGTCGCATCATCGAGCGCGGCTCGCACGAACAGCTCATCGAACAGCGCGGCACCTACTACCAGCTGTACACGGGAGCGTTCGAGCTCGAATAGAGGAATGCTAAAACGACAGACAGCGCCCCGCGCTTCCATTTGGAAGCGCGGGGGATTTTTTGCGGATAAATATTATTTCGGCGAAAGGGAGCCTTCTCTCGGAATTTTGAGGCAAAATCTTTGCAGTAAATAACGGATTGCGCGTAAAATCGATTGACAAATGCTGTCGGAAAATGATATTATAATAAAGCTTGAACGGGGGCGTAGCTCAGTTGGTTAGAGCGCATGCTTGACATGCATGAGGTCATAAGTTCGAGTCTTACCGTCCCCACCACGCAAAAAGAGGTACCCGGCAGGGTGCCTCTTTTTGCGTGGCGGAAATTTACGGAAATTGAACGGGCTGCCGCGCAAGCGGACGGCTGTTCGTGCGCGTGCGCGTCTTTGCCGCGATATTTGCCGAAGCTCCCGAAGGGGAAAATGCGAAACGAAGCGACGCTCCGCCGAGAGAATTTTCAGGGGCGCCACCAAAAATGAGCCGCCTTCTGCGCAAAACGGGAAACCGATAGTCCGGCTCCCCGTTTTTCCTGTCTGCCGGCGCGGCAAAAAATAAGGCGGGGGATTCTGTCCCCGCGCCTTGCTGTTTCAGTTTTTAAACATGCGGTTGAGCCGCTTGGTGATGGAGCGGATGTTCTCGCGCACGGCGCTCCTCGCGCTGCCGCCGATGACCTTGCGCGCCTCCACCGATTTGTTCGCGCGCACGCGGATGAGGATGTCCTCTTCAAACAGAGAGGAGAAGCTCTGGTACACGAACAGGTCGAGTTTATCCAGCGTCTTGTTGTTGTCGATGCAGTAGCGCACGATATTTCCCGTAACGGCGTGCGCGTCACGGAAGGGCATACCCTTCTGTACGAGGTAGTCGGCGATGTCCGTCGCGGTGGAAAAACCTCCCGCCGCCGCATTGCGCATTCTGCGCGTGTCGAGCGAGATATGTTGGAGCAGTTCGTTAAAGATGGACAGGCAGGCAAGCACCGTCTCTTCCGCGTTGAACAGCGCCTCTTTATCCTCCTGGAAGTCCTTGTTATAGGTGAGGGGAAGCCCCTTAATCGTCGTCAGCATTCCCATGAGACAGCCGTACACGCGGCCGGTTTTGCCGCGGATGAGTTCGGGGATGTCGGGATTTTTCTTCTGCGGCATGATGGAGGAGCCCGTCGAATACTCGTCGGCGATGTCGATGAAGCCGAACTCGTCCGTCGAATAGATGATGAGATCCTCGCAGAAGCGCGAAAGGTGCGCCATCAGGGTGGAGCAGCAGAAGAGGTATTCCGCCACGAAATCGCGGTCGGAAACGGCATCGAGCGAGTTTTGCGAAATTTCGGAGAAGGAGAGGAGGCTCGCCGTCATTCTGCGGTCGATGGGGAAGTCGGTACCCGCGAGCGCGCAGCTGCCGAGCGGCATCACGTCGGTGCGCTTGTAGCAGTCGGTAAAGCGCTCGATGTCGCGCAGGAACATTTCGCTGTACGCGTTGAAATACTGCGCCACGGAAATTGGCTGCGCCCTGCGCATATGGGTATAGCCGGGCATAATGAACTGAACGTTGTTGTTTGCGATGTCCAAGAGCGTTTCAACGAGCGCCTTGATGTGCCCGCAGACGTTGACGATGCTGTCCTTCGCATACAGGCGCATATCGGTAGCGACCTGGTCGTTGCGGGAACGGGCGGTATGCAGTTTTTTGCCCATCACGCCGATGCGCTTCGTGAGCTCGTCTTCGACGAACGTATGTATATCTTCCGCCCCGTCGATCTCCAGGTTTCCCTTCTCGATGTCCGCAAGCATATTGACGAGGGTATCGCTGATTTTGTCGGCGTCTTCTTTCGGAATGATCTGCGTTTCTCCGAGCATCTTCACATGCGCGATGCTTGCGAGGATGTCGTGCCAATACAGCTTGTAATCGAACGAAAGCGACTGGTTGAAATCATCGGCGCTCTTTGCGCTCGGCTGCGTGAAACGTCCTTCCCACAATTTCATAATTTCATCTCCGTAACTGAATTTAAGCCGTTTTTAATTGACTTATTCCGCCGAAAACCTTAAAATAATAGACGAGCCACAATTCCCCCTTGGACGGCGGAAAAAGACGCGTACCGTCTTTTAAAGTTGTTCGGTTCTATTCTAAACTATTTTTCTGAAAAACACAAGCATTTTATAAAAAAGAGTAACAAAATTGATTATTTTAGGAATCGATCCCGGTCTTGCGACGCTCGGATACGGGGTTTTGGAAAAAGATGCCCGCGGCAACGTCCGCGCTGCGGATTACGGAGTGGTTTTAACGCCGAAGGAGGAGCGCCTTCCCACCCGGCTCGCCATTCTTGAGGAGGGCGTCAACAAAATACTCGACAAATTTTCGCCCGACGAGGTGGCGGTGGAGGAACTGTTCTTTTCCAAGAATATCACAACGGGTATCGCGGTCGCGCACGCGCGCGGCGTAGCGCTGTTGGCTTGCGTAAAAAGGTGCGGGCGGCTGTTCGAATACACCCCGATGCAGATCAAGCAGGCGCTCACCGGCTACGGCAAGGCGGAAAAGAAGCAAATTCAGCTCGTCACCGCCAATTTATTGCGCCTGAAGGGCATCCCCCGACCGGACGACGCGGCGGACGCGCTCGCGGTCGCGCTGTGTCATTCGTTCACGTCGAGGCTGTCGTCTTTGTACACGATTTAGCTCGTGAAATTTGTTTTAAGCTGATAAAACAAATTTCTACGAATTTGAGGGCTCTGCCCTCTGCCGCGCGCTTTTTGAGGGCACACCGAAATATGCGCGCGGCATTCACCCGCTCAGGTCGCAGGTATGCGACAAATTGGGTGCGCTAATCCAAAATTGCGATTTTGGAACGCGCAAATAATTATTAAAATAATAACTCGCGCAAGGGAAATCGCAATTTTCCGCCGCGCACCCCTGTTTGCCGACACATCGGCTTACGGAAAGGGTGAAGCCGTGTGATTACAACAATATGCGTGCACCTAAATATCGCACGGCGAGGGGAAAACCGTTCGGGTTTCCCCATAAATCTCGGCATTTCGCAGCCGACAGCTCGGCGAGAAATGCGAGAAGAGGTTTTTTATGATCGGTTATCTTAAAGGAAAAGTTATCTATTCGGAAGAGGGCGTTATTCTGCTCGAGGTGAACGGCGTCGGGTACGAACTCGTCTGCTCGGGCGCGCTGTTCGCCAAACTCGTCACCGACGGGCAGGGCGAGGCGTATACCTATCTGCAGGTGCGCGACGACGGCGTCACCCTCTTCGGGTTCGTCTCCGTCGAGGAAAAGAAGATGTTCCAGAAGCTCGTGTCCGTTTCGGGCGTCGGGCCGAAGATGGGCATTGCCATCCTTTCGGGCATGAACATCAGCGAAATTGCCGTCGCCATCGCCACTTCCGACGTCAAGGGTTTGAGCGCCGTCAAGGGATTGGGCAAAAAGACGGCGGAGCGCATTATTTTAGAACTTCGCGAAAAGGTGACGGCGGCGGAGATGATGGGGTCTGTCAAGGGCGGCGCAAAGGTTCCCGCGGCTCCCGTTCCCGAAAAGCTTTCCGACAGGGAGGAGGACGCCATCGTCGGGCTTATGTCCCTCGGCTATACGCGCGCGGAGAGCGTCAAGGCTGTCAAGGGCGCCATCGAGCGGGGCGCCGAAACGATGGAAGAGATCATCATGACGGCGCTGAAAAACATGTAACGTATCACGAAAATTAAGACAAGGAGGTGCGAACGGGTATGAGTTTCGAGGATGATTTTGAAAACGGATTCGGCGAAAACGACCGCCTCGTGATGAGCACGAAGGGGGAGTACGATGCCGAGGAAAACGTTCTGCGCCCCAAAACGATGTCCGATTACGTCGGGCAGAATAAGGTCAAGGAAAACCTTTCCGTGTACATCTCGTCGGCAAAGATGCGCGGCGAAGCGCTCGACCACGTCCTCTTATACGGCCCTCCGGGGCTCGGCAAAACGACGCTCGCGCACATCATCGCGAACGAACTGGGCGTGCAGATCAAACTTACCAGCGGCCCCGCGATCGAGCGCGGGGGAGACCTCGCCGCTATTTTGACCAACCTCAACGAGGGCGACGTGCTGTTCATCGACGAAATTCACCGCCTCAACCATTCGGTCGAGGAAATTTTGTATTCCGCCATGGAGGACTATGCGCTCGACATCATCGTCGGCAAAGGCCCTTCCGCGAAGAACCTGCGCTTCCCGTTAAAGCATTTCACGCTCGTCGGCGCAACGACCAAGGCGGGCATGCTCGGCTCGCCTCTGCGAGACCGCTTCGGCGTTTTGTGCCGGCTCGAAATGTACACCCCCGACGAACTTGCGCAGATCGTCACGCGCTCGGCAAAGACGCTCGGCATCTCCATCGAACCCGAAGCCGCCCGCGAAATCGCCCGCCGTTCCCGCGGCACGCCGCGCATCTGCAACCGTCTGTTGAAGCGCGTGCGCGATTTTTCCGCCGTCAAGGGCAACGGAGCCATCTCGCTTGCAGACGCGCGCTACGCTCTGCAGAAGATGGACATCGACGAATTGGGGCTGGACGACACCGACCGCGGTTTGCTCCGCGCGCTCATTGAAAAGTTTAACGGCGGCCCCGCGGGTCTGGAAACGCTCGCTGCGACCATCAACGAGGACGCGAACACCATTGAGGACGTGTACGAGCCGTACCTGATGCAGCTCGGCTTTATCGCGCGCACGCCGCGCGGCAGGGTTTGCCTGAAGGGCGCCTACGAGCATCTGGGCGTAAAGATGAGCGAAAAGCAGAAGGCGCAGATTTCGATGTTTGATGACGAGTAGTTCTCACTTTTTGTTTCAAGCTGATGAAACAAAAAGTCGAGAGTTTGAGGGGAAACCCGAGCGGCTTTCCCCTCAGCGACGCGTTTTTTAAGAGCACACCATTTCTATACGCGTCGCTTTCACCCCTTCTGTGAGCCGAGGTATCGGCAAATAGGGGTGCGCGGCGGAAAAGTGCGATTTTCCTTGCGCAAATGATTATAAAAAATATAAATCCAAAAACTCACGGAAAATCGCCGCGAAGCGCGATTTCCCGTGAACAAGGCGGCGGAGCCGAGGCGGAAGCGAGCAATGCCCGTAGGATATTGTGAGAAACCAACCTCGTGCGCAGCCGCGAAAAGAGGGGAATATGATTGAGAAGGACGATTGGCGGTTAGACCCGTACCCGAAGGAGTTGGAAGGGAAAACTTTCCACCTCAAAAAATTTGTCCCGCACGGAAATTGGGATCACGAGCACTGTGAATTTTGCTGGAAAAAGTTTTATACGAAAATTATAAGCGACCATTGCGCTCTGCAAGGCTATGTTGCATACTGCGCGGAGTGGGAGCGGGAAGTTTGGGTTTGCGAAGAGTGCTTTGCCGATTTCCGCGAACTGTTCGGCTGGAAGGTCGAAGAATAGATTGCAGATGACAAACTCGGATATATGGCGCATTGCGCTGGAACAGTCGGCAATCGACTCCTGCTGCGCGCCCGAAGATTTTCAAAAGCAAGAAAACGTCGTCGCCGTTTCGCGCGAAAATGCGGGGCGGCGTGCGTATCTGAACGAGCCGTACAGCTTCGACTTCACCTCCTACGGCAGGGGCGTCGTCGCCTGCGTGCGAGAAGATTTGCAGGCAGTCGCCCGCAGTTTTTTGGAGAAATATTCCGCGGCGCACTGCTTTGAAACGCCCGCCCTGCACGAACTGGACGAGATGCTCGCGCCGTTCGGCTTGAAGACCTGCTTTCAGGCAGAGTATTTTCTGCCCGATCTGAACGCGCTGCGCGCGCAGCCAAGCACGTTGGAGCTGCGCGTTTTACAGCCAGCGGATTTTTCCGGGCTGTACCTTCCGCAGTGGGGCAACGCGCTGTGCGCCGAACGAAGGCAAAAAGACGTCCTCTGTGTGGGCGCTTACGACGGGGAGAAGCTCGCCGCGCTCGCGGGGGCGAGCGCCGACTGCGAAAAAATGTGGCAGATCGGCATCGACGTCCTTCCCGCATACAGGCGGCGGGGGCTGGCGAAGGCGGTAACATCCCGCCTTGCCCTCGAAGTTCTCTCCCGCGGCAAGGTGCCTTTTTACTGCGCGGCGTGGTCGAATATCCCGTCGGTGCGCAACGCGCTCGCGTGCGGCTTCCGCCCCGCTTGGGTGCAGCTCACCGCAAAGCCGCTCGCGTTCGTCGAAAAACTGCAAAATACAGGCAAATAAGGTTTGCATCATGTTAAAAAAATCCGATTATTTTTATGAATTGCCCGAAGAACTCATCGCGCAGACTCCCGCCGAGCCGCGCGATTCTTCTCGCCTCTTGGTCTACGACCGCAAAACGGGCAAAACGGAGCACCGCATCTTCCGCGACATCAAGGAATACTTAAAGCCGGGCGACGTGCTCGTCGTCAACAACACCAAGGTTTTGCCCGCGCGCATGTACGCGTACACGAAAAACGGCGGCAAGGTCGAAGTTCTGCTCCTGAAGCGGCGCGACCTCACCGAGTGGGAAGTGCTCGTAAAGCCGGGCAAAAAGGCGAAAGTCGGCACCGAGCTCGTCGTTTCCGAGGAGCTTTCCCTCACCGTCAGGGACAGGACGGAGACGGGCGAGCGCATCGTCGATTTTCATTTCGACGGCGTATTCGAGGATATTCTCTCCCGCGTCGGCTCCATGCCGCTCCCGCCGTATATCCATGAAAAATTGAAGGACAAAGACCGCTATCAGACGGTTTACTGCAAGACGGACGGCTCCGCCGCCGCGCCCACCGCGGGTCTGCATTTTACCCGCGAGCTTTTGGAGGAAATCAAGGGAATGGGGGTGCAGGTTGCGGAGGTTCTGCTGCACGTCGGATTGGGTACCTTCCGCCCCGTCAAGGAGGAGGATCTGACGCACCACGTCATGCACTCCGAATACTACTGCGTGCGCGAGGAGGCGGCGGAGACCGTCAATGCCGCCAAGCGCGAGGGGCGGCGGGTCATCGCCGTCGGCACCACCTCCGTGCGCACCTTGGAAACGGTCGCGGACGAGAACGGCTTTCTGCGCCCGTGCAGCGGCGATACCTCCATTTTCATCTATCCGCCGTACAAATTCAAGTGCGTCGACGCGCTCATTACCAATTTCCACCTGCCCGAAAGTACCTTGATTATGCTCGTTTCCGCGCTGATGGGACGGGAACAATGCCTCGCCGTGTATAAAGAAGCGGTGGAGAAGAAGTACCGCTTTTTCAGCTTCGGCGACGCAATGTTCATCGAGTGACCCGCCGAACCGAAAAAGCACAGCGGAAATATTTACCTTATTAAAACGGAGCGCGCCTGCGCATACTCTCTTTCGGGAGGTGCGCATGGGAAGATTCGTTAAGGACGACGAAACGGCGGAAATTGCCTGGAAGCTCTTCGAGCAGACGGGCAGCCTGTCCTATTATATGCTGTACAAACAGCTGAAAAAGTGATTTGTTTTTGACTTTAAAAATCGACTGCGCGTGGCAAAACTGCGTTTTTGCCAAAGCGCACTCAATTTGCCGCATACATACGGCTTATGGGAAGAGGGTGAATTTGCGCCCATAAATAATAAGTGTGCCCTTAAAAATAACGGGGTCCCCGAAAATCGCAACGCGCGAAGCGGTGTGAGATTTTTGGGGAAGAGGAGCAACAAGTGTACGAGGGCGTGGCGGCAAGCTGCGCGCACCGCCTGCCCTCCGTCGCCTTGATGCGACGTGGCATGAGGGGAAAACCGTTCGGGTTTCCCCTTAAATCTCGGCATTTCGCAGGCGACAGCTCGCCGAGAAATGCGAGAGGAGGTCTTATGGAAATCAAAGCAGACGCGCTGGTTCTGCGAACGGCAGACTACGGCGAAAGCGACAAAATGCTCACCCTTTTCACCCTGCAATACGGCAAGATCTCTGCGGCGGCGAAGGGTGTGCGTAAGGCGGGGGCAAAGCTGCGCTTTGCGGCGCAGCCCTTTTGTTTTGCCGAGTACGTCCTCGCCAGGCGCGGGGAGCGGTACACGATGATCTCCGCCGCCAATACCGACGGGTTTTATTCCCTGCGCGAAAACATCGATAAATTTTACGCCGCGGCGGCGCTCGTGGGGATTTGCGATGCAATCCTGTACGACGGCATCGTCAACGAAGAGCTGTTCCTGTACGCCGTCAACGCCCTGCGCGGCATGTGCGAGGGGGATGAAGCGGAGGAACTGATCGCCTTTTTCCTGAAGGCGCTGGAGCTATCGGGGTATATGCTCGATTTGACCGCCTGCGCGGAGTGCGGCGCGGTGTTGGAGGGGAAGGCGTATTTCGACATCGCGGGAGGCTGCTTCACCTGTCCCGACTGCGCCAAGGGCGCGGGCGTGAGCGCTTCCACCCTGGAAGTGCTCAAAAAGTGCGCGGGAAAGCCGTATCGGGAAGGGGGGATTTCGACGGACGGCAAGCGGCGCGCTCTCAAACTTTTAAACGCCTATTTCCGCGCCAAGACGGATGCGGATGTAAAGGCGCTCGGCGAGTACATAAATTTACCGGTATAGGGCAGATTCCGCGGCGTTCCGCATCAGGGCGCCGCAATTTTTTTCTTGGCTTTTGCGGGCGGTCGGTGATAATTATGTGACCTTTCGGCACAATTATGAAATAATTCAAAATCGGCTTGTAAATCGGGGCGGAATGTGGTATACTTGATAGTGAACAAACTTGCGGGTATGCCCCGCGTTCCGAATTCGAGGTAAACTATGCCGAAAACGAAAAAAATCGTCAATTATCCCCTTGTCGCCCTGCGCGGCAAGGTCATATTCCCCGCGACGGATAACTCTTTCGACGCGGGCAGGCTCATATCGCTCACCGCCGTATCCAAGGCTTCCGAACGGGATATGACCCTCTTTGTAAGCTATCAGCGCGACGCCGCGAAGGATGAAATCGCTCCGCAGGACGTGTGCGAGGTGGGTACCGTCGTCAAAATCACGCAGATCGCCAAACTTCCATCCAATAACCTGCGCGTCAGCGTGCGGGGGCTGTACCGCGCCAGGGCGGAGGAGATCTATGAGGAAAACGGCTGCTTTTACGCCAATGTTTCCGAACTGAAACCGGTACATGGCGACCCCATGCTGGAAGAAGCGTACCTGCGTACCGCGCAGGACGTGATGCGCGACATTGCGTCGGGCGACGTACGCCTTGCCAAAGAGGGGGTGGGAACGCTCGAAAAGATCACCGACCCCGACGAGTACGTCGGCGCGGCTCTCTCCGTATTGCATATCAAGGACGATGTCAAGCAGGAACTTTTGGAAACGGTGAACGTGGTCGAGCGCCTCAAATTGTTCGAACGCTGCCTGAACGACGAGCTGGAGATCGCCAAGCTCGAACGCAAAATCAGCGCCACGGTGCGCCGCAACATCGATAAAAACCAAAAGGAATATTTCCTGCGCGAACAGCTCAAAGCCATCCACACGGAGCTGGGCGACGACGAGGAGGAGCGCGACACCCTCTCCGAGCAGATCAAGGCGAAGCACATGCCCGCCGAAATCGAGGAAAAGGCGCTCAAAGAACTCGCCCGCACCGATAAAATGCCGCCGTCCTCGCCCGAGTACACCGTCATCCGCAACTATCTCGACTGGCTCATCGACCTGCCGTGGACGGAGGAGACGAAGGACACCGAAAACCTCTCCGACGCGCAGAAGATCCTCGACGAGGATCACTACGGTCTCGAAAAGGTGAAAACGCGCATCACCGAATACCTCGCCGTTCTGCAGCTCACCAAGAGCATGAACGCGCCGATCCTGTGCTTCGTCGGGCCTCCGGGCGTGGGCAAAACCTCCATCGCCAAGTCGGTCGCGCGGGCGCTGGGGCGCAAGTTTGTGCGCATGAGCCTGGGCGGCGTCAAGGACGAGGCGGAAATCCGCGGCCATCGCCGCACCTACGTCGGCGCCATTCCCGGCCGCATCATCTACGCCATGAAGCAGGCGGGCAGCATCAACCCCGTGTTTCTGCTGGACGAGATCGACAAAGTATCCTCCGATATGCGCGGCGACCCCGCCAGCGCCTTGCTCGAAGTGCTCGACCCCGAGCAGAACGCCACCTTCCGCGACCGCTTCCTCGAAGTGCCGTACGATCTTTCCAAGGTACTGTTCATCACCACGGCGAACACTGTGGAAACCATCCCCGAGCCGCTGCTCGACCGCATGGAGCTCATCGAGCTGAACGGCTACACCCTCGACGAAAAGAAGGAGATCGCCAAGCGCTATCTCATTCCCAAAAAGATGAAGGAGAACGGTCTGCCCGAGGGCATCCTCGAACTCACCGACGAGGCGATCGTCGCCGTCATCGAGGGATATACGATGGAGGCGGGCGTGCGCAACCTCGAGCGGCAGATCGGCTCGGTGTGCCGCAAAATTGCTGTACGTTATGCGGAAAACCGTGCCTTGGAAAGGCAGACCCTCGACGCGGCGGCAGTGGAGGAACTGCTCGGCGTCAAGCGCTATTCCCGCGACCCTGCCCATCTGGAAGGGGACGAAGTGGGCGCGGCGACGGGTCTTGCCTGGACGAGCGTGGGCGGCACCACGCTGACCATCGAGGTTTCCGCCATGCCCGGCAAGGGCGAAATCCTGCTCACGGGCAAACTCGGCGACGTCATGAAGGAATCGGCGCGCGCGGCGATCAGCTATATCCGCGCCCACGCCGACCGCTACGGAATCGACCCCGAGGCGTTTGAAAATACCGACATTCACATCCACGTCCCCGAGGGCGCGACCCCGAAGGACGGCCCCAGCGCGGGCATCACCATGGCGACGGCGATTTTGTCCGCGTTCACACACAAGGCGGTGCGCAAGGACATCGCCATGACGGGCGAAATCACCCTGCGCGGCAAGGTGCTGCCCATCGGCGGCTTGAAGGAAAAGGCTCTCGCTGCGCACCGCGCGGGCATCAAAAACATCATTATCCCCAAGGAAAACGAGCGCGACGAGGCGGAAATCCCCGCCGCCGTGCGCGAAGAACTCAACTTTATCCCCGCGTCGGAGGCGGACACGGTGTTCCGCAACGCCATCGCGGGGCTGTAAGGGTGCAACATGGTCATTGCGGACGCGAAATTCGTCACCTCCGCCGCGGATAAGCGCGGATTTCTGAAAACGGAAAAGCCGGTCATCGCGGTGTGCGGCAAGTCGAACGTGGGCAAAAGCTCGTTCATCAACATGCTCGCAAACCGAAAACAGCTCGCGCGCGCCTCGGCGGAACCGGGGCGGACGCGGCTCGTCAATTATTTCGACTTCGGGCAGTTCGTGCTTGCCGATCTGCCGGGGTACGGCTTCGCGCGCGTGTCGCAGGGCGAAAAACAGCGCTGGGCGAAACTGTTGGACGACTTTTTTGCTACGGGCAATATCGCCCATGTGTTCGCCCTCGCCGACATCCGCCACGACCCGACCGCCGACGATAAAACGATGATCGATTTTTTGTACGCCACGCAGACGCCCTTCACCATTGTCGCGACCAAGGCGGACAAGCTCTCGCGCATGCGCGTCAAAGAGAGCGTGCGCCGCATCGCGGCGTGCTTTAAAACGGGCGAGGGGAACGTCATTGCTACCTCCGCCGAAACGCGGCAGGGCAAAGAGGATATTTTGTCCGTTGTCGAAGGCGTATGTGCCCGTTTCGCATCCCCCGAATTTTCGGAGGAAGAGTAGGAATAGGCGGCGCTCTTTGCCGGCGCGCGGTGTGGCGTTCATATATTTTAATAAAAATTGCAAAATTTTCGTCCGTCGGTTGCCATATCCGGCGGCGCGTGCTATAATGAAAAATATGCGGGGGAATTGTTTGCGCTTCCCCGGAATTTAAGGAAATTGTTTTGCCGGTTCAAAAATTTTTGTGAAGAAAACATTGTAAGGAGTTTCCGATGCTGTACAATCTTGCGGCGCCCGCCGATTTTTTGAGTACCTGGTGGGGACTTACGATCTTTATCCTGCTCGACATCGCGGTGCTGCTTCTGATCATCGCGATCAACTACAAATGGTTTTTCAAGCGTGCGCTCGATATTCTCTTTTCCGCGGTCTTTTTGATAGTCTTTTTCCCGTTTTTCCTTATTTTTCTGATTGCGGATGCGCTCTATAACAAATCGCAGAACGCCTATCCCGCGCTCTTTGTGCGCGAGTACTGCTGCGGAAAAAAGGGAAAACCCGTCGGATATACGGTGTTTGCCACCGCGCGCATTCAGCACGACGAAAACGGAAAATTGCTTCCCGAATCGGAACGCACTACAGGCATGGGCAGGGTGCTCCGCGCCTGCGGCATGAAATATTATCCTGCGCTGTTATCCGTCTTTGCGGGCGGCTTGAGTTTCGTCGGGCCTCGCCCCATGGCATTGGCGGACGCCGCCGCCGTCGGCGAGGACGCGCAGAACCGCTTTGCAGTGCGGCCGGGGCTTGTCAGTTCGCTGGAAATGTACGGCGGCGAGTCGCTCACCTATCCGGATATGTTTGAGGAAGATACCGAGTATGTTTCGCGCGTGGGGTTGTTCCGCGACGTTGCCTATTTCATGTCGTGCATCGCCAACCGTATCCGCGGAGAAAAGAAACGTTACGGGGAATGCGCGGAGCAGGGATATGTCGATTGGCTGTTGAAGGAGGGCGAAATAACTCCGGACGACGTCGAAGGGTATCGGCGCGAGGGCGAAGAAAGGCGGAAAGCATCGCGCGCCGACGCCGCGAAGCGGATGGAAGAGGAGAGGCGCGATTTCAATATGTATCGCTGAAACGCGGAACGTATCGCAAAAACAGGTTCAGAACGGCGGGAGCATTTCTTTATGCTCCCGCCGTTCTTCTGCCGTTCACTCGTCCGAGGCTGCGGAATATTGTCAACGCGCTTCGGGTTCTTTGGCGGGGCGGTCGACCAGCGTTCCCATAGGACGGAGCGGATGTGGCTGACGCCGCTGCAATTGTTGATGAGCGCCGGGTTGGCGAGCTGATAGAAGATCATGTTCAGCGCCATCTTTGCCATTTCGCCGAAATCTTGCGAAACGGTCGTAATGCCGTTCCGCGCGGCGAGCGCCGCATTGTCAAACCCCGTTACGGACAAATCTTCCGGCAAAAGGGCAGTTTCTTTTGCGGATGCGTTGAGTCCCGCTGCGGAACGGGAGCCGCAACGGGAGCCTCCTGCTTTTCGGGCAGATCCCGCCATTTTTCGCCTTGTAACGCAAAAGTATGACATTTTTTTCGGAAATGCCGATTTTATACCCGTATCCGATTGCGTTTGTTAAAAACTTGTGATAAAATAGAGGAAACAGAGTGGACAAGGCGCCTTGTCCCTTTTTCCTTTGAAAAGGAAAAAGGGCGGGCGAAGCGATAACCTTCGGATATTTGCCGCCGCGTGCGGCCGATACATATTAATACATTTTTGGAGGTTTCAGATGGCAGAAGATCAGAACATCGAAGAACCGAAGATCGAAGAAACGCAGGCGGAACAGCCCGCGGCGGAAGCGGTCGGAGGGGAAGCGGTAGCAGAGTCGAAGTACACCGGATTCCTCGGCAAGGTCGACAACTACTTCGGCATCACGAAGATGAAGTCGTCCTTCAAGACGGAGATGCTGGCGGGACTTACGACGTTCATGACGATGGTCTACATCCTCATGGCAAACGCGAATATGTTCGTCAATGTCGGTGGCAGCGGGCTCACATTCGGCGCGGCGTATATCTTTACGGCGCTGGGTGCGATCGTCGGTACGCTTCTGATGGCGTTTCTCGCAAAAATTCCGTTTGCGCAGGCGCCCGGCATGGGGCTGAATGCGTTTTTCGTATTTACCATTTGCGGCGAAGGGTTGGGATATTCCTATGCGAATGCTCTCCTCATCGTCCTTTGTTCGGGCGTTTTGTTCCTCATCCTCACGATTGTCGGCGCGCGCGAAATGATCGTCCGCTCCGTTCCTACGGCGATCCGCATCGCGATCCCCGCGGGCATCGGCCTGTTCATCGCGTTCGTCGGTATGCAGAACGCCGGAATCATCGTGCAGACGGATGCCAGCACGAAAGTCGGGCTGATTTCCTTCAATCTGCGCGTCTTTTCCGTCGGCGGGGAGGCGATGATCTCCGCGGTCGTCGCGATTCTTTCCCTGCTGATGATCGCCATTTTTTCCAAGTTGAAAATCAAGGCGGCTATGGTCATCGGCATCGTCGGCAGTGCGGTGCTGTATTATGCCTTTGTGGGCATCGGCGCGGCAGTGGGCGCGGCCGACTGCGTTGCGGTGTTTAACGGCATCTCCTTCGCCAATCCCCTGCAGGCTTTTGCCGATTTCGGTACACAGGCGGCGGGGCAGGTATTCATCAACGGCTTCAAGGGGATACCCGCCGATAAGATCTTCGACTTTATCGCCGCGCTCGTCGCCTTTGCGATGGTCGATATGTTCGATACGATCGGCACGCTGATGGGCACCTGCCAGGCGGCAGGCAAGGAGAGCGGCCTGCTCGACGATACGGGCGAGGTCAAAAACATCCAGAAGGCTCTCCTGTGCGACTCGATCGCTACCTGCACGGGCGCGATCTTGGGTACTTCCACGGTCACGACCTTCGTCGAGTCCTCCGCGGGCGTTGCGGAAGGCGGCAGAACGGGTCTCACGTCTTTCGTCGTTGCGGTTCTGTTTGCGGTCGCCATGTTCCTCAGCCCCATCGCACAGCTCATCCCGTCCTGCGCGACGGCGGGCGCTTTGATGTATGTCGGTGTGCTGATGATGGGCAACGTTACGAGCATCGATTGGAAGGACCCGGCTGCGGCCGTTCCTGCCTTCCTCACCATTTCGATGATGAGCTTCACCTATTCGATCTCCTACGGTATCGCGGCGGGCTTCATCTCGTATACCGTCATCAAGCTGTGCACGGGCAAGATCAAGGACATCAGCATCGTCACGGCGATCCTCACGGTCGTGTTCCTGTTTACCTTCCTGTTCACGCACTGATCGGAACGGAAAATCAGCAAAACCGAAAGCGCACCCCGGCGGGTGCGCTTTTTGTCTAAAAAGAAACCCACCGGCTATGCCGGTGGCGGCGGGGGACAGAGAAAGGGCTTTAGCAGCAGCAAACTACAGTGGAAATGTCAATACCATATCGTGTTCACGCCGAAATATCACAGAAAAGTGATATACGGAGCATTGCGGACAGAGATAGGAAAAATACTGCGTGAACTGTGTAAGCGAAAAGGAGTAGAAATAATCGAGGCGCACGCAATGCCGGATCATATACATATGTTGGTGAGCATACCGCCGAATGAGAGGGTATCATCGTTCATGGGATACCTGAAAGGTAAGAGTACGATGATAATATTCGAGCGGTATGCTCGCCTGAAGTACAAGTATGGAAACAGGCACTTTTGGAGCAGGGGATATTATGTAAGTACTGTCACACATTTTTATGGACACTTTTATGCATTATAGTTTGTAGAACTTATTTAATACATTTATGATATTCCTGTTTTTCCATTTCTAGTAAGGTAAAGTTCAGGAAGGAAAATCATAGTTTCCTCTTTATCTTCTTTCCCTTTCCAATATAAGCAAAATTGTACATGGGCTTGCTCGATGCCGTAACCTTTTTCTGTAAATGCGGTAAGCTTATTCTTCATACCGGAAGAGATTCTCCCGACAAGCAAATCATGTCCATTTTGGCTTACATAAAAATATCCGTCATGCCAACGTAATTCAGTGCCACTCTTTAAGCGGTTGATGGCCTTTTGTTTGTCTTTGAAAAAATCCAGATAAACGTCCCTATGCGTCAGCATGAGGTCAATTTCATTCGGCTCATCGTAATCAATATCATTATGTTGAACATCTACATAATCTAAATTCATATCATCGAACAAGGAAAAATTGCAATGGATATGTAACTGATTTTTCGCACGCGTCAAGCCTACATAGATCTTTCGTTTCTCTTCGTCATTGATCAAATTTTGATTCGGAAAAAAATTCAAACAAGTCTGTCTGATATTTTTCCGTGTGTTTACTTTTTTCAAATTGTTTTAATGCGCGCAAGCATTGTTCCAAACAATTGCTGCCGGCATATTGTTCCTTTAATATATTTTTTGCATTTTTCCAGACTTCGTCCGAAATCAAAGCCGTAATCGCATCAGTTTTTCCAAATCGTTTACATTGCTGAGTTTTCCCAAATCTTCCGTGATTTCCGCTGTCAATTCCAACATCTCTTCGGTAATATCGTATGGCGGGACATATTTATCCATAAGCAACCTCAAAATCTTACTTGCATCTATTATAGCGCAGATTTTCAATACCGTCAATGCTTATACGCTTTCTTGATTGCTTTGATGAGTAAAAAATTTGTCTGGCACCATGACGCATGTTTGGCACAGACAAAACTACACATTTGAAAATTGCCTGATGCAAAATAGGAATAAGGTTGTTCATTTTTTTTCCGGATTCTAAGAGTATCACTCAATAATATTTCGGATCTTCTCCAAATCTCCGCTGCACAATGCCGCCATATTCTTAAAGATTTTTTCGGAATCCCAGTCCCACCATTTCAGATTAAGCAGATAAGATATAAGCTCATCGTCAAAACACTTTCTTATGATTCTGCATGGATTTCCTCCTGCGACGCAATAGGCCGGAATATTTTTCGTAGCTATCGAGTTTGCTGCGACGATCGCTCCGTCGCCGATGTGAACGCCCGGCATTACGGTGACATTTTGCCCGATCCAGACATCATTGCCTACAACGGTATCGCCTTTGAACGGCAACTCCTTCAAGGTTGGAGTAAACAGCGCCCATCCTCCGCCCATCAGGTTAAACGGGTAAGTCGTTGCGCTACACATCCGATGATTTGCACCGTTCATCACAAATTCAATGCCCTTTGCGATGGCGCAAAGTTTTCCTATGATCAGTTTATCTCCCAAAAAAGAATAGTGGTGCGTTACATGGTCTTCGAACCGCTCCGCGCCATTTGTATCATCGTAATAAGTATAATCGCCGACGATAATATTAGGTTTTGTGATTACATTCTTGATAAATACTATACTTTTAATCGCCTCATTCGGATGGATTGCATTCGGGTTTGGCCCTGTCATATGCGTCCTCCTGCTATAATGTAAAACATCTATCATTTATATTATACCAAATCCGCGCGTCGAAAGCAAGGTATTCAAGGTTTTGGTTTTGTTCCGTGCGCTCCCGGTTATATCGGTCACATACAAGATATACGGACATTGCTCTATATAGATGAGAATGTGAATACAAACGGTTTAATTTAAAAATCTCTTTGGCACCGTGGCGTCAGACTGCGGAAAAAGTCAAAAATCGTGCTAATGAAATTGCAAAAACGGACAAATTACGCCGATTTTATTCAATCTTCGGCAATTTTCATGGGGTTAATTTTAGTTATTCCGCACCCTCGCGTGTGCTTGGCATAGACGAGTATTTATGCAAAATACTCGCTTTTTTCTTTGTCTAAAAGTGCATGTTATTGAATAAACGTCAAATTTATGCAGTTAAAAAACCGGGCAAAATGTAGCAAAAATAGGTTCTTTGTCAAATGTTGGGGTGTGGTTTTCAAAAATAAATTTTCCAAGTAGTAAGAATTCCCGCTTTTTTATGGAATCAACCGAAACAAAGCATAACTCTGTTTCGCAGATTGTTGAAGTTACGATAGCCGTAAGCAATACGTTTTAAGACTTTAATATTGTTATTCATACCTTCGGTAAAGCCATTCGTGTATTTATGTCTGAAACTGTTTACAATATATCTGAACCAATTATGGAGAGCGGAGATACAAGGATCGAATTCGGGGAGATTGCTTTCTCTTGCGGCTTGCAGCCAGGTGCGTAACTCTCGTTCGGCATAAGAATATTTGTTAATGTTCTTAACTTGAATAAACCACTCTTTTAAAGACCAAGCAGTGTATACATCTTCGTTCTGATCGAGCATTCGTCGGAGTACCGCTTGTTGCTCGGGGGTAAAATTCGCACGGGCATCCGAAGAGAGCGGTTTGTGAAAAATGCAATATACGTTGATAATAATTGCAATTGACATTTGGCCGATTAAGTTATAAAATTATAATCGATAAATGTCGGATATAATAATGTTTGTTACAATAAAAAAGCCAAATCAAAAATGCATAATTTTAACTCGTGTGAGTATAGTTACAGGCAGAACTATACTCAATAATCGCATACAAAACTCACACGAGGATTGTATTTTTGGTTTGGCGACTAAGCGATGAACGGGTATGTTCTGCGGTGCCGTTCTCGTAAGGGAACGGCATTTTTTTGTTAGTATTGTTAACGAGCAAACAGTTTGCTTTATGGGGTATCGGAGTCAAGAAGAGCTTTTCAATGGTAGAGACATGTGAAATAAAACTAATATGACATAGTGTGAAGTGTACAACGAAATCCATGTAAGATTTTGTAACCGAAAAAGTAATAATTTGCAATTGAACGCGCAAAGTTTTTTTTTATAATGATTATAAAAGTTTACCTTAGGTAGGAGGAAAGTATGAAAATTTTACGAAGATTGGCAGTTTTTGTTTTAAGTTTGTGCGTATCCTTGGGCGTACTTACCGGTTGCGTTGGGACTGGTGGAGGCGATAGCGTAAATCCCGAACCGATCGATCAGACTAAGTCGCAGTTAAATGTATTCAATTTCAATGGCGGATTTGGTAACGATTGGTTATATGCTGCCCGTAGCCGTTTCGAAGAAATGTATAAAGATACGGAATTCGAACGGGGAAAGAAAGGAGTTCAAATTCGAATTACGGCAGAAAAGGCAAACGGTGCTACCTGGGAAAAAGACTTACCTAATTCCAATCAGGAAGTTATTTTCACCGAGGTTGTTAACTATAAAGATTTTGTTGCCAAAGGGTTGATTTTGGATATAACTGATATAGTCGAAGAGAATTTGAACGAAAAGTATGGTGAAAACAAAGCAATTAAGGATAAATTGACGCCGCAACAGGTTGCTTACTATAAGCATAATGGCAAGTATTACGGAATACCTCACTATGCCTCGTATTTCGGAATTACATACGATATTGAGTTGTTTGACGAAGAACTGCTATATTTTGCTCAAACTGCGCACGGAGACAGTTTGGCAGGTAGATTCGTGCAATCGTTGACGGAAACAAGGTCGGCGGGACCAGATGGAAAGCCCGGTACCAATGATGATGGTTTACCTGCAACATATGCCGATTTTTTTGTGCTATGCGACTATATGTACTCCCTTGGAATTAAGCCGCTGACTTTTGCCGGGAATGTACGCGACAAATATTTGCCGGCTCTCGCACTTTCGTTGGCGGCCGATTACGAAGGCCTTACGCAGTTTCAACTAGCGTACACTTTCAGCGGGACAGCAGAAAATCTCGTAAGTTCGTTCGATGGCGCAAATCCGGTCGTGGCTAACAAGGAGGTGCGTATTGACAGCAGTAATGGCTACGAGGTGTTTGCACAAAGCGGAAGATATTACGGCTTGTCCTTTTTGGAGAAGATAGTCAAAAACGACAAATATGTCTATAATGTCCAGCGTAATTACAATAATAACTATACACATATCAATGCTCAGAAAGATTATATCGGTTCAAAGAAAAAATCGGGACAACGTATTGCTATGCTCATAGATGGCTGTTTTTGGGAAAGCGAAGCTACCGAAGAATTCGATAAGCTTGGTCAGCAATATCCGTCGGATATGGGAAAAATGCAACGTAGATTCGGTTTCATGCCATTACCGAAAGCGACGAGTGACAAAGTTTATGACGGCAACAAGATAACATTGCTCGATTACATCAATTCACTTGCGTTTATAAATGCCAACATCGATGCGGAAAAAATTCCTCTTGCAAAGTTATTCTTACAGTTTTGTTATACCGATGAATCCTTGCGTGAATATAGCAGAATAACAAACACGTTAAAAGCGCTTGATTATACTTTGGATTCATCAGATCTTAAAGAAATGACGGAATTCGGTCGTTCGGTGTATGAGTTGCATCATTCCGATCGTACCGATATCGTGTATCCCTATGCGGACAACAATTTGTTTTTGAACAACTATTCGAATTTCACCGAAGAAAAAGTTTGGAGTTCGTATATAAACAATGCTACCGAAAACCAACCGGTGACGGCAATGCGAGACAAGGGCATAAGCGCACAGAATTATTTTGAAGGAATCAAAAAGTATTTTGAGCGTAGTTGGTCGGGATTTATAGTGTAGTGGAGAATATGGATGAAGGGAAAATTTTCTGTTGCAAAAAAAAAGGAATGGCTGTTTTATGCATTAATGGCAGCGTTGCCGATTTTGCAGTTTATTATTTTTTATGTCGTAGTCAATGCAAATTCGCTCGTTTTGGCATTTAAGTCGTACGATCGCGACACGAATGTTTATGGCTGGGTGGGATTTGATAACTTTGCCGCTATAATAAAAAGCTTTCGGTTCGATGACGTAATGCGCAGTTCCGCAATAAATTCTCTTATCCTTTACGCGACTAATTTGTTAGTCAGCGTGCCGTTGTCATTGATCTTTTCGTACTATATATACAAAAAGATGTGGTTTAGTCGCTTTTTCAATGTTATTTTATTTTTGCCATCGATCATTTCGTCCATTATTATGTCGATGATCTTTCAGAATTTCGTAGATAGTGCTATTCCGGAGTTCATTTTGAAGATAAGCGGCAAAATGGTCGGGGGACTGATCAGTACTTCGGAGTATACTTTCGGGACAATTCTATTTTACAATGTGTGGGTGGGATTCGGTATTTCCGTACTTTTATATTCGGGAGCGATGAGCGGAATAGATAACTCGCTTATTGAGGCGGCTAAACTTGACGGCGCAACCTCTCTATCCGAGTTTTGGCATGTGGTACTTTCGTCGATTTTTCCGACGATTACTACATTTTTAGTAGTAGGCGTAGCGGGGATATTCACCAACCAAATGGCATTGTTCAACTTTTTCGGCGGTGAAGCGCCCAACTCTCTTTCCACCTTCGGATATTATATGTTCGTCAAAGTGGAAGACGCAAATATTGCACAGTTTCCGCGCTTATCCGCACTCGGCATTTTGATGACTGTTGTTGCCGTTCCCATAACGTTTGTGGTAAAGTACTTACTTGAAAAATTCGGACCGAAAACGGATTAAGGGAGAGGAAGATGATAAATAGTAAAGTAAAAAAACACAAAGAGGGTGTCGGCGAAAAATTCTCTCTTTATACCGTTATTATTCTTATTTTGCTGATCGTTTACACCGTATTGTTACTCATTCCGCTTATTTGGGCGATGTACACTTCGCTAAAGCCGGCGGATGAATTTTGGGACAACATTTTATTACCGTCAAGTTCACCGACATTAGTCAATTACTCGAACGCCTTGCGTTTATTCTATTTGAGAGATCCGTTTAACAATGTGCGACAGATATATATGGGCGAAATGTTTCTGTACTCGATTGTATATTCGTTTGGAAGCGCTCTGGTAGCAACGTTATCGCCTTGTATTATGGGTTATTTAACTGCCAAATACCCCAATAAATTTTCCAAAGCCGTCACCGGCATGGTTATTGTCTGTATGATTTTGCCAATCGTCGGCAGTCTGCCGAGCGAAGTGCAAGTGGCAAAAGCGTTGGGAATATACAATAATTTAATTGCCTCGTTAGTACTCAAAGGTCATTTTTTGAGTATGTACTTTTTGGTTTTTCAGTCGATATTCAAGGGCATACCGAACGCTTTTGCCGAAGCTGCAAAAATTGACGGAGCATCGCATTTTAGAGTGTTTGTCTTGATCATGTTACCGCTGGTGAAAACAACTTTTTTTACGGTACTGTTAATTCGATTTATCGAGTTTTGGAACGATTACCAAACGCCGTTGATTTATTTGCCGAGTTTCCCGACAGTAGCGAGAGGGCTGTTTGCGTTTAACCTGTCAACCGCAAATGAAATTGCGTCGGTTCCCGGGAAATTAGCCGGCGCAATGGTTATGCTATTGCCGATTTTGGTGGTATTTGTGCTTTTTCATAAGCGTTTGATGGGTAATTTGACAATGGGCGGACTGAAAGGTTAAAAAATGATAAGGAGATAATTTATGACAAATAGTAAAAGAGTATTACGAACATGTGTTTTTGTGATCGTAAGCTTATTGCTTACCGTTTGTTTGGCTATTGTCGGCGTGGGTTTTGTGAACACCACAACGGCGTCGGCAGATGAAGATTGGGCAATGCCGGTGCTGAAAACTACATATTATAGGGACGACGAAATAAAAATACCGAATGGCATATTGTCTATCGAAAGACAGGATTATGATGCGATTCCCGTTTTGTATTATCCGGATGGTCGTGCGTATTCGAAACAGATTTATAATTTAGATCAAACCGGACTTTATACCGTAGAATTCTGTGCGAATGTAGATGGCTCAATTAAAAAGGAAACAGTCACATTTAAGGTTGTCGAACCACTATATGATGTAAGCGGCGACGGCACAGCAAGTTACGGAAAATATTCTGAAACGGCGAAAAAAGACGGTGTGATAGTGTCTCTTCCGAAAAATTCCGAATTATTGCTAAGCAAAACGATTGATCTTAATAATTCGACCTTCAAAGATCCGATCGTCGAAGGCTTTGTTCTTCCCGATAAAAATGGTAAGCGGGACTTTTGGCGACTGTATATTAAGCTGACCGATATGAAAAATGCCGATAAGTATATCCTCGTAAGTATGCGGTCCAGCGAAGAGGATCTTACACATGCGTATGTTCAGGCGGCAGGGAATGGTCAGACGTTAAGCGGCGTCGAGATGTTCGGCAGCGAGGAGCGTTTGCATATTTCCGGCGTTTACGGCGCGCCTATATTATGTTCTTTCAGCGGATCGAACGGAAGAATCGAGGAGGATTTGTTCAGTCTGCGTTATGATGCCGAAACGAAAACCATATACATGGGAGATACTTTTGTCGCAGACCTTGACGATCCGACGATATTTGGTTCTTTATGGGATGGATTTGAAAGCGGTCTTGTCAAGATGTCCATTTATGCCGATGAATATGTATCTAAAAACGCAAAAATCGTGTTGACAGCCGTTAAAGACTGCGATTTGCGAAAGAATGTCAATAACGATACGATTGCGCCGGTTGTAAACGTAGATATGTTGGGCTATACCGAAGCGCCGTACGCAAAAGTAGGAACGGCATACAAACTGTTTTCCGCAACGGCATACGATTCGCAAGACGGCGACGTTCCCGTTGAAGCGAGAGTGCAATATAATTTAGGCTCATCTACGTTCGAGGCTACGGACGTATCGGTTGTCGATGGAAGTTTTGTTCCGCAAAAAGCTGGCGAATACACTATACAGTATTATGCAACGGACAAATCCGGCAATACGTCCGCTCCCGTAGACATTCGAGTACATGCGAAGGATGATATTGGCAATGTGACTGTTACGGCACAACAGCCAAGTTTGGTTGGCACTACGGGTGTTCCGGTAGAAGTCGGAGACATCGTCGTGAAGGGCGGCAGCAGTGTGCGAGAGACGAAAATATATGCCTTGGACGGCAACGGGGAAAGGTACGAGATACATAATCTTAGCTTTATTCCATTGAAAAGCGGCACTTATTCGATAGTTTACGAGGCAACCGATTATATCGGGCAGAGTGGCACGTTTACGTACGAAGTTCAAGTGACCGACAGCGACAAACCGATTATTTTGAATCCGCCGATTTTACCCAAAGCGATCATTAGCGGTACTGATTTCAAAGTGCCGGATTTGACGGTAAAGAAATATCAAGATAACTCGGTTTCGGAAATTCTGTGCGAAGTAGCCGTAAAAATCGATGGCGGCGAAGAAGTAGAGGTCGATGCAAACGGCAAAATCAAAATCGAAACGCAAAAGTCAAGTGGCGGTATGGTCGAGTTTATTTATCGTGCCGCCGGCATGGAACAATCGTATTTCGTCCCTATAATTTCGGCTTACATGGACGAGTCTCTTAATTTGCCCGCTTATTTCGAGACATTCGGCGGTATTGCTATGTCGCTGAGTACAGAGGCGATCGAGTTTAAGACAAGCACCTTGGTGGACGACGAAAACGGCTTTACTTTCCTTAATGCATTGTTGGCGGAAGGGTTGGAAGTGGGGCTTATGGCTTTGCCGCAATACGCGAAATTCGGTAGCGTGGATTTATATCTTATCGATGCGCAAAATGAATCGAACTCGGTTAAGGTAACGCTTGCGAATAAGTCGGGAACGGTGTATTTGAGCGTTAACGGCGGAGAGGGGTATGCGCTTAAGGAAGCGAGCTTTACCGATTCTAAGAAAAGCAAATTCTCGTTAAATTACGAAAACGGTAAGATAAAAGTTGCCGAATGTTCCATTGCGCTTACAACTTATATAGACGGTCGACCGTTCGAAGGTTTCCTTTCGCAGTACCTTTATGTAAAAGGCATGTTTAACGATGTATCCGGTGACGCGGGAATCGGAATTACCGCATTGAACTCGCAGAATTTTAATTCGGAGATCAAAAACGACAGTATCCGTCCCAAAATCGTACTTATCGGAGAATATGGTGGTACGGTAGAGATCGGTACGCGATATCGTTTGCCCGATGCGTATGCGGCAGATGTTTTATCGGGCAATGTAAACTTTACGCTTAGCGTCTATGCTCCTGGCGAAAAATTCGCGACCTCGACCGACGGCACGCTCTTAAACGAACAAGCTCCCGGTAATTACGAAATCGAGCTGTCCGATTACGGCATTTATACATTCGAATATGTGGCATTCGATGATAAAAACGGAAGAAAAGCGACGCTGTCGTTTACAGTTACGGTCGAATACAATTCTTTGCCGGAAATCATTGTTTCTCAAGACATTGCAACAGCCGCGTCCGTAGGCGATACGATAGTTGTGCCTAACGCTACGGCGGAATGTCAGCTTTATGAATCGAGCGAAGTAACCGTTTTGCGTTATGTAGTCACGCCGCAAGGCATTATCAAGGAAATTTCATCGAGCGAAGACAATTATTCCAATTCGTTTAAGGTTGAGATGAAAGGGACGTACGTAATACGGTATATGGCAATCGATCCGTCCGGCAATATCGGCATTCTCGACTTTGCCATAGAGGTCAAATAGGAGAGGAAAGGAGAATGAAATTAAAGCGCAATTTATTACTGGGTTTGCTTTGTCTGAGTGTGTTATGTTGCTCCGCTTGCTCGAACGGTAGTCAACAAAAGAACGAAGAAATAATCAACCCGACACAGCCTACGGTTACGGGCGACATCGCCGGAGGAACGCATCAGGTTTCGGTAACTCCTACGGGTAAGTATATCACGCAACAAAAGAAGTCGAACTATAAAATAGTTATATCGAAAACGGCGGGAACGACGGTGCAAACGGCTGCGGCGGATTTGGCGGAATTTATCAAACGGGCAAGCGGAGTAAAACTTCCTATTATCAAGGACGATAACTTAAAGCACTCGGCGGATAACGAATATCTTTGTGTAGGTAAAAACAGTCTGTCGGATGACGCGGGGATCGAGTATAATTATGATTTGCTCGGCTACAATGGCTTAAAAATCACGACGAAAGACAAGTCCGTTTATATGGGAGGCTATGATGAAAACGGCAGTTCGAATGCCGTGTACGAATTTTTGTCGCATGCTATCGGCTTCGAGGCTTACGGAAAGGACTATATCGATTATCAAACGAATATAGACATCGAGCTTTATGATTTCGACATCACCGAAGTTCCGGATTTTCAGTGGCGCAGAAGCTCGTCCGGCTCGATAAACACCAACCGTGTCGACGCAAGACGCATGCGCTTCAATCCCGATGGCGAAATTTTCGTTATGATTGACGGTTTGGATTGTCACAACACATTCAAATATATTCCGCCCGAAACCTACAAAAGCGATCACCCCGAATGGTTTTCCAACGACGGCGAGCAACTTTGCTATACGGCGCACGGCGATGAAAAAAGTTTGGAAGAAATGATTAACGTTGCTTTCGAAAAAGCGAAGGCGGAAATTATCGCGCAACCTCACGCCGAACTGATTTCCTTTACACAGCAAGACGCCAATACATGGTGTCAATGCGAAACCTGTGCCGCCGAACGAGCAAAGTATGGTACGGATGCAGCGGTTATGATTAAATTTGTCAACCGACTCGACGATAAAATACAGGCATGGATTAAGGATAATAACGATGGCGTTCCGGCGGATCGCTCCGTTAAAACAAGTATATTCGCATACCAACGTACCGAAAAACCTCCAGTAAAGGAGGAAACAGATGCAAGCGGTAATATAGTCTATGTGCCCGTCGACGAAAGCGTAGTGCTGAACGATACGGTACACATTATGATAGCGCCGCTTTCTGCCGACTATATCAATCCGTTGAACGTCGGGCAGAACAACACTTACCTTGACATGTTCGATGGTTGGAGCGCGCTTAGCTCTCAGATTTATATGTGGATATATCAAGCGAACTATAAGAACTATCTATATCCCTACAACAGTTTCAACAGTATGTCGGTCAATTACAAACTGTTAAAAGACAAAGGGAATGTTTATTATATTTTCAACCAAGGACAGTATGGTCAGCCCCGTTCTACCGGCTTTAATGAACTCAAGATTTACTTGGATTCGAAGATGCAATGGAATGTAAACGTTAATATGCAAACACTCATTGAAAAGTATTTTGCTTTTTGCTACGGAGACGCGGCTGCGGAAATGACGAACTATTTTAATTCGATGCGTACATGGCTCGATTATATACATAGCGAAGAACATCTCAACCTCGGTAAGGGTGTTTACGAAGAAATCAACCGTTCGACGTATTTTCCCAAAAATGTTTTGGACGGTTGGTTGGATACTATCGAGCGCGCATTGGTCGCAATCAAACCGTATGAAAACGAAAATTATGAGTATTACACCGAGCTTTATGACCGTATAACGGTGGAAAGCATATTTCCCCGTTATGCTTTGCTTACTTTATACAGCGGCTATTTTTCGGATAGCGAATTACGGCAATTAAGGACGGAATTCGCCTTTGATGCAAGGCGGCTCGGCTTTGAACAGTATCAAGAAAATGGCCCATTGACGGATGTGTATACATCTTGGGATATATGATTAAACCGAATGGGGAAAAGGAGAATCGGCCATGAAAAAATTTTTAACAATAATTTTGGCGGTTTTGCTCGCTTGCGGCGTATTTTCGCTTATAGCGTGTGGTGGCGACGGTGGTAAAGGGAAAGAAACTGGTTCGATTACCGTAACACCGGCATCATGCGAAATCGACATTAATCAGCAATTGCAACTGTCGGCGAAGTTTTTGGACGGCGCGGGCAACGAAATCGCCGGCAAGGCTTTTACTTGGGAGAGTGAGGACGATGCAGTCGCTACGGTGACGAATGAAGGACTTGTCACGGGAATCGGTGTAGGCAACGTTAAAATTTTTGCCAAAAGCGGTGAGATAAGCGGATACTGCGACCTTACCGTTATCGATTCGGGCGAAGTGCCGGTGCTCAGCTACATGGGGCCCGATTCGGTAAAGCTGAATATCGGCGACGTTTACACTTTGACCGCTTATGTGCGCTACAAAAACGAGGACGTAGCGGCACAAATTAGTTTCGAAAATTCCGCTCCGGAGATAGTTTCCATTGCAACCGATGGCGCTAAGGCAGAACTTACGGCAGTAGACGCGGGAACAGCAGTCATCACGATAAAAAGCGCATACAACGGAGTTGCGTTAAGCAAAGAATTTACATTGCAAGTACTCGAAAAGACCGTCCGACAAATCGACAGTCGGTTTATTGTCGATTTGTCGAAAGATACGGTTGCGGTCGATGTCCCGACGAGTGACTTTTTACAAGAGTATGATACGACTGTTTCCGCGATTACGATCGGCGACGGTGAAAATGTATTATCGAGTATAGAAAACGGCAGAGCAACGCTGATTAAATCCAAACTTAAAGCGGGCGAACAAACCATAAAATTCGAAACCGACCGTATTGTGTACGAAGCACAAATAAAAGTTTGTTCGAAGATTATAACAACGGAAGAAGAATTCAAGAACATCCAATCGTTTTACAGAGCTACACCAGTGGGAAATCAATTGCGATGGAACGGCTATGTGCTTTTGGCAAACGACCTGGATTTGCAAAACGAATTTGAAACGACGGAAAGTAACGTTCCGTTCAGAGTGGTGGAATCCAATTCCGATGCAGGACTTGTCGGAACTTTCGATGGTGGCGGACATACCATTAAGAATTTCAAGGTCGGAGTACGCGGACTGTTCGGCGCAATCGGCGCAAACGGCGTAGTCAAAGACGTATCGTTTATCGGCGTCAGTACTGCGGCAGACGATGGGGGCATAATCGCATATTTTAATTACGGCTCAATGTCGAATGTTTTCGTGTCCGCTTCTCTTACCGCAATGAATCCTTATGGCAACGGGCCGGGAGTCTTGGCACATATTACTTCTGCCGAAACAATGTTTACGCGTTGCGTGATCGAAATGACGGCTACGCCGGGCGCAGGTAAAACCGATTGGGGCGTAATCGGACATCACACGAATATGTCCCAAAAACTGCTCGAAGGCACGTATTCGGATATTATCGTGATTGGCGGCACGCAGGTTATCCCCGCAGGTTACACGTGCAGCGGTTTGGACA
>NXNN01000014.1_pt1 | contig 39445 bp, 36 predicted proteins | sample 2041041 | NCBI WGS metagenome assembly NXNN01 (sample SAMN07660617, study PRJNA407663) | chicken gut metagenome | isolation source: caecum content treated with Lincosamide | host: Gallus gallus domesticus | place: Czech Republic: Brno | collected 2016 | reverse complement strand
AGTTTCCTTTTGTTGAATTAAAGACAAAGAAAAGCACCAAATATGATGGGTTTTTTCTTATATTTCATGCAAAATATAGGTTATCAAGGAAGAGGGCACAGGTACAACTGCATACAATCAGGTACAATGGTAGAGTTATTCCCTTAAATTTCGACTCATATTTATCTGATTTTTCGTTTGCAATTACACGCAAAACTGTAAATTTCGGTATCAAGCCGTAAAAAGAACGAGCAACTTTACTAAGGACGTGGTCCTATTGAGCCATAACAGCATAACCCTTTTTCAAGGTATTTTTAATGATTTTGCGAAAGTCTTTTTTGAGGCAGGTTGCGTTCTTACCAAGGTTTAAGGCATTTACTTTCAAAACACAATATATTGCGGTTTTTGTGAAGGAAATAGGGTATTGGTAGTCGATTGGATATGTATCGGATTTGTATATTCAAAACGGGGCTGACGCTCCGTTCTTTTTACTATAAATCATGACCGAAAACAGGCTGAAAAAGTGCGGTTTCAGGTGAGTCGGGGGGGTAAAGGTGGATTATATCGACATTTTTTCAGAACGTATTGACAGACGACAAAAATATATTATACAATTATGACAGTAAAAAATAAAGTTCGCAGAGGATTAGCGAAAATTTTGACGGGGCGCGCCCCGTATCTGTTACATCCGTAACAGATATAAAACTTTAATAGGAAGAAAAAAATTGGAATTTGAATACGGCGGAAAAACATACGGAATCGAGATCAAAAAGGTAGGTCAGGAGCATTGCTTGCCGAGAAAAAAGAGCGAACTGCGTCGGAAACGGTATCATTCACTGCATTTCGTTTTACACGGTTTCGGAACATTGCACAGCGGTGAAAACAAAATATCATTGGGAAGAGGAAACGCTTTTTTACTGTATGCGAACGAGGAATATACATATTATCCCAATGCCGTAGATCCGTGGTCGTATATTTGGGTGGATTTTTACGGGGAGGAGTTGGACGAACTGTTCGAAGCCTGCGGCTTTACAAGGGAAAAGCCGTATGTACGGATGACGGATTCGGCGGAACTGATAGACCTGCTCAAACAGTTGGTGGAAAAATATAACGGAAGCGACGTACAGTCTATGGTATGTTCCGCCTATACGCTGTTGGTATTCGGGCGGCTAATCGAGTATAAAAACCGCTATCTGAAAGTCAGCGAACGCGGGTCGGTGTTTTTCAAACAGTTCAGGGATATCATCGACTATATAAACAATAATTACCGCATGAATTTGACGCTCGAACAGATAGCGGAAGATATGTGCGTATCGGAACGGCAACTTATTTATATGTTCCGCAGCAATATAGAGATGACACCGATCAATTATATCAATAAGTTCCGCATCTCAAACGCCTGTGAATTGTTAAAACGAGACGATCTGAAGGTCGAGGAGATTGCGGAAATGGTAGGAATCGAGGACGAAAAGTATTTTACGCGGATGTTTACGAAATGGAAGGGAGTAAGTCCGCGGGAATATAGAAAGATTTGTAAAGACGACGATCCGTTCGACTGGCTGAAAGAAAAAAATATCGATTTCAGATAAAAAATGTTTTGAAACGTGATAGAGGGTGTAGAAACTCGTTTTATTATATCGGAATTGGTAGGCGAAAGCCGTAACCTTAAATATATATAAATAAATATAAGGAGTTAAACGATGAAGAAACTTAAAAAAATTATGTCGGCAATGGTTTGCGGAGTGCTCGCGGGCTGTATGACATTAGGACTTGTTGCCTGCGGCGGGGGCAAAGGTTCGGGCGAAATCGATTTCTGGTATTCGGCTTCTGTTCCAAACGGAAGAATTATCAGCGAAATGATCGAAACCTATAACAATGGACAGGGAATCGAGGACGGCGTGAAGGTGAAAGGAGATAACCGCGGACAGATCAGCAGAACGGATTTTATTACGGATTCTCCCAACGTCGTTATGTTGGCTGATGAACAATTCAAACAATTTGCGGTGGAGGATTACTACCTCGATCTGACGCAATATTACGAGGAAATGCCGGGAAGCTATAAGGAGGAGGAAATCCCCACTTCCTTTTCGCGGGCGTTTCGCATCGATAAAGAGGATGATGCAAACGGTAAACGCATGGCGGGCGAGGGCGCTGCGATTCAAGGGATTCCGTTCGGGGTCGATCCCATGGTACATTATTACAGTAAAAAGACGTTCGAGGACGCGGGAATTAAAATTATTTCCTGCGAAGAAAAAGACCTTGCGAGCAAATATCCCGGTTTACAGCCGCACGGTTATGCGGAATACACTGCTGAGAACGGTGCGAAGCCTCCTGTCGAGGGCGCGACGGCAAGCGAAAACCTTGCAGGCGAACAAGTGTATAAAATTTTCAACAATCGTATTCCCATGAATTGGGAGGAATACCGCTATCTGAGCAAATGCTTCACCAAGGCTTATAACGAAACGTCACCTACCGCTTACGGGAGCGCGATGCACCATTGGTTCTCGATCGGTTGGTCGGTCGGCGGCGACTGCGTCGGATACGACGGCGATAAATACACGTTTACGGCGCTGGATGATTCCGCTAACTATCTCGTGACGGCGCAAGACGGCGTTACGGTAAACGGCAGACATTATGCGGCGGGCGAGGTTGTGCGGTATGAGGATAAAGTAAGACAATCAAATATTTCCACCATGGCGGGGTTGCACGTTTTGCCTTCTCAGGAAGTCGCCATGAAAGAATTTATCAATCTGAGCGTTCCGAAGGAAAAGCAGGGCGGAATGGTTGCGACGGGTTACGGCGTGTCTACGGCACTCAATGAAGGGGTGGATGCTCTTTACAGCGCGAAAGATAACGTCGCTATGGTTTCGGGCAGAGCCGAACAGATGACGACGCTCGAAATCGCGTACAAGGGACAATATGATATTACCGTGCCGACGCAGTGGCGCGAGTATAAAGGCGGCAGTGTCTATTATGATGGCGAGGAAACGTTTGCAAACGAATATCTCAAAGTTATCGGGAAAAAATACGACGGAACGGTTTACACGGGCGAACTTGCCAAGGACGAAACGAGCGGCATTCCGTTCGTGGGACGTCAATCGGGCTACGGTTCGTTTTCCGCGCTCATGATTCCCGTGAATTCCGATCCTTCGAATTACGAAGCTGCGTGGAAGTTCATTCGCTGGGCGGCGAGCGAAGAAGGACAGAAAATTTATATGAAAACGGGCAGAGTGCCTAATCAGAGCGCGCTTGCGTTGGGTGACGAGTATGCTGCGCTGGGCGGCGAGCGGAATTACCGTGCGTTGGCAATTGCGGCGCAGGGTGCGGAAATCGGCGATTGGGCGTACTTCAATAACGGCGCTTGGGTTGATAAATGGGCAGGCAGTTTTAATCAGTCTTTGCGGTTTGGTTATTCCACTCCCGAGAAGTTCATACAGGATTATGCCGGCATTGCCAATAACGATATCGGAAAGGTCTCCATCGTCATGAACGGGAGGTGGTAAGCATGGAGGAAAAGGCTACCGTTTCGCAGGCGAACAGGGCGGATTCTTCCGCTCCGTCGACGAAAAGGAGAAAGGTGAAATTCCGCAAGAGCTGGATCATGTGCTGGATCGGCGTGTCGATTCCGCTGATAGGTTTTCTCATATTCAACGGCTATCCGATTTTCGTATCCCTTGAGGCGATGTTTACGAAAATGAAATTCAGTAAACTCGATACCATGCAATGGAATAACTTCGCCAATTTCAAAATGTTGGTCGGAGATGCCAAGTTGATTACATCGATCAAGGTTACGTTGATCTTGGCGAGCGCGCAGTTCGTGTCACTTGGGATTGCACTGCTGATCGCTGCATTTTTAAGCCAAAGCGTAAAAGGAACGCGCATCTTTCAAACATTGTATTTCGTACCGTATATTTGTTCTACGGTTGCGATTTCCATCATGTGGGGCAATATTTTCGATTTGAATGGCGTGTTGAACGCGATCCTCGGTACGCATATTCAGTGGCTGAACAATTTGAAAAACCCTTCTACGCTTACTGCGGCGATTTTCGTAACCATCGTGTGGCAAGCCCCGGGATATGGGATCGTCATGTATTGTTCGGCTTTTAAGGCGATCAGTCCGTCGCTTTACGAGGCGGCGGATATCGACGGCGCAAACGCATGGCACAAATTCCGCGGTATTACACTGCCCGGTATTTCGTCCATTACGTTTTTCCTCATTCTGGCGGGGCTTACGGCGGGGCTTACCACATTCGACGCCGCCAAGGTGCTCGCGCCTTTGAGTTGGGATAACTTTGCGGGGCCCGAGGACGCAGGGCTTACTATTATGTACTATATCTACAATACGGGCGTGAAAAACGGGGAAATGGGTTATGCGTCGATTTTGAGTTGGATGCTGTTTGTCGTGATGATGATTCCCTCGGTATTCCTTGTTAAAAAGAGAATTTTGTCGATGGAGGAAAAATGAGTATGGAAACTACCTGCGAAATTTCCGCTGCGGCAAAGCGAAAAAAAGTTCCTATTGCAAAGATCGTTACTTACTTCGTACTTGTTCTTTATACCGTATTTTTGTTTTTACCTTTCCTGATCGTTTTATTTACGGCGTTCAAGACGGATGCGGAGATCGTAGAAATGGGAAAGTTGAGCCGTTATACCTTATTCCCGAAAGAGTGGAGTCTGGAAGGATTCGGTATGGCGATGTCTACGAGTTCGGAATATAACGCGGTTAACGGCATTCCTTCGCTGATCATCGGCTTTTTCAATAGCCTGTGGCAGACGTTAATCCCTTTGGTTGTCGGACTTTTCGTGTCGGCATTTGCGGCTTTTATGTATTCGAAATACCGCTTTCCGGGGCGCAATACACTGTTTATGATCACGGTGCTCACGATGATGTTGCCGCTCGGTGCGTTCGGGTTCGTCAGTTATCTTTTTTACGTGAATATCGGCTGGGTGGGAAGCAAAGGTGTGCTCGCCATTCTCATTCCTGGGATGTTCGGTGGAGCGGGAACGGTGTTCTTTTTAAGATCGTATTTCGACAGTGCGATTTCGAACGAAATTTTGGAGGCGGCAAAGATCGACGGTTCAAACGATTTCAAAATTTTTCTCGTCATGATTCTGCCGCTTGCAAAGCCTGCGATCATCGCGCAGTTTTTGTTCGGGTTTGTCGGTGGATACAACAACTACGCCGCGGCGCTCATGTATTTGTACCGTGATAAAAGTATGTGGAGTTTGCAGTTGGCGTTGTCGGAATTGGTGAAAATCGGCTCGCAATCGGAAGGCGGATACGTGAATATGCAATGTGCGGCGTCGATCATGGCTCTGTTACCGCTCGTTGCATTGTATGTCGGCGTGCAGAAATACTTCATTGAGGGCATTACGATCGGCGGTGGAAAAGAATAGGAGGAGGACAGAAAATGAAAAAAATAAAAATTGCGGTACTGGCGGTTGTTGCTTGTTTGTTGGCGGTAATGCTTTGTTCCTGCGCGGGCGAAACCGTAAAAAAGGTTGCGTATGAGCTTCCGTATTACGACGGAACGACGCGCCGAGATTTCGACGCTGAAGATAAACCCTATTATAACGACGAGCTTTGGCGCAGGAATACGAGCCTTTGGGAGGGCGCGGACTTCCAGGTTTTGGATGATACCGAACGCACGGGCTACTATTACGCCTATTCTACGGGTTACAATTATTATTATTCCACAGACCTTGAAAATTGGAATTTCGGGGCGAGTTTTATTTCTTTGGAGGGGTTATCGGGAGCAGAAAGACTTTGGGCGCCCGAAGTTCTCTACAACGAGGACGATGAAACGTATTATGCGTTTTTAGCGGTGCGGCCCACACCCGATTTGGAATACGAGATGGTTACCGCACCCGAACATATGCCGATCATTGCAACATCAAAAGATCCGCGCGGTCCTTTTAAGCCGCTGATCTTCGAGGACAGAAATACTTCCTATCCGCAATGGTACGCAAAATATTGTTTCCTCGATATGAAGCAATACAAGGCGGCGTACGAGGCGTTAAATCTTCCCGTAAGCGACCCTTCCGCCTGGGAAAAGATTTATACGCTGGACGGCGGGATCGTCGATCCCGGTTGGATGCGCGCGTTCGATTTCAGTCCCTTTGAGGATCCCGATACGGGCAAGAAGTATTTGTATTGGAGCCAATCGCCCGGCGGCACGGCGGCGGTGGAGATGATTGATTGGACGACGCCCGATTGGAGCACCTTTCAGGTGGTTGCAACGGCGCTGTATTACACCGTAGACGATTATATAAAGGCAACGAACGGCGATCCTTCGATCGAAAAAGTCTATTACGAGACCTTGGGTGCCTACTGTAACGAGGGGCCGTTCGTCTATAAGCATAACGGAAAGTATTATCTCACGTTCTCGATCGGGTCGGGCGACACGGGCAATTACAGCGTCATGCAGGCGATAGCAGATAGCCCGCTCGGACCTTTCCGCAAGCTTACGGACGCGGAAAACGGATTTATCGTGAGTAGCGACCTCGGCTCGAATCGCGGCGTAAGCGGTCCCGGTCACCATTCCTTTATCCGCACGAAGGACGGCAAGGGCGATGAAAAGCTACTAATGTGCTATCACGCGCAAAAGAGCGTGTATTCGGAGAGCTGGGGAAGATGTATGCGCTTCGACGAAATTAAATGGGTGGAAACGCAGGGGATAGACGGCGAAACGTTCGACGTGATGCACTTAAATGGTCCCACGATTACCGTGCAGCCTACGTTCGGCGTGGGTAGAGAGGTGGGCGATATCACCTCGCGCGTGAAGAGCGCAACGCTCGTACGCGGAACGGTAAAGGAGGGCAGTGCCGATAACCTTATCGACGGGCTCATTCCCACTTTCGTGAAAATGAATCAGGCGTTCGAGAATAAGTATGTTAAGGAAACGGAAATTTCCGTAACCTCAACGTTCGAGCTGGAATTCGAAAGCGAGCAGGAACTCCGCGCGCTCATGATCTACAATTCCAAAAACACCGAAAAGGCGTTTGCGAAAATCAAGGATATCGCGTTTATTTCGGAAAACAACGGCGCGGAACGGATCAATTATATCAAGGAGCTCGAAGTCGACAAAGCGGCAAGTTATTTCTTCGACGTTCGCAATGACCGTTACGACGGGATTCAACGTTGCAGTAACGTCTATGCGGAGTTCGATCCGATTAAGGTAAAGAAGATCCGCTTTACGGTGGAATTGCCCGAAGAGCAGGAGCGGACGGCTATCGGCGAAGTCGTCGTTCTCGGAAAATATTAAGGAGGGAAGAAGATGAAAAAGTTTACGGCAATCATGCTCGGCGCGATGATGGCTGCCATGTCGCTCGGAGTTCTTGCGGGTTGCGGCGGTTTGCAGGCAAAGGGTCCGCAGTACGAGTACACGGTGATCGAATCGGATAAAGATTATAGTTTTGATAAGGAAATTCCCGTCATCGACGGAAACGTAAAGATTGACGGAAAATTCGATGAGAGTTTTTACGGCGAATCGCGCAATTGGTTCAAGGGGCACAAGGTCTTTAACAATGAGGAGGGAACGCTGGACGTAACCACTTATTTTTCCAAATCGGGCATCGTGGTGGCGGCAAAGTTCCGCGATAGTCGCCCTGTTGTTTACAGCGAGAACGTCGCGCCCGGTAACAGTTGCTGCGTGAACTGTTATTTTTCGGTCGATTCAAAGAGTAATCCCAACTACGGTGTGTACGAGGTAGAGTGTTCGGCAGGCAATGTGCTCAGTATCAATTTAATGACGTCGTACGGGATAAAAGCAATAGAAAGGGAGCCGGGCGACGCCTATTCCGCCGTCGTGCGGTACGGGAGTATTTCCAAGGGCGAGTGCTTCGGATACGACGTAGAATATTTTATGGCGTGGTCGCTGTTCGGCTTGGAGGCGCGTCCTGAGCTCGTCTATCTCAATCCTACCATGATTTCGGCGAGACTCAACGAGGAAAACATTCTCGAAAGCGGTACCGACAGAACCTGGTATAACTTCGGTTATAACCAATCGCCCCAAATTTCCATTTGGGGGTCGTACAATCAAGGGTACTCGTTCGATAGAGACGGCTTTATCAGCAATAAAATCACGATTCAAGCCGAGGGCGGAAAGGTAACCGAGGAATGGGGCTACGATTGGTGTTTAACGGGCGATACCGTGAATTTTAACGTAACGCCGGATGCGGGAAAAGAACTCGTTTCGATCACCGTCAACGGGAGAGAGGCGGCGGGCGAGGTAAAGAAAAATATTCTCTCCGTTCATTGCAACGGCGACATCGAAATTAAAGCGACATTTGCCGAAAAACAGGCTCAGTGAAACGCTTGCGTTTCAAAATAAATATTAAGGAGTAAGAAAATGAAAAGAAGAAACAAAGGCATATTGACGCTTTGCGTGTTATGTGTGCTTTCGTTCGGTGTCGCGCTTGCGGGCTGCGGCGGCGGACACAATCCGACGCTCGTCGCGGGAAAAGATCCCACCTGTACGGAGGCGGGTTATGAGCAATACTATTTGTGCACGCATTGCGACAAGATGTATTCCGACGGGGAATGCAAAAACGAGATTTCCGCGCCCGTTGCAATTGATGCGCTCGGGCATGAAATGACCAAGCACGATGCAGACGAGGCAACCTGCACGCATCCCGGAAATGTAGAGTATTACACCTGTTCGCGGGAGCCGGGCGTATATTATGCGGACGAGGCGGGGTCGCAGAAGCTTAATGAAATCGGCGTGACAGTCGATCACGATCTTACGGAGCATTCCGCCGAGGCGCCCACCAAAGACGAGTACGGTAAAAAGGCTTATTGGGAGTGCGGCTCGTGCCACACCAAGTACGCCGACGCATACGGCGATAAAGTCATTACCGACGAGGAGTTGAAAATCGATAAGATTCAGGAAACGATCGACGGCAAGCTGACGACGGATTTCTATCATGCCGATCATGCATTCGTATACGGCGCCGCTAATGTGCTCGAGGGCGGTTTGGGCACGGTGGTGAACGCAACGCTTGCAAGCGACGGCGTGTATTTCCACGTAGTGACAAACTACAATACGCCCGTAGCCGAACAGAACGGGAAAGGTTGCGTTAAAATCTACATCAATGTACGTAACGAAGACAACATCAATCTTCCCGGGAATGCCGTTGCAAGCGCCACGCAGGCGATTATTATGGAACTGTATTTCGACGGCACGATTCCCGAAGCCGTCTATCAGCACAATCCGAGCACGGTGAGATCGTGCGAAACCAAGACAAACGAAGACGGTGCGCTCACGAAATACACCACCACTTGGGAGGTTTATTGCTCGTTCGAAAGCATTGCCTCCGCCAACAAATCGGTGCTTCAAGGCGCCTTCGAAAAGCAGAACGGCAAAACGGTGATGAAAACCGGATATAACATGCTTGTAACCTCGGTCGCCTGCCTTACGAACAAGGCGGATGCCGATAAGTTCGATAACAACGGTTCGAGCCAATGCTCCGCAGTTGATGAAAATACCTGGTTCCTTTGGGGAAAGAGCGGTTACTTCGATTGGAGTAACGATCAAAAATACATGGTCGTAACGCCGAACGGATTCTCGGAAAACTTTGTAAACGTTTCTACGAAATACAAAGTGAACTGCACGGCGGAGAACGTAACGGTCGGCGGACTTCCCGAAGAAATCGCGGTGGGCGGCACGCTCACGGGAACGGTTGCCGTAGCCGATAACTACGTGTTCCGCGGTTTAAAGATCAACGGCAAACAAGTAGCGGTTGATAGCAACGGTGCATTCAGCGTTGCTCTTGCCGACCTCGACCTTCCTTGGAATACGGCGGAGATCACCCTTACGCCTTTCGTCGTTAAAAATGAAACGCAGACGCTTGCTCTTACCGTAAACGGCAAGACGAAAGAGGGAACTTCTCCGATTGTCAATGCGGAGGTTACGCTTTCCGACGGTTTCGGTGAACCGATTAAGGTTACCGCAAACGGAGAGGGTGTTGCCACGTTTGAAAATCTTCTTTGTACAAATTACACCGTTTCGGTAAACGGATATCGCGTAGGCGAGCTTACCGTTACAAAGGGAACGGGCACGGCTTCCGTAGATCTCGTGAAGGTTTTTGCGTATGTACAAAGCGGCAATGTGAACGTAAACGATCTGGAAGAGACGATTTCGATGCAAATACCCGCATCGGTGCAAGATCACAAGTGGAGAGGAAATGCGGAAATCGTAACGGACAGCGCGTTGAGTAAAGCAAATATTCTTCTTGAAACGACTTTGAAGTTGAGCAACGTTGCGGGCGATTGGGGCTTTGAAGCGTGTAATCAACGGCTTGCAGTTCAGCTTACCAAAGGAGGAAAAGGCTTTACGTTCTGGATGTGGCGTCATGGCGGCGTCGACAAATCCTCGGTAGGGGCATTCAATGATAAAACACTGAATGATTGTTATGAGGGCGCAGGATTCTGGGGCGGCGCCGACGAACCTACTTACGCATGGATTTATACCACGGCGCAAAGCGCAAGCGGACTAAATCTTCGTTTTGTCCGCAACGGCGGAACGCTGACCGCATACGCCAAGAACGGCGAAACGTGGGTAAAATTGGGAGATACGTCCTGTGACGCGAACGACGAATTGCAGGTAAAGGTGTACTTTGCACACGCAACTTATGTTTTGTCACAAACGTCGTTTACCGATCTTGGCAATTACATAGTCGAACAGCTTCCCGAAATCGGAGCGCCTGGACATATCGCGCACTTCGTGAAAGGGAATCAATATTATCTTCCCGACGGCACACCCACGACGGCAGACGCGGTAAAGACGGAGATCGTAAAATCTACGGCGTCGGCGACACTCGAGCTGAGGGACTTGGATGGCAATCCCGTAACGGTTGCCGCGGGCACGGAGGTTACGATAAGCTCTCGTTTCCATAACGGCACGCTTACGGCGGGAACAAACGGCGTTCTGAGCGGAACGCTTTACGTAGGTGAATATACGGCAAGTCTTTATGGCTATCAGGATACAAAATGGAACGTAACGGCAGACGGCGAGGTTACGCTCACCATGAACGCGACGATTGCTCACGCGGGAAGCGAGAACGTGACTGTGAACGACACGAATCAGACAATTTCCATGCAAATACCGGCTTCGCTGCAAGATCACCAATGGAGAGGGAATGCAGAAATCGTAACGGACAGCGAGCTTGCTGCGGCAAACGTTGTATTTGAGACGACGCTTAAATTAAGCGGCGTTGCGGGCGATTGGGGCTTTGAAGCATGCAACCAACGGCTTGCGATTCAGCTTACCAAGGGCGGAAAAGGCTTTACGTTCTGGATGTGGCGCGCCGGCGGCGTAGATAAATCCTCGGTGGGTGCATTCAACGATAAAACGCTGAATGATTGTTACGAGGGCGCAGGATTCTGGGGCGGCGACGCGGAACCTACTTACGCATGGATTTATACTACGGCGCAAAGCGCAAACGGATTAAATCTTCGATTTGTCCGCAACGGCGATACGCTGACCGCATACGCCAAGAACGGCGAAACGTGGGTAAAATTGGGAGATACATCCTGCGACGAAAACGACGAATTGCAGGTAAAGGTGTACTTTGCACACGCAACTTATGAGCTTTCGGATATTTCCGTTACGGAAGATACGACGCAAGCATAACGCTTGAAGTGAGTAGAACAGGGCGGCGGCAATTACCGCCGCCCTAAAATTTTTTCAGAAAGATTGATCTGTGAGGTTAAGAATGCGCTGGTATATCGCAGAGAACAAGCGTAAAATCGCAAGCGAAAATTTTGAAGGGCACAGCGACCGTATCGAAATCGGCGGAGAGCAGGTTGCGGGCGTGATTACGTACGGCGTGCAGAGCGGCGAACCGTATTTTAAGCGGCAGTTCGCGTTTCCGAATATCCGTATTCAACCGAATAACACGCACGGAACGTATCAACCCGAAACAGATCAAAGCCCGATATCGTTTGAAGAAAGAGAAGTATTCGAGCGCGTGGAATTAGACGGCGTGCTGTCGGTGTTTTCGCATGCGGGGGAACTTAACATTGTACGCAGATTTTTCCCTTCGGTGGAGTTGCCCGTCTTTTACGAGCAAATAGAATTGTTCAACGGCGGCAAGAAAGAGCTTTCGCCGAAATGGGAAACGCTTCAAAAAATAGAGTTGAAACTCGCGTGCGAGGGTTACGTTTCCTTCGAGTGCTCGTGCGAAACATTCTGCCGCAAGATAAATGCGGGTGAGCGCGTAACGCTTATTTTTGCCTATGCCGCGCGGTATTCAAATGAAAAAATTCTAAAAGAAGAAAATCCACTTTCAAAGCGGCGCACCCGCGTCGAGGAGATCATGTCGCAGTGCGATATCACGACGGGGAACGAAACTGTGGATACCATGTTTGCGTTTGCAAAGCTCCGCGCGGCGGAAGGACTGTGCAACACGCCGAAGGGCATAATCCACAATCCCGGCGGGCTTGCCTATTATGCGGGGATTTGGTGCAACGACCAATGCGAATACGTCGCCCCTTGGTTTGCATTCACGGGCGACAAAAAGCAAGCGGAAGCAATCGAAAATATTTACGGTTGGTATTACCCGTATTTCAATGACGACTATCTTCCCATTCCAAGCAGCATCGTCTGCGGGGGGAGGGACTTTTTCCTTTGGGCGGATCGGGGCGATGCGGAAATGTATTTGTACGGACTTTCGCGCGTGCTCTTGACGCAGGGAAAGCTTCCCGACGAAAAGCAGAAAAAGGCGCTTGATTGGTGCGTCGAATATATTAAGAGAAATCTCACGGCGGACGGCGTCGTCTTTTCGGTCAGCGATGAATTGGAAAACAGAATTTCGTCGGGGGTCAACCTGAACACTTCCTCGCTTGCTTACGGCGGACTTGGGAATTATGCCGTTCTGTTAAAGCGTATGGGCGAGAATGCCGAGGAAGTCGTTGCTCTGCAAAAGAAGATAGAAGCGGGAATTGAAAGCTATTTCGGCGGCGAGGTTTCGGGATATCATACCTATCATTACCACAAGGGGTGCGAAGTCATTCGCGCCTGGAACTGTCTGCCCGTATATATGGGCATCATAAGCCGCGCGAAGGATACGTTAAAGAGTATCGACGAAAAGCTGTGGGTAAACGGCAGCTGCCGTTCTACCGAGGGTGAAAAAATACTTTGGGACAGGAGTGCGCTTTATTATATTATGGCGCTGTTCCGCGCGGGCGAAGTCGAAACGGCGTGGGTAAAGTTAAAAGAATACAGTGAAACGCGTCTTTTAGGCGAGCACGTGCCGTATGCAGTGGAGGCGTACCCCGAAGGCGGAATGCGGCACCTTTCCGCCGAAAGCGGACTTTATTGCCGTGTGTTCACGGACGGACTTTTGGATATTTGTTTTAACGAAAAGGGTTACACGGTAAACGGCAATTTGCCAAAGGAGCTAAAAGCGGTTACGGTAAAAAATATTTATTTGAACGGCGGATTTACCGACTTGATCAAAGAACGTTAAAAAAACAAAGAGGCAAAAATGGCAGAAAGAAAGGAATATCCTCGCCCGCAGTTTCAGCGGGAGAGCTGGCAAAATTTGAATGGCAAGTGGGAGTTTGCATTCGACGATAACAACGAGGGCAAGACGTTCGGATGGTGGAAGGGCGATAAAAAGCTCGATCAAAAAATTATCGTCCCGTTTTCCTATCAGTACCCCGCAAGCGGGATAAACGACAAAGCAATCCACGACGTTACGTGGTACCGCCGCACGTTCGTCATAGACAAGGAGAACTCGGGCAAGCGGGTTTTATTGTGCTTTAACGCCGCGGACTACGAAACGGACGTGTGGGTGAATGGGATTCATGCAATCAATCACAAGGGCGGTTTCGCGCCGTTTTCGGTGGATATCACCGACTATCTGAACGGGGCGGAAAACGTGCTCGTGGTACGCTGTTACGACGGGTTGGAAACGGCTGTCCCGCGCGGCAAACAGCACTGGGAAGGAATCACTTACGGTTGTTTCTATTATCCGAATTCAGGCATCTGGCAGAGCGTGTGGCTGGAATTTTTCGAGCAGGACTGTATCGAAAGCTATTCGCTCAAAGCGGATATCGATAACCGCTCGGTAAAGGGTGAAATCCATACCATGTACGCGTTGGCGGACGAAGCGGAAATCGTTCTTACCTTTCAAGGGAAAATATTGCAAAAACAGCGGTTACTGTTGCCGCACAAGCGTACGCGGTTTACGGTCGATCTTGCGGACAACGCATTCGATTTTAACGGCTTGCTTTGGTCGCCCGAAAACCCGAATTTGATTTCGGTCGATTTTACGTTATATGCGGACGGTAAGCCTTGCGATAGGGCGCACACGCGATTGGGCTTGCGGAAAGTTCATATCGACGAAACGGGCAAAATCTGCCTGAACAACAAGCCTCTGTATCAGCGTTTGATTCTCGATCAAGGCTATTGGGAAGAGAGCGGCTTAACGCCGCCGAGCGCGGAGGCGATAAAGAAGGATATCGAACTTGCCAAAGCCATGGGCTTTAACGGCGCGAGAAAACATCAAAAATTCGAGGATCCGTATTTTTATTACTATGCGGAAGAGTTAGGCTTTCTTACCTGGTGTGAAATGCCGAGCGCGCTCACTTTCTGCGCGGAAGAGGTCGCTTCGGTCACGCGCGAATGGCAGGAAATCCTTTCCGTTGCCAAAAACTTTACGAGCAATATTGCTTACGTTCCGCTTAACGAAAGCTGGGGCGTGCGGGAGATCGGTACGGACAAAGCGCAGCAGGACTTTGCGCGGAGTTTGTATTATCTTACGAAGAGTATCGACGGCGAAAAACTTATATCGACGAACGACGGATTCGAGAACGTGAACCCTACGGATATCGTAACGATTCATGATTACGAAATCGTCAAAGCCGAACAGTTTCCCGTAAAATATAAAGACGGCAAATACGACGGGCTGTATCCGCAGAGCTGGCGGCTGTTTGCCGAGGGGAATAAATACGAATGTCAGCCCGTGCTGTTTACGGAGTTCGGCGGCATGGCGTTAAAAGCAGAGCAGAAGGGCGATACTTGGGGGTATAACGAGGGCGAGGCGAACGAAGAAACTTTTTATGCGCACCTTACGGAGTTGTTGCAGGGCATTGCGCAGACGGGATTTCAAGGATACTGTTATACCCAGCTCACCGACATACAGCAGGAGATCAACGGACTTTTGCGCGCCGACCATACGCCGAAGTTCGATTTAACGAAACTTAAAGCAATTTTCGAAACGGGAAAAAAGAAAATGTTAAACGGAAAATTTATCGGGGTTAAAGAAAGGGCAGGCGTGTTTGCTCTCGAAAAAAAGTTTGCGGCGCGGGCGGGTGAAAAAGCCGTTTTAAAATCGACGGCGCTCGGCTTGTATTTTGCCGAGCTCAACGGAGTGCGGGTGGGCGACGCATATCTGGCACCCGGTTGGACTTCGTACAATAAAATGCTGCAAGTGCAGGAATACGACGTTTCGGCAATGCTGAAAGAGGGCGAAAATATTTTGTCGCTCACTGTCGGCGAGGGCTGGTTTTGCAGCGGCATAACCTGGGATAAAAAGCGCGATTTGTACGGGAAACAGTCTGCCGTATGCGCCGATTTGGTTTTATCCGATCGAACGATTTTCACGGACGAAAGTTGGACGGCGCATGAGAGCTTTATCCGCGAGAGCGGCATTTACGACGGCGAAACACAGGATTTTACGGCGGAGCGAAAGTCGCTTACCGTATGCGAAGTTGCGTTCGATAAAAGCGTACTCGTTCCGCAGATTTCCGAGCCTGTGCGAAATATCGAGCGGCTTAAAGTAAAGGAAGTTATTCGTACGCCCGCGGGCGAGCTCGTCTATGATTTCGGGCAGAATATGACAGGTGTTGTAGAGATCAGAACGCCTGAAAACTTTAGCGGCACGCTCACGTTGCAATTTGCCGAAATCTTGGTGAACGGAAATTTTTATACGGATAACCTGCGTAGCGCAAAGGCGACGGACACGTTTACGGTAAAGGGCGCAAAGACGCTTCTTCCCGAGTTTACTTTCCACGGCTTCCGCTATATGAAGCTGACAGGTGCGGAACTGCCGAAAGAAAATATCACGGCGATCGTGCGCCATACCGATATGAAACGTACGGGGCGCATACAAACGAGCAACGCGCGTTTTAACCGTTTGCTGGATAACGTAGTGTGGGGGCAAAAGGGGAATTTCGTGGATATTCCCACCGATTGTCCGCAGCGGGACGAACGACTGGGCTGGACGGGGGATATCAACGCTTTTTGCACGACGGCGGCGTATAACTACGATATCCGTTTGTTCATGAAAAAATGGCTTGCCGATTTGCGCAACGACCAAGCCGAGGACGGCAAAATTCCGCACGTCGTGCCCGACGCCTTGCGCGGAGAGGGCGACAGGTCTACCGCCGCGCTTTGGAGCGACGCCGCCGTGATGATTCCGTGGAAACTTTATCGAATGTATGGTGACGTATCTTTCCTTGCGGATAATTATGCCGTCATGCAAAAATACATGAATGCGTACGAGAAGAACGTAGAGGACGGGCTTGTCGTGCGCGGATTCGGCTACGGCGATTGGCTCGCGCAGGACGGCGAAAAGTTCAATCAAAGCATTTGCGGCAGAACGGAAAGCATGTTTCTTGCGAGCGCGTTTTATTTGGAATGTCTGCGGATCGTTTCCGAAACGGCAAGACTTCTCGGCGACAAGGCGGAAGAACAATACCGCGCAAGGCATCAAAAGACGCTGAAAAGAATGCGCGCGGAATATATTACGCCGAACGGTCGGGTGTCGGTCGATACGATGACGGCGCAGGCGCTCGCTCTCTGCTTGGGGATCGTGCCCGAGGAAAACAGAAAAAACAGCGCCAAGGTGCTGAGCGATAACGCGCGGGCGCACGGCTATAAAGTGACCACGGGCTTTGCGGGTACGCCGTATCTTTTATTTGCGTTGGCAGACAACGGATATATCGAAACGGCGTTTAAAATTCTTTTGAACAGCAGTTTCCCCGGTTGGCTGTACGAAGTGGATATGGGTGCGACGACGATTTGGGAACGTTGGGACAGTTTGCTTCCGGACGGCACGCCCAACCCCGACGGCATGAACAGCTATAATCATTATGCTTACGGTAGTGTGATGGAGTTCGTTTACCGCAGGATCGCGGGGATCGATCCGATCGAAGCGGGGTTCGGAAAAGTAAGAGTTGCGCCTAACCCGTGCGAAGCTTTTCAAACGTTCAAAGCAGAGTACGAGAGCGTATGCGGAAAAATCGTTTCGTGTTACGAACAGAAAGACGGTAAAATCATTTACGAAATCGAGCTTCCCGACGGCGTGGAAGGGAAAATTACTCTGCCGAACGAATCGCCCCTGACGGTGTGCGGCGGCAGGCACGTGTTCGAGCGAAAGTGCGAAGACTTTCATTATACGCCGTTTACACCCGAAAGCTATGTGACCGAAGTGTTTGACAGTCCGAAAGCGGTAAAGGCGTTTAACGAGGTGTTCGGCGGAATCTTTACGGGCAGCGAAATTGCATGGATGAAGGACGAACCCAAAACGCTCGGGTTTATGGCGGAGTTTCGCGATAAGGAGGGGAAGATGAACCTTTCGGATTTTCCCGCCATGCTCGAAAGAGCGAATGAGCTGTTTACAGAAACGGACGATTAAATTTTGAAAAGGAAGCGGATAAAATGATTTTTGCAGACGGAAAACGTTTTTTGCTGGAAGGGAATAATTATTGTTATGCTATGTTCGTAAACGGAGACGGCTTTTTGCAGCAGCTCCATTACGGCGGCAAGATAAAACGGGAAGATATGGATTATCTTGCTTCTACGTACCCGTCGCTCGTGCCAAATCATTTCATCAACAAAGACGAAGCATTCGATTCTCTGCCGTCCGAATACGGCTTTTACGCTAAGGGCGACTATAAAGAACCCTCCGCGATCTTCGAGCGGAAAGACGGCGCAAGCATGTCGCGGCTTCGCTATTTGTCGTATAGAGCGGAAAAGGGTGCGCCGAATCTTATCGGAATGCCGCACGTGCGCAGCGGCGACGAAACGCTCGTCGTCACGCTCAAAGACGATTTTTCGGATATCGAAGTCGATCTGTATTATACCGTCTGCGAAAATTCGAACGTGCTTACGCGCAACGCCGTGATCCGCAACGTTGGCAAAGAGCCGATCATGCTCAGGCGCGCGTTCTCTTTCCGCGCAGAGCTTGCGAACGGGGAATATCGATTGTTGCGGCTCGCAGGCAGATGGGGGCAGGAACGCATTCCCGAAATCGCGCCGATCGCGCATGGGGTAACGCGTATTCATTCGCTGCGCGGTTCGTCGTCGCACCAGACCAATCCGTTTATGGGAATCCTGAAAGAGGACTGCAAAGAAGAGTGCGGCGAGTGCTACGGCATACAGCTCGTGTACAGCGGCTCGTTCGCCTTGACGGCGGAGTGGAGCAAACACGGCGCGCTTACCTTGCAGGGCGGTATCAACGAAACGGGCTTCGGTTGGGAGCTTCGTAGCGGTGAAAGTTTTGTAACGCCGCAAGTGTTGCTCACATATTCAAATGCGGGCATGGGCGGCATGTCGCGCGCTATTCACGACTTTCTGCGCGAAAGAATTATCAATCCCGCCTATGTTTACAAACGCCGCCCCGTAGTCGTCAATAACTGGGAGGCGACGTACTTTGACTTTGATAACGAAAAGCTCTGTCGTATTATCGCCGAGGCGGCGGAGTTCGGTATCGATACCTTCGTTTTGGACGACGGGTGGTTCGGGAAACGTACAAACGATTTTGCGGGACTCGGCGATTGGTTCGTCAACGAGGAAAAATTAAAGGGCGGGTTGAAAACGGTCTCTGCGTGCTGTAAAGAGTACGGCATCAAGTTCGGACTTTGGTTCGAGCCGGAAATGGTAAATGAGGATAGCGATCTGTTCCGTGCGCATCCCGATTGGGCGCTGTGCAAAGAGGGGGTGGAACCCATGCGCAGCCGTCAGCAGTTGGTGTTGGATTTTACGCGCAAGGAAGTCGTGGACTATATCTTTGGCGCGGTAAGTAAAGTGATACGGGAAAACGGTATTTCTTATATAAAATGGGATATGAACAGGTATATGAGCGAGTGCTATTCCGCTTCGCTTCCCGCCCATCGTCAGGGCGAGGTAATGCACCGTTATATTCTGGGCGTGTACGATCTGGCACAGCGGCTCTTGGACGAGTTTCCCGATTTGTTCATCGAAGGCTGTGCCGGCGGAGGGGGCAGGTTCGACGCGGGTATGCTCTATTATTTCCCGCAAATTTGGACGAGCGACGATTCGGACGGTTTCGAGCGCACAAAAATACAGTGGGGTACTTCGCTCTGTTATCCGCTTTCTTCCATGAGCTGCCACGTCTCCGTTTGCCCCAACCACCAGACGGGCAGAACGGTGCCGTTCGATACGCGGGGAAATATCGCAAGCCTCGGCGCGTTCGGCTACGAGCTCGACGTTACGAAAATGCCGGAAGAGGAAAAAGAGAAAGTAAAGGCGCAGATCGAAGCTTACAAGCGTATCGACAGTCTGATTTTAAGCGGCGATCTCTATCGTCTTTGCAGTCCGTTGGAAAGTAATTATTTTTGTATGCTCGTTGTAAGCAAGGACAAGAGCGAAGCCTATGTTGTAGGAGAACGGGGGTTGAGTATTCCCTATTGGAGCGATAAATTCTATCCGCGTATTCGTTTGCGGGGGCTTGACGAAAGTGCTATTTACGAAATCGAAGAACTCGGAGCAACTTTAAGCGTCGGCGCTCTTATGGGAGCGGGGCTTCCTCTTCCTAAAACGGGCGATTTCGGCAGTTGGGTATGGCATTTGAAAAAAGTAAGATAAGGAATTTTATTGCATGAAAGAATTTCGGAACAATCAACAAAAAAGTTATTATTGTACCTGGTTAGCGCAGAATTTTATAGCGGAAGAGACAGGAGAAGAACGCGCCGCCGTACGCCCCCAATTTACGGGTGATCAGGGCGCGAACTGCGCGCGCGACAAAGTGAACGAATACACGGTGTTCGGTAAAGACGGCATGGCGGAAAACCCCGTGAAAGGGCGCGAAGAGCTGTACCTCGTGCTGGACGACGGCTGGGACGTGCCGTTTGATTTCGATCCCTATGCGCACAAGGACTACTTCGGTTCGCTCGAAGCGAACGAACAGCGCTTTCCCTGCGCAAAAGGAAAACCCGCCGAACGGCTGAAAGCGTTGAACGAACGCGCCAAGAGTTTGGGCTGGAAGGGGATCGGCATCTGGGTTGCGGCGCAAAAGTGCGGTAAAGATTATAATTCGCCTTTTTCTGAAATGGACAAGGAATATTGGCGTGAACGTATTCTTTGGTGCAAACAGGCGGGCGTAACGTATTGGAAAGTAGATTGGGGAACGTCGGAACATGACGTCGCTTTTCGGAAGTTTTTAACCGACGCGGCAGCGGAACTCTATCCCGAGCTGACGGTAGAACAGGCGATCTGCTGTCCGCCCGTCAACGGGAATACCGAAGAAATACAAAACGGAGCGGTCGGCAGATTTCAAGGCGATAAAAAAATCAGCGGACTTTCAAAAGAAGCTGCGTCGTTCAGCGAGGTCTTCCGCACTTACGACGTAACGCCGCAGTTTTCCGTGGCGAGTACTTTGGATAGGGCCGCATATTTGTTGCCGTTTGCGAAGGGCTACTTAAATGTGGAGGATGAATTGTATCTTGCGGCGGCACTCGGCTGTCAAATGGGAATTATGCGTTCGGTCTACGGCAAAGGCTTGGACGTTTGGGACGACAGCGATAGGCTGCAAGAAGCGGACGCCGCGCTTGCATGGCAAAAAATTGCGCCGCCGTTTGTAGGCGAGGAAGTCGAAACAAGTGAAGAAGTTCTCGCGGACGAGTGGACGTTTAAAGAAAACGAGTTTTGGTATCAACCGATAAACGGACGAACGATCCGTCAAGGCGCGCCCGCAATCATAGCACGTAACGCGTCGTTGCCCGAGACGAAAGCGGGGGCAACGGGAGAAAAGCCATTTGTCGTCTGCGCGCTCAATCAAGGCGCATATTCGGTCGCCGTACTTCCCCGCACGTTGAACGGGAAACGGGCTTACGTTGGGGGAAGGGTCGTTTGTTCGCTAAACCATATGCCCGATAAAATCGCATTGTTCGGCTTTGCCGACAGTTTTGAATTTCAGTGGTGCCAGGGCAAAGCGGTAAACGTTTCGGCGGTAAGCATGCTCGGCGGGAACGAAGTTGAGATTCCGCTGTCGGAAGCGGGGCGCAGATTTCAAATCGGCGCGGAGTTAATTAAAAAATTATGGAAAACCGACGACCGGTCGGCTCCCGCGGTGTTGCTTACGCTACGCGGTAATTGAGCGGTGTTTATAACGGAAGGAGTTAAAAGTGTATAAAAAAATTTATTTAGGCGCGGCGTATTATCCCGAAATGTGGGACGAAAGCGAGATCGACAAAGACATCGAGCGCTGTAAAGAGTTGGGTATAAACTGTTTGCGCGTGGGAGAGTTTGCCTGGGGAAGAATGGAGCCGAAAGAGGGCGAATTTGATTTCGGGTGGCTGCTTCGCGTCGTAGACAAACTGTACGAAAACGGCATTTACACGGTTATGTGTACGCCCTCTGCCACGCCGCCGCGTTGGCTCTTAAATAAATATCCCGAAACGCGCATGGTAATGCACGATTTGATTCGTGCGGACGTTTCTTCTCGCTGCCATACCTGCAAGACCTCTCAAATCATGCGGGAAAAGAACCGCATCATCGTAACGGAAATGGCGAAAGCGTTCGCTGGTCATAAAGGCATTATTGGCTGGCAGATCGACAACGAAATTTTCCCTTATACGGAGGGTTGCTATTGCGATAATTGTAAAACTGCGTTCCGCGAATATCTCAAAGAAAAGTACGGGACTATAGAAAAACTGAATAAAACCTGGGGCATGGTTCGCTGGTCGCTCGAATATTACAACTTTGAAGAAATAGAGCCGCCATACCCGCGGCAATGGCGGCATCCGTCGCTCAGAAAAGCATGGCACGATTTTCAGTGTGCACAGATAAAAAATTATGTAGACGAACAGGCGGAAATTTTACACGCGTTCGGTTGCATAAACGTGGGAACGGACATGATGGCGCAAAACTATTTGAGCTATTACGACGTAAACGAAAAGCTGGATATCGTGCAGTTCAACCATTACAATCCCGCAAAGGACTTGCCCGATACGGCGTTTTCGTATGATTTTTTGCGTTGCGTAAAGGATAAGCCGTTTTGGGTGGTGGAAACGCAGGTCGGCTGGAACGGAAGCGAATACGCGGACTGCGGCTATCGCCCCGTAGGGAACTGCTATACAAACACATGGCTTCCCGTGGCAAAGGGCGCGGAAATGAATCTATATTGGCTGTTCCGCACGCACCCGAACGGACACGAGCTTGCCCACGGCGCGCTCTATTCCTCGGCGGGGAGAGTATATCGCGTATCGGAGGAAGTCAAACAGGCGGCAGAAGATTTCGCCAAGTGCGAACAATTTCTGACGGAAACAAAAATAAAGAGTAAAATCGCATTACATTATTCGAGTACTGCAATGAACAGTTTTGAAGCAGCGCCGCTTATAAAGGGCTTGGATTACCGCGCTACGCTGATAAAACATTACTATTCGGCGTTCCGCCATTACAATATCGACGTGATCGATACGCCGCATACTCTCGACGGCTATGAGGTCGTCATTTCGCCCTTCCTTACGTACATAGATGAAGATCTGAAAGCCCGCGTTATACAATGGATAAAAGGCGGCGGCACGTGGATCGTGGGACCGATGTCGGATATCATGGATAACAACGTAAGCAAATATACAAACGCACCCTATTCCTTTTTGGAAGAGCTGGCGGGCGTATATACGAAATATCAGAAGCCCGTGGCGAATGACGTGTTCAAAGCATATTGGCGCGACGGCGAGGAGTGCAGAATTTCCACGTGTTATGACGCTTATGAATACGACGAGGATATGAACGTGATGAGCCTTGCTCGCTACGACGGAGACGAGTTTGACGGACTTTCCGTCATCACGCAGAGGAAAGTAGGTAAGGGGAAAGTCATTCTTGTCGGAAGCGTAATATCTCACGGTGACCTGTTGAGGTTGGTCGATATACCGCCTATAGCTGAGGCAAGCGAGAACGTAATTTTGACGGAGCGGTCAGGAAAGGAAAAATTAATCATCGCGGTAGAAACGGAAGACAAAGAAGGATACATTGTCTTGGACGGCGAATATACTGAGTTGCTGACTGGTAAAAAATTAGAAGGGAATATGAAAATATCTCCTTATGGAGTTTTAGTTCTTATTCAAACCCTATAAGGATAAAGACTACGAAATTAAATTTTAATTTGTAAGGGCGTATATTCCTGTCATTTTCAAGGGTACTGCTATACGCAGCTCACCGACGTACAGCAGGAGGTCAACGGGCTTTTGGCGGCAGACCGTAAACCGAAAGCCGATTTGGAAAGACTGAAAGATATTTTTGAAAATAAGTAAGAAAACTGAAAAATTTTTGAAAGCAAATACCAAAAGCTACGACATACAAGGGAGGAAGGATGAAAAATGCGTTGGAGAAACAACCGCGAATCGTTGCTGATCAAAAGCAGCGACAGCAAATAAAGCAAAAAGCGGCGCAAGGAAAATAAAAGAATAGTAGTACATAAGGCACTTGTAAAGCGACGTAAGAGCTCGCTTGACAGGTGCCTTTTTTCTTACGCTTGCGAAAAATGTAGATTAATGCCGATACGAGCGCCCCCTGTTCGGATTTTGAAAAACAAAAATTCAAAATTCGAAACAGGAGGACAAAGTAGATGGCGAAAATCAAGTATGTGTTTGCAGACGGACATTCGGAGGAAGTGGAGGTCACGAATGAATTCAAGCGTGAATATGAATTCTTACTTGTGCGGGAGCAGGCTCTGCATTGGAAAGAGATGAAACAAAAAGAACGGGCAGGCTTTCGCTGCGTGAAAAATTTATCGCTGGAGAAGTTCGGGGAGGACGGTTACGATCTGCCGACGGAGGAGCCTGATCCGCTTGAAACGCTCATAGCAAAAGAGGAGCGACGCGAACAGTATCAAAAGATTCTTTCGTGTCTGACCGAAAAACAACGGAAAGCCTATATCCTGTTTCATATCAAAGGCTACAAGAAAGTGCAGATCGCCGCTATGTTACATATTGACGAGAGGTCGGTTCGTCGGCGTTTGGAATGGGCGCAAAAAAGAATTTCAAAAAAATTTTTTGAAAAATAGCCGATTTTGATGCGATTTTGTCCACGGATATATGAGAGGGAAAACTTCTCAATAAACCGGAGGTCAAAAAATGATAGCAAACAAAGAAAAGCTCCGCTCCTATTTGGAAGCAGAGAAACTGACGGCGCAGGACTTCGCGCGGCGTTTGGGCGTTGAGCAAAGCGAGGCGGACAAGCTGCTTGCGGGCGAACGTGTCGGTTACGATACGGCGCGGAAGTTTGTCTACTACTTTCGCGGCGTGATCGCGCAGCACTATATCGACTGGGACGCCACGGAAGCGGAAAACCCGCTTGCGGAGGAAACGGAAGATTCCTATACGAAAGAAGAAAACGAAACAAAAGCGGAGGAAGTAGCATGAGCAATTTTGAAATGAAGTACACAATCCGGCTCTACGATCCAGACCTTGTGGTCGAAATCGGGAATCTCTACAAAGCCCATTCAAAGGAATTCCGAAATAAGAACGAATTCATGACCTGCCTTATCCGCCTCGGCGTGGACGCTTTGAACGCAACTCCGCCCACTACGCCGGCGACTGCTGCGGTTCCGCCTGCAATGGCTTTGGATAAACTGTATGAGGAAATGCGGAAGATCGAAAGCATTACCGATGAAACCGGTAAATTCCTGAAAGTGCAGGGGCAGAAAGTGGATATACATATCGCGGTAATGGAAAAACTGCTCGCCTCGCTCTATAACATGAACTTGGGCGAACTTTCGGGTTCTCCGCCATTGCCGCGTAAAGTAGAGGACGGCTTTTTTGATGATTTGCCCGTTCGCTTTGCAAAAATCATCCTCACGCTCGAACAAAAATTCGGGTGTAAATGAGTGTACCGAATGTCAACTGTAAAATCAAATACATACAGAATGAGGAAGATCTCGCAAAATCGTCCGTTTTAGCGGAGAAATACGGCGGAAATCGTAAATTCTATTCAAGCCGGCTTGCGGACGACTATATGAAGTATATGGACAAAGGCTCGAAAGAGAAAACAGATTATATCTCTTATGCGGGCGATGAAGAAAAGAGTTGCGGCGTGTTCGACAAAAACGGTTTACTGACAAGTAGGGGAAAACAGAAACTCCGACAAAACTTGCGTAAAACAAAAAGCATTATTTGGGACTGTCTTTTGACCTTTCAGCCCGAATTCGGACAGCGGTACTGTAACGACTACGAGCAAGCCTATGAGATGATGAAGCGCGAAATGCCGCGTTTTCTCAAAGACGCGGGCTTTAAGCCGGACAATATCACTTGGTTTGCGGCTCTGCACACGAACAAAAAGCACCGCCATATCCACATTAGTTTTTTTGAAAATACGCCTACACGGATACGCCAACGCTCGAAGGAACTGCAATTCTCGCACGGGAAAATCAACCAAGAGTGCATACGTCGGTTTAAGGTACACGTTGAGCAGAACCTGACGGACATTTCCGCAGAGTTGCGGATCGCCCGCAAAGAGGCAACCACCCTGTCCAAAGAGGTACTGTTTTCGAAGGACAGCCTTATCCGCTACAACAACGCCTTTCAGGAACAGATACTCGACCTTGTAGACAAACTGCCGTCGAGCGGGCGCATCTCCTACGACAGCGAGAATATGCGCCCGTTAAAGCCGCTCATCGACAAAATCGTGGATACGGCAATCAAGTCAAACCGCAAGTGGTATAAGGCTTTTGTGAACTTCTGCGCCGAGGCGAAAAGGCACGACGACAGAACACAGGAAATTCTTATACGCCAGCAGATACCCGAAGTGTTTTGGCCGCAGTACATGAAATCTGACACTTATTTGGACGATATGTACCGTCGTTTGGGCAACCAAGTATTGAACTACGTCCGTATATACCGCCGCCGTGAACGCCCCGCGAAAGGACGGCTCGCCCGTAAACGCATCCGCCGCAAAACCGCCATGAGTGTGCTTGCCAAAGGTATGGAAATGCAGGCGGCCCTGCAAGTGGATTCCATGTACTTCTTTGAGGAATACCTGCGCAAACTCGAAGAAGCGCGCGCGGACGCTGCGAACCAAGAGGAAATGGAGAAAGATGAAATGGAATAAACTGTTTGCCAAACTGAAAAAGCCGCTCATTATAGCGGGTTGCACCCTCGCGGTGGCGTTTGTGGCGGGCTTTTTTCTCAATTGTCTGTTTACTTATAACTTCAAATTCCGCGTCGATATAAACCTGCTCGTGGACGGAAAGACCTATCTCTACGCCTTTTTGCTCTCGGTGATCGCCCTGACCGTAGTGCTCGCCTATTATTACAAGCACTATTGGCTGAAAAACAGCAAGAAAATCATACAGGGCGACGAGCGCGACAACGACGTTGCGGCGAACCTCGAACAAGCGCATTTTCAGACGGACGAGGAAGTGGAAAAAAACTACGCCAAAGTCAGCTATGCGGAACTGCCGAAAACCAACCTCGTCGGTATCCCTATCCGCGCCGTCGAACGAAAAGGCAGATATGAGATACACTTTGCGAAGAACGCGCACACCATGATAATCGGCACGACGGGCAGCGGCAAGACGACCACGTTCATCAACCCCACCGTGCAGATACTCTCGCAGAGCGCGGCGAAGCCGTCCATAGAGGTTTACGAGCGAAAGGGGATTACGCCCATGACAGATCTCACAATGCTTGCTCCGAGCGATTATCCGATCTTCGACGATCTCGCCGCGCTCATTGACGAAAAACTTGCCAAAACGGGCGACGACTACAACCGCGCGTGCCTGAAAGTCATTGAAAACTATATCGCCAAATTCAAATCGGGCGGCAGAAATTCCAACCTTTGGAACGGCGCATCCAACTTTGAAACGGACGAAAACTTCGTGTGTTTCGACTTTCAGAAACTGCTCGCCAATAAGAACGGGCTGATAGCCAACGCGCAGATGCTTTTGGTTTTGAAGTACCTCGAAAACGAGGTTATCAAAAACCGCGACTACAATCTGAAAAACGGTACGGACAGGAAAATCATCGTTGTAGTGGACGAGGCGCACCTCTTTATCGACGAGAAGTACCCGATAGCCCTCGACTTTATGTACCAGCTCGCAAAGCGTATCCGCAAATACAACGGCATGGAAATCGTCATTACACAGTCAATCAAAGACTTTGCGGGAACGCCCGAAACGGCGCGGAAATCAATGGCGATTATCAATGTGTCGCAATACTCGCTCATCTTCCCGCTCTCGCCTAACGATATGAACGATTTGTGCGCGCTCTACGAGAAAGCCGGACAGATCAACGAAATCGAAGCGGACAATATCGTGCATAACGAGCGCGGCTGCGCGTTCCTGATAAGCTCGCCCGAAAGCAGGACGAATATCCGCATCGTGGCGACGCCGTACTTTGAAAAAATATTCGGTTAAAGGAGGGAAAAACAATCGCACGCAAAGTAATGGCTTACCGCCACAGTCAGGATGCGGACGGCAAGCGGACACAGCAAGAAGAAGTGGAAATCATCGGCTGCCAGACCGACCGTGGCGTTACCACCTATATCGTCCGCACGCAGGACGGCATCGAATGTACCGCTATACGAAACATTTTCACGAACGCCTTTTATGCGGACGACGTTCACGGCGTGATCCGCGTGGGCGCGCCCCGTGAAAGCAATCATTCCGCAGAAATTTATTAGGAGAAAAACCGATTATGGAGAACGAAAAGAAACTGAAATTCAACCCCGACGATATGATCGCGGCGGCGGACGAACAATTCCTCGCATGGATGAAAAACGGCCGCTACGCGGAGCTTATCGACACAATGCCGAACCTCGGCAGATACAGTCTGCGCAATCAAATGCTCATTCTCATGCAGAACCCGAAAGCAACGTGCGTCAACGGAATGAACGCTTGGAACTACAAACGCCGGCATATCGAAAAAGGACAGACCTCGATCCGCATTATCGCGCCGAAATTCGCGTCGCAGGTATCCACCGACAAGGACGGCAAGATAAACTCGTTGCCGTCGTCAAATATCCGTATCAAAAGCCCGAAGCGGTCGCAATCGACAAAGGCTTGACACCGATACAGAAAACTGTCGGCGGAAATATAGACGTGGTATATCTGCCGGACATAGACGACATTCACGGTTTTTGCAACGACGAGGGACTGTTTATCGGAATGGAGCCGAACTTCTACCGTCCCGAATATAAGGATGCCATCGTCGGCCCCGCAATCTTTTTCGGTTCCGGCTACGACGGCGGCAGCGAAAGCCTTTCGCGCGAGCAGGTCAAAAAGATTACGAACTTTTTGACGGCAAACAGCGTCAAAGATTACGGCGAATTCTATATGAATGTCAAAACGGACTTTGCCTATTATAAGCCGAAATCTGTACCCGAAATGTGAGGAACGTTATGCGGAGGTTTGAAAATTGCGACGTGCTCTCCGTTTTGCGGGAGATCATGTCGCACAATACAAAGCATTACCAAACCGACTTTGCCATAGACGAGGAAATTCTCACAGAGGCCGCAAACGAGCCGGACGCTTGGGACAGACGCTTTCTTTGGATGTCCCGCCCCTGCGGTACCCATTGCCTGAAAGAGAAAGACGTATTTCTATTCAATTCCCCCGAATACAGCACATGGACGGCATATGCCGCCACCGCGGACGAGATCGTTGCCTATGCGGTGCAACTGAACTACCGCGAGAACGGCGTTCTGAAAGGCGATCTGTATGAACTCGACTATGCGAGCCATTGCGCTATGGCGAAAAATTCGGCCGTTTATATCGCGCAGGTCAAACTGCATTGCGACGACAGGGATATTATCATGGCGTATTCGGACGATTGGCGGCTGAAAGCACGACAATACAGCTACGACGAGAATTCATCCCTTTGAGCCAAAACAAACTCGATACGCTGCTTGAAAATATGCAGCAAGAACGGCTGAACGGGCATTACTATCCGTGGGACGATGAAAAGCTCAAACTCGAATACGGAGACTCGCCTACATACCGTATCTATCAGCTCAAACGGGAAAACTACGGCAGACTGTTTACGTCCTATCATCGCACGATAGAGCAGGGCTTTGCGGTCAAAGCGGACGATTACGAACTTGCCTATATCGCGGACAATACGGATGGATATGACCTCGACGAGATATATGAGGAATTCAATATCGATCGCCTCGACGACTTTTGCGGGCATAGCCTTTCCGTGAGCGACGTCATAACGTATAAACATGAGGATGGTTCCACGGAAGCCTATTTTGTGGACAGTTGCGGGTTTATAGAACTGACAGATTTTTTCGGCCCTGCGCAGAAAAAACCTGCGCAAATGTGAGGTGCCTATGAATGTAAAACTTGACGGGCTGACGCTGCACGTCGAACCCGATTACAACCCGCCACATCCGCGCACGGAGTGCGACCACTTGGGAAAAATGCTTTGCTGGCACAGAAACTATATTTTCGGGGATCAGAACAGATACGAAACGCCCGAAGATTTTTACCGCAGCGAGGAAGCCAAAAACATCTACGTTTCCCTGCCCGTGTACATGCTCGACCATTCGGGAACTTTCCTTTCGACGAGAAGCTTTGCCGACATCGATCCCGACCGTTGGGATTGGGGACAGATCGGTATTATCTATTGCACGGAAGAAGCCGCAAAAAAATGGTTCGGGTATCTGCCCGACAAAGAAATGCTGAAAACGCAGCTTAACGGCGAGGTAGAGTGTTATAACGACTATCTCAACGGCGCGTGGTACGAATACTTTATCGAAGGACTGAACGGCGATATTGAAGATTCCTGCGGTGGGTTCTTTCAGGGCGGCGATTTTTCCGATCTGCTCAAAGACATGAAAGAATACACGGAACGAAGCTATCACCCGCTCTTTGATAAGCTCGCAGCCAAACTCGAAAGCAAAAATTATATGTGAGGTGTGGATGGCTGATCTGAAAAAAGAAATTCTTAAAAAACTCGACCGCTTTCAATACAGCCGCGGCCGCCGCGAGGTTTTTCTCGACGCCGTGGAGCATATGGCGCTCACCATAGCGACAAAGTTCGATCCGCTCAAACAAGAGGAGCGATCCGACCGGATAGCGGAGATAGTATCAAACTATAAAGGTCAGGACGGCGCTTTATTCTTTATGTTGCAGACGGATATGCTTTCACTGCTCAAAGATATACACCAAAAGCCCGGCGATTATTTAGGTGAACTTTATATGCAAATCGAAGCGGGCAACAAAAACGCGGGACAATACTTTACGCCTTACGACGTATCCAAATTCATGGCAGAAATCACGCTCGGCGAGCTGCCGGACAAGCCGTTTATTCTGAACGAGCCTTGCTGCGGTTCGGGCGGTATGGTAGTTGCGGCGGCGGACGTATTACAAAGCCGCGGATATAACTTTACGGACAAGATGCTCGTCGTGGCGAACGATATAGACCGCCATTGTGTGTTTATGGCATATACGCAACTGTCCTTTGCAGCCGTTCCCGCCGTCGTACAATGGCAGGACACGTTAACACAGGAAACGTGGGATACGTTCTATACGCCGGCTTATACGTTGCAGGCAAGCAAATTCAACCGTATGTTGCACGGCAGAGAAACGCAGATGTGAGGGTTAAAATGACAGAGAAACAATACGATCTGACCGAGCGTATGGAAGAAGAATACGCCGAATACCTTGAAGATTTGCTCAAAACGGACAAACAGACAATCATTTCCATGAGCGATAAGACTGTTTTCTACGCGGATATGCTTACATACGTCAAAGAAAGTGATTTGCTTTCCATACAGGTACAAGCGCTCTCCGCTGCGGATAAGCCGCTGAAAGCCATGTACGAATGTTTTTTGGAGAATAACGGCGATCTGCTCCGCCGCGCCGATACTGCCGTCAGGGTACTGTACCAGACGGCGAAAGATTGGAAAAATCAAAACCAAATGTAAAGGAGAACTGCCATGCCGAATTGGGTATGCAATCATATGATTATCCGCGGAGGGAACGCCGTGGAAGTTATGAATTCGCTGCTCTCTGAAAACAGCGAAAGCGAAAACGGCTACGACGTTGATTTTAATAAAATCATCCCCATGCCCGAAGATTTGAAAATCGAAAGCGGGAGCGTTACGCGCGACTGTGCCAAACTCTACGTCAATGCTATGCTTGAAGGCTGCGACGCTTACAAGAAGTATGCGGCGCTATATGTACAGGCGTTCGGGAAAGACCTCGCCATGAGCGAGGACGAACAGATCAAGACAATGGGATACGTCATGCTCCATAAGGACTATGAGAAAAATTGCCCCATGTTCCAAACCAAAGCGGACGCCTATGCTTACGGAAAGAAGGCTTTGGACAATTACGAGAAATACGGTGCGAAAGATTGGTACGATTGGAGTATCCAAAATTGGGGAACGAAATGGAACGCGCACGATACGATTGTCAACGATCCGGGCGAAGCGAACGTCTATTTTCATACCGCGTGGAGCGCGCCGCTCCCGTTCCTCGACGCCCTTTCCCAAAAGTATCCCGAACTTACTTTTGATTATGAGTTTGCCGATGAAGATATTGGCTATAACACGGGCAGAATGACAGTTAAAAACGGAGAGATTCTCGAAGGCGGTTTTCTCGACGATGCGAGCAAAGAAGCCTATGAAGTCTATTTTGCGCTTTGGGGCGGCGAGGACGAATACCGTTACAATGCAAAAACGGGAACCTACGAATATATCGACAACGAGGAGGCGATGTGAATTGAGTACAAGGAGCTTTATTTGTGTAGAACAGGACGACGGAAGCTACAAAGGCGTATATTGCCATAGCGACGGATACCTTACATACAACGGTGCCATGCTTTTGGATCACTACAACAGCCGCGAGAAAGCGGACGCACTGATCGCGCTCGGCGATCTGTCGCTGCTCTGCGAAAAACTCTATCCCGATCCCGACAAGCCGCACGGTTTCGATTACGACAAACGCCAGCCGGACGTTACCGTTGCGTATGCACGCGACCGTGGCGAAAAACTGTATGAAGCACGAACGATTACGCTTGAAAGCGCGCTCGATTCGTGGGGTGAATATATGTACGTTTTCTGCAAAGACGGCAAATGGCGATACTACGATTTATGTGCGAATGAACCCGAATTGCGGGATGTGGAAACAGACCTTGCCAAAGAATTTGAAGCGATGGGTATTGAACGTCCAAAAGACGTGTACGGCTTTTTTCCGCAAGAGAGGATTGACCAACTGAAAAAAGAGCAAGCGCAAATGCGGAAAAACGATGCCGTTATGTGAGGTGCCATGAAATCTTACAGAGAAAAGTTTCAAACCAAACTCGACGAGGAAATCTCTGCGTTTCGGGAAAGAAGTTTAGTGCAGCCGGTACAAGAAATTTACGATAACGCATACAAAATCTGCTTTTATGAATCCATGTATAATTATCTTTATTCAGAAAAATTTACAACGGCAGAATATCAAGCCTTCCTTGCCGCAGAAAACACCTTTATCCGTCAACTGTGGTTACAATCGTTACGTTGCGAAGACTTTAATGTCGGAAATAATGCCGATGCGTCATCGCTTGTAGATTTTTACATGCGCGATCATGCCGAATACCCTGTTCCCAAACGTATGCAGTTTATGACCGACGAAGAACTTGTGAATTCGGTATGGGACAATATAAACGATGAAATTAACAATTTTCGGGAAAAAGTCAAAGGTTGGTCGTCCCAAGAAAAAATGGACAACAAGGAAAAAATTCGTTTTTATGAGGGGATGACCAAATATTTAGCCGATGCAAATATTTTTACGGACGAATATAGGTCTTTGTATATGCACGGAAAATTTATATTAAATGACCTATGGACTTTTGCGCAAAAAAAGGATTATTGCGATAGTGAAGAAGAATTTGTGTATGAAGAATTCATGATGTGGGACAATGCAATGTCCATGTGAGGGGAATAATGCTGGAAATCAATCAGATTTACAATATGGACTGTCTGCTCGGTATCCAAAAAATGCTCGAACACGGAATTCAGGTTGACCTGATCGTAGCCGATCCGCCGTACTACATTAAATCGACGAAGGCGGGCGGACATAGCGAACTTGCGCGAAGTATCCAGCCCATGAACGACCAGCTTGCACAAAACAAACTGACCGTGGGCATTGCCGACGTGTATCTTAAAGCCATGTGGGACGTAATGAAAGTGCCGAATATATACATTTGGTGCAACGGCGCGCAGATCCCGCAGCACATAGATTTTTTCGTCAGGCAGTGGAAGTGCAAAATGGAAATTATCATTTGGCGCAAAACGAACGCAACGCCGCTTTTCTGCAATAAGTATCTTTCGGATAAGGAATACTGCCTGTACTTTCGGCGCGGCGCATATTGCCAGCCCCTCTCATACGATAAGGCAAAGACCGTGTACGACTTGCCTATCAATATCAAAGATAAGCGCGCATACGATCACCCAACCGTTAAACCGCTGCCCATCATTCGGAATCTCGTGGAAAACAGTTCGCGCGAAGGCGGACTTGTCCTCGATCCGTTCATGGGCAGCGGCACGACGGCTGTCGCCTGCAAGGAACTGAACCGTAACTTCATAGGTTTTGAAATCAACCCCGATTACCATGCGGCGAGCCTGAAACGGCTCGCCGCAGCATAATGTGGAGGAAAAAGCTCGTCCTGATCCTGCTCGTAGTGAGCATACTCTTTTTGCTTATAGGGTGCGTAGCGTGGGGAAACACCAACGCAAACCTCGACAAGCTGAACTCTCTGCAATTTACAGACTGCGCGGAGGGCGACAACCTTTCGTACATAACAGAGAGCGGCATTGAAATCAATCTGTACTTCGGGGAACATTCCGTAAGAGCGGAAAATTCGTACTTACTTTCCGACCGCAAAGACAGATTGGAACTGTCCGCATATATCCTTTTTGCGGCAAAGCAAAAGGATATTGCGATCACGCAAAAACTGTCCGACATCATGGGCGAGCTTACCTTTCACAACCTCTGTTACAAACTGCGTATAGAGCCCGAAAATACCCGCTCTGCGGACTTGGACTACTGCGGCGATACTCGGTTCGCCGTGTGGTTTCCGAGCAAAATTTTAGCCGTTTTGGGCTTTTAGGAGATAGCCATGAACTACAACAATTTGCCCGAAGAAATGCGCGCCATGCCGAATTGGTCGTGTTACAAGACCTATACAAACAAAGAAGGCAAACGCAAAAAAGTTATTATCAGCCCGAAGGACGGCAAGTTTGCAAAGAGCAATATGCCCGAAACGTGGGCGGACTTTGAAACGGCAAAACGCTATTGCCTGCGCTATCGCTACGCGGGGCTTGCCTTTGCCCTCACGGGCGGGATAACCTTTATCGACATAGACCACGCCGTGGACAAGACCACGGGCAAAATTCTCTCTCCCGACGCCGAAAAACTGCTTGCTCTGTTCCCTGATACCTTTTCCGAACGCTCTGTGAGCGGTACGGGCATACATATCCTCGTCAAAGGCTCTCTGCCTGAAAACGCTTTGAAGCGCAACGACAATAAGGGCGTGGAAATGTATGATTGCCACCGCTTTATCTGCATGACGGGCGACTTGCTCTCCGAAACAACACAACTCAAAGACTGCGCCGATCTGATCGCGCAAGTCAATTATGAATTCGTCGGCAAGAAGCAAGCGCCCGCCTATGCACCTACTTATGGGCAGGGTTCGCGGGCAGATACGGAACTGATAGACAGAATTTTATCCAGCAGACAGGGCGAGAAATTCCGCAGACTGCTGAACGGCGATATAAGCGGTTATCCCAGCCATTCCAACGCAGATTATGCCATGTGCAGCATCCTCTCGTGGTGGACGAACGACTATTGGCAGATTGACCGCATTTTCCGCGGGAGCGGACTGTTCCGCGCCAAGTGGGACAGCCCGCGCGGAAACGGAACTTACGGTTCAAATATTATCGAAGAAGTTATGCGCTCGCGGCCGCCGAGAGTGTTCCGATTTTCGGGCGCTGAAATGTAAATATTGGAGGTGAACTATGCCGAATTGGGCTGAAAGCGAAATGTCGGTTGTTCTTCCGAGCAAGAACGCCGATAAATTTGAAAATTTATTCCTTGAAGAAAATAGTGAATTGAACAAGGGGAAAGAGCGTTACTTCGCACGTTGTTTCAAAAACTATTCGGAGCGTGAAAGCAACGATAAGGGACTGACGCGGTTGTTTATTGACTTTGATGCCGCGTGGAGTTTGAATTCGTGTATGATTGACGGCTATCCGCAGGAAAGCGAAGGCCGTTGTCCTACGTTGGAAGAAGTTTGTAAGGAAATAAAAGTGCAAAGGCTCGCGGCGTATAGCAAAGAACCCGGAATCGGTTTTGAAGAAGAAATTCAGTATGATCGGGAAAGTGGACTCAGTTACGACTGTCGTGACTTATTCTGTGAACTGCGGGCGGATTATTTGGATGATGATGAAACGCTTGAAGAAGGAGCGGAAATGTGAATACGCTTAAACTTGCGACGGTATGTTCGGGGATAGGCGCGCCGGAAAAGGCGTTGACACTTCTCGGCATACCATATGAACTCGTATTTTTCAGCGAGATCGACAATGCGGCGATACGCTCTTACTGTTCGATACACGGGGAAAACCGTGCGAAGAACTTGGGCGATTTATCTCGCATTGATTACGGCAAGCTGCCGAAGGACATCGACCTGATTGTGGGCGGCACGCCTTGTCAGGACTTTTCAGTGAGCGGGTTGGGCAAAGGCGGCGAAGAAGGCTCCGGCACACGGTCAAGCCTTATGTGGTACTATGTCAAACTCATCGCGCAGACGAAGCCGAAAATCGTCGTGTGGGAAAACGTCGCCGCTGTCCTGAACTGTAAACATTACATGACATACCGTAAATTCTACCTTACGCTTAACGATCTCGGATATAAGGTAAACGCGGGCGTGCTGAACGCAAAATATTTTAATCTGCCGCAAAACCGTGTCCGTATATTCGTTGTAGCCGTGAGGAAAGATACGGACATTCACTTTACCTACCCGCGCGGGTACGATTCGGGCGTGCGCATACGGCACGAACTGTCCGACAATATTCCCGATAAATATTTTGCCAAATCTTATGAGGACATGACGCCGTATAACCGGCAATTCCTTTCCACGCACAATATTATGCCTGTGGGAAGAATTAATAACGCCAAATTCAAACAGACAAACGAGGTGCTGTCGATAGACGGCATCTTCGATTGCCTGACGACCAAACAGGGAAATTGGATCGTCGATGACAGAATTCCGAGAGAAAAAACGATACGGCATTTGATACCGCAGGAATCTTTGCGGTTTATGGGCTTTGAGGACAAAGACTTTTACAAATGCCGATACCGCTATGAGAAGAAATGCTCGAAAAAGATACGGCACGATAACGTACCCGACGGGGAGATTTACATACAGGCGGGAAACAGTATTGCCGTAAACGTGCTTATGGCTCTGTTCGGACAAATTTACGGCGTGCCGTGGCAAGAAAAGGTATTCAAAGAACGCCAGAAAACCGAGGACGAGCTTTTACACGAACTGCCTCTGTTCGCCTATATGAGAAATAATGCGGCATAAGGAGGGGAAACATGACACGAGGACAGATCGCTATTATAACACCGGAAGGTAAATTGATTACAAGCGCGGAATTCAACGGCGATATGTACTACGACGGCGAAGGACACGGCAAAGAAGTTGTGGAAGCCCTCGAAAGCATTGAAACCGAGGAAGAATACAGAGAATTCATCAATGATTTTAACGACCGATATTTTCGATATTCGGATCGGGAGATGTTTTACGACTGCGATGAGAGCTTTTACGATATGTCAACGGACTACTTCGGCAAGTGGTTTTCCGATTACGTCTATATCAAAAACCTTTCGGGCAAAACGGTCGTGTTTACCGACGCCGATAAACAGAAAATCGCGCAGGAACCTGATACGCTTGCCGCGTTCAATTTCGGAAAATTCTATGCGAGCGACGCCGAGGACTTTGAAAAGCGGGAGTTTATCGAACAGCTCGGCATCCTGAAAAACGGGCTCGGCTGGGATATGGAGGAAAACTACGCTAATCTTTGGAACGCCTGCGCCGATTACGACAACAACCATCGCGGCTCGTATCTTACCGGCCGTATTCAAGAGTACGACTTCGTAGATGACGAGATTTTGGAATATATCGTTAAGGAGGAATCGCTTGGCGGCATATCCCGTCTGCGCTGTTTTATCGGGGATACATACGACGCCAATTTATATCGGCTCGACGGGTACGGAAACCTTGCCAACGTTGATAATTCCGACTTTGAAGATCTGATCGACGACATAGTACAAACGCTTGAAGAAGATATTACACCGCCATTTTATAAGGAGCCTGCTTGCCTATGAGAGAAAAGAAGGTTAAAAAAGAATTGAATAGCGTAGAAAAACTGCATATCCTGCTGCAACCATATATCCGAAAACGCGAAATAAAAGCGATACTGCAATGTTCGGCAAAAAAGGCGGCCGATATCTTTGATTCAGTGTTGTTAGGGATGAAACAGAAGAATTACCGTATTCTTGATTACAATGTGATTCCGACGAAATTGTTTATGGCATATTGTCAAATAGAGATAGAGGATTTCATCAAGAGTGCGGATATTGAACTTCAACTGAATCGGACGGCGCAGAAATGATAAAACTGGCCGCAGAACCTATTGTGTCCAAGGACAACAAAACAGGTAAATGGTATTTTCGTATAAAATATTACGATGATGGGGAATACCATGATATTCGGAAAAGAGGATTCGGGACTAAAAAGGCCGCTCGTCTTGCAGAAGCAGAATTTGAAACAATACTGCTTAATGAACCGGATACGCCGAACGAGCATATAGAACTTAATACTCCGAGTGTGAGTTTTAACCAAAAACAAGAGTTAATAGTAAGAGAAGAACCTATTTCTCATAAATTACTTGTTAAAGACTTGTATGAAGAATATGTTAAATATATTTCTTCGCGATTAAAAGCGGGGAGTGTGCGTTCAGCGAGCGATGTGTTGCGGTTGTTTGTGTTGCCCGACTTTGGCGATAGGGAAGTAGAATCTTTGACGCCACAGGATATACGAGAATGGCAAGAACGGATAATCGCAAAGGGATTCGGCTATAAATATAAAGCGAAGATCTATTGCGGTTTTACTGCGATGCTGAATTATGGGATCAAATTTCATGATTTGAGGGAGAATGTGGTGAGCAGGGTAGGGAACTTCAAAAATACAGACCGCAAGAAAGAAATGCTATTTTGGACAGAGGAAGAGTTCAAGCAGTTTTATGCCGCCATCGATGACGACCTGTTTAGAGTGTATTTTTCTTTCTTGTATCTTACCGGTTGTCGGAAGGGTGAATCACTCGCATTGACTTGGAATGATATTGATTTTGTGCGTAAGGAAGTACGAATCAATAAATCTTTGAATCGTAAACAAAAATCACAAGGGATGAAAGAGCAGCCAAATATTCCATTGGCATCGTCCGACCTCGGTTGGCATATCAGCGCTTCAAGAAGTTACGAGATTACAACACCCAAAAACAAGTCATCGTATCGCAATGTTTTAATGCCCATGAATTTGGTTAAAATGCTTTGGGAACATCAAAAGCGTTGTAAAGAAGAATATGGCTATCGTTCGGATTGGTTTGTTTTCGGAGGAGAGGAACCGTTGTCCGACCAAACAATCAGGCGACGACTGAATGAGTATGCCGATAAAGCAGGGGTTAAGAGAATTCGCGTACACGACATTCGCCATTCGCACGCTTCATTGCTTATCAATAAGGGACAGAACATACTAATCGTTTCGCAGCGGCTTGGGCATAGCGACGTAACGCAAACTTTGAATACATATAGCCACCTGATGCCGAATGTACAGAAGCAGATCATAAACGCTTTGGATTTCGAGATGTAAAGAAAGAGAGAGGACGCTATGTGCGGACTCTCTCTTAGACTATATAATAAGGTTAGAGGCAAATCATCAAAACGGACGCGATTGGTTTGACTTTATCTGTCGTTTACGCTAAAATAATATAGGCAAGAAAAAGAGGTTGAAAGGCACAGTAAAAGTGGCCTTTTCAAAATTTTTAGGGCCACTTTTAGGGCCACTTTGGGGCCATTTAGGGGCGCTTGCCAATATATTGTGCTAAAAGAAGTTCCCACCCACAATATATTGTGGGTGGGAACCTGTGGCAGGGGAGACGCGATTCGAACACGCAACCTACGGTTTTGGAGACCGCTACTCTACCGTTGAGCCACTCCCCTAAGC
>NXNN01000013.1_pt1 | contig 39646 bp, 31 predicted proteins | sample 2041041 | NCBI WGS metagenome assembly NXNN01 (sample SAMN07660617, study PRJNA407663) | chicken gut metagenome | isolation source: caecum content treated with Lincosamide | host: Gallus gallus domesticus | place: Czech Republic: Brno | collected 2016 | reverse complement strand
TTCAAATCTGCAATCAGTTTTTCTTTGGACTGATTCATACTGATTGCACCGTTAAATCCGGCATTAGAAGGCGTGAGCGAAGAATTGACCTCCCAGCCCTTGGAAGCGATGTATGCGTTGATCTCGCTTTGGATTTCAGACGGATTAATCGCCGGTGTTTCTTTTTTGGTAGTGGTTTCCTTTTTAGTAGTCGTTTCTTTCTTGGTTGTAGTTTCTTTTTTCTTTTCCGAATTTTTCTTTTGGTTACCCGTACCGGTGCTTTTGGAAGCACTGCTGCCGGAAGATGAACCGCCGGCGGAAGCTGTTTTGTCCGGCGCTTCGGACGAAGCCGGTTCGGATGCAATTTCGGAGCTTGTTTCAGGAACTTGGCTGTTGCTTTCCGTTGCCTCCTCAGAGGTTACGGATACGGTGTCTGAAGCATTTTCCGATGAAGTTTCCTGATCCGATGTGCCGGAACAGGCGGCGAGACTGCAAACTATCGCGACAGCCAAACCAATGAGGAGCAGTGAACGTAATTTTTTCATAACTTTTCCTTTCCGTGCCTTTGGCACTGCGTAGATTTGTGGTATCGGGACAAACAGAACGCTTAAAATTTGAATAAGAAGTTCATCATTCCGGCTGGAACGTTCCTAATACCCTGATCAAGATAAAGCCGATAAAAATGCCCAGGCTTGCCAGAATGGAAGGCGTACAAAGATCGATTGCGTTCTCCCAGCCGGTAGCCAGCGCATACAGCAGCAGCCCGCCGATACACAGCAGGAAGAACAGCCCCGCTGCAATACTTCCCAGGCTGCCGACGATGACAAAGATCACGCGCAGGATCGTCCAGATCACCTTTAGGACATTCAGTAAAACGGATTTCATATCGGTTACCCCCTTTGCCCTAATAGTAGCAAAACCGATATACAAATGCAAATGTGCGATTTTGAATATCGCATATTTTTATATATACCTAATTTCGCAAAAAATTTAGTGTATTTTGTCTGCTCTAACGCCGGTCTTTTACCCACTGGGAATAATACACCTCTGCGCCGTGCAGGGAGTTATATATAGCAGTCAGCAGATAACTTTGCATATTGCTGATTTTATGATCTGTGTTATCCAAAGACTCCCAAACATACAGCAGTTCCTTGTCTGTTATTTTGCACAGGCGGCTTTTTACGGTTTCGGCAGGATAGTCCTGCCCTTTGATACGAAGGGTCGGCTTGGTTGTGGTAACTGCATCCAGCATTACGTCCACTGCCAGATTGATAAAGTCCGAAAAGTCTTCATCGTCGTAATATTCAATCAGCTGATCGTAGGATATGTTGTCTTTGATAATCTGTTCATAGTCTTTTCTTTCGTTTAACAGCTTTTCCGCCCGTTTTCTCTCATCTATCTTATCTTTATTCTCTTTAGGTTCTGAATGATACTGATGAGATGGATAGTTATTTATTCCATAAGTATCTTTATTGGTTAAGTTATTTATTGAATTGGATTTCCCTAAATAGGGTTTTCCTAAATAGGGAAATCCGATCTGGTCCACATCGGATTTTCCAATCTGGACTACATTGGATTTTCCGATCTGGTCCATATCGGGTTTTCCAACCTGGGCTACATCGGATTTTCCGATCTGGTCGGATGGGGGCTGAATATCCTCAGAAATCGGTTCAGGCTTCGGTTCAGACTCCCTCATCGGCTGCTCATATATCGTGTATTCCGTGCATTGCAGCTGTCCCAGCTCGCTTCTGCCTCGTGTGCGGCTCAAATACCCGTTTTTTTCAAGTTCGGTTATGGTTGTTCGGATCGCGTCGATCCCGTCTGAACTGAGCGACACAAGCCCCTTCAGCGTCATATCCCAATTCGGCGGCAGGGAAAGCATAATCGTCAAAAGCCCCTTTGCCTTGTTAGATAAATTTTTGTCTTGTAAATGATAGTTGGAGATCGTCGTGTAGTTTTCGATTTTCTCAACCCGAAATACTGTCGTTGCCATTGTAACAGTCCTTCCTTTTCGTTATTTTGTCCTTGTGTGTTGGTTTTTGATATATGAAGAAAAGCGGCGGCTTGATCCTCCGTACGCAAACAGCGGATAGTCAGCCCTCGCTGTATCTTTCCATTCTGATTTCAGATCATTCAGTTTGTGCTTTGTTCTATTGCAAGCCGCTTCAAGGAAAGCGGATTTCTGACCGTTCAGCAGGAAGTTGTCTGTAACGTCCTTGCTGCTCGGCATATACAACTGCCTTTCCATGCTTTTTAGGGAAACTGTCAGCCTGTTGATATGCTGTGCCAGATCGGTCAGGCGCTGATCTCTTTCTACCATAGAAGTGATATACATTCGCACATTCGTCGGTGTTACCGGGTATGTGCGCCACATATGATCGTGCCGGATCGACGCGGTGATCCAGGAAGCCGCGCGCTGCGTATTGATTCCGTAGAGCCGGCAGCTGTTATAGCATTCTTCAAGACATGCTGCAAGCGCCTGATCCACTTGCCTGTTAGCCATATACTGCCGAACAGGTTCGGATTGCAGAATATCGTGCTGATCCTTTCCTGATACAACAGAGTAGCTTTCAAAGGTTTCGCCTTCGGCTGCCTTTTGCTGCAGCCAATCCTGATCCATTTGGATACGCATTTCAAAATAGGGGATGATTTCGCCTGCAAACTCAAACGGTAGCACATCGCCTTCAAAGCCATACCGTGAATATGCCTTCTCACCGGTTCGTTCAATTCGCGCATACCGCTCTATTTGTAGGCAGATTTCCATTGCGTTTTGCTCGTGGCTGATCCGCAATCCGCTCCAAAGCTGTCCTTTCTCGCCGCCATAGGCTCCAAGTCCTCTGTCGTTAACGTCGTTGACGAACTTGACTGCTGTGCCTCCCGCGTTCTGCCAATCGGTCAGATTGACGTTATAATCGTCGATCAGGCAGCAGTCTGCTGAAATTCCACCGATAAACTCGCTTTTGTTCTTGCCTGCCGGCACAAAGATCATATGATCGTCCGCCAGTTGGGGAAGATACCTGTGCAACCATTCCCGCTTTTCATCTTCGATAAACGGAGGCTCCGTGTCCAGCACTGCACTCAGTATGTAGAACTCCGTATTGGGATTCCGGTCGATACAGACGGATAATCCGTTCAAAAATTCCTCAAAGGGTTTCAGGCTGCTATAAAATCCGCGTTCCCACATTGCCTCAATGTATTTGTGTTCCGTATCATGGAAGCGGCACAGCGTACCGTCCATATCTACATATACTTTGCTCATTTATTCGATTCTGCTCTCCTTTTTGATGAGATAGGACAGCAGTTGGTTTTTGGCGATTGCTTCCTGTAGATCAACGACAGCTTTGACTTCGGCAAGGGACTTGCTCATATCAATGATTTCCTTAGCGGTCAGTGCGGCAATTTGTTTTTCATCGCTGAATCCCGCCGCCACCAGGCGTTTAATTGTGTTCAGATGTTGGCTGTTAATCTGCATCTTCATCCTCCGTTTCATTCAAAAAAAATAACATACTGCGTGAGATCTGTTTCGTTTCCAAATCAGAAACGTCAGGAAAAATCTCAGCCAGTATGTTTCCGTAAGCGTTATATGCGGCGTTATACGCCTTTTCAAAGATTTCTCGGAGCAACGTGAGTTGCGTTTTAACCGACGGGTCGTCGTTGCTCAGCCGCTCCAACGTGTTCAGGTTTTGATTGTCGATTTGAAAATCGACCCGGTCAAAGTATACCGACAGGGTAATAACCGGCTTATCGCTGTTAATGAAATTGTTCTCAAGTGCCATCCTTATTCCTCCTTTTCATATCCGACGCATCGTTTCGCCTGGATCAGACACATGAAAATCATTCCGACCGTCCCGCCGATCAGAAAGTATATACAGTTCGTCATTGCTTATCCACTCACTTTCACAACCTCTAATAGTTTTCGATAGGTAACGGTATGACCGTCTATTTTAAATTTATATCCGCACTGCTTCATAGCCAATAAGTTTCCTTTATCATAATCATCTTTGACGCATTCGGGATATTCCGTGTAACAGGTTCGTTCGCCCTGCTGGTTAAAATATTCAAAAATCATCGCTGCACCTCAACATCTTTTTTGTTTCAGCCTTGTATCAATTAACACCTTGTAATTACGATTCAATTCAATACCGATACAATTCCTGTTCAGTTGCTGTGCCACCTCAGCAGTAGTACCGCTTCCAAGGAAAGGATCAAGCACGGTGCCGCCAACCGGGCATCCTGCAAGCAAACAGGGTTCAACTAATTTCGGCGGGAAGGTAGCAAAATGCGCCCCGTTGTATCCTACGGTTGATACCGCCCAAACGTCTCTTTTTCTTCGCATCATGGATGGGGGGGTTGAAAAATATCTGGAATTAAACCCTATATAGCGTTTGTCTGGAACAAGGTCTTGTTTTCTTCTACCCGAATGTTTTGTGAAACTCCCTTGACTGCCTCTGGGTGCAGTCCTGTCTGTCGTATATGCAGGCTCTTGAATAGACTGATAATCAAAATAATACTGCGATGATTTTGTCAGTAAAAAAATCAATTCATGGGATTTTGTGCATCTGTCTTTTACGCTTTCCGGCATACAATTCGGCTTATACCAAATAATATCCTGCCGCAGATACCATCCGTCAGTTCGCAGAGCAAACGCCAGCATCCAAGGAATACCGATCATATCTTTTTTCTTGATATTTCCTTGTGTCGTTCTAACCCGTGTCTGTGGACTGTCGGGCTCTACCTTATACGTTTCCTTTTGCCTTTCTTTATTTTTCCATGCGCCTTTACCGCTTCCTGAATAACTGTCCGCTATGTTGAGCCACAATGTACCGTCGTCTCGCATGACACGCTTTACTTCGTGAAAAATCCTAACCAGTCTTTCAATGTATTCCTCCGGTGTGCTTTCTAAGCCGATTTGTCCTGCAACGCCATAATCCCGCAAGGCATAGTATGGCGGGGAAGTAATACAGCAATGTATGCTTTGATCCGGCAGCGTTCTTAATTGCTCTAATGCGTCTCCGTACAATACTTGAACCATTTCACTCACATTCTTTCCTTTAAATTTCCCGGCGCTAACCCATACTTGCCGGGCGCCGCGGCGGTCAGAACCGCAGCAGTTTTCGAGTTTTGATCGGGAGGGGAGGTATACAATCAGCCGATAAGGCTGTTGTCTGTTACAGATTAAATCTCTTTAAAAGCCTGAGCGGATCATAATCCGATCCTTTCAGAAGGTAGTCTCCGGCAAATTTATAGTACAAACGGAACAAATTGTTTTTCACGTTAAATGTGATTACATATTTTTCATCGTTGTTCCGTCTGATTGTCCCCCATATGCTTTCATTTTTATTAAAACGTCCCATAGCGTGTTCTGTGTCAATGTGCAGTCTGGCTTATTTTGATCTGTCGATCTCTTTTTCACCCTTACTGCGCATTTTTGCCTCCATATAAAAATCAAGCGCCCGGAAGATACCTTTTTCAATATCTTTGGCGCTTGTATTCGGCGGGAAGTATCTGTTAAATTTATCAATACTCAGGCTGACCCGTTCTTTCTGATTGGGCTTTTCCTGCTGGAGCAGTTCAAAGACAGCCTGCGGCGTAAAGGAATGATCGTCCTGCATTTTTCTCAAAAGGATCGTCTGGGCGTGAGAGGGAGTGGTCAGTGAGCTTTTCATAAACTCCCAAACAACCCGTTGGTTATCCGGCGTAAGATAGGACAACTCAACTGCGGGGCGGAGCGCCATACGCAGCGCATCCTTATCTTCCGGCTTTTCTACGCTGTTATCTACGCATTCCAGTAACTCCGGAATGAGATCAGTCAAACGAATATACCTGCGTACCTGTTCTTTGCTTTCGCCTACTTGCTCCGACAATATGTCTCTTGATTTCATTCCTGAAAAATGGTGCTCCACTGGAGCACCATTTTTCTTGACCGGTCTACCTGCTTGCCTTTTCATCGCGTCCAGCCGCATTTTATAGGCAAAAGCTTTTTCAGATGGCAGCAGTTGCTCCCTTTGGGAATTACTGTCCACCATCAGAATCGTTGCTTCATCATCGCTCAGTTTCCGAACAATGCAGGGAAGCTGCGTTATACCGGCTCTCAACGCCGCATGTTTGCGCCGGTGTCCGGCGATCATTTCGTACCTTCCGTTATCTTTCGGACGGACGATACAGGGCACCATGATCCCGTAATTTTCAATGGAATCTACCAGTTCATCCATTTTAGCATCGTCCCTGACCTTATACGGATGATCTGTAAAATTGTCTATTTCGTCAATTTGAAGAACGTTGACCCGTTCCAGCTTTTCATCGTCCCGCTGCTCTTGTGTTGTAAAAAGATCATCGAGCGAATCCCGGCTGAGGTTCGGTAATGGATTTGCCAAGCTGTTTTACCTCCTTTGTCAATTCTGCATATGCTCTCGAAACCTCCGAGTTCGGCGCATATTTGATCGGGCTTTGTCCAGCAAGCGACGCCTCTGCCGCTTTTACACAGCGGGGGATCACGGTCTGGAACACCCGGATGTTGTTTCCATAGATACTACGTATTTCACTTACGATGTGCTTGGAAAGATTGGTGCGTGAATCTGTCAGCGTCATCAGGATACCGTCTATCTGCAACTTGGGGTTCAACTGCCTTTTGGCATTCTGTATGGTATGAAGCAGATCGTTTAATCCGTCCGTGGCATATGGCTCTGCCTGAACAGGGATAATTACGCTGTCAGCGGCTGTCAGAGCGTTGATTGTAAACAGGTTGAGCGCAGGGTTGCTGTCGATAATAATATAGTCGTAATAGCCCTGTGGCTCGCTGAGAAAACGTTTGAAGATCGTTTCCCGGCTCATTACGCTTGCGATTTGTAAATCCGTTCCGGCAAGGCTGATATTGGCAGGCAATAGATCAACGCCTTCGTCTGTCGGCAGCATATAGTCGTGCCAACTGCTCACATCTTCATTTACGGTATTAAGCAGTGCATCTTTGATGGAGTATTGATATTTCTGCCGGTCGGCAAAGCCGAGCCCCTTGGTCAGGTTCCCCTGTGCGTCAAAGTCGCATAGTAAAACCTTCGCGCCCTGTTTCCCTAACGTTACCCCCAAACACATGGAGGTTACGGTTTTACCTACGCCGCCTTTCTGGTTGCAGACGACGATGGTTTTTGCGGTTTGCATTCTGTGTGATTGCCCCTTTCTGTCATTAAGATAAAATAAAAGAGCAATCACACAGAATGCAATTGCTCTTTATAGCCTGTATTATGTTTTGGTAATAGGGAACTAAGCCACCCATTCCGCTGACTGAATGATAGCTTCTAATTCCTCAATAAATAGATCCTTTGGCGTATGATAATGGAATCTCTTTCTTGGAAGGCTGTTGATCGTGTTTTGAATCCGTTTTATATCCATTGCCTGTAGATTGTCAAACGATGATCCTTTGGGAACAAACCGTCTGACGATCCCGTTCCAGTTTTCATTTGTGCCTCTTTCCCATGACGAATAGGGATGGGCATAATAGATTTTTGTCCTCTGGTGTTTTTCCATCTTATTGCAATCGGCAAATTCCACGCCATTGTCAAAGGTGATGGATTTGAACACAGATGAAAATAGCGAACCGAATTTCTGCTCCAGTTCGTCTAATACATCAACTATACGGGTGGCTTTTCTGTCTCCTACATTGAACAGCAGCCCCATGCCTGTTTTTCTCTCTACCAGCGTAATCAGATGTCCCTGCTTATTCTTTCCAACGATCCCGTCGCCTTCCCAATGCCCGAACTCCATTCGTTTGTCCACATATCCGGGGCGTTCGTCTATAGAAGTTCCATAAAGCCTTTTATGCTGACGGACGCGCTCTTTGTGCGTCTTTCGGCGCACTTTCAGCGGCAGATCGATGTTGCGGATATTGCAAATACCGTAATCAACCCAGTTATACAGGGTTTGGGTTGTTACGGTATTTGCAAAAAGGTTGTGCTCTTTTGCATATCCTGCGGCTGAGTCAAGCGACCACTTCTTCGTTTTCACTTGTTTCTCTACATAATTGAGAAAATCCCGGCACTGGACGGCTTTGCATTTACAACCGCAATTCTTACGTTTCTTTATGTAATCCTGATTTGCATTATCAGCGTAATAAACAAGTTCAGTAGTATACAGCGGTATGTCCGCACTCTTTTTTGTTGTTTTTACTGCTCGTCTTTGTTCAACTGAACCTCTCTTAATTTCTTTTCTGATTGTTGTTATGCTGCGATTCAGCAATCTTGCTATTTCTCTTTTCGGTGTATTCTTTCTTAAAAGTCTTTCTATAATCTTTCTTTCGTCAAACGATATGTGAGTATATTTTTTTACTGTCGTCTTTTCCATATGTTATACGCCTCTTTCATGGAGTTATTATAACACGATCCGACTTACTCTTCCAAAAAATACTTTCTAAAAAATGAAAAATGCTTAAAACTTGCACAAAATTGATGGGTCAACTTATTTTTTTAATTGACTAAGGCCGATTAAAAAATCAAGCTGACCCACCCGAAAAATGAAACACGGGTGGGATGTTGATGTGACATCTCCATAGGATTTTGAACTCCTCCGCGTGGTTCTCACCCGGCTACCCCCATTGCCTGCGACGGTTTTATCACGCTCGGACTATGGCTGGGCAGAAGTATCATTATACCTGATGACAGGTCATCGCATCCAACGGAATCATCGCTGTAACCTCAAACGCTGTGTTTCTGCTCGTGCCTTTCTATTCCGGCATTTCAAGAATACCGGCGGTTTATATTTCTCTCGAAACAGGCAGTCATGGCGGAACGTTTGAAACTGCTCTCTGTCAACGGAATGTCACCAATGCTTCTATTCAGCTTTCAAGGTTCAATATGTCAATACCGATGTAAAGTGTGTAAAATAGTGCTCGTCGAAGAAACTTTGGCAACGACGTAAGTATCTCACACCTACATCGGATATATCATAGCACATATGATTGTATATCGCAAATGTGCGATTTCATAATTTGCAAATAAAAAATGAGCGGAGGTTACCCCGCTCATTTTAACTTTATAACTCCGGGAAATCATTGTGTTTCCTGTGCTTTGAAACATATCCATCCAGTTTTTTGTCTGAAGCCTGGCGATGCTGCGAACGGTCAAAATATTTGATCCACGTCTTGGAAATTTCATACCGCAGAAAGCTGACCATAGCGTCGATCTCACCCTGCGTGTCAAATTTGTTCAGACACTCAACATAAACCGGCTTGTCGTCGTTGTAGATTACAACGGGCGGATAATCGTGCGTCATCAGGATATAGTTCATCAGGGTGCGCCCTGTACGCCCGTTCCCGTCCGCAAAGGGATGGATGCTCTCAAATTTGCAGTGGAAATAAGCGGCAAGCGTCAGGATTTCTGCGCCGGAATACGCACACACTTCCTCCAGCAGTTCACTGATTTCCTGTTCAACGTCCTGCGGAGCTGCGCCGATCTCGTCCTTTCCAACAACGTAATCGTGCTTTTTGAACTCACCCGGACGTTCGTTGTTTACTAAGAACCGCCTTTCATCATATGTGCCGGCGGTCAGGATGCGGTGCGTTTCTTTCAGCAGTTCCATAGACAGAGGCTCTTTGCTTACGATTTTTTCCTTGAGATATTCATAGCACAGCTTCTGGTTCTGCTGCTCGAAAATAGCCCGTGTTTCACCCGTATAACCGGTTACCTTTCCGTTCTCAAAGATTTCCCGTGTATCGTGATAAGTAACCCTATCGTTTTCGATTTTTCCGCTGTTGTATGCAAATTCTACTTTAAAGCTGTCCAAAGCATTGTCCAGATCGGAAACGCTGGTAATGCGTAAAGACTGCCATTTTTTGATTAGTTCCTGAAATTGCTCCATTACAACCTCCGTGCATTCTTTTGATAGGATTATTATAGCATAAAAAATGAGAAATAGGGAAATTTTTTATCCGATCCATTCCAGCGGATCAACGTTATTCACTCTGTATTGAGACCCGCCGACGCGCACTTCAAAGTGAAGATGAGGCCCGGTGGTGTTTCCCGTATTACCAGACCAAGCGATCTGCTGTCCCTGGACTACCTCATCGCCAACGGATACGAGCAGTTCAGAACAATGCGCGTACAGGGTATACACCTCGTTCCCGTGGGCGATCATAATATGATTCCCGTAGGTATCCGCCTGATCGTTGATATGGATCACAGTTCCCCCGGCAGCAGCATAGACCGGTGTGCCGATGGGGCAGGCAATATCACGTCCTGCATGATAACCGCCGCTTGGATAATATGGATAGTCGTTGCCATTAAAAGTTCCATCCGGGCAGGGGTTGATCATCATTCCGTTGCCGCTTCCGCCGATGTATCCGCCGCCGGTTGACATTTGAAGAACCATCACAAGCAGTTCCTGATCATCTTCTGTGAAATCATAAAGCTGCGCCGCTTCGTCCATCGTCAGATAGTTGACCGTTACTACACCGACCGTTGCTGCGCTTTCTTCCTCTGATCCGGTTTCTTCATCGCTTTCCGGGACAGTAACCGCTTCCGACGAAGTAGAAAACGTAACCATATCCCACATCGTTTCGCGCAGGAGCGATATATTTTCTTCCGACATTTCAGCCGCAACGAAACCGGCGTTTTGCGCACGGACAGAATAAACCGCAACAATATTATTCCATTCCGTTATAACCTCTGCAGGGCGCACCTCGATTTCGTCATATCCGGTCAGGCTGTCCTTCTGCTTTTGAAGCTCTTCCTGAAATTCCTCATTCAGCTCCTGCTGTACGGTTTGCAGGGTTTTCCCGTCCGTTTCTTCACCGGAAAACACGCCCAATGCCGAACATACGATGATGACGATCAGGATCACAGCAACAAGGACTACTACCACGATCCACCCTCCGGACGCAATCAGCGCCCCGATCCCTTTAATCAGGGCGGCGGTAGCCTGTACCGTGGCTTTTACTGCTGCGATCACTGCCTGAATGGTAACGCGCGCCGCCTGGATTGCTACCCTGATTGAAATTTGAGTGGCACGGATAGAAGCCTGCGCCGCTTTCTGTGCAGCTTTTGCGGTGTTTTTCGCTGTTTTTATCGTAGCCTTAGCAGCCTTGATCGAAGCGCGGGCAGTTTTGATAGAGCCTTTGACCTGCTTGATCCCAGCTTTCGCTGTCTGCTTGGCTGTTTTAATGCTTTGCCGAGCAGCCTTGATACTGTCTTTGGCAGCGGCTGTTCGCTGCTTTACGTGGATTGCTTCACGCAGAGAGCCGCGCACCAGCCGCGAAGCGCCTCCGGCAGTTTTACGCCCTGCAAATCCGGCGGTGCGGGTTTCAAAGCCCTGAATCATATCCGCGCTGCCGGATGAGGGATCAGACGCCGCTGCAACCTGCTGTGTGCTGTCTTTGATAAGATTACCGGCAGAACGGATCGAATTGTCAAAGGTTTTCACAGAGTGTTTCAGCGTTTTGATCGTCCCTTTTTGAGATGTTCTTGTTTTAATATCCCTGCTCATTCAATCACTCACCGCTGTCATAAATTGCTTCGCCCGGTTTCGTCGTAAGCAGCTGATAAATTTTGGAATCACGCGGAATATCATTTTCAAACGGGATCATCACGCCTCCTGCTTTCAGCAAACCGGAGCCGGGCTTGGCGTTGGTGATATACTCCTGCTGATTTTCCGAAATGTCCAGTAAATCCGCCAGCTGATCTCTGTCAATCGGAGCCTGGTTCAGCATAATGATCAACTCGCTGGTGGAAACGATGGAACGGCCGTCAGGGCTGCGCAGCAAATCTTCCACATTCTGCGTAATACCGCAGTAGTCCGCACCGTACTTCCTTCCGCGCTTCCACATCTTGTAGAAGAACTCCGAAGTATACTGGCGCTGGAACATCAGGTAAAACTCATCGTTGATGATTGAGGTTGTCGTGCCCTTTGCACGGTTTTGGATCATCCTGTTTTGAATGTGATCGAATAAGACGAGCATACCTATGCTCATCAGGCTGTCTCCGAGCTCGTGGATGTCAAAACAGATAATCCGGTTCGAAATATCTATGTTAGTCTGCTTGGCAAAGGTAGAAAGAGAGCCTTTGGCATAGATTTCAATCGAGAGAGCGATATCCTTGGCTTCCTGTTCCGGCTGCTGCTTCATCGCTTCATAAAAGTCCATCAAGGTCGGCGCTGTTCCCGTACATCCATTCTTGACATAATCGCGCAGAACCAGTTCGGTGCAGCGGTCAATCAGGGATTTCTGCTTTGGGCCAAGCACGGAAGGATACATCAAATGCTCGCACAGGGAAAGCATAAATTCAGCTTTTGTGGTGATCGGGTTATCCGAAGCGTCATAGCCGCTTGAAACATCCATTGCATTGATATGCGTTTTGCTGTTCGTAGAGAAATATACGACGCTTCCGCCCAAAGCCTTTACCAGCGGCGCATATTCACGTTCCGGGTCAATAATGATGATCTCATGCTGATCGTTGGCAGTCGCCAGTATTTTATTCAGAATGACCCACTTCATAAACATGGATTTGCCTGAACCGGGAATACCCAGCACTACGCAGTTATCGGATTGCTTCGACTTTGGATCGATCATAATCAGGTTTTTGCTGATCTGGTTCTGCCCATAGCAGAAACCGTTTTCCTCCTGCATTTCCATTGACTTGAAAGGCATAAAACCGGCGACGCCCTCCGTGGTCAGCGTCATAATGTCCTCTACTCTGCGGACGCCGAGCGGCAGCGCGGTATTTAAACCGTCGAGCTGCTGCCAACGGAGTACGTTGAATTTGCAGCGCGCGGTACGGGCAGTCGCCATAATGGAGTCCGTATCGTCGTCAAGCTGCTGCTTGGAGTCGGCGAAGTGGACTAAGGTAATGACAGCGTACATCAAATGCTGATCCCGTTCTGTAAGATCCGTCAGGTATTCCTGTGCCTGTTCGCGCTGTTGCTTCAGATCGTAGGGCGGCTCCATCGCATAATTTTTATTGTTATACTGTTTTTGAAACCATTTGGAAATGTTCGCTTCTACGCTTGTCGCTCGCTTTTCCGCCTCGTTCACCGCCTCATCGGTCGGTACGGGAATAATGTCCATGCTCCAGATCAGGCGGCGGTTGATCTCACAGATGTCGGACACGGTGCTGTCCTTTAAATAAGTGGGATAGCTGTGCATGACCAGCGCCCGCCCGTACATGGAACCCATTTTGAAATAGTCCGTCTCAAACTCCATGCTTTCCGGCGCGATGTAATTCTTTGCCGACGAGCCTGTTTTCAGCGCCTGCTTCAGATCAAATTCGGCTTCGTTTTCCTTATCACCGCAGTAAATGTCGTGGAGCAGTTCGAGCCTTTCTTTGCCGGTCAGCTGCGTGCATCCTGATCCGAGCTTAAGCAACTGCGTCTGTAAGGTGGATGTGGTGCGCAGAAAGAAAGCACGCGCCGCGTCGCGGTCTTTTTTGTTGACGGAAACAGTGAGATATACCTCCTGGATCATCCCGTTTCCCTGAAGCGCCTTTTGCACGATGATTTTGTTATACTCCTTCTGCAATTCCTGATACTGCGGATTATCGTTATGCGTTTTGAATTTTTCAAGGGTGGCGGTTCCGATTTTGTGCTTGATGACTGAGATTTTGGAGGTAGCGCCCGGATCAAGCACGTTGAGTACCGCCGACCACGCAAGGAAGATCTGCCGCTGCATCTCATCAGACAGGGAAAGATAGGAAATGTCCTTCAGCTGATAAACCGCAGAATATTTGTTGTGATATTTCTTACCGGATTGTATCAGAAAGATACCGTCCTCGCTGAACTCCTCCAGCGGGATCGAGTCCTGCACAAAGCGTATGGCTTTCAGCTTTTCTTTATCCCCGTTTTTCACCGTCCTCAATGTTTTAGTCACGTCGGTGCGCCTCCTTTTCCTGAGCGGCTTCGATCTTGGGCTTGTCGATCTCGTAATCGTAATTTTCCAGCCTCGATACGATATGCTTTGGGCACAAGACATACTGCTTGATCCAAGCCTTGACCAGTCTTTCAAAAGGCATCCCGTTCACTGTAACGAAGCCGAGTGCGGCAAACGGAGCCGCTACAATGGCGCAGAGCCATCCGGCGATCTCCGTATGCAGCCCGGCTCTATTCGCTAAAAAGTATGTTGCCGCGCCTAATACCACGCCGGTTCCGGCAAACAGTGTTTGCCGGAAATTCAGGCCCAATACAAAATTATCCTGAAATTTCTGTAAGTCCTTATTTAACTGTATTTCCATTTCTGCCTCCTGATTAAACCGTGTGTTCGGTATAGCTGTTCATATCATCGAAATCGGGGATTTCCTCAAAGTCGGGAAATTCATCCGCCGGCGGTTCGTTAGGCTGTGCCCCCGCCGCCGGAGCAGCAGCCTCTTTTGCCTTCGATTCGCAGAAAGAAATGTTTTCCGCTATCACAACAACCCTTTTCCGCTTGATCCCGTTGTCGTCTGTGTAAGTGCTGGTGTCAAGCGAACCGACGATCCCAATCATATTGCCCTTATGAAAATATTTGTTGACGAACACCGCATTATGTCTCCAAGCGGTAATGTCAATAAAGTTTGCTTTTTTCTCATCGCCCTTTTTAACGTTTTTGTCAACTGCGATTTGAAAGCTGGTGTATGCGACGCCGGAATTTGTGTTTTTCAACTCCGGCTCTATGGTTAAACGTCCTGTTAAAACAACTTCGTTTATCATAATGATGATTCCTTTCCTGGATTAAAATCCGAATATTTCTCTAATTAGCCTGTCAGAAGATTTCACGACGATAACGAGCAACAGCATTTGCAAAACGACTTCTGCCCCGTAAGTCCATGTCATTCCTCCGGGCGTACTTGCGTCTAATCCCGTTGGCGAAACCGCAAACGCGGAAAAGATCATACAGGCGACCAGAATGATAATGCCGCGGAAGCATTCGCCTATGTACGATTTCATAAAATTCGTCCCAAGTGTTTCGGTTTGTTCGCTGGCAAACCCTGCCAGCGGGATCGGCGCAATCGCAGATAACAGGAAGATTTTGAAAAATCGTCCGTAAACGACCACGATAATGATGATTGACAGCAAAAAAATAGCCGCTGCCAGCAAAAGCGCCGCCACAAACGCCCCCATGCCCGCGCCCCAATCGGCCGTTTCCAGCGCGGACGCCAAATCCTCCGGGACTTGAAAATCTGCGGTCAAAGCCCCTGCGTCTATCTTTTGGATCAGGGACTGGATGACGCTGATCACAAACGTCAGGATATCCATCGAGTAGGATACAAAAAACTTGGCGACCAACAGGCGGAAGATTGCGAAAGCAATCTGCTTCGGGTGCCGCCTGAAATCCTGATAGCTGATCGAGGATTTGAAAAGCCCATACAGGAAAAAGATGACCAAAAGCGTGATCCCGGTTCCTTCGATCACCGTAATAATATCGGACACAGTGCCCCAGATACCTCCCCCCTGAAATTCAGAGGGGGAGGTGGTTAAGATGTCCAAAATGCTGTTGTATTTATCGTTCCACATATTCAGGGCGTTCTGCAGGAAGTCAAGCGCCTGTTCGCCCCAGAAATTCATAGTAATCGGCATCATAATCAATACCTCCTGCCGGTGCGTTTACACGTCTATGCCGATCAGCTGCAGGATTTCCTTGATGAAGATGATAATTAAGCCGGAGGCAATACTTGCCGCCGCTGTTACTTTCTGTGCGCCATCATGGCTTCTGACAGCGGTTGCAAACTCAAAAATACCATATCCTGTGATTGCGATACCGATAATTCGGAAAATTGCAAACAGGAAATCCGTGAATTTTGTCATTGGTTCAATGACTTCTTCGCCTCCTGCGGCAAATACAACGGTTGAAGTACAGATGCAAGCGATCACAAATGTGAGAAACCCGATAACTGCTTTTTTGGTGAATGACCGCGGTTTAATTTTGCGGCTAAGATATTTTCTATGTTTGTTCATTTTAATCAACCTTCCTTTATTTTTTCGTTAAGCATTGTTCCATAAAGTTTTCCAATTCCGACAGATCAATCGAATAGGACTGTACCAGTTCGGCGATATCGTAATCGGCGATGTCATAGTCTGTACCGTCTACTGAGATCCAGATGTTGTCCTCCTGAACGGTGCCATAAGCGGTATCCTCATACGGATCGTGCGACTGCGATTTGGCTGTTTCTGCATCCGGGTCGGGTACAGCTTGTTTCAAACGCTGCGGAATGATGTATTCCATATCGTTTGCTCCGCCCATAGGCGTACCGGCAGCCTTTTTGTAATGGAAAACGTTAATCTTCCGGTCAACCAGCGGAGGTGCGTTTTTGACAATAATGATCGCATAATCGTAACTGAGCATCCGCACTTCGTCCGGCTTCATCAGCTCGCGTCCTTTTTGCTGATAATTAGCCGATGAATTTCCGTGCATTCCGAACTGCCGCCCGGACGTGCTGGTATCAATCGTTTCCGTTCCAAGCATCCCTGAAACGTATTTATGGGTGGAATCTTCGTTTCCGCCAAGATACATAAACTCGTCGCACTGGCCGATAATGTTTTCCCAGCCCTCCTTGTACTTTGCCTTGAGCTGCGCGATGTTTTGCAGGATAATGGAAATACCGATATTCCTTTTGCGGCAGGTTGCAAGGATACTCAGAAAGTCATCCGGCGTGTGGACGTTTGCGAACTCGTCCATAATGATGTGGACGAAGCGCGGCAGCCTGCCTCGATATACGGTATCTGCAATATCGTAAAGCACCTGGAACAGCTGGATATACAGCAGGGAAATGATAAAGTTATAGCTTGTGTCATTATCGGGTATAATCAGATACAGCACGGTAGGTTCTTCACCCAGTTTATCCAGTTCCAGCTCATCCCTGCACATAATGTTTTTAATGGAGGGCAGCTCGAATTTTTGCAGTCGTGACAACAGCGTGATCTGTACCGACTGCATGGTTTTGCCTGCGCCGGACGTAGCGTTTTTATAATAGCGGACGCAAATATGATCCGGGTACATTTGCTCGACAGATTGGAACAGGATATCCAGCGCCGATTTCGTTTCTTCATCCTCGCTGTTCTCAATACGACCTGCGCGCAGCAAATTCATTACATAAGGGAAATTCTTTTCCGTATCCGTACCAAAATAGACGAGCAAATAGATCAGGGAACTTAAAAGCATTTTACCGGCTTCGTCCCAGAACGGATCCTGCGTCTGCGTTCCCGGCGCAGTGGTTGCTTTGAAGATGGCGGTAACAACGCGCTGCACATCATCATCGTTTTTGATATATGTAAACGGGTTATAGCACCAGGAACATTCCGTATTCTTCAGGTTAAAGACCTTGACCTTATAACCACCTTCGTCTTGCAGCTTCTTCGCGGTGTTCCGGCAGACCTCGCCGCTGGGATCGAGAACAACATAGTTTGCGGACATTTCCAGTAAGTTCGGATAAACAAAGCCGGTTGTTTTACCTGCGCCCGGGCCGCCGATCAGGACGGTATTCAGGTTGCGCTTGTGCTTGAATAAGTCCTTCTTGCTGAAACTAATTGCAAAGTTTTCCGAATAAACGATCCTTTGTTCGGAATTAGAGCGGAATTCTTTCTGCATTGCCTTCGGATCAGCCCAATCAGAAGAACCGTCCTCTACGCCGCGCCTGTGATAGCGTTTTCGGGAAGCTATGGCAATCAGGGCAACAAAAAGGTATATCACAAGGCAGACAAACATCGTTTGCGGCGTTTGGTCTGTCCAAACGGGATGGAAAAAGCTGATTTCCGAGTAATGCTGTACCAGCCCTACCAAACCGTCCTCCATATATGGAGCAATCAATATGCTCAAATAGAGAACCGGGATAATCCCGACCAGTGTGGCAATGTATGCCGGTCGGTTTCGGGCTTTCTGGCTTTGATAGACCATCATCACACCCCTAACTGCGGCTCATAAACCGGCTTCGGGGATTTAGGCTGGTTTTGCTGCTTGATCCGCTGGTTTACGCGGAATGCAAGTTCTTTTGAAAATTCCACAGCCTGCTCGAGCATTTTCCGAAACTGCTGCGGCGTATATTTCTGCGGCAGTTCGCTTAAATCAAAGTGATACATTTCTGTACTCAGCCCCATTTTTCTGGACAACATGCAGGACACGATAGCCGCTTCAAAAACACGGTCTTTAACAGAAAACTTGATCCCGTCAATCCTGTGATACATTCCTAACGCGATCTGGTTTGCCACCAGCTGAAACCAAACGCTGCGGTCAATCTTTCTCAGGATCACCGTTTTTGTTTCGGGAATATATTTGACCCCTTCCGCTTCGCTGATAAACTCCTCATCTGCAATGAAACTGTCCGGGTTATACGCAATGCACTTGATCGGGGAAGCATTCACAAGCGCAAGATTGCGCACCTTATCCGGCTCGCTGTAAAAGACGTTTACGGAGGGCTTTTCGTTCATATATGCCCTTGCTCTGTCAGGATCAACCGTCTGCTCTGCGTCATATCCCTTGTATATCTTGTATTTCGCGTGGACATTTCCGCTGTCGTCCGCATACTGCCCGTCATAAGTGATCTGGTAGATGCCTTTCGGGTAATACCCGTTTTCATCCTTTGCAACAGGCACCTGTCTTTTTTCCCATTCGGCAATCGACGTAACCGCAGTAGCGTCCGGCAGCTGAGCCTGCACTAAAATCGTGTTGCTTACAGAGGTGGTAACGTGGCGTGCAAGCATATCGAGCAGATCTTTAAACAATGCTTCATCCTTCATAATCTCAGCGGTCTGGTTATCGAGCATAGTCAATGTGATCTTTTCCCTTGCCTGCATCTGCTTTTTAAATTCTTCAATCGTTAATTCCGGCATTTTATCTTCCTCCTCTCCCTCTGGTTACGGGGCGCGCGCTCCTTTGCACCGGCCTTTCTTTGCTGACGCGGTTCCACTTGCCGGACTGCCGGATCTCTTTTCCCGTCATATTTCTGACAGGCTGATTATTGGTGTCCAGGATGTGATAGGACTTGTCAGCCTGCAGATCCGCCCGGATAGTCAGACCACCGTCGGCATTCATATTCACGATATCGCCTTTCGGGACGAAAATACGTTCTTTTTGCTGTGTGCCCGGTATGGTAAGAATCACACCGTCTTTTGCGTTTTCGATCAGCAGGGTATCCTTGTTGGCGGAGATGGGAATCAATCTGCCATCGCGCCGCATTGCTTCAACCTTAGCGGCGGCAAGGTTCTTGTCGATCCCCTTTTTCGGATCAAAAGTGAAGCTGTCTGAATTGGATTCTTTTGAGTTCGGCTCCGACGGATTTGAACGGTTTTCGGTCGGAGCTGGAGTAGGGTTTTTCCGCTCATTGATCTGCACCTCACCGTCGGGAGAAACGTAAAAGTCAACGCCGCGGGCGGCTCCCTCATTCAGCAATTCTTCATAGGTGTTTTCGGAAATTTCCTCACATTTGAAATCATAGGCTGCTAACGCTGCGATCCCTTTGCTTTCCGCCAAGCGGATAAAGCGTTCTGCATCCTCCTGGCGGACAGATATTTCGATCTTTCCGTCTGATTTCATCTCTTTGGTAGATTTGTACCGCATATATGGGATATGAAGCCTTTTCAGTTCAGGTTCGAGCTTTTTCATATCCTCTTTGGAAACAGAAAATACGCTCGATGAAATGAAGTTCGTTAAAAATGACCGGGCGTTTATTTTTCCGCCCAGTTTCTGTTTACCTTTTGTTTTTTCGTAAATAGTTTTAATTACTGCAAATAGCAGGGCAAGACCGCGTTCTGTAGCCGATCCGGCAATTTTCAGGAAATATTCAACCCCTTGAAGTGAGATCCTCACCAGAACGTCGGTTGCTTCGGCTTCTGCTGACATCGTGAATCATTCCTTTCTGATGCATGATTTGATTGATTTCCCGTATGCTGTCGCGCATACGGTCTGACCGTTCATAAATCCTTTCACTGGATTTTATGGATTGCTTTACGGTTTGGATTTGTCTGTTGATTTCGGATAAACTGCTGTGGATAGTGCGCAGCGCCTCCTGATCTTCACAACGCAATAACCTTTCTCTGAACAAGGTTTTTTTCTCATCAAGCTGTTCTAACAGATTGCACTGTGAGAAATAAAAGTCTGTCAACTGCTGCATGGTGTCAATTCTGTTATCCTGAAGCGTTCGTAAATCCTGAGCAAATTCCGACGCACATTTTACATCTTTTCGCACCTGCACCGGCATCCGTTTTTGCAGCGGCTTTGAATCAGTAAGCTGACGCAGCCGAAACAGGTAGTAGAGATACAGTCCGCGAAAACCGCCGCGTCTTTTCATATGTCTGAAAACGCCGATATATCTAATGCGGACAGTTTTTACACGAATCGGATAAATTGCGTCATGCGCCATGAAATCTTTTAACTGTGGTTCATTCAGAATGCGGCTGACAAGCTCCTCCTCTGAATATCCGGCACCGAGCTTGTGCAAGCGAAAAAAAGACTTTGTGCCGGGCGGGGAAACAGAAATATACTTTTTGGTATGAATCTGATAACCTTGTTTGGATAGTTCATCCAGCAGTTCTTTCAGAGAACGGACAGAGGGTAGCAGATCATCTATATCCGATCTCACAACGCCGCGCCAGGTAAAGCCGCCTTTCTTCTCCGTAATCCATTCAGCATAGGATTTCCCTTTGCCTTTCGGTTCGTTCACAACAGACAGGTTGTGCGCTTTGCATATCCTGTCATTTTCCTCCCGCATTTTACGGATAAAAGCGTGATCTGTTTGCAGCTTTTTTCCGTCAACCGGATTCACCGCATTGACTACGAAATGGTTGTGCAGATGATCCTTATCCAGATGGGTGCTGAAAATGACTTGATAACCGAATTGAGCAAACAATGCTTCGGCAAGTTCAGCTCCGCATTGGTGGCATTCTTCGGCGCTCACCTCACCGGGCTTGAAAGACTGCTCAAAATGATAGGCGTAATTGCCGGTTGTTTTCTGCCACTTTTCCCGTACCGCTTTGAATTCTGACGCGGTATGAACCACAGAGCAGTTGAACGAATCAACATAGAGGCACTGTTCATCGGAGGTCTTTTCAGGATTGATAATATACCGGATCAGTTTTACCACGCCGGCATGTGTTTTAGGCGGGTTCTTTAACCGCTTTGTAGTAGCGATATGTGACGCCTCCTTTAACTGCGGTTTAGAAACCGCTCCATAATGGCTTTAAAATCCGTAACCGCTTTATCGTATCGTTCCGCATTGATCACCTTGATCGAATGAGCCATTCTCGCCACCTGATTTAAGTTGTTGCCGATAGCGTACAACTGAGAAACGATGTCCCGGTCAAGTTCGCTTGCCTCTCTGGTCTTTGGCGTTTTATCCAGGATAAGGGTGCGCAGATACGCTTCCTGGGAAAGCCCCGTTCGTTCCACGTTGTATTGGAAGAAAGCATATTCGTCATCGCTGAGCCTGACCTGCACCCGTTTGTTTCTTGTTCGGTTAGCCACTTTCCTGTTCCTCCTGATATAGCTTTTGCAATTGCGGGATTTTTGAAGGCTGCAAATCCCTAGCAATCATACCGAGGGACAGGCGGAACAGTTCGGCGACGGAAATGCCGCACCGTTCGGCAAAGTATTTTGCCATCCGGTTTTCGTACTCACTGGTACGGATCAAAATTTGCTTATCCTTGTTCCCAATCATCAAAACATCACTCTCCTTTGTTTGGATTCCAGTGGACGGACTGGCAAGCAAGGGATTTGGGTGGCCACACCCAAATCCCGCTTGTCAGGGAGCCCCCTGAAACCCCATATTTTGATCCAATTCACACACGAAATTCAAGCAAAGCGTCCCTCTTTTTTCCCGATTTTTCGTGTGCATAAGGTTTTGAAAACTGCTTTTCGGATAGGATTTCACCGTGAAAAATGTCCTTGATTTTATCGAAATCTCTGCGCATACAATAGACCTTACAGGTGCCATTTTGATAATATGCGTAGTGAGGAATGGCTCTTAAACTGCTCTTGTCCGGCGCGTGTTTTGCCGAATAAGTATCGTATAGCACCTCTATGCAGCACAGTAATTCATCGCACATTTTTGCATATCCGCACAGTTTAAAATATGGCAGTTTACTGACTTTGAAACGTGTAGTTCCGTCTAAAATCGCTTGCAGGTCATGCGCCGGATCAAGGTCGATTTTCGGCACTTTCAACAGAGAAATATCGTCAACTGCCCGTCGCAAAATGGAATATTTTCTGCTGATTTCTTTGGCTTCGTCCTTTGTTTCCGGGTTTGTGCATACGGTTGTAAAGGCTGTTTTCTCATCAGCAAGCTGCGTATAGAACCAATAATTCTGGTAAAGGGAAGCAAAATAATCGTCCTTTTCATTGTCCAGAGAATAGAGAACCTTTTCTCGCAGGAAATTATGATAGTTGGCTTTATCGCGCTTCCTGAATTCGTTTACAGGTATCTGGTACTTCTGCTTGAACAGTTCGACCTGTTCCTGATTATTTGGGTTCAGGTTAATGTCTGCAAATCGGTGCCACTGGTTATCATTTTCTACGATACAGATATTCAGGTTTTTACTTACCAAATTCGGCTCAATTCCGAGTTTTCTCCATTCGTAATCCAGAATGACAGAACGATCTCGCTGATGATAATCCCGCTGAATGCCATACAACTCGGCGAGTTTATTCATCGCTGTTTTACGGTTGCAGTTTTCAAAAACTTCGATCAAATTGATTGTATCGCCGCCGACTCCCGAACCGAAATCATAAAATGTATTGTTGGGATAAATCTGGCAGGAGGCGGTGCGCTCCTCCCGGATTTTGCAGTAATACTTTGAACCGCGCTGCTGAATTTCCACGCCATAAACATTCTGTAAAATGTCCGTCAGTGGGATTGCTTTCAGCCGCGCTATGTAATCATCCGTCATAGTCATCCTCCTTTCCGTATGGGAACTGGCTCATTTTGTCTGAATTATCGCACCGGCGTATCGCGTTTTTTCTGTTTCCAAGAATCAAATTCTTTTTTGATCTGCTGTGCGGTCAAACTGATTTCCTGCGCTTTTTGTGCGGCTTTATCCCATTTTGACAGCGTATATTCTTTATCGGAAATAGATACAAACGCCATTTTCGGGCTGAATTTATCATCGCGGATACGATCCCTGTTGACGGATAGTGCATACCCGTGATACTTGCTTGTTTTAGGTAGCGCCACATTTACATAGGTGATTTCCTGTCCTTTGACGTTAATGGTATGCTCGCCATATACCTGTCTTTTTGCAAACTGGATGCTGAGATGAGCCCGTGAATCAACTTCTTTTGCGGCGTTTTTATCATCTTCTCCAATCTCTTTTTGCAGTTCAACTGCCTTGCTTCGATGTCTTTCCATCATTTCCTTGGCTTCTGCCAACGAGTGATAGGCACCGGCGCGGCTGTTGCTGACCTTGGTTTTCGGATCGTACCCATAATGGTTATAGAATTTCCCGCTTGGATATTGCTTAATAATGTTCAAAACCCCATGATCGGTATACTGCGCTACGATGCTTTCTTCTACAGGGGAGGACGTTAACAAGCTTCTCTCAACAGCAGTTTGAATATCCGAATCGGATAAAAGACCGGAATTGATCTCCTCCAAAGTTAGGTCGGTCTGTTCCAGAATATATTCCAGACGTTTTGTAAAGATCGTTTCGGTAACGCCGGGTTTAACCTCATAGAGAGCCATATCTCCAAACCATTCGGTTACTCTTTGATCCTTCGGAACCGCAAATTCTTTCTCATAGCGGGAAATGAGTTCGATCTCATAACTGGTCGGAGTCCATTTCTGTTCTGTATTGTTGTTCGGCATAATAATTTCCTTTCTGCAAAAACGGGCTGTCAGAAACAGCCCGTTACATTGCTTTTTTAACGAACGGTTTCCCGTTCCTTTTTCTGTTTTTGATTGCCGCTGTTCGTCAAAAGGGAATTGATTTTTGCGAGCTTCTCATTCTTCTCGCACAGTTCGGCTTCCTGAAGAAACTCCTTTTTTACTTCCTGCTTTGCCGCCTGAAAGTTCTTTTGGAGTGTAGAATATTCCTGTTTCTCATCGGCAAGATCGGCCGCCAGATCATTGACCGCGTTTTCAATTCGCCTGATATTGCCCAGGGGATCAATACCGAGTGAAACAACATGCGGCTTTTTATGCCGGAGCTGTGCATAAAACTTGCCGCTTTGATAAATCAGCGATAAAGAAAAACCTCGATATTCACCGATTGCACGTTCTTCTTCAGGCTTCATTGTCCGGCAAAGATGGATGAGATTTTCGCCTGCGGAGATCCGTTTTTGATAAACGAATCCGTTTATTGTTATTGGACACATCTCATCCTTCGGAACCGGATGCTGCGCAGCCAGCGCAACATCCTCTGATAAATTCCTGATATTTTCCTCTGCCTTTTTGAGTGCAGACGGATAATAGTTCAGGATTTTATCCTCAAGCTCATATTTCTGATTGAGGAAATTCGCTTTCAGGATATTCAACTTTCCGATCTCTGCCTCCAACGTACATTTTTCCAAAATCATCGGATTGCCGCTTGCAAGAGCCTTGACCTCACCATAAGACAGGGAGGTTTCATCGACGTCCTCAGCAGAACGGGCGGGCGTTTTGGAGGTCATAATCTGCGCGATAAACTTCTGCTTGTTTTCCACGAGCTGCCACATATAGCTGTCAAAGGTCGCTTCGGTCGCATAGCGGTATATTTCAACCTCGCTGTTCTGATTGCCCTGTCTGATAATCCTGCCCTCGCGCTGTTCCAGATCAGCCGGTCGCCAGGGACAATCAAGATGGTGCAGGGCGATCAGACGATCCTGAACATTCGTGCCTGCACCCATTTTTTGAGTAGAACCGATCAATACCCGGACTTTACCTTCGCGCACCTGTGCAAAAAGGGCTTTCTTTTTTGCTTCGGTTTCCGCGTTGTGGATAAAGGCAATTTCATCTTCCGGGATACCCTGACTTACCAGCGTTTCTTTCAGCTTGTCATAAACATTAAAGCTTCCGTCGGTTGTCGGGGTGGAAAGATCGCAGAATATGAGCTGTGTGGAACGATTCTCTGTCGTTTCTTTCCATATATCGACCACGTTTTCGGTGCAGACGTCTATTTTTGTCTGTTCGGTAAGGATGGATTCCGGGAAAATCAGCCTTTCGTCCAAAGCAAGCTTTCTGCCCTCATTGGTAACCTTGAGCATATTATCCTGATAAGGTTCTACCAGACGGTTGTGGATTGCTTCGGCGCGGTCGGCAAGGGATTCAATATATTGCTTTTGAAATGCCGACGGTTTGATCACTACGTTGTGATAATTTGCTTTCGGAACAGGAAGCTTGAGCATATCCGCTGTTCGGATATCGGCAACTTCCTTGAATACCGACATCAGTTCCGGCAAGTTGTTAAACTTGGCAAAGCGCGTTTTGAACCGGTATCCCGTTCCCTCAGGGGCAAGCTCCATCGCAGTTACTGTTTCCCCAAAGGTGGACGCCCATTCGTCAAAGCGTTCCATTCCCATTTCCCGCAGACGGTCATACTGCAAATACCGTTGCATTGTATAAAGTTCGACCATACTGTTGCTGATCGGCGTGCCTGTTGCAAATACCGTGCCCTTTCCACCGGTGATCTCGTCAAGATACTGGCACTTCATAAACAGGTCGGTACTTTTCTGCGCTTCAGACTGCGCAATACCCGCAACATTTCGCATCTTTGTTACAAGGAAAAGGTTTTTATAGAAATGTGCCTCGTCAATGAACATCTTGTCTACGCCGAGCTGCTCAAAGGTTACAACGTCGTCCTTTCTGCTTTGCTCCGTCAATCGTTTTAACCGATCCTCCAGCGCGCGTTTGGAACGCTCCATTGCCTTTACGCTGAAATGTTCGCCATTCTGTGCTTTTGCATCTTCAATACCTTGTTCCAGCTCGCTGATCTGCCGGGAAATCATTTTTTTCTGATTTTCCAGGCTCATCGGGATTTTTTCAAACTGCGACTGTCCAATGATGATCGCGTCAAAATCGCCGGTCGCGATTTTAGAGCAGAACCGCTTTCGGTTCTCTTTCTCAAAGTCCGACCTTTTTGCAACCAAAAGATTTGCGTTAGGATAGAGCAACAGAAATTCAGAAGCCCACTGCTCCGTTAAATGATTGGGGACAACGATAATGGATTTCTGGAATTGACCAAGGAATTTTCCTTCCATAGCGGCGGCTGCAATTTCAAATGTTTTTCCGGCTCCTACTACATGCGCCAGCAAAACGTTTTTGCCATACAGAATATGGGCAACCGCGTCGTTCTGGTGCGGCCGGAACGTGATCTGCGGATTCATACCGTGATACACAATATGACTTCCGTCATATTCGCGGGGACGTATGCAGTTGAATTTGTCGTTATACAGCCTGCACAGGCGATTTCGCCTGTCTGGCTCTTTCCAAATCCAAGAGAGAAACGCTTGTCTGATCGCTTCCTGCTTGCTTTGCGCCACCGCGGTTTCTTTCGCGTTCAAAACGGATTTTTCTTTCCCGTCCAAATCGTAAACGGTATCGAAAATTCTCGTATCACGCAGATTTAGGGTGTCCTCGATAATGCGGTAGGCGTGCGCCCGTTTCGTACCGTAAGTGCTTTTGGCTTTTTCATTGTCGCTGTCGGAACTGCGGTTGCTGATCTTCCATTCGCCAATCAGCGGGTTATATCGTGCCTGAATGGAACCTCGTTTCCAAAAAGGCGTATCCAAAAGTTGATATATAAAGTCGTTGATAACGTCCTCCGGTATCCAGGACGAACCCAAACGGACGCTGATCTCTGCCGCGGTCAAATCCTCCGGCTGTACTTTTTCCAATGCCTGCGCGTTAATTTCAAAGAGCGGATCGCTCTTTGAAAGTTCCTTTGCTTCCTCCAGTTTTTTCCTGACGTTCCCGGACAGATATTCTTCCGAAGTAAGATACTGCGGTGCGTTGCTGTCTTGCAAATAGTCCGGGTTTAGGAAGATTATGCCGGAAAGCTCCTGCACCAATTCGTCCTCCGATTTCCCGGTCAGCTGCCGCATAAACGGAAGATCGATTTTTCCTTTTTCGGATATAGAGATTGCAAGCGCGTCTACGGAAGTATCGGCGTGGGTTACCGGCTGATATGCCCTGATGGTTCGTTTGAAAAAGATGTCTGATTTCCCGGTTACATTACCGTCTTCATCTACCTTTTCCAGCGCCAACAAAAGCGGGGAAGAAGCGTCCTCACGGAAAGCCACGCGGTTTGCAAACGAGCAAAGCGCGTCATTCTTTGCAGTGAACGTATCATAAAGCCGGTTTAACGTGTCCTGTTCCGCTTTGATGTCCTGATCCGAAGCGTTCTCCACCTGCAAATCCAAAAGGCGTCGCACAGAGTCTCTGATCGAGATCATCCCTTTGATACGATCCGCTTTCTTTTTCGTAATATTCTGCTTTTCCATTCTGGCGTTGACACGGTAATACACCTCACCGCCTACAACGCAATATGAAAAATTCCGGACAGACGGATCTGCCGGGATACTGTTGTCCGTATTGACAGCTTCTGTTTCTGCTAACGGAATGTTGTCTATCTCAGCGTGAAGCTGTGTAATAGCCTGTTGCAGCTGTGTTTCCAAGGAGGACGACGGATCCGCCTTGCAGGTACTGTCAAGCCTGCCATGCTGCGTTGACTCCATGACCATATGTCCGAGGATCATTTCAGGATGGTCAATAAAATACCGGTTTATGGCAATCCCGTTTTCGTCCTCACCGAGATATACCCATTCTGGCTCGTCAATGACCCGTCTTTCCCGTTTTTTCAAAAACAGGATGTCAGAGGTAACTTCTGTGCCGGCGGCTCTTTTGAACGTATTATCCGGCAGACGGATCGCACCGATCAGCTCCGCACGTTCCGCGATATATTTTCGTACCGCGGGATTATCCTTATCCAGTGTTCCCTTGGAGGTGATAAAAGCAAGAACGCCGCCGGGGCGTAGCTTATCAAGGGATTTAGCGACGAAGTAATCGTGAATCCTGAAATTCAGCTTATTATATTGCTCATCGTAAACCCTGATGTCGCCGAACGGGACGTTTCCCACAATCACGTCAAGAAAGCTGTCCGGGATCGTTGTATCCTCGAAGCCCTGTACTGCAATCGACGCCTTGGGATACAGCTTCTGCGCAATTCTTCCTGAAATGGAATCCAGTTCAACGCCATAGAATTTACTGCCGCTCATCGTTTGCGGCAGCATACCGATAAAGTGCCCTGTTCCACAGGCGGGATCACAGATATTGCCGCTTTGAAATCCCATATTTTCCAGCGCCTGATAAATAGCGCGGATTACAACCGGCGGCGTATAGAACGCGGTTAGTACAGAAGCGCGCGTTGCGGCGTATTCCTCGTCTGTCAGCAGTTCTTTGAGCGTTTGATACTCATTCGACCAGTTTGCTTTGGAATCGTCAAAAGCGTCTGAAAGGCCGCCCCAGCCGACATACTGCGCAAGGACTTCCTGTTCCTCTTGAGCAGCGCCGCGCTGTTCGTGTTCCAGTGCTTTCAGCAGGCGGATGGCGGCAATATTTTTGCGGAAACGTTCTTTTGCCCCGCCTTCGCCAATGCTGTCGTTTTGGATCACATAGTTATCTGTTGCCGCCTCTGCAGGCGGATTTGCTTTGGCAGTTTCCTGTGCTGGAACAGCTTCCGCTTCCCGGACAGGCACAAGTGATCTGGTAATGCGTTCACCGTTTTCTAAAGCGGCGACCGCAAGCCTGTGCCCGGCGTCTGTCAGTGCATTCGCATAATTTTCCAAACGGTTTGCCGGGAATCCGCACATGTAGACGCGCTGATCTTTGTCGATCCTCCGTTGTGTTAAGGTGAGGTTACATATTTCAGAAACCGTCTTAGCATCATCACCGAACGCTTCGAAGAAGTCGCCGACCTGATACAAAACGATATGATCCTCATTTTCCTGTTTCAGTACGGAATACTCAAGCCGCAGAGGTAAAGACGGGCTTTCACTTTTTTGCCGGCGTACAGTTTCTTCGAGGATAGGGACAACTGTGCGATACGCCGGATACTGTTTCAGGAAATCGATCACGCCGCCATCTACGTCGCCAATATCCTGCCTTTCCGTATGTGTTGTTCCATCCGGCATATGAACGGTAAACTTTGTTTTGGCATATCCTAAATACTCAGCGCCATCTGCTTCAGCCTCAAAAACTGCTTCGGCACTCCCGTGTTCATCCAGAACTTTCTGCCTCTTATCGCGCCATTCGGCGTTATACAGCTTCATTCGGGTATCAAATTCATATATGCTGTATGCCTGTCCGTCGTTAAAGCCCGGATGTTCGCTCCATTCGCAGGTGATATATGGGAGCTTTTCTGTGTCTTTGATTTCTTCCGGGATTTCGGCAGCGGCAACCAGGTTTTGCATTACTGCTTCCTGCTGAAAATAATCGCTGAGTCCGGCTTTTTGAATTGCGTTCACATAGTCGTCTTTGAGCAAGGTATCTGCGGTAACAACTGCTAAGACCTTGTTCGTCCTATCATCTTCAAAAGAGTAAGACGGACTCAAATCACGCGGTGTAACATAGAATTTTTTGACGTTGCCTCCATAATCCTTTGCAGCTTGCTGAAAGTCTCGCAGTTCTTCTATCGTAAAAACTTCTTGTGTCACCCAGTACACTTCGTTGTCATTTACGAAATGAACTTCTTTGAAGCGCATATGATTGGGAATATGTTTCTCAAAATCATCGGGATTGAATCGGCTTTCCTGCGTTTCTCCCGCTGTATGGTTTATCAAATGTGTATTTAAAGGATTTTCAGCGAGTTTCCTTTCAAAATCATCCTTAGCATACCGCTGCGAGAACAGCGGGAACGTAACGTCTGACACCACGATTTCCGGCTCGGTTACCAATATTTCAAACTGTTTTGTTCCGATAAATACCTGATCGCCCGTGTGATAATCATAAGAAATACGGTCAACAGGCGGGGGCACATCCATATCGGTGGCAGATGTTTCCGGCACAGAAACCTTCGCGCTGATATATTCTGCATAGTGTTCTGCTTCCAGCGGGGTGAAATAGCGGTTTGCTTCTATTAACTGCTGTATCCGTATTGCTGCCTGGTTCCAGTTCAGATCAATCTTTCTGCTTCCATCGTTTGAAATGATTTCGATTCCTTTTCCTCTGAAAGATACCATCGGGCTGCCGGGAGCGGTATAACCGCCGATCCCATACTCTTTTTTCAGAAATGCTGCGTTTTCTTTTGTAGTTTCCTGTTTCTGGAATTGCTCGAAAATACGATATTTTCCATCACTTACTAAACTTCCGCGAAGTAAAACGTTGTCAATTTCCTCCTGAGAAACGGAAAGCGGCAGAACCGTTTCCGGCTCTGCCGCCTGTTGCGTGGGAATATTCAGTTGTAGATCATTTCGTTGAGCACCTGTTCCCGCATCGTTTCTCTCAGATTGGTCATCAGGCCGATCCATTTCACCGGGTCGTTCGCTTTCAATGCCTCCGTTATGCCCCAGCTTTCCTGATTCTGTTCGATCAGAAACTCCCAGCGATCCTCCGCCTGCGTCTGGAGTGTCTGAAGGTGTTCCCTCAGCTTGCCTTGCATTCCCATTTCCGTGTAATAGCCCGGGCGGTGTTTCTTGATGTAATCCAGCCTCTGTCTGCCAAAAAAGTTGAGTTCCATTCTGATCTCCCTGCCTTTCTTTCAGTTCATCTCTATTATATCCTGTTTTGTCCGGCGCTGCAAATGTGCGATTTTGAGTTTCGTACATTTCTTTATCAACGCGCCTGCTGGCACGGATCACGGTGCGCATAACATCCAATGCCGCCTGATTGATTACCGAGCCGATGGTGGCAATCGCGGCTGTTCCAAAGATATTGATATCTCTGAAATTTGCAGGGGAAAGAAATTCCTCAGCCGGATATCCGCAGCGGATCAGGCACATATATGCCGCGCTGTTAGCAATGAAGCGGGAAAGCCGGCTTTTTAACAGAGTTGTACTGAAATGGCTTGCCGCTGTTTCCTGTAACACGGACGCAGCTTCCTCAAAAACATTTTCAAGCTGCTGTTCTGTTGCAAGATCACAAGCTGTGAATACCGCGTCGGAAAGTTCCTTTTCCTCAAGGTCAAGGGCGTTGTTTACATATGCAAGCACCTGCCCGGTATCCGGGTTGATCTGAAAAACAGGGACGGAAATATTTTCCGTCCCTGCGGAAGTATCGGAAATGTCAAACAGGGAATAGAGTTTATCCTCTAAAACGTCAAGGATCAGTATGGCTTTTTCTTCTATTACGTTTCTGGAATACTTCTGCCAGTCTGAAGCCGGCATTACGATGGTTGCTTCCGGCTTTTGTGCAAAGATCATCGCCTGCTCGTGAAACGCCAGCTTATAGTTGTATGCTGCTGTTTTCAAAAAAGCCTGCCACTGATCCGGCGATGAAATCTGCTCAAGCGTTTCATAGTACAGCGCACGTAGTGCGCTGCAAGAATCCGGCATAACGACTCCTCCTATCGGTAAATTGAGTTTTTATATGACTGCGTATGTTCTTTTTCGCTTTTATCCGTATGATCGTCTAAAAGCTTCTGTAATTCAATGAGCGCCGGATCGGCTGCATTCTGCGTGGCCTGCTGGCTGCTGATCTGCTGTGCGCATACGACTTCGATCTCGTCGAGCGACCGCTGGCACAGATCGCGCAGGGCAGACAACTGATCGTCAAAGTAATGCCCCCAAACATAGTCGGTTTTATCCGTGCATTTCCAAGTAACGTACATTCCAGACGCCGGCTGACGTCCCAATACGAATTCAGCGTCATTGATCTGAATTGACTGGATAATTTCATAACCTGCATTCTCACGCATTCCTGTTCGCCTCGCTTTACAATCATTTATTATGAATTTAGGGCGTTATAGCGTTCAAGAAGTTCTGCTTCACAAGGACATTGTGAAAACACAGAACGAACCAGACTACTATTGGCAATTGATTTAAGCGAATCATCAGAGATTTCTACATCCGTTAAACTTTTGCAGTAACTAAATGCACCAGCATATATTGAAGTAACACTTTCAGGAATAATTACTTTTGTAAGGTTAGTACACCATTCAAAAGCACCCCCGCCAATCGTTGTAAGTTGCGATGGCAGATTATCAATAACTATAAGATTTCTACATTTTTGATATGCATAACTTCCAATTTCTGTAACCGAATCTGGCAAATTTAAATTACTTATACTACTTTCCGAGAAAGCATAGGAGCCGATTGTTGTAACGGTATCTGGGATGCTGACTTTCTGAATACTTGCAAAAAACAAGTTTTTAACTTCTTGTGTTCCATCCGGAATAGTAACTTCGGTAACTAATTGATCATTGAGATACAGATTATCGAAGTGATTATCATTACCACCATCGGATCGATATATATATGAATTATAAAGATCATTCAAATCATTAACATGGAGATCAATTATACGTCCGTCAAAACTTGCACCCAAAAGAGAAATCGGCGCATTAATATGTAATTCTGAAAGTCCTGTATCGGTGAAGGCACGCATTTGTACTGTCTTTATATTTTCTGGTAATGTTACAGACTTTAAATTTGGGCAATCTCTAAATGTATAGGAAGGAATTTCACTTAATCCTTTACCAAAAGAAATTTTATTTAATGAAGTGCAGTCGTCAAAAGAATACTTACCAAGTGATGTAACAGAATCAGGAATTGTTATTTCTTTTAATGAGGAGCATCCGGCAAACGCGTTATCCTCTATTGTCGTTACGGTATTGCTTATAGAAATTTCTTCTAAAGTTTCACAATTGTAAAAAGCATATTCCGAAATATTGGTTACACCATTTGTAATAGTTACTTTTTTAAGATTTGTAAATGTATAGTTGGGTTTAATTGAATCTGTATATTCTATAATTTCATCATAATTTTCAATTTTATCAAAAGGATATGGATGGCCCGGATCATGGAGCGCAAAACTTGGTATAAAGTTATTGATGCCAAATACCATTACTATTTCATCTTCACCAATGTCATCTGCACTAATCATCTTTCCATTTTCATAGGCATGACCGTCCGTGGCTACATAATATTTATATCCATATTTTCCGGCGATATCAGTTGCACAACCAAAATGATCAATTAAATCAGCCTGAATGTTTTCCTTCATCTCACCTTCGCCGGAGATAACAAGTTCATCTTCATCGGAAAGCACATAGCGAATTCCGTTGTATTCGATTATGTTGTCTGCCTCCGCTTGATCAGAGGCCGCAGCGGCTCTGCTTTTGGCTTTGCTTGCTTGTGTTTCCACTTCAATAGGGGATGTGTTCTTGTTGGGCACCATATAATATGCCTTGACATCATCGGCTTCTGTAGCAGATAAATCATATTCATATAAAGTGGTATAACCGGCAGGAAGTGGATTTTCGTCAAGAGAAACGTTGTAATGCAGTACGCTGTTCCATTCGCCGGCGCTGAGCGTATCGGCAGATATGGAAGTAACTGCGCTGTTTGAATTTTGAAGATCATCATATGTGAAGGTGGTCTTTTCCTGCGTTACCTGCGCAATAATATCATCCTTGCCGGATTGCTTGAGTGAAATACTGCTTTCGGGCGTTACCGAAACAAACTCATTGCCGGCAATGTCGCCTTCAACGATTACAGCGCCCTCGCCGGTATACTTCTTGTTTTCATCGGGAGCGCCTGAAAGCGTAATGTTGGTCGGAAGCCAGACCACTGCTTCGCTTTCAACCGTCGCTTTAACGGTCGTACTGCCGGTATTGCCCGGTGTGATCTGTTGCTGATCGGCGGCAAAAGCAGTAACGCCTGTCGATAAACTGATCGCCGCTGCCATTGCTCCGGCGATGATTTTCTTAAATACAAATTTCTTCATATTTTTGTTTCCTTTCATTTTATTGGCGGACTAATAGTTTATGAGTTATACTTCGTCGAGAGATACCGTGTAGCTGTATCTGCCTGTCCATTCACCGGCGCTAAGATCAGATGCGCTGATATCCGTGGTTGTCTGTGCTACAGTACCGTCTTTCAGATCTTCGTATGTAAAATCTGTTTTAGACTGCGTTACTGTGCCGGTAATATCTGCTTTTCCGGGCTGTGTAAGTGTAACCGTGCTGTCCGGGACAACACATACCTTTTCATTACCGGCAATGTTTCCCTGCACCTTAACCGCTACGGTACATTTGTATTCACCGCTGTCCTGCTTTTCAAGCGTAGCCTCGGTCGGAAGCCAGACGATAATATCGCCTTCAACCAAATTTCCGTCCTCGTCATAATAATCCGATCCGCTTGCCTGTGAAGCATAAACGTCAACGGAATAGGACTTGCTTTCCTCAAGAAAATCGGAATGCTGCGTCATATTTGTTTCTGTTGAATAATCAGACGCGCTTGAGCCTTCTGAATTTTCAACAGCGGCGAATACCTGAAATGCTGACGTGCAGCATATGATGGCAAACGCCATTACGGTACATAAAATGGATTGGATTGTTTTTTTCATAGTTTAGTCTCCTTAAAATTTATTCAACGACAACGGTTGTGAAAATATTTCCGTCAATCGGGTTTTCGCTCCCGTCCTCGTTGTAGCTGACAGCGTTCAGCCTTAATCGGTACTCACCGGGTGAACTGAGCACGGGATATACATTTAAGTCCGCCTTGTTGCCCGGCTCGATCAGCCCGGTACTGCCGATATATGTGCCGCTGTCAGTGAATACGTTGTATGAAATGCTTTTTTCATTCTTTATGTAGTTTTTCAATTCTATCGCCGGGTTATCTGCTGATATGTGATACTCTCTTTTTACCACGACAGCAAAGTTGCTGCCCGGATCAGGTTCAGCCGGAGCTGCATCGGAATATGGCTGCTGATCTGCCATAGGCGGCGTTTGCGCCGGATCATCGTTCACCGGGAACAGCAGACATATTAGCAGACCGAGCAGAAGTAAAAGCAGGATCAGAAACGGGATCAGCGAGAATTTGCAGAGCTTGACAAATTTCTTGCCGCCGACATAGGCATAGCCTATGCAGTGATAGAAAGAAAGTTTTTCGTATAAATCGAATTTCTGCTTCTTGCTCAGATTCAGAGAATCGTCATCGAAAGACTGAACGGTATATACCCCGTCAAGTTCTGCCTGAAAAATGCCGATAATATGTTTTCTGTACTTTTCCCCAAGCACCTTTTCCGGGTCATCGGCACTTTCAATATCTTCATAATGCTTCTGATTGATCTTTACTGATCCGGCAACGGTAACATCGTTTTCTTTGGAATACTTTTTAAATTCAGACTTTGATAAGTACAGAAAAGGTTTAAAATCCTTTTTTCTGTATTCCTTTGTTTTGTACCGTTCGTTTTTGAATGAACGGACGGTTAGTACATTATCAGTTATCATTTTTCTTTCCTCTCCGGCGCTAATCAGGGTTTGAAACAGTTACCATACAGAAGTCATAATACTGCTCGTCTGTGGTTTCTACAGAAATTGAAACAACCCCTTCAGAAACGCCTGTAAGATTTCCCTGTTGATCAATGGTTGCAATAGATGTATCGCTTGCATTCCAAATTAAATCGTTTTCTGAATATCCGCTGGGTACAAGTACAGAAACAGGACAAGTATCTCCTACATTGATTTCATATGTAAATTCCGGCAGAGATAATTCGTTACTATCAGCGGATTCAAAATTTTCAAAGTTATAAGTTTCGTATGGAATTGTATCGGGGGTATCAACAGCATTGTCAACAGCAGTGCCGACAAAGACGGTAGATGCAATGGTTATAATGATAGTTATGAAAATATTAAGAATGAAACTCACGAGAGCGCAGATACCGCTGACTTTTGCGGTTTTCGGTTTCTTATCCTTTTGCGTCAAAAAGATAATCAAGCCGGCAAGCGGAATGATAAAGGACAGAATGGCTAAACCTACGCTCGCTTTTTCTTCCACTGGTTGCTGCGGCGGATAATAATTCGGATTGGGCGGCTGCGGCGGCTGGTAATTTTGATGCGGATTTGTATAGTCAGTATTCGACTGATTAAGATTTTGATTGTAGTTGTTTCCCATAATTGCCTCCTGTAAAAATGAGCCGCTGCGTTTGGCAGCGGCTTTATGCGAATGGGTTATTTACTTCTTGCTTTTCTCTTTCTAAATGCCAAAACAAGGATTGCGCTGAAGCTGCCTGCGGCAAGCAGCACTGCCGGAAGCAGATAATCTTCAGCTCCGGTTTTCGGGGAATGCTCCTCAACGGGCGGCTGAGGGATCGCTTCGTTTGCGAAAAGTCCCGTATCGGCTATGTTCTCGATTGTTACAACTTCCTGATCCTTGGTGATCTCAAAATAGTAATATCCATCGTCGCCATAGTAGCCATCCGGGGCAGCTTTTTCGTGTAAAAAGTATCCGTTATAGCGCAGCCCATCCATACGATATACACCGGCTTCAAACTCGTTTAGTTCACCTACAAGCAGGTCAATCTCAGGATCAAATTCCTTATTTCTGTCCACATCGATATATACCTCGAACACAGCGCCGCTCAAACGCTTACTGTTGTCATCCTTGTCCGTCTTGATCACCTGAACGGAACCGGTCAGGAATTGATTTTCGATTACGATTTCAATGATCTGATCCTGTTCGGAAACAGAAACGAAATAATTGGTATCGTTCGGGACAAAAGCCGGCGCGGGTTTGATCTCTCTCACGATGTAGTCGCCAAACGGGATGTTTTCAAACAGGAAAACGCCGATTTCATTTGACGCGCAGGTCATCAGAGCGTTTTCTTCAGTAAACTCTGTTTCATCTTCGACAAACAAACCAAAGAGCGCGCCGCCGATACGGAAGCCTTCTTCATCCACCTTCAGCCCCATAACATTGCCGCGGATCAGTTTGTTTTCTATCGGTTCACCGTCATTGACGGAAATGTGGACAACTGCTGTATTCTGTCCGGCATACTCGAATTTAACAGGATATTTCTGATCGCTGATCAGATAGTGGGAGTCTGTGCTGTATTCACGGATATACACCTCGGAGCCAACCGGTAGGTCGGTTGTAAAGGTTAGCGTACCATCTGCGGCACAGGAGGCGATCTCGATCAATCCATCTGCCGGGATGGCGCTGCCATCGGCGGCTGTAAGATCAGCTGCGGCATACAGACCGAACGAAACATTCTGGAGTTCACCATTCATACCAAGCCCGAACAGCTCATCCTGTTCGAGATCTTTGAGCAGATCAATCTGCACCTTTTGTCTCTCGTTTTTCACGGTAGTTGAAATGTTTGTGATTTCGATTTCCTGTCCGGCATAAACCAGCTCGAAACACACGGTTTCCGTGTTCAGTACGAATCCATAGGGAGCAGTCTTTTCAACCATTCTGTACTTGCCCAGGTAAAGCGGTTCGCTGATTGCGGTACCGTTGATGCCGGTAGTAATCGTAGCAACCAGCTCATTTTTTTCGGCCCTTACGGTTCCGTCCGGCGTAATGATATCCTCGTCGGCATAAATTTCAAAAACAGCGCCCTCTAAACCGGCTTCGGAATAAACCGGCTGATAAAGATTACCGTTTTCGGAAACAGAGGAAAAGACCTCGCCCTGCTTGTTGACGGTTATCGTGCCTTTCTGCGCTAAGTCCTTAAATGTGACGGTAACTGTTGTCTGTGATCCGTCCACTTCAAACTGCACGGGTTCCTTATTCAGCACATACCCGTTCGGGGAAGCGACCTCATACAATTCATAACTGCCATATGTTAAGGTTTCGGGAAGCATCAGTTTGCCGGTGGTATCTGTGTAAAAGGTGTCAATATCAACCGGCGTTGGATAATTGATATGCTGCGTAATAAATTCCCCGCTGCTTAAATCTTTGACCTTAAAACCTGTGCCGGAAAGAGGAATTGTCTTTCCTGTTTCTGCATCGACCTTAATAATTTCGATCAGTGATTCAAATACAGCGTTGTTGATAAGATAGCGGTATGTTTTTCCGTCCTCGGAAATAAACACGTCAAAGTCAGGGATCAGCTCGTGCCCTTCGTGCCCTTTCGTTTGATGAACGGTATAGGTACCGTAGGGAAGATCTTTTGATTCGGCATAACCGTTTTCATCCGTGATAAGGAGGTCGCGTTCGCTGTCCTTGGCGTTTGCATAACTGCCGGAGGATTTCAGATAAATCTCGAATTCTGCGTCGGTTTCAGGCATTTCAATCTGCGTAGAGCCATCGTCCATATGCTTAATGATTGCCACATTGCCTTTTTTCACTGTTTCCTTGACATCCATTTGGACGGTATTCAGCTCGATTGCAAAATCGCCTGCATCAGCGCCGATGCTGTATTCCGTACCGTCCAGCTCATAGCCTTCGCTTGGTGTGATTTCCTGTAACGTCCAATCATTGCCGCAGATATAGTAATTTGTGGTAAACGAACCGTTCGAGTCCGTAGTATAGGTATCCTGAAGCACGCCATCTTTATATACCCCATAAACCGCACCGGCTAAGGTGGCGTCGCCCTGAGCGGAAATTGTTTCGGAATCCTGCTTTTGTACCGTTACGTGGAACTTTTTCAGGATATTGCTGAAGCTAACGGTAGTGGTCTGTCCCGGATTTACAGTAATGCTCTGTGCGGCGGGCGCAACATATTTATCCGCTGTGATCTCCGACACGGTATATTTACCGGTCATCAGATTTTCGATCTTTACTTTTCCGTTGCTGCCCGTTGTAACGGTTTCATCGTAATTGTCGCCTGTAATGCGGAACTTCACGTTCCCAACCTGATTGTCCTCAGAGGTTTTGATGATTTCGATATTCCCGGCGCTCAGTTTAACGCGAAGCGTAAACTGCACCGGGTCTTTTAAGGTTCCATACCAGAGCGTTTGACCTGCGCCGACCAATGCGAGTGCGTTATTTGTGCCACTGGCAGTTTCGTTTTTTGTTGCGGTGAGGGTAACGGTGTTGTTAAACGCCTTTTTAGCATAAACCGTAAGCTTGTTGCCGCTCTGCGATACCACGATATTGGAATCCGGGGAAGTTACGGTAAACTGGGACAGGACGCCGTTTTTGTCGGTAAGCGTTACCGCTTTGCCGCTGCCGAGTCCTTTCAGTTCGACCAGGCTGGTCCCGAAGTCGCATCTTACTGTGTGGTTTTCGATTTTTTCCAGTAAAGCGTTGTATGCCTTCTTTACATCACTGTTGCGATTGATATAACTGGTAAACTGCGTGTTACTTGAGGTGGGGTTGGTACGATAGCCGACCTGGTACTCCCATATAACCAACTGCGTAGCGGCATATGCGGCACGTTTGCCGACCCCGAATGTATTGTTCGGATACCCGTATAGGCTGGCGCGAATCATTCCAGTTTGTGCAGCTCTGCTTAGTTGTTTCCACACGCTCACATCTTCCAAATCTTTTCCAGTAACGGAACTTCCGTCAAAGGATTTTCCGTACTCCATACAGTAGACCGGCGTATTGTCCTTTTTCAAGGTAAACATCTGCATCTCGCCATATTTTGACGGGGAACTGGTTTCGTACTTACCAAACTCCGTCAGCCAGACAGCAGATACCGTACTGCTGTCGCCCTCCTGCATTCCGGCTGCGAACACGGGAATTGCCATAGAACTCAATACCGTGAGCAGAGACAGGAAGAATGCCAGCAGTCTTTTTGTTAGTTTTGCTTTTTTCATTGCTGTGATCATTCCTTTCAAAAAATACTGAAATATATATAAAAAAAGCGCCCCGGAAACAGGCGCTGGTTGCAAAAGAAAGCGGGCAGTAAAAACTGCCCGTAAATCTATATTGAAT
>NXNN01000012.1_pt1 | contig 40546 bp, 28 predicted proteins | sample 2041041 | NCBI WGS metagenome assembly NXNN01 (sample SAMN07660617, study PRJNA407663) | chicken gut metagenome | isolation source: caecum content treated with Lincosamide | host: Gallus gallus domesticus | place: Czech Republic: Brno | collected 2016 | reverse complement strand
CTGCCTGTTTTGGCGGCGCTGCTTGCCGCGGCATTGTGCCTTTGCGGATGTTCTGCGGACAACGGCGGTGCGGAATCGCCGGGAAGCGGGAGCGGCGGGTCTTCGATCGTTGCGGACGGTGTGGATCGGAAGATCGTTTATACCGTCAATATGGATATTGAGGCAGACGATGTTTCCGCCGTGCGCGCAAGTCTTTTGGAGGACAGCGATGCCGCGGGCGGGTATGTCGAACAGCAGAACGATTATGGCGACGGGGATGAGCTTTCCCGCTGTTATATCGTGTTCCGGATCCCGACCGACCGCCTGGAAGAATTTGTAGACGGGGCAGGGGAACTCGGTTCTGTGCGCTCCAAGCGCATATCGTCGACCGATATTACGACTGAATATGTCAGCGCATCTGCACGCAAAGCGGCTTACGAAGAGCGGAAGGCGCAGCTTGAAGCGATTTTGCAGGACGAAAATCTTACCGCGGCTGACCGAATTGCCGTAATCGATTCCGTAGCCGAAGTCAATGCCGCGCTGCAGGAAATCGAATTGCAGCTGACGCAGTACGATTCGCTGGTCGATTATTCCACCGTCCGGCTGGAGATTTACCGGGCGAACAATGTGTGGGCAGTCGTCGGAACGATCGTTCTGATCCTGCTGTTTGTGGGCATGGCTGCCGGTGTGATCGTGCTGGGGATCAAATACGGCGTGGAAAAGCGGAAAAACCATTCGGGCGATCCCGGCGGCGCGCAGCAATAAGAGCCGCACAACGGCATCGTGCCATGTGCGGCGGTGCAGACCTGTTCAAGCAAAAATACAATGAAAAGGGGACTTATTATGAATTGCAAAAACTGTGGCAATCCCTTGCGGGAAGGGGATCAGTTCTGCCCGAATTGCGGCGCGGCGGCTGAACCGCCGAAAGCGCAGCCGGAGGAACAAAAGAACGAAAACGTATGCAAAAACTGCGGCAAGCCTTTGCAGGAAGGGACGATGTTCTGCCCGTATTGCGGGGCGAGCGTTGCGAACGGACAGGCGCCTTCGCAGGCGGCGTGGCAGCCGTCGGCGTCGCAGCCTTCGCAGTATGCGGCACCGTATGCGCAAGGCGCACCCGCGCCGCGCGCAGATGACGCGCCCAGCGGCGGATTTTTTGCATTGGGTTTCTTTTTCCCTCTGATAGGCTTGATTTTGTTCCTTGTATGGAAAGATCAGCTGCCGAAGCGGGCAAAGTCTTGCGGCAAGGGGGCGCTCGTCGGCGTCATCGTACAGTTTGTGTTCGGGTTTATCCTCGGCATCGTTGCAGGAGTGATAGGGGCGTCGCAGTACGCAGGCGCGGCGATTGCAGGATTGGCTCTATATCTATAAGGTAAATAAGAAACAAAAAGCGGCGGACTTCATTCTGAAGTCCGCCGCTTTTTATCCTGCGGGCAACAGCTGTTTCGGTATGCCCGGTTTAATGTACCAGTTTGTCTACATCGGAGCGGCGGCACATCACGATGAGCCGTTCCGCGCTGCTGAAAACATAATCGGGCGCGGGCAGGGGTACGAGATTGCTGCCCCGCTTGATCGCCAGGATGTTGAGGTTGTATTTGGCGCGTACGCCCTTGTCGCGGATGGTTTTGCCCTCCCACGATTTGGGGGTGGGGATTTCGTAGATCGCGTATTCGGGGGTAAGCTGGATATAGTCGAAAATGTTGTTTGCGCTGTATTTGACGGCGAGCCGTTCCGCCATTTCCTTTTCGGCGAATACTACTTCATCCGCCCCGTTGCGCAGCAAAAATTTCGCCTGGATTTCGGTGGACGCGCGGGAAAGCACAAATTTCGCGCCGCCCTCTTTCAGGAGGGAAGTCGCTTCCAGCGACGCCTGAAAGTTTTCGCCCACGGAGACGACGCAGATATCGAAGTTGTCGATGCCGAGCGATTCGAGTACCGCCGCCTTTGTTCCGTCGCCGATCTGTGCGCTGGTAACGAAGGGGAGGATTTCATTGATTTTTTCCTCGTCGTTGTCGAGCACCATTACATGGTTTCCCAGTTCTGTAAACTTTCTTGCCATGTACGTTCCGAACCTGCCGAGACCGATGATCAGTACTGATTTCATAAAAAATATTCCTCACTTTTTAAAAGACAGACAATTTTTCACGAAAACCTCGGCGGCAGCCCGCCGACAATTTCGCGAGTTCAATCATTATTAACTGCGCGTTTCAAAACGACGCTTTTGGATTAGCATATGAATTTAATATAAATTACTTGCAAAGGCAAAAACCACGTTTTTTGCCTTTGCACTCAATTTGCCGATACCTCGGCTTACGGAAAGGGTGAACGCAGCGCGCATAAATTATAGTGTGCCCCGAAAAGGCGCGCTGCGGAGGGAAAAGCCGTTCGGGTTTTCCCTCGAATCGCAGAAATTCGCAGGCGACAGCTCGCCGAGAATTTCACGAGATAAATAATTACTCGCAAGGGCAAAAACCACGTTTTTTGCCCTTGCACTCAATTTGCCGATACTTCGGCTTACGGAAAGGGTGAACGCAGCGCGCATAAATTATAGTGTGCCCCGAAAAGGCGCGCTGCGGAGGGAAAAGCCGTTCGAGTTTCCCTCAAATCGCAGAAATTCGCAGGCGACAGCTCGCCGAGAATTTCACGAGATAAATAATTACTCGCAAGGGCAAAAACCACGTTTTTTTGCCTTTGCACCCAATTTGCCGATACCTCGGCTTACGGAAAGGGTGAATATCCGCGATTTTATAATATGTGTGCCCTTATAAATCGCGGATAAAGGGGAAAACCGTTCGGGTTTCCCCTCAAATCGCAGAAATTCGCAGGCGACAGCTCGCCGAGAATTTCGCGAGTCCTTTACCCGATTCTCACCTTTTCCAACGGCAGTTCGGCAGCGGGGGCGTTGGGCGTGTGCCACGAAAGCATGACCGTCATGCAGCCGGCGCGGCCCAAAAACATCAATATGCACAGTACGATCTGCGAACCGATGGTCAGATAGGGGGTAATTCCCATCGTCAGACCGACCGTTGCGATCGCGGAAACGACCTCGAACAGCGCTTCCGTTACGGTCACTCCCTCCATATCCGAGCCGGGGTGCAGGCAGTTGTTTTCTTCAAAAAAGCAGAGAAGAATGGTGCCGAGCACAATGAGAGACAGAAACACCGTAACGAATTGAGCGGCGTTTTTAACGTTGCTTTCGTCGATGCGCCGTCCGAAGCACTCCACAGAGCGCTTTCCGCGCACGAGCGAGAATACGGAAAGGAAGAGCACGGCAAGCGTATTCGTCTTTACGCCGCCCGCCGTGGAACCGGACGAGCCGCCGACGAACATGAGCATGATGGTGAGGAACAGGGTCATCGATTTGATGCTCCCCGCGCCCGAAAGGGGCAGAACGTTGAAACCTGCCGTGCGCGGCGTCACCGCCGTAAAGAAGGAGGAGAAAATCCGTTCCTGCCAGGGCAGGTCATTTTCCGCCAGAATGATCAGCAGCGTGGGGATGATGACGAGGAGCGCCGTCATGATGAGTACGAGTTTGGTGTGCAGTTCGTATTTGCGGAAATGGAAACGATTGCGCTTGATGTCCTGCCAGACGAAAAATCCGAGCCCGCCTATGATGATCAGGAGGGGGATGGTCAGGCAGACGATCGGGTCGCCCGAATAGGAGGTGAGGGAAGAATATTCGCCCGTTTTATCGCCCATCAGGTCGAAACCCGCGTTGCAGAAGGCGGAAACGGCGGTGAAAACAGCCATCCAGATCCCGTCGCCCCAGCCGTAATCGGGTACGAATCGGAAACACAGCACGAACGCGCCGAGCGCTTCGAAGATGAGCGTACCGAGGAGGATGGTCGAGGTGAGTTTGCCCATCCCGGCGATCGTCGGCGCGCTGACCGATTCCTGCATGAATGCGCGCTCTTTTATGCCGATCTTTTTTCCGCCCAGCTTCCAGATGGTGTAGATGACGGTCATGAACCCGATACCGCCGATCTGGATGAGCAGAAGAATGACGATCTGCCCGTAAATCGTCCAGTGTGTGGCAGTGTCCTGGACGATCAGCCCCGTCACGCAGGAAGCGGAAACGGTGGTAAAAAGCGCGTCCATAAAGGCTGCGGAACCTGTGATCTTGGACGAAAAGGGCAGGATCAGCAGGATCGTTCCGATGATGATGACGCATAGATACCCCAGTGCCAACAGGCGCACGGGTGTCAGGCGTATTTTGCGTTGCATAATCTCTCCGAAAAAATATTCTGGAAACGCGCCTTTGCGTTTCCGGCAATAATGCCATAGAAATTATACCATATTTGCGCCGTTTTGCAAGCGATTGCGGGGTAGTTTGAAAAATTCGGCATTGTGCCACGATTTCGGGCGTTTTTTTGTACAGGCACAAAAAAACACATCCGCCGCTATAATGGAATAGGCGGAGGAGATGTTATGAAAATTCGGTTTGTGACGGAGGGCGGCATCAACGAGTATTGGGAAGGCGCAAAGCGGCAGGACTGCGACCTGCTCGTATTCGGCTTCGAAGGGTTGGGCGAGGTGGACTATCGCCGCGAGCTGGCGGGGGAGACATCCAAGCTTGAAGATCTGGCAATTCTGAGCCGCGAAGCGGGCTGCACCGTCGTTGCGGGCTGTGTTACCGATTCGCGCGGGGTGCGCCGCAAGAGCGCAGCCGTCGCCGAAAAGGGAAAAATTCTGGGCGTGGCGGATATGCTGCACGTTACCGACCCGAGCGAATTCAAGGGCGGCGCACACCTGAAGGTGTACGAAACCGCCGCGGGGAAGCTCGGCGTATGCGTGGGGGAAGATCTGTTTTTTCCGTCTGTGTGCGAGTCGTTGGCTCTGTTCGACGCGGACGTCATCGTCAGCGTGTTCGGGGCGGCGGAGGACTTTGTGCCGCAGCTGATGGCGCGGGCGTGCGCCTTTTGCTCGGGCGTGAATGTGTGCATGTGCGCATCGGGCGTCGCCCAGATCGCCTCGCCGGACGGGGAAATGCGCATGCGTGCGGCAAAAAAAGAGGTCGATTTCGAGTTTTCTCCCGCCCGCGAATACCGCCTGACCACCGTGCGCACGCGCGGGCTGGCGAGGAAGGTGAGGGAGGACTACTAAAATTTTCTCGCAGATTTTGTTTTAAGCAGATAAAACAAAATCTTGCGAATCGGAGGGGAAACCCGAGCGGCTTTCCCCTTATTGCGGCATTTTTAAGGGCACGCATATTATTAAATGCCGCAATTTCACCCCTTCCGTGAGCCGAGGTGTCGGCAAATAGGGGTGCGCTGCGCAAAAGCGCGGTTTTGCTTGCGCGAGTATATTGAGTTCACAAAATTTGTTTTGAGCTAACAAAACAAATTTTCGTGAGCTTGAGGGGAAACCCGAGCGGCTTTCCCCTTATCGACGCGCTTTTTAAGGGCACACCATATTATGCGCGTCGCATTCATCTTTCCGGCAAAAGCCTTTCGGCAAATGGAGGGAAAAAGGCAAAAGCGTGGTTTTGCCTTTTTCGAGAGATTATTAAAAATATAAAACCGAAGATTCACGCAAAAAAGTGGAGAGGGTCTGTTCGGTGCGAAAATTTCAAAAAACTCTTTTCAAATACCCTGCGGCGTGGTATAATGGATTCAATACAGTGATGCGGAGGTCAGTTATGGATATCAGCAACGCCACAGAGTTTATTGACAGCTACAACAAAATCGACGCGCAGCTTCGCGAAATGTACGGCTTCAAGCCCGCGCAGTCGTTTACCGACGTGGTGCGCCGCAGCGCGGAAAAGAACACCGTCGTGCGCAAATACGAAAACGAGCTTGCCGACTACGCGCGCCTGCGCAACGCCATCGTACACCAAAGCACGGACGGGCGCATCATCGCCGTGCCCTGCGACGACGTGGTGGAGAACATCCGCCTCATCGAGCGCCTGCTCTGTTCCCCGCCCACGGTGGGGGAAACGTTGCAGGACAAGCGCATCGTCAGCATCGAGGCGGAACTTTCCCTCCGGCAGGCGGTCATGCTCATGGCGCGCACGGGTTATTCCAACATCCCCGTCTACAGCGGCAAGCGCATGATCGGCATCGTCAACAACCGCCGCGTGCTGCGCGAGCTGGGCGACATCCTCGCGCAGGGGCGCAGCGCCGACGCGTGGCTCTCCGAAACGCCCGTGGCGGACATTCTGGCGGAATCCGACCTCTTTGTCTATTATAAATATCTCGGGAAAAAAGATTCGCTGCAGGAGATCGTCGACGCCTTCGAGGAAAACCGCAAGCTGCTCGCCGTGTGCGTGTCCGAAAACGGCAGGGCGGGCGAGCGCATTGTCAATTTCGTCACATCCGCCGACCTTCCGCGCATCAACAAACTGCTGGAAGATTATCAGTAGCGCGGTGAGTCGTCGCCTTCCGCCGAAAAATCGGGAAGGGAGGTCAAAATCGCTTTACAAACGCGGCGATTCCTGTTACAATAACAGCAATATAAATACAGGCGATTACAAAGGACAAGCCCTTTGCGATTCCGCTCCACAGAGAGCCGCGGCAGGTGAAAAGCGGCGGGCAGGGCGCTATCGGGTATCCCCTTTCAGTCCGCCGGGCGAAATTCTGCAGAGTAGCCCCGCGCGCGGTTATTTCCACCGCGTTACCAACAGGGGCGTATGTCAGTATGTTTTGGTGGGCCCTTTTGTTTCCGAAAACGAGAGGGCCTTTGTTTATTTTGTAAGCTATTCCGCAAGGAGAAAACGCATGGATAAAGAGAAGAAAATGTATTCCAAGGTCGATACCTCGATGAATTTCGTCGGCCGCGAGCAGGAAGTCATCGATTTCTGGAACGAGAACCGCGTCTTTGAAGACAGCATCAAAGAGCGCGAGGGAGGGGAGGAGTTCTCCTTCTACGACGGCCCCCCGACGGCGAACGGCAAGCCGCACATCGGGCATATCCTCACGCGCGTCATGAAGGACATCATCCCCCGCTATCAGACGATGAAGGGCAAGCACGTCCTCCGAAAGGCGGGCTGGGATACGCACGGTCTGCCCGTCGAGCTGGAGGTGGAAAAGCTCCTCGGCATGGACGGCAAGCAGGACATCGAAAAGTACGGCATCGAGCCGTTCATCAAAAAGTGCAAAGAGAGCGTCTGGAAATACAAGGGCGAATGGGAGAAAATGTCCGAGCGCGTCGGCTACTGGGCGGACATGGAGAACCCGTACGTCACCTACGACGACAAGTATATCGAGTCGGTCTGGTGGGCGCTCAAAGAGATCTGGAAGAAGGGTCTCCTGTACAAGGGGCATAAGATCGTCCCGTACTGCCCGCGCTGCGGCACCGCGCTCTCCTCGCACGAGGTCGCGCAGGGGTACAAGGATGTCAAGGAGACCTCCGTCTTTGTCCGCTTCAGGCGCAAGGGCTTGGAAAACAGTTATTTCCTCGCGTGGACGACCACGCCGTGGACGCTCCCGTCCAACGTGGCGCTGTGCATGAACGCCGCCGAGGACTACGTCGAAATCGAGGCGGAGGACGGCGCGCACTACGTTCTGGCGCAGGCGCTCGTTCCCTCGCTGTTTGAAGAGGGGACGTATAAAACGCTGTCCGTCAAAAAGGGCAAGGACTACGAATACGCCGAATACGAGCCGCTCTTCCCGTACGCGGAGGGAAGCTACCGCGAAAAGGCGCACTACGTCGTGTGCGACGGGTACGTCACGCTGACGGACGGCACGGGCATCGTACACATCGCGCCCGCCTTCGGCGAGGACGACTACCGCGTCGGGCAGAAGTACGGTCTGCCCGTCGTCAACATGGTGGACGAGCGCGGCTGCTTCAAGCCTGCCGTCACCGATTTCGCGGGTACGTTCGTCAAAAAAGCGGACAAGGGCATCATCGCCATGCTCAAAGAGAAGGGGCTGTTGTTCAAGGAACTCATGTACGAACACAGCTATCCGCACTGCTGGCGGTGCGACACTCCGCTCCTGTACTACGCCCGCGAGAGCTGGTTCATCAAGGTCACGGCGGTCAAGGACGAACTCATCAAGGCGAACAATTCCGTCAATTGGATGCCCGAAACGATCAAAACGGGGCGCATGGGCAACTTTCTCGAAAACGTCATCGACTGGGGGCTCTCGCGCGACCGCTACTGGGGTACGCCGCTGCCCGTTTGGGTATGCGAAAAGTGCGGCAAGGTGCACGTCATCGGCAGCAAGGCGGAACTGAAAGAAAAGTGCGGCATTTCGGGCGACATCGAACTGCACCGCCCGTATATCGATAACTGCACCTTCGAGTGCGAGTGCGGCGGCACGATGAGGCGCACGCCCGAGGTCATCGACTGCTGGTTCGATTCCGGTTCCATGCCCTTCGCGCAGTACCATTACCCGTTTGAAAACAAGGACTTGTTCGACGAAACTTTCCCCGCCGACTTCATCTCCGAGGCGGTCGACCAAACGCGCGGCTGGTTCTATACGCTGCTCGTCATTTCGACGATTTTGTTCGGCAAGGCTCCCTTCAAAAACTGCATCGTTCTGGGTCACGTCAACGACAAAAACGGCGTAAAGATGTCCAAGCATAAGGGCAACGTCGTCGACCCGTGGAGCGTGCTCGATAAGCAGGGCGCCGACGCGGTGCGCTGGTATTTCTACACGGCGAGCGCGCCGTGGATCCCGTCCCGCTTCTATCCCGAGGCGGTGTCGGAGGCGCAGCGCCGCTATATGGGGCCGCTGTGGAACAGCTACGCCTTCTTCGTGCTGTACGCGGACATCGACAAGTACGACCCGAGCAAGTACGATCTGAAAAAGTGCAAGCTCACGCTGATGGATAAATTTATCCTCAGCAAGCTCAATACCCTCATTCAGACGGTGGACAAGGGGCTGAACGAGTACGACATTACCGACAGCGCCCGCGCATTGCAGGATTTTGTGGACGTTCTCTCCAACTGGTATGTGCGCCGCGGCCGCGAACGGTACTGGGGCAAGGAGATGACGGAGGACAAGGCGGCGGCGTACACCACGCTGTACACCGTTCTCGTCACCCTCGCCAAACTCACCGCGCCGTTCACGCCGTTCATCGCCGAGCAGATGTACCGGAACCTCGTGCCGAACTTCTATAAGGACGCGCCCAGGTCGGTGCATATGTGCGCCTTCCCCGTCTGCGACGAGTCCGCCATCGATCGAGAGCTCGAAAAGGGCATGGATTCGGTGCTGGAGGTGGTCGTTCTGGGTCGTGCCGCGCGCAACGCGGGCAACCTCAAAAACCGCCAGCCGCTCGCGGAGATGGTCGTGGCGACCGAGCGCGACCTCGATTTGAACGACGAACTGAAGGGGGTCATCCTCGACGAGCTGAACATCAAAAAGATGACGGAGGCGAAGGATGCGTCCGCGCTCGTAACCTATAAATTAAAGCCGCAGATGAAGACTCTGGGCCCCAAATACGGAAAACTTTTGAACGGCATCCGCACCTTCCTCGAAACGTGCAACGGCGCCGAGGTCGTGGCGGCGGTACGAAACGGCGGCACCTATAAGACGGAGATTTCCGGCGCGGAAGTGGAGCTTTGCGAGGAAGATCTGCTCATCTCCACCGAGAGCGCGGAGGGCTACATCTCCGCGAGCGATAAGGGCATCACCGTCGCGCTGGATACGAAACTCACGCCCGAACTCATCGACGAGGGCATCGAGCGCGAGCTCATCTCCAAGCTGCAGACGATGCGCAAGGAGGCGGGCTTCGAAGTTACCGACCGCATCCGCGTGTACTACGCGGCGGAGGGGCAGACCGCCAAGGTGCTCGAAGGGCATAAAGACGCCATTGCCAAGGTCGTTCTGGCGGACGGCATTGAGGCGGGCGGCGCCGAGGGCTACACCAAGGAATGGGATTTCGGCGACGAAAAGGCGACCCTTACCGTGATAAAAAACAAGGAATGAATTACTCACACGGAAAATCGCAGGCATCGGCTTGCCGCGGTTTTCGTGAGGTAAAAACAATGCATATCGCAGAAGATTGGAAGGATTATAAGATCATCGCCACGGGCGACGGCTACAAGCTGGAACAGTGGAAGGACGTCGTGCTCCTGCGCCCCGACCCGCAGGTCATCTGGGCGGCGCAGCGCGACCTCTTTGCCTACCCCGGCATCCATGCCGTCTACCGCCGCAGCGACAAGGGCGGCGGCGCGTGGGAATACCGCAAACCGATGCCCGCCGAGTGGGAGGTATCCTATAAGGAGCTCCGCTTCAAGGTCAAGCCGATGGGCTTCAAGCACACGGGGCTGTTCCCCGAACAGGCGGCGAACTGGGAGGTCATGTCCTCGCTCATCAAAAACGCGGGGCGCAAGATCAGGGTTTTGAACCTCTTCGCCTATACGGGCGGGGCGACGGTCGCCTGCGCCAAGGCGGGCGCGGAGGTCACGCACGTCGACGCGGCGAAGGGCATGGTCGAGCGCGCGGGCGAAAACGCGCGCCTCTCGGGCATCCACAGCGGCATCCGCTACATCATCGACGACTGCAAAAAGTTCGTTCAGCGGGAGATCCGGCGGGGGAACAAGTACGACGCGGTCATCATGGATCCGCCCTCCTACGGCCGCGGCCCGGGCGGGGAAATGTGGAAGATCGAGGAGAGCCTCTTCCCCTTCGTGCAGCTGTGCGAGCAGGTGCTTTCGGACGAGCCGCTCTTTTTCCTCATCAACAGCTATACGACGGGTCTGCAGCCCGCCGTCCTATACAATATATTAAAACTGTGCCTGCGGGGGCGGCAGGGGAGCATCGACGCATACGAAGTCGGGCTGCCCACCGAGGAGGGGATCCCCCTTCCCTGCGGCGCGGGAGGGATTTATATTCATGGATGAACTCACCATTTTGCATGAGGACAACCACGTCATCGTCGTTTTAAAGCCGCAGGGCGTTCCGACCTGCGGGGACGAGAGCGGAGACGACAGCCTGCTCGAGCAGGTGCGCCGCTACATCAAGGAGACGTACAACAAACCGGGCAATGTATACGTCGGGCTGGTTCATCGACTGGACAGACCGACGGGCGGTGTAATGGTGTTCGCCAAGACGAGCAAGGCGGCGGAGCGGCTCTGCGAACAGATGCGCAGCGGCGACTTTGAGAAGCGTTACCTTGCCGTTCTGGCGGGCGTACCCGGGGAGCCGCAGGCAAAGCTCGTCAACTATCTCAAAAAGAACGCCGTCAACAACATGGTCTACGTCTGCCCGCCTACGACCGACGGCGCGAAGATGGCGTCGCTGGAATACTTCGTCAGAGAGGAGAAAGGGGGGTGTGCGCTCGCCGAAATCAAGCTGCATACCGGCAGATCGCACCAGATCCGCGTGCAGATGGCGAACATCGGCACACCCGTCTACGGCGATATGCGCTACGGCGGCGAAAACGCGAAAAAGGGCAACCTTGCGCTGTGGGCGTATTCGCTCGCCTTTACCCATCCCGTCACCAAGGAGCGGCTGCGCTTTGTGGCGGGGCCGCCCGAAGACGGATCGCCGTGGAAGCATTTCGACCTCTCAAAAATTTACGATTTGTGATTGAATTGTAAAATTCGGGGCAAAGCGCGCGGAAAAAGTTAAAATTTTGGCGAAAGGGAAAAAATGCGATTGACAAAAGTCCGCATATAATGTAAAATATTCAAGTACATGTATTTTTCGGGGTGGAGTGCGCCTGCGGGCGTCGTTTGCCCCGTTACACTAATTTGCGATTTGGGAGCAAAGGAATGAAGAGGCATTTGATTCGAACTTTGTCATTGGCGGCTGTATTTGCGTTGCTGATGACGGCGATGAGCGCGGTATTTATGTTTGCGTCGGCAAAAGATATCGATAATACGCTGATATTCAATTCGTCGAACGCGGAAAACATTACAGAGTATTCGGACGCGCAGACAAGCTATCTCGCTTATCGGCTGAGCAGCGACAGCAAAAGCGTGACCTTCCGCCGCAACCTTGCGCTGCGGTGGTTCTCTCCTTCCGAAGGGGATGCGCTCGTCAGCGAAAAAAATTATTTCAGCCTCACGCTCGGATTCGTGAATTCGAATTTCGATTCGTTTACCGTCGCCATGGAGTCTTCGCAGTTCTCCATGAGCAAAGATGAAAAAACGACCAATGAAGTCGTTTTTACCAAACAGGATGACGGTTCGCTGGCTGTTTCCGTAAACGGAACGGAGAGCGGGGTTTCCGTCGCCGCCGCCGATATGGGCAAAATCGAAATTGCTTTTTCCGAAGACGACGGCTGCGGTAACTTCACCCTCACCGTCAACGGGGAAGTTGCCGGCGCGTTTACCAACATCGGCAGGTACTATTCCCGCTATGCCTCCGCTTCGGCGACAACGCCGCTCACGCCGCTCACGTTCAAGGCTGAGGGCGTAACGGGGGACGGAGCAGATTTCAACGTGCAGGAACTGAACGGGCAGAGCCTCGCGATCAACGAGAGCGGCGACGTTCAGGATAAGACTCCTCCCGCTTTGGTCGTCAATAACGACATACGTCAGTTCTTCTTCGGTACGAAAATTTCGCTGGACACGCTCGCCATCGACGTGTGCAATACTTCCGGCATCACGACGGACGAATATTATTACTATCCCGGTCTCAACGCGGAGACCGATCCGGATGACGAAAACGCCACGCTCACCATCGGCGAGGGCGATGCGGCGCGCGTATATGCCGCACTCGATTCGGATACTTTGTTCTTCCCCGAAACGTTCGGCACGAACGAGCCGCAGATCAGCATCGCTTACAGCGTTACCGACGGCGACAATTCCGCCAATTATCTCATCGACTGGTCTGCGCAGGTGAACGGAAACGGGTTTATCGACGTTCTCGATGCAAACGAGGTCGACGAAACGCCTGCTACGACTTTCATCACCTATACGAAGGACGACAGCGGCAATATAACGCTCGATGCTCCTTTAAAGGGCGATGACGATTACGATACCTGGTATGAGCAGAATATCAAACCGTATCAGGACAAGGTAAAAGCGGCTTCGTATAAGGACGGCGACGTTGATGCCGGCGAAAGCATTCAGGTCGGCGAGGACGCGTACTATTATATCCCCGCTTTTAAAGAATATGTGCAGGACAGCACCTGCGGCTATACCGACATGGAGTTCACCGTCTATTACAGGACGGATTCCTCTTCTTCGGTGCAGACGGTGAGCGGTTCGTACGACGAACTCCGCATCGAACTGACCGCCGAAGGGCGCTATCAGTTCCGCATCGTACCCACCAACAGCGCCGGCAATGCGATGGTCGGTATATTTGCTTCCGGGCCGGACGACGCAGTCCGTTACAGTGAAGACGACATCACTACCGACAATGTTTTCGAGGCTGCGAACCTGGTGACGTTCGAGTTTACGGTGCAGTATACGGGGCCTTCCATCGAGAAGCCTGAAGACGACGACGATACCGGTTACGTTGACGCAACGTACACCGTCGAAGATTTCGAGATCGTCGGCATCAGCGGCAGCTACACCGAGCATTACCGCCTGTATTATTTTGAAGCGAAAGACCCGACCCGCGGGCTTACGCCTTCGCAGCTGCGCACGGCGGATGAAAACGGCACCATCAGCGAACTCGGCGAATGGAAACTGATCAATAAATACGACGATACGCTCGACGAAGACGACGAGAACAACGATAACGACTATTCGTGGAAGCCCGATTCTTCGCTCAGCTTTGTACCGCAGGAGCGCGGGTTCTACAAGGTAGAGCTGATCGTTACGTCGGATAATCTCGGGGCAAAAACGGAAGCGAAGTATATCGAAATCGCCGCCGATGCAGACGTTATCCGCGGTGAAACGTATTGGTTGGAAAACAACATTTGGTCGCTTGTCTTCCTCGGGATCGGCGTACTGTGCCTGATCGGCATTGTTGTCATTCTTTTGATCAAGCCGAAGGATAAAGCCGCGGCGAATGCGGAGAGCGCACGCAAAGCGGAGCTGAAAGAAAAGCGCGACAAGCGGAAATAATCCGCTGCGTTCTGATCTGAACGACGACCGCCCTGTTCAAGGGCGGTCTTTTTGTATTCAAAAGAGAAAATCCGTCGGTTATGCCGGTGAATATTCATTCGCCTTTTTTGCGCTTGACAAACCGCGGCGGCTATGATATTCTCTTATACGGGGAGGGATAAAAAATGACGATCCATCACGATAAAATGGCATACGGCAGGTTTGCGCCCTTGCGGGAGGATTTTTCGGAGGAGCGGCTGGAAGCTATGGCGAAGCTGCTTTCGGATGGCGCCGAGGAAACGGCGGATGAAGCCGAATCCGAAAAGGACGAAACGGATAAAACAGCGAAGAAAAACCGAGCATAAAAACGGCGGGGCGCCCTGTAGGGGGGCGCCCCGCCGTGCGTATATCCGCAAATTATCTTGTTGAACATATCTTTGGCGCTCGCCGCAGAGCGCTTGTTTATCGGCACACCGCGCTGATTTTGCTGTGAAACACTGTTTATCGGCACGCCGCGCTGATTTTGCTGTGAAACACTGTTTATCGGCACGCCGTGCTGTTTTTGCCGTAAGGCTGATTTTCACTGTAAACCGGCGCTTTGCCGCGCCTTTCCGCGAGCGCTTGTTTGGCAGACTTTGTATTCGCCGCGCCTTGTCGCGAGCCGCATTTTGCGCGCTTCATTGTTCCTCGGTCTGCGCCTGCTGCCGCTCGTCGGGGAAGAGCTTTCTGATCATCTGATTGACGAACTGCACGGGGATGAGCCGGATCTTATCCTCGAATTTTTTTACGCTTTTAAAATTTTTGGCAGGGAATACCACCCGCTTGAATCCCATCTTCACGCACTCGTTTACCCGCTTTTCGGCGAAGGTCACGCCGCGCACCTCGCCCGTCAGGCCAACCTCGCCGAACACGGCGGTGTCCTTGTCGATGGGCGCGTTTTTGTAGCCGCTCGCGAGCGCCGCGCACACGGCGAGGTCGACGGCTGGCTCGTTCAGCCGGATGCCGCCCATCGCATTGAGGTACACGTCCTGGTTGAAGAAGGGCAGCCCGCACCGCTTTTCGAGTACGGCGATGAGTAAAACCAATTTGTTGTAATCGACGCCCAGCGGCATTCTGCGGGGCAGACCGTAGGCGGTCTTTGCCATCAGCGTCTGAATTTCCACCATCATGCAGCGGTTTCCCGTTTCGGAGGGTGTCACGCAGCTTCCCGCCGCCTCCCCGCGCGTTTCGGAGAGGAAGATTCCCGAATAGTCGGAAACGCCGTAAATGCCTTCGCCCGTCATCTCGAACACGCCCACCTCCTGCACCGAGCCGAAGCGGTTCTTGTACGCGCGCAGGATCTTGAAGTTTTCCTCCCGCTCGCCCTCGAAGTAAAGTACCGTGTCCATGATGTGTTCGAGAACTTTCGGCCCCGCGAGCGCGCCCTCCTTGGTCACATGCCCGACGATGAAGAAGGTGATGCCCCGCCCCTTGGCGATGCGCTGCAGCTTGCCGGCGCATTCGCGCACCTGCCCGACGGAGCCAGCCGCCGAGGAAAGCTCGCTCGTGTACACCGCCTGAATGGAGTCGATGACTACGAATTTTTCGTCCGTTATCGCCTCTTCGATGTCTTCCAGGCAGGTTTCGTTCAGGAGGAGCAGGTTGGAGGAGTCGAGCTTCAAGCGGGAACAGCGCATCTTCACCTGCGAGCAGCTCTCCTCCGCGGAGACGTATAAAACTTTCTGCGTGCGCGAGAGATGGGCGGAGACCTCCGTTAAGAGGGTGCTCTTGCCGATGCCGGGGTCGCCGCCGATGAGCACGAGCGAGCCGGGCACGATGCCCCCGCCGAGCACGTTGTCCAGCTCCGCGATGCCCGAGGACACCCGCTCGAATTTTTCCTCGCGCACCTCATTCAGAGGAACGGGGCGGGCGGAGAGTGCGGAGCGCTCGCGCTTCGGCTCCTTTTTGGCGGCGGGAATCTCCGCAACTTCCTCGACCAATGTCCCGAATTTTCCGCATTGCGGGCATTTGCCCAGCCACTGCGGTGTTTGCGCCCCGCATTCGGAGCATACATATACCGATTTTGATTTCGCCATAATCTTGAACCTAACTATGTGGTTTATTTTTTGTGTTTTTTTGCAATAGTCAATGTTTTATCAAGGGAAGGAGGCAGCACTTCTTCCTGCATGCCGACGAGCAGGGGCTCAATATCTGTGAGCAGTGAAGCCTCAGTTTCATATAAAATTGAAGAGCCTGTATGGAATTCCCATTTACCGTAGCCAAAGTATTCGAATTCTTCCGGGCTAAACAAATGAAGATCTTCAACTAGATAAGTATATCTGCCATCAACTTGAGTACATATTACAATGCGCTTTGTACCTTCTTGATTGAAATAGACCCGCATGGCTTCGGATGGAAGACCGTTCCAACGCAACAAGTCAATGCACTGCTGGGTTGAAAGATTATATCGTATATGCGGACGCCAATCGAAAGAATAAATGATCAAAAAAATTCCCAGGGTAAAAATGGGTATAATAATACTGCCCGCATATTCCGGAATTTTTTTGGATAAACATCCGACCACTAAAAAAGCCGTACAAGTAATGCATAATACACAACCTACGATCAGTTTAGCAGGGGAATCTAATTTTCGCATTTCAATTCTCCTCCTTCAATTGTTGTTCGGTTTTGCAGAAAAAGGCGCGCACGATGTCCGCGCCTTCGGGCATGCTGCGCCATAAAAGTTCGTCATGAAATTTAGATTGTTTCATGGATGACTCCTTTTTTGCGGATTATTCGGGAATTTCAGTCTTTGGTTTGGATATTTCGGCATATGAACGGTTTTGCACGTTTTCCCAAATACATTGCAAATCGGTCAGCTGTCAATAGGGTGGCAATTTTGTCGCCGTGTTCAGCGTATTGCAGGGAAATTTCGGCGGGTTCCAATTTATAGCAACCTAAATCTTGATAAGAATGCGTAAAACCATGTATAATATCCGCCGTTACGCACAAATGGCCGTGATCAAAAAACAAGCAAACATCATGATTGTTCCACCGCTCGTCCGTACAGGCATAGCATTTTGTCAACAGATAGGGTTCACTGAAAGAATAGAATTCTCGCAATGACTCGCTGCACTTTGCTATGAGGATTTTGTTGGGCAGCGGTATACCATAAGTTGGCAATTTTTTGTCGATTAAAAAACAGATTAAGCCAAAGATAACCAAGAATGCCAAAGCCAGCAGGACGAGTATTACAATAGCAACGGCTTCAGCAACGCCTTCAACGAAATAAAAAGCTTTGAGGCAGATTAGGATGAGATAGATGCCGCAAAGAACTGTTGCCGTTAAAATAAATAAGAATTTACGCAACAGCATTCGTTTTTTATATGCGGAACGTTCTTTAGTCATTAGTTCTTGCAGACGCGCTTCGAAAACAGATTTTTCGATTGATTCTCTTTTGCGCTTGGCAAAACGATAAAATTTCATGTTCAACCTCGAATGAGCGCGTTCGCAATCACCGTGATGCCTTCGCCGCGGCCGAGGTAGCCTAAACCCTCGTTCGTTCCCGCCGAAATCCCTACGGCGCGCTCCGAAATCTGCAATACGTCTGCAATATTTTGCTTCATTTTTTGGATATGCGGCGCGAGTTTCGGCGCTTCCGCAACGATCGCCGCCGAAATATTGCCTACGGCAAATCCGTGTACCTCCAGTATGCCGCGCACCTTGCCGAGCAGCGCAAGGCTGTCCGCGCCCTTGTACTGCGGGGAAGAATTGGGGAAGTAGTGCCCGATGTCGGGAAGCCCCGCCGCAGAGAGGAGTGCGTCCATCACCGCGTGGCACAGCACGTCGCCGTCGCTGTGGGCATGCAACCCGGTCGGCGCATCGATCCTTACGCCGCCGAGTACAATGTATTTTCGCTCTGCGCCGAAGGCGTGCGTATCGACGCCGATGCCCGTGCGCGTTTCGTTCATCGCAAAATCCTCCCGAAAGGTCAGTTTAATGTTCCGCTTTTCCCCCGTGAACAAAAAGGGCGGCGCAACGTATTTCGCGTATACGCCCGAATCGTCGGTAAAGCTGTCGGCGGGCGTTATTTTGCGGTATGCCGCCAACAGTTCCGCAAAGCCGAAGCCCTGCGGCGTCTGCAAGGTGAACGCCGTTTCGCGGTCGTAACTCCCTGTAATTATGTCGTTCTGCGCGTGTACGAGGGTGTCGGTGCAGGGCAGGGCGCACACCGCGCTCCCGTGCGCGCGTACCGTTTTGACGCAGTCGTCGATGATTTTTTGCGACACGAAGGGGCGTGCCGCGTCGTGGATAAGCACATAGTCGGGCGGGCAGGGGAGTGCGGCGAGAACTTCCAAAGCGTTTTTCACCGATTCGGTGCGCGTACTGCCGCCGTCGGCATAGAGTACCTTTGCAAAGCCGCAAAGTTCGCGCCCGATCTCCGCGCGCTCGTTTTTGTTTGCGCACACGGCGATGCCCGCGATGTTTTCGTTCTGCGCGAAGGCGGAAACGGTGCGCCAAAGCACGGAAGCGCCGCCCATCTTCTGCAGTATTTTATTTTTGTCGAACCCCGCGCGCGAGCCTGCGCCCGCCGCGGGGATCACGGCGTAGATGTTCATATCCTTTCCTTTTCCGGGCGGGCGCTGTACCCGTCGGGATTTTGAATTTCTATAAATCGCACTCGAGCTGGCGGTCGAACGGCTCCCGTTCGGCGTGTTCCGCATGGATTTCCCTTGCGTCCGTGCAGCCCATAGCCGCATAAAATGCCTGGCTTTCCACGGCGGAGTGGGAGGAGATGTACAGCTTTTTTGCGCCCTGTTCTTTTGCCCAGCTTTTGGCGAGCGAAAACAGCTCCCTTCCGATGCCGCGCCCGCGCATCTCCGCGGAAACATGGATGGAGGTCAGATCGCGGTAGCCGCCGTCTTTCCCGAGCGGAGCCGATTCGACGGAGGCAAAACCCTTTAAAGCGCCGCCGACGAACGCGCCGAATACGATACCGCCCAGTTGTACGGTGCGGCGCAGGCACTGTGCTAAAAATTTATAATCTTCGGCATTCCAGTCGTCGATAAAGGGCGCTTCCGTCTCGACCCATTGCCCGCCGACGCTGCGCAGGCATTTTTTGACTTCCTGCCGCCGCGTAAAGGAAGAAAACAGGGAAATATCGATCTCGCTTTCCGCGAGCGGGCGGATTTCGGCGATGGCTCCGTCGGGGCGAACCTCTGCGGCAGAAGGGGATGCTGCGGGGCATATATCGGTGTGCGGCTCGGTTGTCCGCAGTTCGGGCGCGCGCGGATTTGTAGGGCGGCTATTCTCCGATGATCTCATAGAGTGAAGCACTCTCCTTCGAAAATTTATTACAAGCATCTCAATTTTAATTAATAGTTTGCAAGAGCAAAAATCGCACTTTTTGCTCTTGCCCTCAATTTGCCGATACCTCGGCTTACGGAAGGGGTGAAGTTGCGCGATTTTATAATATGCGTGCCCTTAAATAAAAGCGCGCCGCCTGCCCTCCGTTGCCTTGTTGCGACGTGCAACGAGGGGAAAGCCGTTCGGGTTTCCCCTTACTTCACGGCTATTTCTTTCAACAGCTTGAAAGAAATAGCGTGAGGTTATATGATCTCATAGAGTGAGGAAGCCTCCTCCTTTTTCACCGTTTCCTTGAGCGCGAGCACGCGGAACTTTAAGGAGCCGTTCGCGAATTTCAGTTCCACCTCGTCCCCGACCTTCAAGGAATAGGCGGGCTTCACGTCTCTGCCGTTCACGCTCACCTTGCCCGCCTTGCACGCCTCGCCGGCGACGGTGCGGCGCTTTAAGATGCGCGAGACCTTCAAAAATTTATCGATCCTCATAGTATCACCTCGCAATGCCCGCACTGCGGGCGGGCAAAAAAATCGCGCGGCGTGTTTGGAGCGTGCCGCGCCGTATTTCCGCTGTTTTTGACGAAAAGAAAAAATTTTGCGCGAATTTCGCAAAATTATTTTCCGTCGGAATAAAAAGCGTTTGACTTTTTTGTGGAAATTTTATATAATATCAAACTGTATCATTATGGAGTATAATGTGGTTTTTGCCCTTTTCAGCCTATTCGGGCGGGGCAAAAGAGCGGTGCGCGGCTTCTTCTTTTATAATATTGTTTATAAAGGGGGAAGAAAAACCGTTCGCCTCATACCGCTGCCACCATTATACAGCAAAAATCCAAAGTTGTAAAGAGGCGGAGGATAAATGAGCGAAAAAATTTTTTTTCGCGTCTGCCGGAGCTGCCGCGGTTTTTCGCTGACCATGGAAACGAAAAATTTTTCAGGAGCGTGTGTTCAATGAATTTACCCATCCAAAAGTACGGCAAAACGGAACGACGGAAATTCGGTAAGATCAACGAGGTCATCGACATCCCCGACCTGGTCGAGATCCAGAAGGATTCCTATCGTACGTTTATCGAGGAGGGGATCGGCGAGGTGTTCGAGGATTTTTCTCCCATCACCGACTATTCCGACCACTTCGAGCTGTATTTCCTCGACCATGAATTCGGCACCAAACCCAAGTACGACGAAAAGGAATGCCGCAACCGCGACGCTACCTACGCCCTGCCCCTGCGCGTGAAAGTCCGCCTCGTCAACAAGGTCAAAGAGGAAGTCATCGACCAGGAAGTGTTCATGGGCGATTTCCCTCTGATGACGGATAACGGCTCCTTCATCATCAACGGCGCGGAGCGCGTCATCGTCTCCCAGCTCGTCCGTTCCCCCGGCGCGTACAACGAGTCGGAAAAGGACAAGTCGGGCCGTGAAATGTATAAGACCACCGTCATCCCCAACCGCGGCGCATGGCTCGAATTCGAGCAGGACAGCCAAGGGGTGATGTGGGTACACGTCGACAGGAAGCGCAAGATCTGCGCGACCGTCCTTCTGCGCGCCCTCGGCTTCGGCTCCGACGCCGCCATCCGCGACATCTTCGGCGACGACGAGCGCATGATCAACGCGACCATCGAAAAGGATACCGCCAAGAGCGAGCAGGACGGCTTGATCGAACTGTACCGCCGCCTGCGCCCGGGCGAAGTGCCGACGGACGATTCCGTGCGCCAGCACCTGCACAACCTCTTCTTCGACCCCCGCCGCTACGACGTGGTTAAGGTCGGCCGCTATAAGTTCAACAAAAAGCTGAACATCGCCTACCGTCTGCCCGGCTGCATCGCCGCCGACGACATCGTAAACCCCGAAACGGGCGAGCTGATCGTGTCCAAGGAGGAGAAGATCTCCGAGGCGAAGGCGAAGGAGATCCAGAACGCGGGCATCAACGTCGTCGAGGTCATCGTTTCCGACGAAAAGGCGGGCCGCATCCGCCACCGCATCATCGGCAACAACACGGTGGATTTTGCTGCCGTTTCCGACAAGAACCCGAAGAGCTTCGGGCTTCTGCCGACCATCTATTACCCGAACTTCGTATTCTCCAAGGAGATCGCCGCCGCCTGCGACAATGCGGACGTCGAAACGGTCGCCAACCATTACCTCGATAAGATCAACGAGGTGTATTTCACCGTGGAAGTCGCCCCCGCCGACGACGAAAAGGCGGAGGAGCGCAAGAACCGCGAAAAGCGCAGGGAAAACCGCATCAAGTTCGTCGCGGCGTGCAAACTCTTCCACGAAATTTTGAATCGCCCCGAAGTGAGCATCTCCGCGGACGAAAAGAAGATCATCCGCCCGCTCGTCGAAAAGCTGAATCACCGCCACATCACGGTAGACGACGTCATCGCCGCCGTTTCGACCAACCTCGATCTGCGCTTCGGCATCGGCACCATCGACAATATCGACCACCTGGGCAACCGCCGCGTGCGCAGCGTAGGGGAACTGCTGCAGAACCAGCTGCGCGTGGGTATCGCCCGCCTCGAGCGCCTCATCAAGGAGCGCATGGCCACGCAGGACCCGAACGAGGTCACCCCTTCGGGTCTCATCAACGTGCGCCCCGTTTCGGCGGTCATCCGCGAATTCTTCGGCTCCTCGCAGCTGTCGCAGTTCATGGATCAGACCAACCCGATCGCGGAACTCACGCACAAGCGCAAACTGTCCGCGCTCGGCCCCGGAGGCCTCAACCGCGACCGCGCCACCTTCGACGTCCGCGACGTACACCACAGCCACTACGGCCGCATGTGCCCGATCGAGACGCCGGAAGGTCAGAACATCGGTCTTATCTCGTCTCTTGCGACCTTCGCGAAGGTCAACGAGTACGGCTTCATCATGAGCCCGTACCGCCGCGTGTTCAAGGGCGATTTCGACGAGCACGGCCATCCGCACACCATCCGCGTCACCGACGAGGTCGATTACCTCACCGCGGACGAGGAGGATAAATACATCGTCGCGCAGGCGAACGAACCGCTCAACGAGGACGGAACGTTCGTCAACGAGCGCGTTTCCTGCCGCCGTCAGGCGGAGATCACGCAGCTGCCCAAAGAGATGATGGACTACATGGACGTTTCGCCCAAGCAGCTCGTTTCCGTCGCGACCGCGCTCATCCCGTTCCTGGAAAACGACGATACCAACCGCGCCCTCATGGGCTCGAACATGCAGCGCCAGGCGGTTCCCTTGCTTAAAACGGAGAGCCCCATCGTCGCAACGGGCATCGAGGCGGCGATCGCGCGCGACTCGGGCGTCATGGTGCGCGCCAAGGCCGCGGGCGTCGCGGTCGGCGTTTCCAGCGACCTCATCCGCATCCGCCGCGACAACGGAACGGTGGACGAATATAAACTGAAAAAGTTCGAGCGCTCCAACCAGGGCACCTGCCTTAACCAGCGCCCCATCATCAACACGGGCGACAGGGTGGAGGAGAACGAGATCATCGCCGACGGCCCTTCGACCAACAACGGCGAGCTCGCGCTCGGCAAAAACATCCTTATCGGCTTCATGGAGTGGGAGGGCTACAACTACGAGGACGCGATCCTCATCTCCGAAAAGCTCGTCCGCGAGGACGTGTTCACCTCCGTGCATATCGAAGAGCATGAAACGGAGGCGCGCGACACCAAGCTCGGCGAGGAAGAGATCACGCGCGACATCCCGAACGTCGGCGACGACGCGCTCAAAGACCTCGATGAAGACGGCATCATCCGCGTCGGCGCGGAGGTGAACAGCGGCGACATCCTCGTCGGCAAAGTCACCCCGAAGGGCGAAACGGAGCTCACGCCCGAAGAGCGGCTGCTCCGCGCCATCTTCGGCGAAAAGGCGCGCGAAGTGCGCGATACCTCCCTGCGCGTTCCGCACGGCGAGGGCGGCATCGTCGTCGATGTCAAGATATTCACAAGAGAAAACAAGGACGAACTGTCCCCCGGCGTAAACAAGCTGGTGCGCGTGTACATCGCGCAGAAGCGTAAAATTTCCGTCGGCGATAAGATGGCGGGCCGCCACGGCAACAAGGGCGTCATATCGCGTATCCTGCCCGAGAGCGACATGCCCTTCATGGCGGACGGCACCCCGATGCAGATCGTGCTGAACCCCTTGGGCGTTCCTTCCCGAATGAACATCGGGCAGGTGTTGGAAGTACACCTCGGGCACGTCTGCAAGCAGCTGGGCTGGAAGATCGCGACCCCCGTATTCGACGGTGCGACGGAGAAGGACATCCGCGAACTGTTTGCGGAGAACAACATCGTCAATCCGGAAGGGGAAGTCGACGGCAAGATCCAGCTGTACGACGGCCGCACGGGCGAACCGTTCGAAAACCGCACCACGGTCGGGCAGATGTACATGATCAAGCTCATCCACCTGGTCGACGACAAGATCCACGCCCGTTCCATCGGCCCGTACTCCCTCGTCACGCAGCAGCCGCTCGGCGGTAAGGCGCAGTTCGGCGGTCAGCGCTTCGGCGAAATGGAAGTCTGGGCGCTCGAAGCGTACGGCGCGGCGCACATTCTGCAGGAAATCCTCACCGTCAAGTCGGACGACATCGTCGGCCGCGTCAAGACGTACGAGAGCATCGTCAAGGGCAACAACATCTCCGAGCCGGGCATCCCCGAGGCGTTCAAGGTGTTGTTCAAGGAATTGCAGTCGCTTGCGCTGGACGTCAAAGTCCTCACCGAAAACAAGGACGAATTGCAGCTCAAAGACCTCTCCGACGCGGAGATGGAAGAGGAAGAGCAGGACAGCCGCCGCCACGAAGAACTGGAAGAGATCGACTTCAACGAAGACGATTACGACGAGGACGACGATGGCGACGAGGACGACGGCATGGATTCCATCTTCGAGGACGAGGAGGATGAACCCGCCGACGACGAAGACTTCACTTCCGCCGACCTGTTCGACGATGACGATCTGGACGATCTCGATGATTTTGACGACGAAGACGATGCGGACGAGCAATCGGACGAGGACAAAGAATAAGAAAACGGGAGGTAAATTATGTACGAATTAAACGATTTTGACTCTATACAGATCGGTGTTGCGTCTCCCGAAAAGATACGAGAATGGTCGTACGGCGAGGTCACCAAGCCGGAAACCATCAACTACCGTACCCAAAAACCCGAAAAGGACGGCCTGTTCTGCGAAAAGATCTTCGGGCCGACCAAGGACTGGGAATGCCACTGCGGAAAGTACAAGCGCATCCGCTATAAGGGCATCATCTGCGAAAAGTGCGGCGTCGAAGTCACGCGCGCCAAGGTGCGCCGCGAGCGCATGGGGCACATCGAACTCGCCGCGCCCGTATCCCACATCTGGTATTTCCGCGGCGTGCCTTCCCGCATCGGTCTGCTTCTGGACATGGGCCCCAAGCAGCTCGAGCAGGTGATCTATTTTGCCGCATACGTCGTGCTCGACCCGGGCAAGATCCCCACGCTCGCCTATAAACAGGTCATCACCGACAAAGACCTGCGCGAAATCGAGGAGCAGTACGGCGACGAGAGCGTCACCGGCCTGAAAGTCGGTATGGGCGCGGAGGCGATCCGCGAACTGTTGCAGGCGATCGACCTCGAAAAAGAGAGCAAGGAAACGCGCGACATCATCGAAAACAACCCGAGCGGAGCCAAACGCCTGCGCGCGGTCAAGCGCATCGAAATCATCGAGGCGTTCCGCCGCAGCGGCAACCGCCCCGAATGGATGATTCTCACCGTTCTGCCCGTCATTCCGCCCGAACTGCGCCCGATGGTACAGCTGGACGGCGGCAGATTCGCCACGAGCGACCTGAACGACCTGTACCGCCGCGTCATCAACCGCAACAACCGCCTGAAGAGGCTGATGGAGCTGGGCGCGCCGGACATGATCGTCAAGAACGAAAAGCGCATGCTGCAGGAAGCGGTGGACGCCCTCATCGACAACGGCCGCCGCGGCAAAGCCATCTCCGGCCCCTCCAACCGCGAGCTCAAATCGCTGTCCGGGCTTCTGCGCGGCAAGCAGGGTCGCTTCCGTCAGAACCTGCTCGGCAAGCGCGTCGACTATTCCGGTCGTTCGGTTATCGTCGTAGGGCCTGAACTCAAGCTGTACCAGTGCGGTCTGCCGAAGGAAATGGCGATCGAGCTGTTCAAGCCGTTCATCATGAAAAAACTGGTCGAAAGCGGCCAGTGCCACAACATCAAGAGCGCGAAGCGCGCCGTCGAAAAGGCGAAGTCCAACGTCTGGGACGTTCTGGAAGGGGTCATCAAAGAGCACCCCGTGCTTCTGAACCGCGCGCCGACGCTGCACCGCCTGTCCATTCAGGCGTTCGAGCCGGTGCTCATCGAGGGCCGCGCCATCAAGATCCACCCGCTGGTGTGCGGCGCGTTCAACGCCGACTTCGACGGCGACCAGATGGCCGTGCACGTGCCCCTCTCCATCGAGGCGCAGGCGGAAGCGCGCTTCCTCATGCTCTCCTCGAACAATATTCTGAAGCTTTCCGACGGCAAGCCGGTCATGACGCCCACGCAGGACATGATTCTGGGCGCCTACTACCTGACCATTGTGCGCCGCTACGACGGCCGCTGGTACAACGAAAACCACAACGAAGTGCCCGAGGGTACCGAGGGCGCCGAGCAGTACCATGCGGGGCTGTACACCTCCGAGGACGAGGCTGTCATGGCCTACCAGACGAAGGTCATCACCCTGCAGGACGAAATTTATGTCCGCCGCACGGTAAAGCTCCCCGAGGGCAGGTTCACCGACGAGCAGGGCAACCCCATTGAAACGGTCACCGGCCGCGTCAAAACGACGGTCGGGCGCATCATCTACAACGAGGCGATCCCGCAGGATCTGGGCTTCGTTCCCCGCGAAACGAAGGAAGATTACCTCCAGTACGAAATTTCCGGCTACAAGAAAGCGGACGACGGCCGCATGAAGAGCGTACCCGTCGACAAGAAGATGATCTCCAAGATCGTCGACCGCTGCTTCAAGACGGGCGGCGCGCCCAAGGCGGCGGACGTTCTGGATAAGATCAAGGCGCTCGGCTTCAAGTACTCGACCATCGGCGCGCTCACGACCTCGGTGTTCGACATGCACATCCCCGACGCGAAGAACGGCATGATCGCCGACGCGGAGAAGAAGGTCGAAAACATCGAAAAGAAATTCGCGCGCGGCCTCCTCAAGGAGGAGGAGCGCTACAACGCGGTGGTCGGCGTGTGGAAGGAAACCACCGACGCCGTTACGGCGGAACTGCGCAAGGACGCGGACGACTTCAACCCCATCTGGATGATGGCGAACTCGGGCGCGCGCGGCTCCATCGACCAGATCAAGCAGCTCGCGGGCATGCGCGGCCTCATGGTCAACCCGCAGGGCAAAATGATCGAAATCCCCGTTAAATCCTGCTTCCGCGAGGGGCTCACCGTTCTGGAATACTTCATTTCCTCGCACGGCGGCCGCAAGGGCTTGGCGGATACGGCGCTGAAAACGGCGGACTCGGGTTATCTGACCCGCCGCCTCGTCGACGTCTCGCAGGACGTCATCGTGCGCGAGGACGACTGCTGCGCGGGCAAGAAGCCGCGCGGCATGAAGATCTCCGCCATCGTCGGCCCGAACGGCGAAATCGAGAGCCTGCACGACCGCCTGGTCGGCCGCTTCGTCTCCGAAGACGTCGTCAATCCCGCCACGGGCGAGGTCATCGTTCCCGTCAACGAGATGATCACCGAGGAGACGGCGGACGAAATCGTTGCGGCGGGCATCAAGGAAGTGTCCATCCGCAGCGTATTCACCTGCACGTCGCGCCACGGCGTCTGCGCCAAGTGCTACGGCAAGAATATGGCGACGGGCCGTCCCATCCAGGTGGGCGAGGCGGTCGGTACCATTGCGGCGCAGTCCATCGGCGAGCCGGGCACGCAGCTGACGATGCGTACCTTCCACACGGGCGGTATCGCGGCGACGGGCGACATCACGCAAGGTCTTCCGCGCGTCGAAGAGTTGTTCGAGGCGCGCAAACCGAAGGGCGTCGCGACCCTGTGCGAAGTGGGGGGCATCGCCTACATCAGCGAGCAGGACAACCAGAAGCACATCGTCATCCGCGACGAGATCACGGGCGCGCAGAAGAAGGAGTATGTTCTGCCCTTCAACGCCGAGCTGAAAATCAAGCACGGCGACAAGGTGGAACCGGGCACCCAGCTCAACGGCGGCTCGGTCAACCCGCAGGATATCCTCCGCATTCAGGGCGTCAAGGGCGTGCAGGACTACATCCTCCACGAGGTACAGTCCGTCTACCGCTCGCAGGGCGTCGACATCAACGATAAGCACGTCGAGATCATCGTGCGCCAGATGATGCGCAAAGTCCGCATCGAAAACTGCGGCGACACGGAGATGCTCCCCGGCGAACTCGTCGATATGTTCACCTTTGAAGACGAGAACGAAAAGACGATTCAAAACGGCGGCCGCCCCGCCACCGCGAAGCGCGTGCTCCTCGGTATCACCAAGGCGGCTCTGTCCACCGATTCCTTCCTGTCCGCCGCGTCCTTCCAGGAGACGGCGCGCGTGCTCACCGAAGCGGCGATCAAGAGCAAGGTCGACCCGCTCATCGGCTTGAAGGAGAACGTCATCATCGGTAAGCTCATCCCCGCAGGCACGGGCGTGCGCGACTACAAGAACATGAGCCCGCAGCTCGTCACCGGCCACCGCGAGAGCGACAGCCTTATCGAGGAAACGCGCGAGGAGTTCGGCATCGAAATTCCCGCCGCGGAAAATTGATGCGCATATCATAAAAACTGTATATTCGTACGATTACAGAGAGGTATTCCCGTTCGGGAATGCCTCTCTGTTCTTTTTAACAGTAGGGTGGCGCGGCGCTGAAAACCAAGCAGAAGATTGTGGAAGCGGGCAAAAAACTCATCGCGGAAAAGGGGTTCGACAACGTATCCGTCGAAGACATCACGCGGGCGAGCGGGGTCGCAAAGGGCACCTTCTACACCTATTTCAAGCGGAAAGAGGACGTCGTTTTGGAGATCAGCAAGGATTCCTTCCGCGAACTGGAGGAAGAGGTGCGCACCATGGCGGGCGTCGGCATCGTCGAGCGCCTGCGCCGCTTTTCGCGCAAGTTCATGCAGTGTATCGAGCGCTACGGCATCATGATCTGCCGCCAGTGGGTGGCGAACGTGGTCGGGCCGGAACCGCTGCCCGAAAACACGGGCAAGGGCAAGCTCGCCTTCGACCTCGAATCTCTGCGCTCCATCCTGCGCGCGGCGGTCGAAGAGGGGCAGATTACAGAGGATACGCCTGTGGAGGAACTTGCCGAGCTTCTGATGAGCCGGCTGTACGGCATGATGATCTTCTGGTGCATGTCCGACGGCAGGTACGTTCCCAGCGAGCGCACCGACGCGCTGTGCGACCTGGAATTGGAGCGCCTTCTCGCGCCGTATATCCGCAAAAGCGAATAGTGCGGAATCAAACCACAAAAAATTATAGGGGAGGTCATTCTCATGATAGAATTCGAATTGAGCAACAAAGTTAAAATCCCCGCGATGGGCATCGGCACCTTTCTGCTGACGCCCGACCAGGCGGAAAATTCGGTCAAGGCGGCGCTTTTGTGCGGCTACCGCCTCATCGACACGGCGAACGCCTACGTCAACGAGCGCGCCGTCGGCCGCGCGATGAAGGCTTCGGGCGTAAAGCGGGAGGACATCTTTTTAAGCACCAAGCTCTGGCCCACCGTGTACGAGGCGGAGGACGCCGTGCAAAAGACGCTCGAGCGCCTGCAGACGGACTACATCGACCTGCTGTTCATTCACCAGCCCGCGGGCAACTGGCTGGCAGGGTACCGCCAGTTGGAAAAGGCATACAAGGCGGGCATCATCCGCTCCATCGGCATCTCCAACTTCCGCGGCGAAAAACTGAAAAAACTGCTCGCGGAGGCGGAGATCAAGCCGCACGTCATTCAGCTGGAAGCGCACCCGTACTGCACGGAAGCGGACGTGATGGCGGAGCTTGCGCCCTATGGCACAAAGCTGATGAGCTGGTATCCGCTCGGCCACGGCGACAAGGCGCTTTTGCAGGAAAAGGTCTTTGAAAAGCTGGGCAAAAAGTACGGCAAAAGCGCGGTGCAGATCATCCTGCGCTGGCATATGCAGAAGGGATTTATCGTCATCCCCGGCTCGTCGAACCCCGCGCACGTTGCGAGCAATTTCGAGGTGTTCGACTTCGCCCTCACGGACGGGGAGATGCAGGAGATCGCCGCGCTGGATAAGAACGTGCGCTACTACAACGCGACGCCCGCGCAGGAGGAGGCGTACGCGAATATGCACCCCGACATGGACGGGCAAAAGTAACCGATTTTCGGATACGTTTTCGGAAAAACGGACAATAAAAGGGCGCGCGCCGCATGCGGCGCGCGCTTGTGCTTCGCTTTCATGCCAAATTCCGGCGGATGTTTCCGCGTGCGGGCAAACGGGTGCGCGCGTGCGCATGTGCTCTTTTTTGCAAAAGGGCATAAGAAAATTTAATAACCGAATTTTGTTTTCGCGGGCGAAAATACTTGAAAATTGCGCCGCCGTCGATTATACTATATATCGGTAAAAACAGAACGATTTCAATGCAGAGAGGACGGTCAGGTTATGTATAAAATTGTTAAAAAGCAGGAACTCAACCCCACCGTCACGCTGATGGAAGTGGATGCGCCCTTCATCGCCAGAAAGGCAGAGCCGGGGCAGTTCATCATCCTGCGCGTGGACGAGGAAGGGGAGCGCATCCCCCTCACGGTCGCCGATTTCGACCGGGAAAAGGGCACCGTTACCATTATCTTCCAGATCGTCGGCGGAACGACGGAGCGGCTCAATCACCTCAACGAGGGCGAGTATATTCACGATTTCGTCGGCCCCTTGGGCGAGCCTTCGCATGTGGACGGATTGAAAAAGGTTGCCGTCATCGGCGGCGGCGTCGGCTGCGCCATCGCGTTCCCCGTTGCAAAGAAGCTGCATCAGCTGGGAGCCGAAGTACACAGCGTCGTCGGCTTCCGCAATAAAGACCTCGTCATTCTGGAGGAGCAGTTCAAAGCCGTTTCCAACGTGTTTAAGATGATGACGGACGACGGCAGCTACGGCGAAAAGGGACTGGTGACCGATGCGCTCAAAGCGCTCATCGAGGCGGGAAACCGCTACGACGAGGTCATCGCCATCGGCCCCGTCGTCATGATGAAATTCGTTTCCCTCCTCACCAAGCAATACAATATCAAGACGGTCGTGAGCATGAACCCGATCATGATCGACGGCACGGGCATGTGCGGCTGCTGCCGCCTGACGGTGGGCGGCAAAACCAGGTTCGCCTGCGTCGACGGCCCCGATTTCGACGGGCACGAAGTGGACTACGACGAAATTTTGAAGCGCGCCTCCACCTATAAGGAATTTGAAAAGCGCGAGCGCGAAGAGGCGTGCAACCTCTTTAAGAAGGAGGTCAGATAATTTATGCCGAACATGAGTTTGAAAAAACATGAAATGCCCGCGCAGGACCCGAACGTCCGCAACAAAAACTTCAAGGAAGTCGCGCTGGGCTACACCGCCGAAACGGCAATCGACGAGGCGAAGCGCTGCTTAAACTGCAAAAACAAACCCTGCATCGGTGGCTGCCCCGTCAAAATACATATCCCCGATTTTATCGCCAAAGTCGCCGCGGGCGAATTTGAAGAGGCGTACCAGATCATTCAGAAGACCAGCTCCCTGCCCGCGGTATGCGGCAGGGTCTGCCCGCAGGAAACGCAGTGCGAAAGCAAGTGCGTGCGCGGCATCAAGGGCGAGCCGGTCGCCATCGGCCGCCTGGAGCGGTTCGTTGCCGACTGGCACAACGCCAACAGCTGCGACCTGCCCCTGAAGGCGGAGCCGAACGGGCACAAAGTCGCCGTCGTCGGCAGCGGCCCTGCGGGGCTCACCTGCGCGGGCGACCTCGCCAAGCGTGGTTACGACGTGACCATCTTCGAGGCGCTGCACCTCGCGGGCGGCGTGCTTGTGTACGGCATCCCCGAATTCCGCCTGCCCAAGTCGATCGTCGAAAAGGAGATCGACAACCTGAAGGCGCTCGGCGTCAAGGTCGAAACGAACATGGTCGTCGGCCGCGTGTTCTCCGTCGACGAGCTGATGGACGAATACGGCTTCGAGTCGGTGTTCATCGGCAGCGGTGCGGGACTTCCCCGCTTCATGAACATCCCCGGCGAAAACCTCAAGAGCGTTTTTTCCGCCAACGAATTTCTCACCCGCGTCAATCTGATGAAGGCGTATAAGGACGACGCGCGCACCCCCGTGTTCCACGCGCAGCGCGTGGTCGTGGTGGGCGGCGGCAACGTCGCGATGGACGCGGCGCGCTGCGCTAAACGTCTGGGCGCGGACGTGCATATCGTCTACCGCCGCAGCGAAACGGAGCTTCCCGCCCGCGCGGAGGAGGTCGAGCACGCGAAGGAAGAGGGCATCGTGTTCCAATTCCTCACCAACCCGACCCGCGTGTTGGAAGGGGAGAACGGCATGGTCGCGGGCATCGAGTGCATCCGCATGGAGCTGGGCGAACCGGACGCCTCCGGCCGCCGCCGCCCCGTCGAGGTGGCGGGCAGCGAATTCACCATCGACTGCGACTGCGTCATCATGGCGCTCGGCACTTCCCCCAATCCGCTCATCAAGAATACGACGAAGGGTCTGGAAACGCAGAAGTGGGGCGGCATCATCACCGACGAACACGGCTTGACCTCGCGCGAAGGCGTGTACGCGGGCGGCGACGCGGTGACGGGCGCCGCAACGGTCATCCTCGCGATGGGCGCAGGCAAGACCGCCGCCGAAGCGATCGACGAATACATCAAAAATAAATCTTCCAAGTAAAATACGGCGTTGACGCGCCCGCCTGCAAGTTTGCAGGCGGGCGCTTTTGCTTATAAAGAACATTGCTTTTGCGGCTTTTTGCAACAGTTTGGCGGTATTGTTTTTTTATCGTTTGCTTGCATTCGGCGTGCGGGTATGCTACAATATCGGCAAGGGGAAATTTATGAAAAATATTATTTTTTTGTCCGTTTCGCTCGCTGTATATTGCGTGTGTCTGATTGTGTTGGGTTTAAAACTCCGCGATATACTGAGCAATCCCGAGAAATACGGAAATCCGGAACTGGTCAGGGCGGGCGATGCATTGGAAGCTTCAAAGAGGCGTTTTCCGCTGTTCAAATCGCTGTCTCATCAATACAGTATGGCAGGGGCGCTCTTTACTTTTATTTTAAGCGGAATCGATGTGTTGTTTCTTTTTGGCATTCAGCATTTTTTAGTCGGGGGAGACGCAGCAATTTTTATAGGCAGTTCATTGGCAGGAATTGTCGCTCTGTTTTTTCTGAATATTATTGTCGGCATGGGCGTTATCCCGTTGGCTATTAAACGCCCCTTTTTCGAGGTAGCGACGCGTGAGTTGTTTAATTGTTTCGGAAGAGTTGCTGCCTATAAGAGAACATACCTTATTACATTGCTCCTCTTCGCCTTGACTTTTCCGTTTGGGGTATTGGGGGCAAACAATTATTGCTATTATAATGACGAGGAGATCGGCTATTCGGGATATTTTCAGTTGACGGAGCAGGTCTTTCGCTATGAAGATATCGACGGCGTAAATGTGTATATTAAGTACAATAAGCACGGAGCGGTCGATACCTTTTATTATGAAATTTTTTGTGAAAATGAAAAAATCAATATAAATCGACCGGGCATGGGTACAAAGTGCTTTACCGAACAGACCTACGAGGTGCATCAATTTATCGAACAGAAGGGGGATTGCCCCATCGACGTTACGCCGCCGAGCGAGGAGGCGCAAAGATACATAGCAGAGGAACTATCCGTACAAGAGCGGGAAATTGCTGAATATATTTTTTCCGGTTTCCACCGATAGTGTTTTAGAGAGGTATTATTCGCAAAGTAAGATATCAAAAAAGGCTCACCTGTGAGCCTTTTTTTACTTGTAATTTTAATCCTGAAATGTGCGGATGATCCGCTCGGTAACGGAACGTGCGCAGGAGGGCATAAACTACCGCCCCTCTTCCTCATGGCAGAGACGCAATTTCCTCTGCCGCGCGGAATGGCGCGCATAACGGAGGCTGCGCGCGAATACAATAGTCTGTAACAAAAACAAGCCGAGGTGCATATGCGCGCATACCATTCCATTCCCGCCGACGCGGTCTTATCCGAATTGCAGACTTCCGAACTGGGGCTCGGAGAACAACAGGCCGCCGAGCGGCTGGAAAAGTTCGGCGAAAATACCCTCCGCACCAAAAAGCGGGCGGGTGCGCTGCGGCTGTTTCTGGCGCAGTTCAAGGACTTCATGACCATTCTGCTCATCTGCGCCGCCGCCATTTCCGCCGTCATCGCCTACATCACGGGCGACGCGCACGAACTCGCCGACACGGGCATTTTGCTCTTCATAATCTTTCTGAATACTTTCGTCGGCTTCATTCAGCAGTACCGCGCCGACAACGCCATCGAAAAACTCAAATCCCTCTCCGTGTGCCGCGTCAAAACGGTGCGCGGCGGAAAGGATCTGCTGCTCGACAGCGCCCTCCTCGTCCCCGGCGACGTCATCGACCTGGAGGAGGGGGACATGGTGCCCGCCGACTGCCGCGTTTTGCGCGCCGAGGAGCTCAAATGCGACGAATCCGCACTCACGGGCGAATCGGTCGGCGTCACCAAAAACGCGGGGACGTGCGAGGAAAAGACGGGCGTTTTCGACCGCAGGAACATGCTGTACTCCTCGTCGTTCGTCGTCAAGGGTCAGGCGAAGGCGGTCGTCGTGCGCACGGGCAAGGACACGGAGATCGGCAAGATCGCCGACCTGCTCGAAAACACCGAAACGGCAAAGACCCCGCTCGAAAAGATTTTGGCGGTGCTCGGCAAGGTCATCACCGCGTTCGTCATTTCGGTGGCGGCGGTCATCTTCGTGTTCGGCATCTTTTTCAAAGAGAGCACTCTTTTGGGCAACTTTATGTCGTCGGTGGCGATCGCCGTTGCCGCGATTCCCGAGGGCATGCCCGCCATCGTCACCGTCATCATGGCGCTCGGGGTGCAGAAGATGAGCCGCGAACGCGCCATCGTGCGCAAGCTCCACGCCGTCGAAACGCTGGGCGGGTGCAGCTGTATCTGTTCGGATAAGACGGGCACTCTCACCGAAAACCGCATGACGGTGGAGGAGGTCGTCACCGATTTTTCAGAGGGCGAACCCGTCCGCGCGCGGCTCTCCGCTGCGGCGCGGGGCGGCGAAAAGAAACTGCTCGAATGCATGGCGGTCTGCAACACCGTCAAGGGCACGGCGGGCAGGCGCATGGGCGACCCGACGGAGGTCGCGCTCGTCAATTTTGCCGATTCGCTCTCCTTTTCCTGCGAATATACGCGGTTGGGCGGCATTCCGTTCACATCCGAGCGCAAGATGATGTCCGTCGCCGCGCGCACGGCGGAGGGCAGCTACTGCTTCGTCAAGGGCGGGTGCGACGTGGTTTTGAGCCGCTGTACCCGCATCTGGTCGGGCGGCTCCGTCCGCCCGCTCACCGAGGCGGATAAGCGGAACGTTACCTCCGCGGCGCACAGCCTCGCCTGCCGCGCCCTGCGCGTGCTCGGCTTTGCCTGCCGCGAGTATACGGGCGCGCCGCGGGAGGACGAACTCATCTTTGTCGGAATCTGCGGCATGATCGACCCGCCCAAGCAGGGGGTGAAGGAGGCGGTCGCCGAGTGCAGGGCGGCGGGCATCACACCCGTCATGATCACGGGCGACCATCGCGATACGGCGTACGCCATCGCCTCCCGCCTCGGCATCGCGCAAAGCGAAAGGGAGGTCGTCACGGGCGCGGAGCTGGACGGGATGAGCGAGGCGGAGCTCGCCGCCCGCGTTCCCGCGGGACGGGTGTTCGCGCGCGTCAGTCCCAAGCACAAGAGCATGATTGTCGAGCAGTTCCAAAGAGCGGGCAACGTCGTCGCCATGACGGGCGACGGAATCAACGACGCGCCCGGCATCCGCAAGGCGGATATCGGCATCGCGATGGGCATTTCGGGCACCGACGTCACCAAGAGCGCCGCCGATATGGTCATTGCGGACGACAATTTTTCCACCATCGTCACCGCGGTGCGGGAGGGGCGGCACGTCTTTTCCAACATCAAAAAGACCATTCAATTTTTTTTGGCGACCAACCTTGCCGAGGTTCTCTCCATCCTCATCGTCACGCTCGCGCTGTACAAATTCGACTTTCTGACCTCGACGCAGCTCTTGTGGATCAACCTCATCACCGACAGCCTGCCCGTGCTTTCGCTGGGCGCGGAAAAGGCGGAGCGCGACGTGATGCTTCGCCCGCCCGTGCGCGCCTCGTCCCTGTTCTCGCGCGATTCGATGGCTTCGGTCGTCTATTACGGGCTTGTGCAGACGGCGATCTGCGTGGGGATCTTTGTGTGGAGCGCGAACGCCTGCGGCAACGCCGTCGCCGTCACGATGACATTCTTCGTGCTCTCCTTTCTGGAACTGTTCCATTCCTTCAACATCCGCTCGGAGCGCGGCTCGGCGTTCGGCAAGGGCTTTTTCTCCAACAAAATGCTGTTTTTGACGGTGTTCATCGGCATTGCGGTCAATCTGCTCCTGTGCCCGCTCGCACCCGTGCGCGACGCGTTCGGCATCGTGCTCCTTTCTCCCGGGCAGTGGGGCATTGTGTTCGCCTCCTCGCTCGCCGTCATTCCCGCGGCGGAAATCTATAAGGCGGTCTGGCGGCTCATCGAAAGGAAGAGCAAACAAAAGGGCGCCCGCGTTTCGGGCGCGCGAGGAAGGAAGAGGAGCATCGGCGAGCGCATAAGCGCAAAGGGTTAAAGGCGGCGCGTGAATGCCGAAAAGCATGGCAAAAAATTTTTTTGATAAAATTTTTGGGATAAAAAGAGCGCCCGTCCGTATGCGGACGGGCGCTCTTTTTGTCCGTTTTCGCAAGGGAGAAAGACGGCGTTTTTTGTCGCAAATCGCCAGGAATCATGGGCATCGGCGGGTATTCCGCAGATCGCTTTTGAGCCATAAAAAGTACAAACGTATTGAATTTTTTTGTACAATCTGCTACAAAATCCGGCGTTTATTTTGGGTGTCGGAACAGTTGACTTATCCAATTTTTGGTTCTATAATGCACTTGAGAGGATCGGAAGATCCGCAATTTGTGCGGGTTCTTGGGCGTATGCCGCGGCAGTTGCGGCGCGGGGCCTGCAAAAAGGAGGGAGAGTATGCAAAGGACAAAAAGTTTTATCGCAGCGATGCTTTCTGTCGCGGTGACCTGTTGTATGGTTTTTGCTGTAAGTTTAACGTTTGCCGGTTTCCGCGCCGGAGCGGCGGAGGAGCCGGCGTCGGATCCTGTGTGGGAACATCGGGAGAGCGAACATCCCGACGCAACGGCGCTCACGGAGGAATATCTTGCGGAGCATGAGAACACTCTTCAGAGCGGCAAATATTATCTGAACGGCGCCGGGTTTGTGCTGGCGTCGCCCGTTACCGTTTCGGGGAACGTTTCGCTGTGCCTGTACGGCGGCACGATTACGGCGGCGGAAGGGCAGCGCGCGTTCATCGTCGAGTCCGGCTCGCTGATGATTTGCGACTGCTCGTCGACGGAGAGCGGCAAGGTGACGGGCGCTTATGCCGGGGGCGGCGCGGGTGAGAACGCGGTCAGCGGCGGCGTGGCGGTAGAGAACGGCGCGAAGTTTGTTCTCCGTTCGGGCAGCATTGCGGGCAATACCGTCGCGGGCGGAGCCGACTACGGCACGGTAAGCGTGAAGAGCGGCGCCTCTTTCGCCATGTACGGCGGCGTTATCGGGAACAACACCGCAATTTTCGGCGGCGCGGTCTATGCGGGTGAGAACGCTTCGTTCACCATGTACGGCGGCAACATCGAAAACAATACCGCGCTCGGCTACGGCGGCGGCATATACGGCGACCGCGACTCGGCGATTTCGGTCGCCGGCGGCACCGTCAGCGGGAACACCGCGCAGGGTACATATAAAGGCACCGGCATTGAGGATGAGGGCCGCGGCGGCGGGCTGTATCTGGACAGCGACTGCACCTTCACCATGAGCGGCGGTTCGGTCGAGAACAATTCCTCCGCGCATTTCGGCGGCGGCATATACAGCAACGGAATCCTTGCCTTTACGGGCGGTTCCGTCAGTTCGAATTCAGCCGGCACCATGGGCGGCGGCATATCGATCTATTCCGGTTCGATGAAAACGGGCGGCGATTTCATGCTGAAGGGAAACACGGGTTCTTCGGAAGAAAAGGACGGCGTGTACATTTCGCAGGACAGCTATGCCGAAGGCAATATCGTCAATGACAGCATCGCTCTCGGCGGCGGGTTCATCCTCGACCCCGTCGCGGGGGAATCGCGCGCGCTCGCGATCAAAGGCGGGTATTACGGCGCGGACGCGGTCAGAGAGGAGGTGGACACGGCGTACGTTTTCGGCAAGATCGTTCCCTCGTCCTATCGCCTGACCGAGGCGGGAGAGCCTATGGAGGCAGACTCCGATTATGCCGCCCTCGAAGCGGAAAACAAGGCGCTCGTCGCCTATGCCGTCTATGCGGTCGGCAAAACGGCGTTCAGCCTCGCGCTCGCCGAGAACGGCATCGTGTACGACGGGCAGGCGGTCGAAGCGGGTACGGATTTTGCGGTGATCGTATCCCGCAACGGTGCGCCCGACGCAAACGCGCAGGCGGAGATCGGTACATATTATAATGCCGCCGCGTCCGATGACGGGTATGTAAAGGGTGAACCGTGCGAGGGTGCGCCCTCCGGCGCGGGCGATTACATGCTCGACGTCTCCGCGGGGGAACTGATCGATTACGCGAACAAAACGTATTACGGCGCGGCGCAGGGTACGGTCTCGTTCACCGTTTCCAAGGCGGTTCTGACCGACGGCACGAAGGACGCCGAGGCTGAGTACAGCGGCGACCCCGTCGGGCTACAGTTCGAATTGTCGGGGTTCGTCGGGGATGAAAACTTCACCGATACCGTCGGCAAAACGGAATACAGTTTCAAAGGCGGAGCGGATGCAGACGATTGGAGCGAAACGCCCGTCACCGTTACGGACGTTGCGGAAAGCAAAACCGTCTGGTACCGTTTCACATTCGCAAATTATGACGTGAATTACGGCGACGGACTTGTCTGCGGCGAAGCCGCCATCGTGGTCACGCCTGCGGCGCCCGCCGCATCCGTTCTCTGCGGCAGTGCGCTGAGCAGTGCGAAAGGCCTTGCCGCGGGCTGGAAATGGATCGATGAATCTGCCGAAATTACGGCAAATGCGGCTGCGGCGCAGGCGTATTATTCGCTCGCGGGGGAGGACGGCGCGGTCGGTTATGACGGCTGGCAGACTGTTGCGGAAAAGAAAGGCTGGTCGTACAACGCCGCGGAAAAGAGGCTCGAATGCGGATTGACGCTGACGGTCACGCACAGCGCGGCGCTGCTCGAGCATCACGATGCGGTCGCTTCGACCTGCGAAACGGCGGGCAATATCGAGTATTGGCAGTGCAGGACATGCAACGGCTATTATAAAGACGCCGAAGGAAAGGACGCCGCCGTAACGATCGCCGCGCCGCTCGCGCCGCACGAGCTTACGCACCACGCCGCGGTCGCCGCGACCTGCACGCAGGACGGCAGCCTCGAATACTGGAATTGCGGCGTCTGCGGCCGCAACTTTAAGGACGAAGCCGGCGCGGAAGTTTTGGAGAGCACGCTCGCGCCCAGGCAGGGGCATGAATTGCTGCATCATCCCGCCGCGGAAGCGACCGAGGAGGCGGACGGAAATACCGAGTACTGGGAATGCTCGCGCTGCGGCGGATATTTCGCCGATGCGGCGGGTACGGAGGAAATTGCGGATAAAACTTCCGTCGTCCTTCCGCAGATCACGCATACCGCCGAAATCGTCGGGCTTATTTTGGGCGGGGCGATCATTATCGTGCTTGCCATCGAATTGATCCTGCTGCTTACCAAAAAGAGGAGGGAAGAGGAATGAGCGGTTATACGATCGGTCTGATCATCGAAGGTGTCGTTGCGCTGGCGCTCATCGTGGCGATCGTCGCGGTGGCGATCAACAAGCGGAAGCCGGCAAAGAAAAAAGTTCCCGAACTGAACGGGCTTTCCGGCTATATCGGTGGCGGAGAGGAGAAAAGCACGGCAACATTGCTGTTGGCGGGGCAAACCGCCGAAGCGCCGCAGGAATCCGCACAGAGCACATACGGGTACGAAGAACAGGCGTATGAACAGCCGCCCGTAGAGGATCAGTACGCCGCGCCCGCGCAGAGCACATACGGGTACAAAGAACAGGCGTATGAACAGTCGCCCGCGCAGGAGCAATACGCCGCGCCCGGGCAGAGCACATACGGGTACGCGGAACAGGCGTATGAACAGTCGCCCGCGCAGGAGCAATACGCCGCGCCCGGGCAGAGCACATACGGGTACGCGGAACAGGCGTATGAACAGCCGCCCGTGCAGGAGCAGTACGCCGCGCCCGCGCAGAGCACATACGGGTACGCGGAACAGGCGTACGGACAGCCGCCCGCGCAGGAGCAGTACGCCGCGCCCGCGCAGGAAGCGGATGCGGCGTCCGCACAGGGCGATGCTCCGCAGGGGAGCGACGGGCATGACGACGATCTCGTCAGTTTCCGTTCGGTGGAGCGGACGTTCGAGGATGCCTTTGCGGAGTTGAGCGAGGAGCAGAAGCGGTATTTTTCGGAGATCATGGCGTATGCGCTGAGCAAGCCGAAGGCGGAAGAAAAGGTGACCAAGGGCGCGGTGTGCGTGCGTTCGAACAAGAAGCTCATCTTAAAGCTGAAAATCCGCAGGAAGATCACGGTCGCATCCTTCAAACTGGAAAACGACCTTCTGCGCGATTATCGGCACAACATCGGCGACGCCTCCGCCATCCGCATGCGGGAAACGGAGATCTACGTCAACGACGACAGCGCCAAAGAGACGGCGTTCGGCATGATCGATCTCATGCTCGAACAGTACGAACGCGAGCGGCAGGAGGCGCTGGAACGCCGCCGCCTCGCCCGTGCGGCAAAGCGCGCCGAGCAGGCCGCCGACCGGGCGGCGGAAGAGGCAGCCGCGGCAGACGCCGCCGCGGAGGACGAAGAGCAATAAATTCGCGCGAGCCGCGAAATAAAATAAATATCCCCGCGTTTCCACGCGGGGATATTTATTGTATATCAAAAACCCCGCGATAGTCGCGGGGTTGAAAAGAGGTTTACCGATGAGTCTTGAAAAAAAAGACTCCGATTGTGTAAAATAAGAACTGACCTGCCAGTCAGAAAAAAGAAACACAATCGGAGGATATTAAAATGAAAGACTCATCTAATATCA
>NXNN01000011.1_pt1 | contig 40596 bp, 24 predicted proteins | sample 2041041 | NCBI WGS metagenome assembly NXNN01 (sample SAMN07660617, study PRJNA407663) | chicken gut metagenome | isolation source: caecum content treated with Lincosamide | host: Gallus gallus domesticus | place: Czech Republic: Brno | collected 2016 | reverse complement strand
GAATGCGGTATCGGTGACCGTCGTCCGCGGTTCGATGGGGCCGCGCGGCGCAACCGGCCCCCAAGGCCCTGCGGGACAATCGGGCGCGACGGGCGCGACCGGCACAACGGGCGCAACAGCGCAGGTATCATAAGGGAAAAACATCAAATCCATAGGAAAAAGATTTCCAAACAGCGGATACACCGCTGTTTTTTGATTTAATTACAATTTTGTACTTCCCAATTCAAATCTTCCGAAACGACATTTCCTTCATGTATACGGAACGCATTATCAATAGAATTTTTATCGTTCGACAACCAATATTTTGAATCGTTGGTTAAAAGTATAGCCTGCCCTGTACCGCCTTTTTAATTATTTTCTCTTTTCCCGCTCGACTTCACGGCGATAATCGTTATTTAATTGGGTAAGCCGACGGTCTATTTCAAGATTTTTCCTTTGCAAATCGCCGATGCGCCGCTTGTATGGCTCCGCCTGCCGCAACGCATCCGCCGCCCGGCGCTCGTACTCGTTTGCCTGCCGTTTATATTCATTCGCCTGCCGCTCGTAGTTATCGACGCTGCGCTGCTCCTGTGCGATACGCGTATTGTTGCTCATCTGTTCGCGTTTCAGATTGCCCATCTGCCGCATAATGTCTGCGCCGTTCATACTTTTCCCTCCGCAAAAATTTATTTTTCTTCGTCCAGCTCTTTGAGCCGGGCGACAAGTTTTGCCAGAATACCGTTCTTGATAAACCGCAGAATCGTACCTTCGCTGAAACGGTCTCTCCGCCAAATCGCCGTGATACACGTCCCCACATCATCCGCAGACATTCCCGCGATTGCGGCGTTCATTGCGGAGTCGTCCCACCAGCCGCGCGCATCCATCTTTTCGCCGTAATCGTGGTCGGCAAGTCCGCTGCGCGAAAACTCCCGAATTAATTCCCCGATTTTTTCGCCGTTGGCGACATACGGCATTATAACTTGCCCGTCCGCCTGTTTTCCGCCTCTCCATTCTCCTCCGCTTTGCCCATCGGCAAAATACGGCAAAAACCTCGTTAAATTCTGATATTTCATACGGCACTCCTTTTTACGATTATACTCTGCCCATCGGTCAAAAGTCAAACGCGATTTGTTTGTTGGCCATAAAATGATCTGGAGGTTTTTATACATATGGAAAACAAATACGCGAGCGTTTGACAAAAGCCTTCGAGCCGGGCGGTTCCGCCCAAACAGAACCCGCGGAAAAATTGAAAGTATCGTTGCCGATTATTTTCCGCTACCTGAGAGGAGATAAAATGCCTGCACCGGATACGCCCGCAAATCTCTGCCGCATCCTCGGCATTTCTCCCGCATATATCCCTTGCGCTGAATGACGCCGCTCCCTTGACTTGCCTCGAATTTTAGCATATAATATGTACCATAAACGAGATATGAACTGTATTATGCTATAAAAAATTTTCGGAGGCGGAACTATGCTCATTCACGAAGCGATCGAATTTGCGGCAGTAAAGCACAGAAATCAGGTGCGCAAGGGAACGGACACCCCCTACATTGTACACCCGATGGAAGTGATGTACATTTTGGCGGAAAACGGCTGCGACGACACCGTCGTTGCGGCGGGGCTTTTGCACGACACGGTGGAAGACGCGGGCGCAACGCTCAAAGAGATCGAAGAAAAATTCGGCAAAGAGGTTGCGGGCATCGTTGCGGCGGAGTCGGAAGACAAATCGAAGAGCTGGCAGGAGCGCAAGCAGACGACCATCGACCGGCTGCCGAACGAGAGTTTTGAAGCGCAACTCGTATGCTGTGCGGACAAACTTGCCAACGTGCGCAGCATGTTCTATGATTATCAAAAAATCGGCGAAAAGCTGTGGGAGCGTTTCAACGCGCCGAAAGAAAAAATTGCTTGGTATTACGGCGGCATCGTCGATGCCCTTTCCGTGCTGGAAGACTACGATATGTATCAGGAATTGAAAACGACCGTACAGAAAATGTTCGGCTGATTTTTCATGTCCTAAAATCGGTACATCGCTTTTACTATAATACAGGCAGAAAGGAGGCGATGTACGATGGAAAAATACGATATCGAAAATCTCAAAAAACGCGCAGAACAGGGCGACACCTATGCCATGCTGTATTTAGGCAATATCTACCGCTTCGGAAAAGACGGCATTGAACCGGATGCGGAAAAAGCGTTTGCCCTATATGAAAATGCGGCAAAGGGCGGCAATACCGCCGGCTATTTATTTATGGGTGTGCTGTACGAAAACGGCGAAGGCGTTCTGCAGGACGAGTTAAAGGCCGCCGCCTGTTACCAGTACTGCGCAGAACAGGGAAACAGCCAAGGCTGGTGCCGGTTGGGAACTCTGTATCTGGACGGAAAAGGCGTAAAAAGGAATGCCGAACGCGCCAAACGGTGCTTTCAGGAAGCGGCAAAGCTTAAAGACAGCGACGGTTTTTTATACCTCGGTCAAATGCATGAAGACGGTATCGGATTTACCGAGAATCCGTTTACAGCGGCGCAGCTGTACGAAACAGCCGCCCGTATGGGCAATGACCGCGCACAGGCACAGATCGGCATGTGCTACGAAGCGGGCGTCGGCGTGGAGCCGAACATCGATATAGCAATAGCGTGGTATAAGTTGGCAGCAAAGCAAAAAAATGAACTTGCACTTTGGCGGCTGCTTGACCTGGCAAACACTCTCGGAGGAACAATATGATCGGCGCAATCATCGGCGATATCGCCGGCAGCAGGTTTGAATGGGACAATTACCGGGCAAAAGATTTTGAACTTTTCACCGACGCATGCTTTCCAACCGACGACAGCATCATGACCGTTGCCGTCGGAAAAGCTATTTTGGACAGCGAGGGCGATTACAGCGACCTCTCCGCCCGTACAATCGGGTGTATGCAGGAACTCGGTCGCCCCTACCCCGACTGCGGCTACGGCGGAAGTTTTTACGATTGGATGTACAGCGACGACCCGCAGCCCTACCACAGCTTCGGCAACGGCGCGGCGATGCGCATAAGCGCCGTCGGATTTGCCGCACGCAGCAGGAACGAAGTAAAAGCGCTTTCCCGCGCCGTTACCGCGATCAGCCACGACCACCCCGAAGGCTTAAAAGGCGCGGAGTCCGTAGCGATGGCGATTTTCCTTGCGCGGCAGAGCAAAACCAAACAACAGATCCGCGGCTATATCGAGCAGAATTACTACAAAATCGGCTTTACGTTGGACGAGATCCGCGGCACTTACGAATTTAACGAGACCTGCCAGAACACCGTGCCGCAGGCGTTTGAGGCGTTTTTCGAGGCGAAAGACTTTGAGGACGCGATACGGAATGCCGTCAGCGTCGGCGGCGACAGCGATACCTTAGCCGCCATCACGGGAAGCATCGCGGAGGCATATTTCGGCATACCCTTCGATTTACGGAAAAAAGCGGAAAATTATCTCGAAAACGATACCTTCCGCCCCGTCCATACATGGCTCAAACGCTTTGAAAAGATGTTTCCGTAAATCAATGCACCCAAACTTCCCGTTTAAACTGTACATGCAACTTTTTGCACAACTCTTCAAAAGGAGTCTCCTGCTTTCCACATTCTGTTAATAGCATCCATTCTAAAGATTTTCCGGCGCCGTATTTTTTTGTTAAATACCTTTTGAGTTTCTCTTTGCCTTCGTAATCGACGCGGATGATAACTTCATAATCAGCTCCGCCGAATTGCGAGACATCGAGATCTTCGTACCCTGCCTCCAATCCGCCTTCCCATTCGCTGTAGCACATTGTGCCGAATTCCATAGATTTCTCTCCTTTTTCAGGTATAGTATAGCGCAATTCGTGTACCATAAATGTCACTTTTAAGTGAAAAACCGCGGTAAAAACAATGCCTGACCCAAAAAATCAGCGCTTTTGCGCATAATACATTCCCTTCGATGAAACGGCAAGCGCCCCACAAAACCATACCGGTTTTGCGGGGCGCTCTCACGCCGGCGCCGAAGCGGCAGCGCGGTCATGGATTTTACCCTATTTTGATAAAGGTGCTCCTGAAAGGAACCGTTACCGAAACCGTATCTCCTTCATCGGTATAATCGGTCATCTGTCCGTCGACGTATACGCGGAAAGCCTTATCGGGTTTTGCAAAGCGCACCGTAATCCATACCTCGTCGTCACGGTTTTGCAGTTTTGATACATTCGTAATCCTCACAAAATTACTGCCGACGCAGCAATCGTATTTGCGGTAACAGAACGCGAGGTTTTCCAGTTTGAACCATTCAAACCCGTCCGGGAGGGAAGGTTCGACCGTCAGCGTGCGGTACTCCGTGGAGGACAATCCCAAAACAGCGTCCGGTATGGCGGCACAGACGACGGAATTTTCCAAAAACTCTGCATCCAGACCCAAGCCACCCGCCGAGTCTTTTCCGTTCACCTGCCCCTGCAATACGATCCCGCGGGCATTATAGGTTGTATTGAACACGTCGTATGCGTTTGAACTGCACTCCGCCAGATCGTAGTAATACGCGCGATAAAACTCCTTCGCGCTGTCGGTATAGCCGTTTTCAAGGGCATACGCGTAAGCGTCGGAAACATCCGAATACCATGCGGCGATCTCTTCCAGCCTCTCCGTAAAACTATCCATACCCAGCGTTTTAAATCGCGCCATCAGGTCATAATAGGAAATCCACAGGCAGCTCCCCCCGTTCTGTACCTGTTGAGTAAAAGGATAATTCTGGTCGGTGGCAACGCCGCAATAATACCAGTAATCGTTGTTTACGGTGTTGAAGCGGGGGGCGCAGTCGAACGTATAGAGATCCGCCCCGACCGAGTCGTCGCCTTCGATCGTACGCGAGCCGTCCGCCCAACTGATGATCGCTTCCGCCTGGCTTTCGGTCGCGACGCCGGCGGCGACCGCTTCGAGGTTGAACGCCAGAAATCCGAGGTCGAATTCATCCCCGCGCGCCGCCAGTTCCGCAATTTTCGTTTCCGCCTCGTCCGTTCCGGACGTGTAGCGCTTCAGCTCGCCCGACCAATCGTTGTATCCTTCAACAAATCTCCCCTTTTCCTCGTTCCAGAAAACGGTCTGAATGGAGGAACGGGTTTTTCCCAGAAGCGAAGCAAGGCTCTCTTCCGTCTGCGAATAGGTTTCCTCGCCCGAAAGGTCGGGAGTGGAAACAGCGGCGGATTCTCCGCCCGTTATCCCCGCAGCTTTTGCCATCCTTTCCAGATAGAGCATCGATTCGATCGCCTTGTAGTAATACACGTTGAAATAGAAATCTTCCGAAGGCAGGGACACGATATCGAAATACCCCGCCGAAATCCCATGCCCGGCGAGAGGCACGCCGTCATGCCCCACAAAGTTGTCCTGATCGATCAGCCCGTCCTCCCCGTTGCAATAAGTGAGATAGAACTGAAAAGCGCGGCGGCAGGTTTCCAGCATTTGTTCAAGATAGCTGTCGTCGCCGGTATAACGGTAGTATTCGGCGATACTGTCGAGAAAAATTGCATTGTTCTGCACGCAGCGGGTATCGAAATCGGTACGGAAATAGTCGATATAAAATCCGATGCCGCTGAGCTGTTTTCCTTCGGCAGGCTTGAAAACGAGGCTCATGGAGGTTACCGCGGGCGCGGTGTCTCCGTAAACATTGTCTGAACTGCCCCAGCCGTCAACGGACGCCATCCAGAAATACAGCCGCACGCTGCTGCTGAAGCTGTCGTCATTGAAATCTTTGACCTGCGTTCCGGCTTCTGCATACGAAACGGAATGCGTTTCCCCGTCGGAAGTCGTCCACTCGAGGAAAAGATCGCCCATTACGTCGCCTTCGTTTTCAAGGATGCGGAAGCGGGTTTCCACGAACGGGGCATAAAAGGTGTATCCCTGCTCCACCCCGGTGAGAGTCAGGCGCAATTCGTCGCGGCTGTCTTCGTCAGGCGTCAGGCGGTATCCACCGTTCTGCACGGAATACTGTCCGTTCGTTTCGAACCCGGTGCAGCGCGTCGCCCACCCGGAAGATGCAGGCGATACGTTCAGATTGGAACCCCAGCCGTAGCCGCGTGCACCCATGCTCTCCATGCTCGGGAAAGGCCAGCCTTGGTCGAAGGAAGTGTAGGAATTGCTGTCATACCCGGAAGCCGAGTCGTCACGGCTGCTCCACACATAGCCGAAACGGTCGACCGGGGTATCGTTCAGCCATTCGCGCACCAACTGATAGCGGTTGCTGTTCAGTCCCTGCACGCTGTTGTGCCACATGAGCGACTTCGTTTCCCATTCTTTCCAGGCTGTTCCCCCGTCCCCTACGTCGAGATTTACGACCTTGTTACTCGTGGGATACCCGATGTGCCGCGAAAAATAATCGTTGAGGAAATCGTTCCATTCCGCATTGGGAGAATTGAAATACAGGGTGCTTTCGGTAACCTTATCGATCTGCCCGTCTGAAAAATCAGTGATCGGGGTATAGTTTTCCTCCGGCGGGTTTTCGGGGGGAATTTCCTTGCCGCCGCAGGCGGGCAGCGCGAAAAGCGCCGCCGCCAGCAGAACGGAAAAGGCACCTTTTCCGAACTTATTCATATTGCCTCCTATTGTACTTTGACATAGAAATTGCCGAACGGCAGTGTAAGCACGATTTCACCGTTCTGAACGGTATAATCGGTGGTAGCCGCCCCGTCGACCAGAACGCTGTAATTTCCTTCCGGCTCGGGCAGGCGGATACATACGTTCAGACCGTCGTGCTTGCCCTGAAGCGAACCGACGGCATTATCCCGCACGTTGCTCATCCGCACGAAATCGTTTCCGGCGGTAACATCGTATTTTACGCCATGGAAAGCCAGATTCTCCATCTTGTAGTAAAGCAGCGAAGAAGGCAGCGACGGCGCCAGATCCAGCGTTTTATACTGCGTGGAGTTCAACCCGAGCGTGATCTGAGGGAACGCCGCATACACAATGGCATTTTCCAAAAACTCGCAGTCCAACCCCAAACCGCCGGACTGACCTCCGCCCTGCAGCGAAATGCTGCGCGTATAATAGCTGCGATAGAATTGGGTCGGGTTATCGTCGTCCGGATAATCTTCCAGATATTCTTCCGTAACGTCTTCATACCAATCGACAATTTCATAAATGCGCTCGTAGGCACTGTCTGCGCCGTAAACGCGCTGGCGGGAAACGAGGTCATAATAAGTTACCCACATAGCCGAACCGCCGTCCTGTACCTGCCTGCCGAAGTCGATCTGGCTGCTCGCCCAGCCGCCGTATGCGTATTGGTTGGAATTGCTCTTTGTGCTGATGCGCGGCGCACATTCGAAGTAGTAGATCGTGTTTTTGACCAATGCGGCATCGGACGTAGCCGTATCCCCTTCCACATTGCGCACGCCCGTACACCAATCCATGATCAGCTTTGCCTGCTCGTCGCTTGCCATGCCGCAGGCGACCGCCTCAAGGTTGAAGGCAAGGAATCCGTAATCGATTTCGTCGCTTTCGACGAGATTTCCCAACTCGCTCAGGGCGGAATCGTCGTTCAGATGCCCCGTTGCATCCCAATCGATCGTCCCTTCGATAAAACGCCCCTTCTCTTCGCTCCAGAATTCTTCCGTCGCCTTTTCGGCGATCAGCGACAGCCGGGCGGAAAGCGTTTGCGCGGTTTCCTGGTATTCCGCGGACGACTTCAGGTCGGGAGTGCCGACGGATACGGTTTCCGCTTCGATGCCGGCGGCTTCCGCCATACGTTCAAGATACTCCATCGATTTGGTCGCCTTGTAGAAATAGACGTTGAAATAGAAATCTGTGGAGGGCAACGCAAGAATATCGAAATATCCCGGCGAAATACCGTGTCCGGAAATGGGGATTCCGTCATGTCCGACAAAATTTTCCTGGTCGATCAGCCCGTTTGTTCCGTTGCAATAGGTCAGGTAGAACTGATAGGCGCGGCGCGCCTTGCCGATGAGTTCAGCGAGGACTTCATCGTTGCCCGTGTAACGGTAATATTCCGCGAGGGTATTGATGAAGATCGCATTGTTTTGCAGGCAGCGGTCGTCGTAGTCGGAACGCAGGAAATCCACACGGATTTCCACCCCGTCAAGGTCGGCTCCGCTTTTCGTGCGGAAAACGAGGGAAACATCGGTAATTTCCTTATCCGCATCTCTTCCGCCCGTCTTGCAAATATCGTTCGTTCTGCCCCAGCCTTCAACTTCGGACATATTGAAATAATAATGCCCGTTCTCGTTGACATCTTTTTCCTGCGTTCCCGCTTCGGAATAACTGACCGAATAGGTCTCCCCGTCGGCAGTTGCCCACTCTATATACAAATCGTCAAGAACTTTTTCATCGTTGCCCGAATACTTCAGTTCCGTTTCCATAAAGGGCGCAAAAAAGGCATATCCGCCGTCGATATTCACGAGCGAAACTTTCAGTTCGGTAGCGCCCGTTCTGGCGGAAACGAGCAGATTGCCGCTCGCCGTACGCCCCGCGCCGTTTTCCACTTCCCATGCCGTCTGCGTGGCGGTATCGGCTGTGTTGAAGTTGTTGCCGAACCCGTGCGAAACGGCGCCGCAGTGTTCGAAACTGGGGAAAGGCCAGCCCTGATCGAAATTCGTATAGGAATTGTTGCTGTCGGGAGTGTCCTCTTCGTCCACGGTAGACCAGATGTAACCGTAACGGTCGATCGGCGTTCCGCGCAGATCGGAAAGAATTTTTGAATAGCCGTTGGGGATGCTCTCGCGGTTCAGCGCGCCCGTTTCGGTGCTGTCGAACCACATAAGCGACATCGCTTCCCACTCCTTCCACGCGGTTCCGCCCTGCCCGACGTCAAGCTCGACGACCTTTTTTCCGTTCGCCCCGACCTGCCTTTCGAAAAAGTCATTCATAAAGCTGTTCAGGCGGGCATCGGAAGTCACAAACGCAAGCTCCTGCGACGACTGTTTTTCGACGATTCCGTCCTCCGTGATGGCAGGCCCGGTGTTCACGGGCGGCTCCTCGCCGCCGGTCGTTTCCGTTCCGCAACCCACTGCAAACAGCATGGGCAGCGACATCAGGAGCGAAAGCCATTTCTTTTTCATGAATTTCTCCTTTTATGATGGTTCTGCTTTGAAAAAATTCCGCGCCCGAATTGTATCGGGCGCGGAAACTGCCTGCGATCAGTCGTTGCGCTTTCTTGCAACCACGATCAGCGCGCACGCCGCAAGAACTGCTGCACACGCCACTGCGATGCCCGTACCCAAAGCGGAACCGGAGCAGCCGCTCCCTGTATCGTCGCCGGGGTTATTATCACCGCCGGGGTTATTATCACCGCCGGGATTGGTCGACTCGTTCGTAACCGTAATGTCATAGGATGCGGAAGCGCCGTCGTCCGTCGTAAAGGTGATCGTAACGGTGCCTTCTTTGACGCCCGTAACGACGCCGTTTTCATCGACCGTTGCGACAGAAGTATCGGAAGAGCTCCAGGTACCCGTCTGCGCCGCCATCGAAGGGCTGACCGTAGCCGTAAGCTGTACCGTTTCGCCGACTTTGACGGTGCTGTTTCCGTCGATGCTGACGGTACCCGTCGTGAGCGTTTTGAAATACGAAACAAAACCCGTATTCGTTTCATCGGCATAGTTCACGAAATAGCCGTTGCCCGTGCTGCTGCCGCTGGTAAACTCGGAGAAGGCGGTTTCCATATCCGCATTGAACGTAGCCTGGTCGAAACCTTCCATATATTCGGCGGAAGAAATTACCGTATCGTTGAAATACACGACCCAGTTATCCCCTTCTTTGCGGATGGAAATGGTGTTGTAAACGTCGTCTACCCAATCGACCACGACGTTGGTCAGCATCGCCTTCTGCGAAGAAGCCGACTCGGGCTGATGCCAGGTGAAGTTGATGAGCGCCTTGCCCGCCTGCACCTCGCCGTCAACGATATGCTTGTTGAGTACGAAGATAAGACCGCTCTGATCGGCAAGCGTGAACCATTCGGTGTTCTGCGAACCGCTCTGCAGACCGAACGTCATGTTGCCAGCCGTCCAGTTGTGCGTTTTGAAGGTTGCCGTGAAGCTGCCGATGGCGATTTCGGAGCTGTACATCTGCGAGGTGGAATTGGTGTGTTCGATGCCGACAGAGCCGTCTGCCCCGTACACAAATTCCGCATTCTCGTTGCGCGCACCCGGCTTCCAGCCGGCGGCGGGGTCGCTCATGTAGACGAGTTCGGAAACGCCGCGCGCCACATATACCGACATCGCGTCGCCCAGGCTCTGCACGGCGGGCATGCCGCCCTCTGCAAAATTGTCGTCCACGAAAGCATTCAAATCGGCATCGTTATCAAAACGGAGCGCCGTGCTGCGGTTGATGAAAACGCGCGCTTCCCCTTCGTCGTATTTCAGGAAGGAAACGGAGTTTTCGCTGTTCTGCCCCCAGTTGAACGTAACGCTTTCAGCCGTATCGAGAAGCGTTTCGTTGCCGCTGTCGGAAATAATCAGGCTGACGGTGGCTTTATTCGAGCCCGTCTTCATCAGTTCAATGATGAGCATTTTCACCGCTTGCGTATCGGAAGCATCGACCAACCCGACGCGGAACGCTTTGGTGTTCGTATCCAGCTTATCGAGAGACAGATCGATCGTAAAGCTGTTCGCGGGGAGCTGCTGTAAAATGCCGACTTCATACCCTTCGTCCGCGGTGCTGTAGAACATAGGCGAACCTTCCAGGTCGCGGATGCGCTTGGTAGCCGTCTTTTCGAAAATATACCCTTCGGGCGTATCGATCTCCGCGATCGCCGTCGTTACGACGCGCTTGATGACCAAATCGCTGCCGGCGGAACCGCCGACGCCGAACGTGAGCTTCGCATTCAGATCGCCCTCGCCCAAAGCGGCAAGTATTCCGTCGTTGATGTCTGCGACATTCGTCCCGTTAACGGTAAGCGAATAAGTACCGATGGAATTCTGCAGCGACACGATATTGTAGATATGCGTAAGTCCGCCGGCAGCGGTGCGACCGTCCCAGGTGAACGGCACTTCGACGTCGCTGACGATCGCCGTGCGCTCCGTACCGTTGATACCGGTAACGGTGAGCAGCGCCTTGCCTCCCGCGTCGCGCTCGCCCGGCTTTTTAAAGGAAAGTTCCACAGCCTTATCCGTCTTGCCGCCGAGTTCGTCTACGATGTCATACGTCATCACAAACGTATCGTTTTCCGCAAGATTGACCGCATCCAGCTGGAATTCGACGGACACGTTGGAGAGCGCCACGTCATTCGCATAGCTTGCCGCGAACGTGTAATTGTTGACAGCGTTGCCGCTGAATTTGGCAAACCCGAGTTTATTGTATCCGCCGAAAATGACGTCGTCGCTCGCGTTCACATAGTCGCGCGGCAGGAAATCCTGCGTGGTTTCTTCGGATGCGGAAGTAACTTCGGCAATGCGCATAGCGCCCGTCAGACCGTCTGCGAACCATACGACCATATTCGTCGTTTCGCCCGCCTGCATATCGCTGAAATCGTACAGGCGTTCCTGCGGGCTTTCGACGCCCTCGACCCTGCCTTCCGCTTCGGGAGAAAGGTCGATCGTCATCGTGCGGTCTTCCGCATCGTCCTTGCCGGCAGCCGTAACTTCAAGCATCAGCATGCCGTCTTCGTCGAAATAGAAGCGCCAGGTATTCAGCGAACCTTCCGCAGGAGCGGCGCTCTGCCCCGCTTCGTCGGTTGCGTCCTTCGCCGTATCGGTGAAATAGTTGTAGTCGAAATTGATAGGAACGTTTGCAGCGTCCTCGATCGATTTGACTGCTTCGCCCGATTCCGTTTTGACCTGAATCGCCATATTGGCGGTACCTGCATCGGCATTGATGCCCCACAGCCACAGCGCCATGCCCGCCGTACTGCCGTTGTACCAGCCGACGTTGTTTACAAAGTACAGGCGGATCTGCCCGCTATTACCCGGCGTGGCGTTCAGGTAGAATTTGATGGTGAGGTCGTTCAGACCCCAACCTGCCGTACCCAGAACGTTGTTCTGCACGAACCCGGCGTTTGCCCCCGCAGGAACGCTGAAAGCATTGCCGTCTGCATTGACCGTAGAATGCAGGATCAGCTGATTGCTTTCTTCCAGATTGTCGATCTCATTCGGCCAATCGGGCGAATAAACGTCAAACGTGTTGGGAAGCGTGTACGTCGTGCGCTCCGCCGCAGAAGCGCGGGCGAACGGCAAGCCCCAAGCGAATGCCGCGGCGAGCAGAATGCTTGCCATAAACATACATGCCAAAATGAAGATACTCTTCTTTTTAGCCACCATTTTCCTTTTACCTCCAAATAATTTTCAATTAACGGGGGGAAAGAACCCGTATAATCCGATTTTGATAAGAGTTTGCAGGGACAGATTTCTCCGCCCGCAGAATTTTTCAGCCTTTGACCGCCCCCATCTGAACGCCGTCGATCAGCTGACGCTGGAAGATGAAGAAGACGATCGCGCAGGGAACAAGCATATACATACCCGTCGCCATGCGCACGTTCGGGAACTTGCCGGGAACAGGCGCGCCTTTGAACAGGTTGTAAATGCCGAGCGCAAGCGTATACTGCGATTCGTTGTTCAGATACAGCAAAGGAGTCGTAATATCATTCCATACGCCCGTAAACGTAGTGATCATCATATAGATGATAATGGGTTTGCACAGGGGGAAATAGATGCGGAAAAAAACGTCGAAACGGTTGGCTCCGTCGATTGTGGCAGCCTCGTCAAGCGAGCTGGAAATCGTGCGCATATATTGCCTTGCCAGAAAGATATTGCCCGCGCCGCCGCCCAGAATGGCGGGAACGATCAGCGGGGTAAGCGTGTTGTACCAACCGATCCGCACATAAATGACGAACATGGGGATCTGGCAAACGATGCTGGGGATCATCATCGTTGACAGGATGATGGCGAACAGCACGTTCTGCCCCACAAATTTGCAGCGCACGAACGCAAAAGCCGTAAACGTTGCCGCAAGAGGGATAAAAATGACGTTACACCCGACAACGATGACCGAATTTTTGAAGAAGATCAGGAACTTTTCGTCAAGGGCGGTGACATAGTTTTCAAAATGCCACTCCGTGGGGAAAAAGTTCCCCTGCCCCGACTCGACCTCCCCCATAAAACTGGTCACGACCATATAGAAAATGGGGATGAGGAAAAGCAGCGACAGAACGATAAGAACCAGATGCGCCACAGAGTGCGAAAGGATTTTTTTCGCTCTCACGCGCCGCCGCATAAGTATTGCCTGCGAATCCATTTCAGTCACCTCCGTAGAACACCCATTTCGACGTTTTGAAGATAATGCCCGTCAAAATGGCGATTACCACAAACAAGAACCATGCCATGGCGCAGGTGTATCCCATGCTGCCCGTCGTGATACATGTTTCATAGGAAGAATAAATTTTGGTAACATAAAACAGAAGCGAATTTTCCACGCCCGCCGTGCCGCCCGTCAGCGTCGTCACCGCGGCAAAAGTTTGCAGCGTAGCGATGATATTCATGATCAGGTTATAAAAAATCATGGGCGAACACATCGGAATGGTAATGGTGATCAGCTTACGGAACCGGCTTGCCCCGTCAAGGTCTGCCGCCTCGTACAATTCCGCGGAAATATTTTTGAGCTGCGACAGCCACAGCACCATCGGGCCGCCCAGGCTCCACAGTCCCACAAAGATGAGCGTCTGCATCGAGGTGGAGGCTTCGCTCAAAAAGGGATACGGCTGCATGTTCAGCATGCGGAGCACGCGGTTGAACCAGCCGTAATCGACGTCGATGAGCGAACGCCACGCGATGCCCGAAACGACCGCCGACATAACGCAGGGCATATAAATCAGCATGCGGTAGATGCCGATCCCCTTGATGCGGATATTCAGAAGAAGAGCCAGCGCAAAGGAGAAGATCATGAACATCGGGACGCTGATCAGCGTATAAATCCCCGTATTTGTGATCGCCTGGATCCATTCCTGATCCGAAAACATCCGCAGGAGATTATACGTCAGGGAGAACCCTTCGGGCGGGCGTATGACGGTATACGATTCAAAAAAGCTGTAATACAGCGAAGCGAGCAGCGGATATGCGGTAAAAAACAACAGGCCGAGCGTTACCGGAAGGGCAAAAATAAATCCTGCGCCGTTCTTTTTGAAAAAACGCACAAAAGAATCGCGTTTGCTCCCTTTCGGGGGTCTGCGGAGAAACGAACGCTTCGCTTCTCCGCTTTCCTTGCTTTGTATATTCTCCATAAAACCTCCGTACCGGCATCAGCGGACGGCTTCCCTGTACCGGTCGAGCGCATCGATCATAGAAGTCGTTCCGTCCTGCCTCCAATACGCCTCGAAGAGGGCGCGCAGCGCGTCGTCGTGCGTCTTTGCTTCGGCAGACGAGAGCATATCGTAATAGTCCATCACGACGTCGCGTTCAGGCGCGTATACGAATGCATCGTGGTTATAGTTGTACTGCGAATAGAACTGCTTCCAGCCGGGGTTTTCGCCTTCCTGCAAAGAAATCATGGACGGAACGGCTTTGCCCGTTTCGGAAAGAACGGTCTGCCCGTTTTCGCTCATCATGTAGCGGATGAATTCCCATGCCAGGTCAGGGTTTTCGGAGGATGTGCAGATCCCGTAACCCGTGGTACCCGTGCCGACCTTCGGGTCGCTGCCGATCGCGGGGAACGGAAGGATTTCAAGATCGTCGCCCAAAACGACCGCCGTAGCCATATACGGGCGCGACTGGAACGCGATCACCGCCTGCGCCGAGTGGAAACGGTTCAGTTCGGTCAGGTTCGTATCGAACGTGGTATACCCTTCGTCAATGAGATCGCGCACGAGATTGAGCGCGTTCTGGAACCCTTCGTCAAGCACGGGGTTCCCGTCCGCATCGAGGTAGGAGCCGCCTTCCGCCTGCACCAGCCCGTAAAAGAGGATGAGCCAGCGCCACATTGCCTCGACGATACGCGGCTTCGTCTGCTCGTTCGCCATGCCGTTTTGCAGCTGCTCGCACAGATCCAGCATGACGTCCCACGTCCATTCGTCCATATGCTCCACATAATACTGCACGTCGAAATCGGGAGCATACTGCTCTACAAGGCTCGTATTTATGTAAGTTACGATTTTACTGTAATCGCGGGGCAGGAAGTACTGCGCCGTGTTATCGGGGTCGGAACCGTGCTTATACTGCCCAAGCTTCATCATCGCGGGCTGATAGTCATCGGGGTTGAACAACCCGTCCGCTTCCGACTTTTCCATATAATTCTGCAGGTTGTACAGCAGCCCCTGATCGGCAAGGCTGGTGACGTACGCGTCCGGAACCCAGATAACATCCAGCTTGGTGCCGGTGGCGATCGTCTGCGCGATGCCGGATTCGTAAGTGGTCAGCTTCGTAAATTCAAAGTCCACATTCGGATAGATGACGTTGAACCCGGAAGCGAGGTCGTCCATCAATTCCTCCTCCTGGGTCGTGTTGAGCATCGCGACGCGGAGCGTGGCGTTGATTTCGGGGTCGACATCCCCGGGAACGTAATCGTCAGGATCCTTCAGTTCCATATTGACCGCGCAGCCCTGCAACCCGAATATGCTCGTCGCAAGAAGCACTGCGGCACAAAGCGTGGCTATCCATTTTTTCATTGATTTTACCTCCAAAAATTGAACGCAGAAAGCGTTTTTAACATATTTTACAGAATACAACGCGCAACAGCCGCCCGGAAGTTCATCCGCGCTTTGCCCTGCGCAGCAGCAACGCCGCGGCGCACAGCACGGCAGCCGCCGCAGCCGCCCCTCCTGCCGAAACAGCCGCCGAAGAAGAGCACCCGCCCTCCGGCTCATCGGCGGAAGCCGAAGACGCACTGACGACCACGAGGAAGGAATCCATCACCGTTTTGTCTTTATTGGTTACGGTTATCGTGACCTGCTTGCTCCCCGCAATATCTGCCCCGAATACAACCTTTCCGTTTTCCACTTTGACGACGGAAGCGTCGGTAGACGACCAGACCGCATCCGACGGGTCAAGGTATTCTTTGTTGGAGACCGTATAATCGATCTGCACCTCGGAGAGCGCGGCTTCTTCCGACAGATTTTCACCGTTTTCCTGATAGACGAGCGTTACCTTATCGCTGCCGACGGTATACCGCATGCCGGTGATCGAAATATCGTTTGCCTTTATATCCACGTCCGCAGCCATCTGCTGATATGCCGCCGTAAGCGCGAACTCCTTCGGTTCGCCCACGGGGGCGCCGCCCTGATACATAGTGACGGTAACCGAAGCGGTACCCGCGCCCGTTGCGGTAATCGAACCGCTGACATCCGATTCCTCCGCCGTTTCTTCGGCGGGAACGAATGCAGCGCCGCAGGTATTTTCCTCAAAACTCCAAACGTATTCGGTTTCAGGGTCTACGGTACCGGAATTGCCGCGGCTGTCCAACCCCGTCACATAGACGGGGAACGGAACGCCGTATTCCACAGTGAGAGAATCTCCGATCTCCGTGCGGTTGATCGCGCCGGGTTTTTCCCCGTCTGTCTGCAATTCCACGGTGCCGGGGAGAGCATAGTCGGTCGTTACCGAAATCGTGACGGACAAATCGTTTTCTGCAGAGATCGTAACCTCCGTCGTACCCGGACGGTTCTGACCGGCTGTGGCAACAAAACCTATCCTTCCCGAAAGGGAGATCACCTGCACGACCTCCGCATCTTCCGCAACGGCGCTGACGGCGACATCCGCAGAACCGTTTACGAGATAATACAGGTCTGTGCGAGCCTCGCCGATGCGGACGGTAACAGAATCACCTGCAGCCTGCGTTCTGTCGCTGTCTGTAAACAGCTGAATCCCTTCGCCGGTTTCAGCCGAAACGGCAGCAAACGGGATCATAAGAAGCAATGCAGCAAAAAATGCCGCCAATGCACACAATTTTCTCTTCATATTACCTCCGCAATCAATATATTGTTCTCTGTTAAATGGATTTTGTTTTTTTGAAAATCAAAAAAACAAAACCGGATCCGGTTTTGAACGATTGTACCGTGTTGAAACAACCGCTGCGTTTCCGTTTACTGTTTATTTCCTTTCTTTTTGCGGATGCTGCCGCGCGGATAGAATACAGCCTGCGTTTCCATGCGCGAACGGTCGGAAACACCGGCAATGTATTGGATATACCCTTCCGCCTCGTCGCGCAGCGACGAACCGATGGTCGAAAGGGTCGGCGTCATGTATCGGTCAAGCAGCGTATTGTCGAACCCGATGACAGACACATCCTGCGGAACTTTGAAGCCGCAATCGCGGATGCCGCAGATTGCGCCGTATGCCATCATGTCGTTCAGGCAAAACATCGCGTCGTACCGAATTCCGTCTTTGAACAGCTCCTTTGCCGAACGGTACCCTTCGTCCAACGCAGACCGATCGGTATATTCCCCGAAGAAAATATCCTCCTCCGAAACAAAGAACCCGAATTCCTTTCCGTATTTTAAAAATGCTTTCAGCCTTCCGTCCTGCAACAGGCGCTGTTTCGTGCCGAAAAGGAAGCAGACTTTTTCCGCCCCTCCCTCTTTCAGCGCAGCCATAGCTTCCGCCATCCCCTTGCCGTAATCGGTATGGAACTGATAGAATTCGTCCTCCGGCCAGCCGGGATAAATCATCCTGATCCCCGCCGCGCGCACTTTTTTCAGGCTGTCTTCCGAAATCGAATCAAGCCCGAGGTTCATAATGCCGCAAACGCGGTTGCCCACGACCTCATTGACGACTTCGTCGAGTGTATCCGTGCTGATACTGTATATCATGATCGTATACCCGTACTTACGCGCACATGACACCATTTCGTTGAACATCTGCATGTAATAATAATTTGTCATGTCGGGTACGAGCATGGCGACAGCCGTACTGCGCTTGTTTTTTGCCAGGTTTGCCGCCAGCACGTTGCGCGTATATCCGCTGTCCTCCACGATCTGCATTATTTTTTTACGGTTTTCGGGCAGAACCGTTTCATCCCCCGCGAGAACGCGCGTCACTGTCGTTTTGGACACCCCTGCGCGCAGGGCGATCTCTTTTCTGCTCAACATATGATTTTCTCCCCGTATCGAAAACAAAACCTCTGTTTCAATATCTTTTCTCCGCTCTGTCGTCAAGTACCTAGGTATTTATTTTCGTGTACCTAGGTATTTACGCGTTTATTATATCACACAGATATAACCTTGTCAATACCTTTTTTTTGATTTTTTTTGTGATTATTTGGTGTAAAAATACCTGCGGAAGAGAGCGCGCAAAAGCAGATTTATCCAAAAGAGCAGGGCAAAAACTGCCCTGCTCTGCTCCGAAGCGTTGCGCTTATGTTTCTTTTTCGCCGCGTCTGCGCATTCATTCCGTCATCCGAGAACCGTCAGCATGCCTTCCGAAAGGCTGACCCTGTAATTATCCGTTACTTCCGTCCCCGCCGCATCGGTTATGCGCACCGACGAAATCGAATTTTCCGAGGAACCGATTTCCGTCTGCGAGCCGATCACTTCGGCAAAAAGCACGTTGCCCGGCGCAAGGGAGCCGCCTGCAATCCAGAACGTTCTGTTCGTGAGAGGCGTGCCGTCGTACGCCTTGGTTTCGGAAATGCTGGCTACCGTTATAGCCCTGCGGCTGACCATGAGGGCGTTTTCCAGATCGAAATGGATATAGAACCGATCGGTAACATCGCGGCCGTATTCATCGGTCACGGAAACGGCAACGCCCTGCAGATCTTCCTGCCGCAAAACGCCCGCATCCGTCAGCCCGATCCCCTCCAGGCTCAGATGCAGCGCATGCCCGCCGGGTACTCCCGCGGCGGTATAGTCGTATGCGCCGTACAGGAACGGCTCGCCGTCGTACTGCTTTTGCAGTGCATACGGGCGCACCGTTATGACCGTTTCTTCCACGACAGCCAGCTCCCCTCTCGTAAACTCAAAATCGTACCTGTTGGTAACATCCGTCCCCCCGGCATCGAACAGCGTGAACGATTCGATGGAACTCATGCTCCACCCGACCGGCGTAATACTTCCGCCGAATACGGCTTTATACGAATATCCCGCAAGCAGAAGTTCGCGCAGCAGAAGTGCGGAACGGGGATCGGCGCCCTCGACGTATCGGGCGGTAAGGGGCGTGCCGTCGTACTGTTTGACCTCGTCGGCAGGTTTGATTTCCAGGCGAAGCGGCTCATTGCCCCCGACCGGATCGCCGAACGCGTGACCGGCGCCCGTAACCTCCACATACACCCAACCGAATCCGTCGATATATACTTCGACCCACGCATGTGCGTCCAATTCGGAAATATCCGTCCATTCGCCCGCCTCCGCCTTGACCGCGTAGCCGACCGTATAGCGGGCGGGGAAACCGAGCATACGGAAAAGGAGCGTTGCCGCGCTGGCATAGTGCTGGCAAATCCCTTCCTTGAAATCGCGCAGAAACGCGACGACTATATCCGACTGCACGTCCAGAAGCCTGTCGTACTTCCAGTTATACTGCGCCGCGCCCTGCACATAATTCGCCACTTTGGAAATGACGGACGGATCGGACGCATCGAATCCCTGCTGACGGATGACATACTTCAGATACGATTGCGTCGTTTCGGGTACGGCGAGATATTCGTTCCGCACGAAATTGCGGTATGCCGCCTCCGCCGCCGCATACTGCGCGGGCAACTCGCCGGATTTCCCTTCCGCCGCATAATCGTAAAAATAATTGTACAGTTCGTACGGTTCGGATGTATTTCCCGAATACAGCACGTCGCTCGTCTGTACCTGATAATTCCCCGCGCCGGGCACCATATAATACGGAAGCACATACTTGCCCGTTTCCATCTGAATGCGGATAAGACTGCCTTGCTTTCCGCCGTTCTGCAGGGCGAAGGAAGCCAGGTAATTCATCGAATAAGTATCGTCGAGCAGCTGCTTATACGGAATCGTGCTGCGCCAATATGCGCCCATATATTCCCCGTAATTGGCTTCGCGCAGATAAACCATTCCGCCGCTTTCCGAATAGACTTTTCCGAAAGAACCGACGCTGCCGCTGCCGCCTTCTCCGGGAACTATGTCGGGAAGACCGATTCCTATATCGCCATACAGGTCGGAAGGGGTGATCTCCAGAACGCCGTAAATCCAGGTGATAATGTAACAGTCGGTCACGGTAACCCTCACGCCTTCGGAAACCTGCCGCACAATTTCCATCTCCAGGCTGTTTTCCTCGATGCCGACGCGGCTGATGAAGACCGGCCCGGTACATTGAAACGAATCTCCTTCCGCCAGAGGCAGGCTCGCCGCAGTCGTTTCAGCGCCCGTATCCCAATGCGTTTCCCCGTCGTATTCCCAGGAATTGCTCGCTGTCTGCACGATGATCGGGCGCGGCAGGATTTCCAGAATCCCGTAATCGTATTCGACGTATATAAAATCGGATACATCGGTGCCGTCGGGCGCGATGATTTCCAGGCGCACGGTATTGCGCACTTTCCCCGCCGCCCAGGCTGACCCCTTTGCTTCCGCCGTTACCGAAAAGGTATCCGGCAGATCGCTTTCGGTTATTTCGCATTCGGGGACGGTGAGCGGCGTGCCGTCGTAAACTTTGCTCCCGCTGCCCGTACTGATCTTCATCGTATAATCGGGGATCAGCACGCGCAGACACCCGTCGAAGCAGGTAACGGCATAATTTCCGGTAACGTCGCGCATGCCCTCGTACAGCGCATAGGAAACCACCTTATTGGAGCTTTCCCCGATTTCCGTCTGTTCCCCTTGCGTCAAAACGCGCGCCGTTTGCCCCTCCACGGGAAGCCGGTCTTCGTACAGCGGAATCCAAAGGAAAGTTTCGCAGGTGAGCGGGGTGCCGTCGAATTTTTTCGACGCGCTTCCCGCCTGCAGCCCGATCGGCAGAGGCGTAACGATAAGAGTGCCGCCGAGGCAGATTATCTCGTAGTTGAACGTGACGTCGCGCCCGTATTCCCAAACGGTGACCGAACGCACGCTGCACGGCGCGGTACCGGCGTCGGTGATGCTGCCCTGCGTTTCCACATCGTAGGAATGCCAGGAAATCAGATCCGAATCCACCCAAACGGCTGCATCCGACTCCAGGGGAAGCCCGTCATACACCTTCCCCTGATCGGCTGCCTTAACGGTGATCGGGCGGCGGGTGACCGAAAGCGTTCCGTCTCCGAACGTGATTTCGTAATTATCGGTCACATCCCTGACGCCCCCGGCGAAATCCCCTTCGTACACGCAGAAATACTCCACCGTGCAAACGCTCTGCCCCGCATCCGTCCGCGTACCCGCATTGTAGAAATCGTAGTAATGCCCTTCGACCAGGGCGGGGTCGCAATCGGAAGTGATTATAACATCCGTCGATTCGAGCGGAAGCCCGTCGTACATTTTTTCCGCATCGGCAGCCGTTACCGTGATCGGGCGCGGATGAACGGAAAGCGTGCCGTATTCATACGATATATCGTAGTTGAACGTGACCTCTTCCTCATCCTGCGATACGATCCTCACCGTCAGCCTGTTTTCGTATTCCCCCGCGTCGACGACCGCATACTTTTCCGCCACGGCTTTATGCCCCGCAACGAGCTTGTATCCGCTCGAAGGCGCAAGGACGAATCCCGATTCGCTGTGTTCCGTGCCGTCGTACATCCACGCATTGTCCGCCGTCCGGAATACGACGGGGCGGGGAAGCACTTTAAGGACGCCCGTTTCCTCCGTTACGGCATAGTTTGCCGTTACATCACGCCCGTCCGCATCATATATGATGACCCGGGAAATCCTGTTTTCCGCCGTTCCGGCGTCCGTGCGGTCGCCCTCCGTATCCGCCGCACAGGTATGCCCGGCGACGAGCGCGGGGTCGTATTCTGACGTTACAATAAACCCATCCGACCGCAGCGCCGTGCCGTCGTACACCTTTTCGGCGTCCGCCGCCCGCACCGTGACCGGGCGGGGAAGAACGGTGAGAACGCCCTCCGCAAACGTTACGCCGTAATTGGCGGTAACGTCCTTTCCTTCCGCATCGCGCACGGAGAAGGAAACGACCCGGTTCGCCTCTTCCCCCGCATCGGTACGGATGCCCTCCGTCTTCGCCGTGCAGGTATGCCCCGCGACGAGCGCGGGATCGTATTCTGACGTTACGACAAACTCATCCGACAGCAGCGCCGTGCCGTCGTACACCTTTTCGGCGTCCGCCGCCCGCACCGTGACCGGGCGGGGAAGAACGGTGAGAACGCCGTATTCGCAGGTTATATCGTAATTGGCGGTAACATCCTTTCCGTCTGCGGCTGAAATAAACACGCCGAGCAAATTCTGTACGCTGCCCGCATCCGTTATTTCCGTACACTGCCCGATGCGGAACGCATGCCCCGCAACGAGCGGACGGCTGCCCTCCGCAACCGAAAGCAGCGGCTGCGAATGCGCTTCGCCGTCGTAGACCCATTCGCCGTTCTCCGAGCGCAGCGTGACCGGGCGGGGAACGACGGAGAGCGTTCCCGCGCGGCAGACCGTTTCGTAATTGGAAGTAACGTCTCTGCCTTCTGCATCCGTTATGCAAAGCGCAGACGCGTTTTCCGCTTCGCCCGCATCGGTGATTTCCGCGGGCGTTCCCAGCGCGTGCGTGTGCCCCGGAAGGATGCCCGTGTTTTCGCCGCCATCCGCAACGGAATACTCCGTGCAGGAATGCGCGGTACCGTCGTATTCCCATGCGCCGCTGCCCGTGGAATAGAACACCTGCCGCTTTCCGACCGATAGCGTCCCTGCGTCGAAAAACAGCGAATAGTTGGCGCTGACATCCGCCCCGTCTCCGTTTTCGATGCGGAATTGCAGGATATTATCCGCACTGCCCGCATCCGTCAGCCGCGTGCCGGAAAGCAGAACTTCCCTGTGCCCTTCCAGCAGCCCCGACTCCCCGTCCGCCGCGGCGAGCGAATACCTGCCGTCGGCAAGGGCGGTGCCGTCGTAAATTTTCGACGCACTGCCGGTCGTCACATACAGCGGTCGCTTCTGCACCGTCAGCTTGCCGGGGACAATCCCGATTTTGTACCGCGCCGTTACGTCTTTGCCGGTGGCGGTGTTTTTGACCCGTATTTCGGGAATATTCTCCCCTTCCCCCGCCTCTGTCCGCTCGTCGTCGAACTGCGCGATGAGAATATCGCCTTCCGCAAGCGGCGTGGACGGATCCAGTTCATATCCGTCGAAGCGCAGGGGCGTGCCGTCGTAAACGCTCTCCGCGTCCTGCACGCGCACGCTGATTTCGCGCGGCGTAAAACCGACCGGCACCGCGACGGGGCGGAAAATGTAACAGAATGAAACGTCGTTCCCCTCCCTGTCCAGGGCGACGACCGCCGATTCGACGGCTGTCACCTCCGTTTCCGCCGCGGCAATATCCGCATATTCAAAGCGGGTGCAGAAAACGGTATCCCCGTAGGCGAGGTCGGCTGTCACCGCGGGAAGCGAACCGTATTCCGCCTTCTCCTGCGAAACGTATACGTCCGTTTCCCTGGGTACGATGGAAAATGTGCGCGTACTGCCGCAGCGCCTGCCGCCGAAAGCGTTTTCCGCAACCGCGCGAACGCGGTACTCGCCCACGCGCACGGGAACCTCGCAAGTCCATTCCCCGCCCGACCCGGGCGCATATTCGTACCGCACATCCGCAAGCACGGCGGCCGCCTCGTAGCCGAGCGGGCTTCCGTACTCCACCGAAGAGGGGCAGGGCGCCACCTCGTATACGATGCCCCGCACGGAGAGGAGAGCGGCGCACACGGCGGCAACGAGCGCGAGCGCAAGAATGATCGGCACGCGGAAACGCCGCACGGCGCCCGCAAACCCGGCGAGTTTCTGCATTTTATTCCGATAATTTTCGTACCGCATCCGCCCTTCCTCCTTTTTCGGATTTCAGCGCCGATATAGCCGCGCCGCGCTTCGGATTGCCGCAAATTTTACAATACATATTTGCTTTTTCAAACCGTTCCATGCCCGTCAGGGCGTTACTCGCAGCGTGCCGCTGACGATCCGCACGGAATAATTATCGGTCACGTCGTTTCCGTCCGCATCGGTGACCGTATACGCCGTAACGCTGTTTTCGCTCTGCCCGATCTCCGTCTGCGAACCGAACAGCGCAACCACGAGCGTATGCCCCTCCGGCAGCGCCCGGTCGTACACGGAAGAGACCGTATAATCCCCGCAGACGAGAGCCGAGCCGTCGTACGCCTTTTCCGCGCTCCCCGCAGCAATCGTGATTTCGCGCGGGGAAACTTCGAGGATGCCGTATTCCGCGTTGACTTTGTACATATATGTAACGTTCCGCCCTTCCGCATCCAGAACGGAGATATTGAAAGTATTGATGCTTCTGCCGACGGAAGTGATGCTGCCCGTTGCGGAAAAAACACCGAGCGTATGCCCCGCCAGCAGGTTCCCTTTCAGAGAACACCCGTCCGCCGTGAGCGGCGTACCGTCATATACCTTTCCGGCGCTCGCGGTAACGACCGTGATCTCCTGCAGGTATACCTGCAGTTTCCCGGGAGAGTAACGAATGTCGAACCGCCCGGTAACGTTGTTTCCTTCGCGGTCGAACAGGCGAAGGCGGACAATGCGGCAGACACTGATGCCCACGTCGCGCCGGGAGCCGGAAACCTCCGCTTCGTATGTATATCCCTTCTCCGTAAGGGCGCTCAATCCCTGCAGCGTGCCGGAATGCGTGAGCGTGGTCACCCCGTCGTATTTCATATATTCGTCCACGGGCTTGACTTCCAGCTTCATCGTAATGCCGCTGCCCGAACCGCCCGAGCCGCCGCCCGGATCGCCCGGATTTTCACCCGAATCGCCCGGTTTTCCGCCCGAGCCGCCAGAACCGCCGCCGGGGATCCCCGTCCCCGCGGCAGCGCCGCCGCCCGTGACTTCCACATAGACCCAGCCGACCCCGTCGACATAAGCCTCCGCCCAGGCGTGGGCGTTTTCCGCCGAAATATCCGTCCACTCGCCCGCGGCGGTTTGCCCCGCATACCCGATGGTATAGCGTGCGGGGATGCCGAGAGAGCGAAGCAGGAGAGTCGCCGCGCTCGCGTAATGGCGGCAGATCCCCCTCTTATAATCGCGCAGGAATGCCACGGCAACATCCTCTTCTCCGTCGAGAGCGGTATCGTACTGCAAATCGTATTCCGCCGCGCCCTGTATGTATTCCGCCACGGAAGCGAGGATACCGGGGTCGTTCCTGTCGAATCTTTGCTCGGCAATGATTTTATCCATATACTGCCGCGTGGAATCGGGAACCGCGAGATAATGCTCGCGCACATACGCCGCATACGCCTTTTCCGCTTCGGCGTACTCGCCCAGACTGACGGCGGATATGCCCGAAGCAAGGTAGTCGTGCGAATAGTAATACATCGAATAGATGCTGCCCGTATCCCCTTCGTAAAGGACGTCGCTGCCCTGTACGCGGTAATCCAGTTCGCTCGGATCGAGATAATACGGCAGCAGGTAATCGTCGGAAGCGACTTCCAGGCGCATATACGACCGCTGTACGCCCGCCTCGCGCAGGGCGATGCCCGCCATGTAGTTCAGGGAATACTTCCCGTCAATCCTGCCGGCATAGGGCTCCGCTTCTTCCCAGCTGCGGAATGCGTAATCGCCGAAACTTTTCAGCCGAAGATAGACCTGCCCGCCGGTATCCGAAAAAACACGCAGAGCGAGAACGTCTTCGCCGCTGCCGCCTTCCAGCATACCGCCGCCGAGCGACCCGTCTGCGGCAAGCCCGCCGCCGCCCGAACCGGCGATCCCGCCCGGATCGTCCGAGCCGCCTTCGCCTTTGACGACCAACCTTCCTTCCTGCGCTTTGATCTCGTAATTATATGTAATATCCTTTCCATGCGCGTCGAGAGCAACCACCTGCGCGATCGTGTTCGGCACTTCCCCCACTTCCGTGATCGTGCCGGAGACGCTGACGAGAAGTTCGTGGCCTCCGACGGGCTGCGTGACGGACACGATTTCCCAATCCCCGCAGACGAGGGGAGTTCCGTCGTACTGCTTAGACGCATCCCCCGAGCGGACGGTAACGGTGCGCGGCGTAACCGTCAGCTCCCCGCAGAGAAATTCGAACCCGTAAAATCCCGTCACGTCGTTCCCGGAAGAATCCTCCACGCGGTAATCGCCGACGATGTTTTCGCACTTTCCCACGTCCGTCTGCCGCGCGGGAAGGTCGGCATAAAACGTATCCCCGTCCCGCAGACCCGTAACGCTGTACTCGGAACAGGACAGCGGCTCGCCGTCGTACACCTTCGTATCCGAAGACGTGACGACCGTAACGGCGACAGGCAGGACGGAGAGCGTCCCTTCGTTCACGGAAACGGCGTAATTTGCGGAAACGTCCTGCCCGCTTGCATCCGTGACCGTGACGGAAGCCGTGTTGGGCGAATCCCCCACCTCCGTCCGGCTGCCGGTCACCTCGATCTGCATGGAATGCCCCTCCAGCAGCATTGCCGAATCGACTTCATACGCGCCGTTCGTCAGGGGCGTTCCGTCGTATTCCTTGCTCGCGTCGGCAGTGGAAAGGACAATGCCGCGCGGCAGGATTTTCAGCGTTCCGAACTCATAGGAAATGCGAAAAGAATCGGATACGTCCGTTCCTTCCTCGTCGGAAATGCGCACGGAAAAAGTATTTTCATAAGTCCCCGCCTGCGTTTTGCCCTGCGGGAAATCCGCGGCTGCCGTATACCCCTGCGGCAGGCTGCCGCCGGTCAGCTCCCATTGGCTCCCGCCGTGCGCCTGCCCGTCGTACAGAAACTCTTCCGCCGCCGAAGAAAAGGTAAGCTGCGGCAGACCCGCGCCGAATCCGCCCGCCGTAAGCCCCAACAGTACCGCAAGAAGCACGGTGACGCCCACAGCCGCCGCGCCGAGTATGAGAATCCATTTTTTTCTGCCGACCGTAACCGTCACCTCCTTTCCCCGCCGCCGTCAGATCATCTGTTCCAGGCGGCGCACGAAATCCCTGCACAGGGGCATATTTTCTTCCCCGAACAACCCGTCGAGGAATTTACACAGATCCCCGCCGATATTTTTGATAAACACGGGGTTCTGCATGCTCAGCTTCCGCAGCACCTTTTTCGCCAGAATATCGTCGAGAGCTTCCAGCGCGTCTCCGCCGCAAGCCGCGTATACGGCTACATATTCGGAGATCTGCTTCATAATCCTGTTTCCGAACGTCACGCGGCATTTATCCGTAAGGTAGGCATCGAGCCGTTTCAGCCTGCGCAGGTCGCGTTCGGTAAGCCCGTAGTCCCGTTTTGCGTACCCCGTAAGTTCGGCAAACCGCTGTGCGCTGATGCAGCGCCGGGCGGGGCGTTCCGCCGCGAACGGCTCTGCCTTTCGCTCCAGTTCCATGACCATCGCCCTGTCGTACACCTTGTCGGAGATCGCAAAGGTGGAATCGTCGTTGTTTGCCGTACCTATAAACCACATATTCGCGGGCAGGCGGATATGCCCGTCGTCGAATTGCAGCGGGTCGCTCCGCCATTCGTCGGATACCACGGCGAGATTCCGCTTATCTGCGTCGGGCAGTTCCAGCAGCGAAAGAAATTCCGCAAAATAATACTCCACCCGCGCTATGTTCATTTCGTCGAGTACCGTAATGTAAATTTTGCGGCTGTAATTCGCCTCGTACATCTTTTTAAGCAGATCCGTTTCGTTGAACCGGCGGGTGAATTCGTTATAATATCCGATCAGATCGGTGCGCTCTTTCCACATGGGCTGGACGGGTATGACCGTAGACGGATTGCCGAGATACTCGCCGAAAGCGTATGCGAGCGAAGTTTTGCCCGTGCCGGACATGCCCTGCAATATCATGATATGCGATACCGCCAGCCCCGCGACAAACCTGCGTATATCCGATTCCTCGTAATACAATCCCAAACACCCTGCCGCAAAATTGCGGAACTCCCGGCAGAGCGCGGGAAGCGTTACGTCGTCGTCGAACTGTTCCCTGCCGAAGGCTTCGCGCCGCCCGTCTATGCGGGTCAGTCCGTCGAACCGCGTTTTCTGCCCTTTTGCGGGTACAGGCTCCGCCGTTTCGCCTTCCGCCGCAGCCCCGCCGCCCTCCGACGCAGTTCCGCCGTTTTCCGCCGCGGAGCCGCGCGGTGCTGCGGAAGGCTCGGCGCGCTTTTCCCCCGCGACCGCAAACAGCAGCGCAAGCACGAGCAGGGGCAGCGCCACCAGAAGGATAATGACGATGACGGTGAGCCAGGCGGGCAGGTTGCCGCCTCCCCTGCCGACGAGAATGCCCGCCGCAGTACCCAACAGCACTGCCGCCGCGACAAACGCCGCCAGCACGACGAGATATTTTTTTTCGATTTTTCCCTTTTTGAATTGCATCTTTCTCATGATTTGCCCGGTTTTCCGTCCTCTTTGCCCGAATCCTGCCCGCCGCCCTTATCTTCGGCGGCGAAAACATCGGCGAACGCCTCCTTTCGTATCCTCCTTTTTGCTTTCCGCCACTCTTTTTTAAAGAATGCGCGGAAAGCGCGGTACTGGCGCTCGATCTCGTCGAACCGTTCCATCGAGGTGAAATCTTCCTCCTCGCCGAACGCGCCGTACTCGCTTTTAACGGCGTTCAGCCTCGCCTCCGCCAGAATCCGCTCCCCGTCAGCACGCGCGGCGGCGGCTTCCGCACGTTCCCGCATCTCTTCGGAGCAGGCGAACCGCTCTTCGGCATCCGCGCGCGCTTCTTCCAGCTTCGCCCGCTCCGCCGCGAACGCTTTTTCGCCCGCCGCGCGTTCTCTTTCATGCTCGAGGCAGAGCGCGGAGAGTTCACCCCTGTACCGCTCTTCCAGCGCGGAAACCTCGGCTCGGCGTTCGCCGGCGAGCCTTTCCAGTTCGCCGCGGTGCGCAGCCTCTGCGCTTTCCAGCGCTTCGCGGCTTTCGCGCAGCGCAAGTTCCAGTTCTCCGCCGCGCTTGACCGACTCCGCCAGCATGCCCTCGCTGCGGGAATATGCTTCGGCGAGCGATGCCTTTTCCTTTTCGAGGCTGCGGCAGCGGCTTTCCAGAAGGAGCATATATTCCTCCGCCCCGACGCCCGATTCCCTCACGCGTTTGCGCAAGCCGCGGAAACGCTCCTCTTCCCGGCGCACCTCCTCCCGCTTCCGCCGTTCCTGTTCTTCCAGATATGCGCGGCGCAGTTCCTCCCCGATCTGCATCCCGTACTCATACATAAGGAAGGTCACAAGCTCCTCCGCCTCCGAAAATTCATCGGCGGCGCCATCGGGGAGCGGACTGAAACGGCGCGTGGTCTGCCTGACGGTAAACCCGTCCTTTTGATACGAAACGAGGAAATAATACAGCCGCAGAGCGCCCTTGAAATTTTTATCCATTTTCAGGACGTTCGTTTCCGTGACCGGAGGCTTGAGCATCGGAACCTTTGCCACCTCCTGCATGAGCGGCGTGCCGAGCAGCAGATGCACCGTTTTGAGTGCGCCGTCCATGCGGGAAAGCTGGCTTTTTACGCCGCTCTTTTCGAGCATGCGCTCGTCGTTTTTCCGCACGTCTTCCGCCACCAGGGTCACGGAGGTGCGCCGCGCGCCCGTATCCGCCGTTTTTTCCACGCGCAGCCGCCCGCGGTATGTATTCACATACTCCGTGATTTTTCCGTAGCGGTAGGAGATAAAATCGCGCAGATAGCACAGGAGCATATACAAAAATCTGTTCTCGTATACGGTGTAATCGTTGAGCCGCTCCACCGTGTAGAGTTTATCCGGAACGATGTCTTCGCCCTGCCGCCGCGTAATGAACTCTCCGTGCCGCGAAAGATGCTCCGCCGATTCGCGCGAAACGCTCTTGACCTTTTCGATCGGCACGACCTCGCCGTTGGAACGGATGAACTGCCGCTCTTCGCCGATCGCCCTGCCGATATATTCCAGCCCCTCCTCGGCAGCCTCAAGCCAGTCGTTTTCAATTTCGCATTCCGTTTCGATGACCTCGAGCGCGTCGTTCCCGCCGGCGCGCGTCAGGGCGCGGCGGCGTCTTTCACAGTCGCGGTCATGCTCCGTATGCTCCCTGTAATCGCGGAACGCGCGATACAAAAGGTCTTCCGTGTCCATAATACCTCCCGCGGGACGGCAGCGCCGCGTTACACCCCGTACCCGTCAAGCTGTTTGCGGCATTCGGAGAATGACGCCTCGTCCAGCTCCTTTTCCGCTTCGGGCAGGCATTCCTTTCCCGCCGAATACAGCACGGGCAGAATGCACGCCGCCACCGCACCGTCGAACGCCTCCCCCTGCTCCGCGCCCAGCGCGAGGAGGACGGAAGAATACCTCTCCGTTTTAAGCCACAGCCTGTTCCCGAACCGGAAGGGCGATGGCGATGCCTTTGCCGCCGCTTTTTCCAGGCGGTCTGCCTTTTTCCAGCACGCGTCTTCGTCGAGCAGGAATTCCTTCGTACACTTTCGCGCAAGCCGCAGCAGCTGGTAATAATTGAGCGCGCGCACAGGATGCCCTTCCGCGGCTGCCGTACCCGCAATATCCAGGCGGATTCGGCACGACTCCTCCGCCAGCGCTTCGCCGGCAGCGGGCATGGATCCCGCCTCGGCGCCGCACAAGAACCATACGTTCGGCGGAAGCGCGCCTTCCGCGCCCGGCGTCGCCGCGAAGGAGCCGGCAGCGCAGCCGAGCAGCGTTTCGGGCGGAAGCGAAACGCCGCCGAGCACCGCCGCACAGACGGCATGCTTCTTTTCCGCGGCATATTCCGCCGCACGCGCCGCCTCCGTTTGCCCGCCTTCCTCCTTCCGCTCCGCGCCGAACAGGTCGGCGGGCTGCGTATACGCCGAAACGTCGTCGTAATACCCGCCGCTGCCGAAGAAATCTCCGAGCGCCTGTGCGAGCGCGGGCAGATACTTCGCCGAAGAGACCTCGGCAAAAATCAGCCGCGAAGCGCAGAAAGCCGCAAGCAGGCTGCGCGTTCCGCTCTCCCCCAGGGAAATCCCGCGGGCGGCACAGCAGGCGGCAAGCTCCGATTCTGCATCCCGAATGGTATAGGAAGGGTCGATATACGCGGCGGATTCGTCCGCTCCGAGCCGTTTTGACGCGGATGCGGCGGAATGCTCCTCCGCTTTCCGCTCCCTGCCGAACGCCTCGTCGAACAGTTCTTCATAGCTCTTTTCCCCGCCTGCACGCACGGTTTCCGCAGGACACCCGTCCGAAACGATCGGCGCACTCGCCTTTGCCGCTCTCCGCCTCCGTTTTCCCACAATGAACAGAACCGCCCCCGCGATCAGCAAGGCGGGGCAGACAAACAGGAGGATCAGAGAAAAGAACACATCGGTATTGAACAGGCTGACCGCCCCGGCAAAATGCAGCAACGCGATAAACAGGGCGCTCAAAACGGAGATCAGCACGAGCGTTTTCCCCGCGGACAGCATCTTTTTTCCCCGCGGCGGAACCTGCACGACCCTGCCGAGCGTATAATTGCCTGCCAACACGTTGGAACGGTTCCGAAGGTAGAAGGAAGCGTCGTCGCCGCCGCGCTCGAGCATCTCGCCCGCCGCAAGCATTGTCGTTTTCAGCCGTATATCCGCGGAAGACGCGCCGACCGAAACTTCGTACACCCCTCCCTCCGTTACGCTGTTCCCGCAGCTGCGCACGGCAAACGCCGAGGGCGGGAGCGGAAAACTCACCGTCGCCGACTCGCCGGCGCGGAGAAAAATCTTTTTGAACCCCTTCAATTCCTTTTTCGGGCGGGGAAGGGCGGAATCCGCCTTGCCGACATACAGCTGCACGACCTCGTACGCGTCGCGCCCGCCGACGTTGCGGACGGTCACCTCCGCAGCGGAATACAAGATTTTCAGTTGAGAATACTCGAACTCCGAATATCCCAGTCCATGCCCGAAGGGGTAAGCCGCAGGCGTCTGCTCCGCCTCGTCGCGCCGATAGCCGACAAACTCTCCGATGCGGAACGAGCCCTCTTCCTTCCCGTTCAGAAGCGAGCCGAAATATCCTGCCGCGTCGTCATACCGCGATGCGGCGAGCCTGCCGCCCGGCGAAACCCTGCCCGCCAGAACACCGGCAAGCGCTGCGCGGGATTCCGCGCTTTCTATGCCCGCAACGAGCAATGCCGCAACGCCGGTGCGGAAGGATACGCTGCACGGGTCTTGCGGCGGAATGACCGCTATAATGTTCGGATTGGCGCGCGCCGCTTCGGCGAGCAGAGCGAGGCGGTTGGCGGGAAGCTCCTCCGCGGCGCCCGTACCCGAAAGGAATACGACGGCGGCATCCGCCTTCGCCGCCAGTTCGCAGGCGGGAGGGATCAGTTCGTCGCTTCGTTCCCTCTCGGGCGCATATCCCGGGGCGAACCCCGCGCAGCGCAGCCCCGCGCCTTCGAGCGCGGCGCAAAATTCTTCCCCCGCAGCCCCCAGCACGGCTACGGAACTCCCCTCGCGCAGCGGCAGAATGCTGCCGGTATTGGAGAGCAGGACGATGCACTCCTCCGCCGCCCGGCGCGCGGCGTCTTCCGCCGTATCGCCCGGCTTTGCGGCGGTTTCCCGCGCGGCATGCACAAATTCCGAAAGTCCGATCGCCCTGTCGGCGGCTTCGTCGGTCACGTCTTCGCCGGATGCCTCAAGCCCGGCGGCATCTCCGTCCGCAAGCACGCACCCCTCCGCCAGCGCAGCCGCTTCCCGCCCCGCCGCATTTTCGCACAGGGCAACGCCGCCTTCGCGCACGGCTCCGAGCAGCGCCCGCCGCGCCTCCGCCATATTCGGATTCTCTTTTTCTCCGGGAGCGGGAAGCACCGCCGCCAATCCTTCCCGCGGGAGATATGCAAGGGCGGCAAGAAAATAATCGTACACGGCGCGCGGCTCAGGCACGCCGTCGAGCAGTGCCGCATTTTTTTCGTCGGGCAGAAACCGGAAACAGGGCAAAGCCCCCGCCCCGCGCACCGCCGAGGAGATCTCCGCGGCATACGCCCCGATCAGGCAGGGGTCTTCCGAAACGGCATCGCCGCCGGGTATTGCGCCCACGGTTACGGGCGGAACGAAGAGAAGCGCCGCCTCGCCCCCGGCGCATTGCCGCGCGAGCGCGCCGCACACCTCCCCCACGAGCGCCGCGTTCCAGCTGTTTGCCAGCGCGCGGAACGAAGGGAATGTTTCCCCTCCCGCCAGCGAAATGTCTGCACAGCGGAAGGGCCGAATCCCCTCCGGCACCCGGTCGGGCGAAAACGCGCGCAATGACGCCGCCAGTTCCTGTTTCTGCCCGGCTGTCAGCGCAGCGATGATCTCTCCGTGTTTCAGCATCATATCCTCTCCTTTCCCCGGCGGCAGCGGTCAGCTTTCATAGACGATCGAACAGCCGGACGGCGTATATCCGCCGATCTGCAGCCATTCCTCCTCCGTGCCCTCGTAATAGATCGCCGTCAGCCCCGTGCATCCGTCGAATGCGCCCTGCCCGACCCTCTCGACTTCCATGGGGATGTACAGCACCTTTATTCCTTCGTTGCCGAACCCTTTGCCCAGCGCATACCCGTCGATCCGCACGCCGCCGATCCTTCCGTCCTCGGGAAGATACACCCGGTCGGTCTGCGACGCGGCGACGAGGCTCCATTCCTCCCCGTCGCGCACAAAGATGAACCCGTCTTCGGCGGCGACCCTGCTTTCTTCGTCGGCAGAGTCGTATATGAACATCGCATATTTTCCCACGCCGCCGTAATCGCTTCCGCCCGCTTCGACGGGCAAAGAACTCAAATTCCAGACCTCATACAGGTAGCTGCTCGAAAACGCTCCCTCGCCGATTTCCGCGAGAGACGCCGGAAGCGTTACCTGCGTAAGAGCATTGCATCCGCTGAACGCCCCCTCGCCGATCTCCTTTAAGCCTTCGGAAAACACAGCCTTCGTCAGAAACGCGCATTGCAGGAAGGCATAGTCTCCGATTATTTCCGCCGAACCTGTGGAATCCAGCCGCTCGATATTTGTGTCGTTGTAAAACAGGTAGGGCGCGATGCGGTAGCTCTGCGGCGTCTGCGGCAGGGAAAGAAAACTTCTGTCGCCGTATCCGACGAGATAGCGCACGCCGCCCGTTTCCATGAACGTCCAGTCCCCATCCGTTTCCCGCTCGGGCATATTCTCCCCCGCGCCGTATACCGCGAGGGCGTATTTCGCAACCATGCCGTACCCTTCCGATCCCGCACGAACATTCAGCGAGCTTCTGTTTTCCACTTCATAGAGGCGGTAACACCCCTCAAACGCCCCCGAGCCGATCGTTTCCAGCCCTGAAGGAAGCGTAAAGGATGTGATCGACACGCATCCGCTGAACGCATCTTCCCCGATCGAACGGATCGTCTGCAGGTAATCGACCTCCTCGAGCAGACCGCACCGGTAAAATGCGCCGGCGGCAATTTCTTCCCCTCTCCGCACGCGTACGCTCTTCAGCGAACAGAATGCCTCGGGGCATTCCCGGTAATCTTCCCATCCGAACAGGGCGGGAACGGTTCCGGCAATGCTTTCGTTTTCGCCCAAAAACGGAATGTCCAGGCTCTCGAGCGAAGAACAGCCCGCAAGTGCGCCGCTCCCGATGCTCCGCACCGAATCGGGTATGTAGAGTTCGGAGAGCGATGAGCATTCCGCGAACGCATCTTTTCCGATGCTTTCCAGCGTATCGGGCAGAGATACCGAACGCAGCCGGGTGAACCCGAAAAACGCGCTGTCCGCAAGTACCGATGCGCGCGTCAGCGTAACGTCGCGCAGATTGTCCGCGCCCCACGCGAACAAGTTCAAAGTTGCCGGCTCGTCTGCGGAATACCCCAGGTAAGGCAGCGTGAGGGAGGACATATCCGTGCAGTTCCCAAATACCCCCTCTCCGATAAATTCCGTCCCGTCGGGAACGATGACTTGCCGGAGGGAACTGCAGTTTGAAAACGCGCTTGCTCCGATCTCTTTCAGACCGGATGGCAAATCGATATATTCGATTTGGAAACAGTTGCCGAACGCGCCCGTGCCGATTGTTTCCAGGTTTTCGGGCAAAACGATCTCACGCAGATTTCCGCAGCCTTCGAACGCGCCATCCGGGATTCCGGTCAGCGCGGCATTCCCCTCGAACGTTACCGAACTGACGTTCGATTCGGCAAACGCCTCCTCGCCGAGGCTGACGATATTTTTGCCGTCGAAGGAGGAAATCCCCGACCCCGCAAAGGCGCGGAATCCCACTTCCGTAACGTCGGGAATGTTGATCTCGTATAAACCGCTGCAACCCTTAAACGCACTCTCCCCGACGACGGGCGAAACGAGGTTGTCGACGGTGACGCTCCCGAGCCAGGCGAACCCCGTGCAAAAATTGTCCGGTATGCAGTCCATATAGCCGATATGCACTTCGTTCAACGACGACGTGTAAAAATCCGGATAATTCGAAAACAGCTCCCACAGCGGCGCCGCCTCGGAAGGCGCGGCGGGTTGATCTCCGCCGGAATATTCGTAATTGCGGAGATACAGTTCCTCGAGCTGATCGCATTGATCAAAGGGCTGGGGCCCTCCATAGATGATCGTCGGCTCCAGCCTGACCGAGCGGAGCGAATAACAGTCTCTGAAGGCATTCTCGCCGAGGGAAAGCGACCGCTCTTCCCCCTCGACCTCCACCGTTTCCAGAGCGGTACATTCGGCAAAAGCTCTGGCATCGATCGAGTTCAGCGTGGAGGAGCGCACCTCCTTCAGGCTGTCGCAGCCTTCAAACGCATATGCCCCGACGGACGTAACGTTCTGCAGGTTCGCGTAACTGAGGTTCCGGCAATTCGCAAACGCATTCGAAGCGATGCTGATGCTCCCCTTGAACTCTATGCCGGTTATGTCATTGTTGCCTTGAAAGGAGAGCGAACTGACGTAGGTGACTTTATGCCCTCCGATCTCCGCGGGGATGGTAACGTCGCCCTTTCCCTTGAAATCGCTGACGTATATGTCCGCCCCTTCGGTATCTATGCCGTGGTCGAAGGAATATACGACGCCGTCCTTCATAATTCCGGTCGCCGTTTCCTTATACGAAAACAGCTGCACCAAAACAAGGGCAACGAGGCACAGAAAGGTAATGCACGCAAAAATCCCGATCGCCGCGGGATACTTCGCCCGCTGCTCGGCGACCGTGTATTTCGGGGCGCTCTCCGCGGGGACAGGCTCCGCCGCATCTTCCCCCGCCGCGGCGCGGACGGGTTCCCCGTACCCGACGGCGAGCTTGCCGCCGCGCATCGTATACGAATATCCGCCGTAACGGGCAGACATCTTCTCCACCGAAAAATCTGCGCAGGCGGGGTCTGCCTCCAACTTCGTACAGGTGAAAACTTCGCCCGCCCCCGCGCGCACGGGCGCGGAAACGGCGCGGCTGAAAAGCGCGTTCCCGTCTGCGCCGTACTGCGTCAGCTCAAAGGACAGCCCGTTCAGCTCTTCCTCCCTGTTGTTGCGGAATTCGAGGAGGATATACCGCCTGCCCCCTTCCGCCGCAAAGATATAGCGGATGAGCGTAACGGGAGAAAAATCCTGCGGGCGGAGATATTCGCCTTTGGAAAGAACTTTAATGTTTTGCATGCCCGTCCCTCCGGCGCTTACGGTTTTTTACTTTGAAAAGAATTAAAGCGAACAGGATGTCCGCCGCCACGACGACCAGGCTCGTGCTCAAAACCGAGCCGAAATAGCCGCTCATTTGGAGGAACCCTTCGGCATACAACCCGCCGAAAATATGTGCGACGCTGATGCGCATGAGGCATACGGAAAGGAATACCGAAAGAACAAACACCGTAATATAAATGAGAAAGCGCACTTTCGGAATTTTTCCCGAAGGCGCGCTTATACCGCGGCGAACTCCTTTCGTCGCGGGGAGATAGATGGATATGTATTCCGTTTCCGGAGGCAGAGCGATTTCGCCCGTATATCCGGAATTTACGGCATCTTTGCGGACGTTGAGGACTTTGAAAACCTCGCCGTACCCGTTGAACAGCGCCACATCGTACGAAACGGCGCGCACATTGGCGCTTACACGGCATTGCAGCCGCTTTTCTCCGTTCCGCTCCGAGAGCGTATATTGCGGAATGACATGCGAAACGTCGGAAGGAGCGTCGTAAAGGACGCTTTTGCCGTCTGACTCCCGCAAGGTTTCCCTCCCGCGCCCGCGCGGCGGAATCGCGCCGTATCGCAGCCTGACAAGGATCTTCGGCAACAGAACAAACTGGACGGCGAGAAAAAAGATGCCCGTCAATACCAGCAAGATATACCAACCTGCCATATATTCCCCTCCTCGCAGATTCAATTGTAGCACACTGAATTTAAAAAGTCAATATTATAAGTCCAACTCCGCTTTGTAAAAAACTGAACAAAACTTATGTCCTTCCGCCGCGCGGCGCAAAACCGCGCGGCGCTTCATACAATGATACCGTGGCGGCATTGCGCCGTACCGGAACGAAAAGGAGGTATGCCCGACGGAAAAGGAAAGGCAGAACACCGCAAAGGAGACCCCTTTGGCGGCATTTTACGAGGCGGAAGGCAAAAAATTTATCGTAATCCGTCATTTTTCGGGAAAGACGGAGATCGGCAGGATTGTGGCGGAAACGGCGCGCGCACGGGCGGACAAAGACGCGGGGTTTGACGGATGCCGCCGCTGAACAGAACGGCGCTTTACCTGCGCCTTTCGCGCGACGACGAAAAGACGGGCGAGTCTTTATCGATCGAAAACCAGCGCATCATCCTGCGCAGATTCACGGCAGAAAACGGCGGCACCATCGCAGACGAATACGTCGACGACGGCTGGTCGGGAACGAACTTCGAACGCCCGGGCGTAAAACGGCTTTTGGACGACGCCAAGGACGGAAAAATCGATACCGTTGTCGTAAAAGACCTGTCGCGCTTCGGCAGAAATTATATTCAGGTCGGGCAATATATCGACTACATTTTCCCCGCTTACGGCATCCGCTTTATCGCGCTTTCGGACAATGTAGACACTGCCGACCGCACGAGCGCGGGCATGGATATGATGCCCATAATGAACGTATTCAACGAGTGGCACGCGGCGAATACGTCCAAAAAAATCCGCGCCGTACTCGAAGCAAACTGGAAACAGGGCAAATACACTAACTGGGCGTACCCTTACGGCTATAAGACCGGCGCCGACGAAAACCGCACGGCGGTCATCGACGAGGAGGCGGCACGGGTCGTGCGGCGCATTTACGATATGCGGCTGAAAGGCGCTTCCGTGCGGGCGATCGCGCGGGCTCTCACCGACGAGGGTATTCCGAATCCCACGGCGCACTATACGCGGCTGGACGGGAAAAAGTCGGAACGGCGCAACAGCGCCGCCTGGTCAGCCAAAACGGTTTCGTGCATCCTCAAAGACCAAACCTATACCGGCACGCTGACGCAGCACCGCACGACGCATTTTTCGTATAAAAACCATACGGCGGTAAAGGTACCGGAAAGCGAATACGTTATTAAAAAGAACGCACATGAACCGATCATTCCCGCCGAGGTTTGGGAAAAGGTGCAGACGGTCAACGGCGGGGCGCACGGGAGGGCGGACAGGGATAATATCGTTCATCCGCTGTCGGGTCTTCTCGTATGTGCAGACTGCGGAAAAAAGCTGAAAGGAAAGCGGGCGGGGAAAAACAGGACGTATATGTACTGCTGCCGCACCTATGCCGACCTGGGCAAAAAATATTGCAGTTCGCACGCCATCAGCGAAAAGCTGCTGGAACACATTCTTTTGCAGGATATACGCTCCCTGCTCGGAGAATTGAAGTTCGACGAGGAAAAGGCTGCGGAACATTTTCTGCACGAGCGTGCAAAGCGGAGCGAGCGCAGCCGTCTGGCGGCGGAAAAACAGCTCCGCTCTCTTATAAACAGAATTGCAGAGCTGAACGAGCTGATCCGCTCGGCGTTTGAAGAAAAAGTACTCGGCAACCTGCCCGAAAGCGTGTGCAGGAGTCTGTGCGAAAAATATCTGGAGGAAAAGGAGGACGCGGAAAAACGGACGGCGGAACTTCGCTCCGTCCTCTCCGGAGAAGATGAGGGAGATGCCGGGGCGGAAGAATACATAGCGCGGCTGAAAGGGTACGCAGGCTGCGGGCAGCTCACCCGCGAACTGTGCCTGCAGCTCATCGGGCGCATTGCCGTCGGCGAAAATCCGACGGACGGCGAACCGCGGCGGATCGATATTTATTACAAAGCGGCGCCGAACGCCCCGCTCCCCTCTCCCCGCAAGGATTGATAATTTCCCCTGCGTTACCTGCCCCACAGGCCCCGCAGGGGCACCGGGCGCGACGGGCGCGACGGGCGCGACAGGTGCGACGGGTGCCGCGGGCGCACCGGGCGCAACAGGCGCAACAGGCGCGACGGGTGCGACGGGCGCGACGGGTGCTACGGGTGCTACGGGTGCCGCGGGCGCACCGGGCGCAACGGGCGCAACGGGTGCGACGGGTGCGACGGGCGCGACGGGTGCCGCGGGCGCACCGGGCGCGACGGGTGCGACGGGTGCCGCGGGCCCCACGGGTGCCGCGGGCGCGACGGGCGCGACGGGCGCAACGGGTGCGACAGAGCAGGTTACATATGGGAAACAAAACAAAGCCATTCGGGAGTAAAAAGCGGCAGAATTTTATGTTCTGCCGCTTTTTTTGCACATTTTACGGTTTTTTATGTCACTCAGCCAACCCACATTTTGAGTTGCCGTTGTAAATCAATATTTTATCTTAAAATAGTCAAGATACAGTTTGAATTTATCTTGTGCCGCAAGACAGGTATCACGCAAATAACCGCGTTCGCTTTTCCATTCTTTCAGCCCGCGATAGTAAAACAGTTTCAATTCTTCGTCAATGATAAACGGCACGATATTATATTTCAGACACTCTTTGAAAAGCAATAATCTTCCGATACGCCCGTTGCCGTCCTGAAAGGGGTGAACACACTCGAATTTATAATGAAAGTCTAAAAGATCGTCGAAAGTCTTTTCCTGCTTTGTATTGTATTCAAAAAGCAGTTCCTTCATTTTTTCGGCAACGTCTTCCGGCTTTGTCGTGTTCATATCGCCCACAGTATTCGGCAACCGCTTGTAATCGCCGACGGCAAACCAATCCTGCCGCGCATCCGTCGTTCCGTTTTTGAGTATGCGGTGCAATTCTTTTATAAAGTTTTCTGTAATCGGCTTTTTTGCGTTTTCGATAATCAGATCTATACACTTGAAATGGTTTGCCGTTTCTACAATATCATCAACTTTTACCGTGCCGCCGTCGATCCCGATCGTGTTCGTTTCAAAAATATAGCGAGTTTGGTCGTGCGTCAAACGGCTGCCTTCGATATGGTTAGAGTTATATGTCAATTCAATCTGAACTTTATGATAAATGCCGCCCGAAAGTTTTACCCTCTTTTCTGCCGAAAGCACTTCTAAAAGAGTAGTTGGCAATACAGCTTTTTTATTTGCCCTGTCAGGCTTTTGCGCGTCTTCGGGGATATTCCACGTTTTGCCCGTTAAAAATGCACCGGATATCTTTCCCAAAGCGCAGTAGTTACGAACACTCCGTTCGGAAAGATTCCACTTTTTCGCCGTTTCAGTTACAGACAGATATTTCATACGATAGTACCTCGCTTATTCAGTATATCACATTATCGGCAAAAATACAACCACACTATCGCAAAATTATCAATATTTTTGCCGATACAGGAAAATCTATTACCGCTTCCCCTCCATAAAACGCGCTCTCTAAAAAATCAATGAACCTAAG
>NXNN01000010.1_pt1 | contig 40935 bp, 27 predicted proteins | sample 2041041 | NCBI WGS metagenome assembly NXNN01 (sample SAMN07660617, study PRJNA407663) | chicken gut metagenome | isolation source: caecum content treated with Lincosamide | host: Gallus gallus domesticus | place: Czech Republic: Brno | collected 2016 | reverse complement strand
GTTTACGAGCAGCGCATCGTCCGTTATGAGCATCGTATCCGAATCATAGTCGCAGCCGTTGAGCCGCTGCTGAATATTCTCCCCGATGGCATTCACGCAGACTATGTTTTCGCCCAAATCAAAATAGTCCCATATCCCGCCGCCGAGAACGTTTTCCACACAGTACCAGTTGCCCATCGTGATATGCGGGGAGCGAGCGCAGAGCAACTTTGCTCCGTCTTCAAAACGTTCGCAGCGGATCTGCCCCGGCTTTAATTCGCTTGCGATATCTTCGCCCGCGAGATACTTCAAAAGTTCCGCACCGTTTCCGAAGAGGGTGGCGTTCGTGCCGTTTAAGAGGATATGCCCGCGTTTTAACCGTTCCTTCAAGCTGCGCACAATGTCGTTGCGGAAATTGGCATATAGTTCGGTTTCGTCAAAGTGCGGACACTTGTGCATGAGCGTAAAGATGACGTCCGCGCGCTCTGCAAGCCCGTCCATGTGTTCTTCTTCGCCGTCTTTCTCACGGGCAAAAGCGTCCGTAAAATGATAGCGCATGAAGTCAATATCTCTGCGCAGCAGGGAGATATAATCGATGCTCGGCTGCAATAGTTGCTTGACTTCCTGTTCGGTTAGAGAGAGCGTGTTCAAAAGCTGATAGCTGCTCTGCACCATCTTCCCGTGGAAAAAGCGCGTACTCTTGTCGTACTTGACCACGCCGAAAGTGCCGTCCGTATGCGCCGCCCATTGCCGGATATTTTTCTCTGTCAGGCCGCCCGCAAATTTGAGATATTTCAGGCTGTTCGGCGTCGTTACCATGACGATCTGATTGATATCCTCGGCAAGCGTGACAAAGCCGCGCCTTTTCAGATCGTCCAAAGTAATATTTTTATCTTTGAACCACTTTTGCAGTTTTGTACGGAAAGCGCACGATTTGAAGAATTTGCCGCGAAGGAGCAGCATGTGCCTGTCCGCATAGTATTTTTCAAAAACACTCTCATCCAACAGGCTTTCTCCGTCCCAAATGTCGTTGGTGATTTGCGTCTGCTTGGTTTTCGCAGAGAGCCTTCCGTCCTCGATCTCCACCGATACGACATCCTCTTGAAACACGCTTTTATAATCGGGAACAAAAAGAATGCCGTCAAGAGGTATCTCCACCGTGCCTTTGATACTGCTGAGTGACAATGCCTTATATGATTCCCAAGAGGCGAGATCTTTTTGCGGTTTCAAGCCGCACTCGCTCCATTTACTCATGGCGCGTAGCAGGCGTTCGTCGATAAAAAGGCATTTGCCTTCGCGCGAACTGCCAGCACTGCGCTTGTACCTTACATAGTGAATACCGTCCAGATAAAAGCCGTTTGCATAGAAATGCTCCCGAAGGGATTTGAGATTGACGGGCTTGCTGCCTTGCGGCTTATAGATATAATTGAATTTTATGTTGACGACGGCGAGGGTATAGGCGTTACCGTACTTATCCGAAAAGGAAAACCTTTTGCGGCAGATGCGCTTGTATGCCTTTTTAAGTTCCGCGCTGTCCAGCGAATCGTCCAATAAAACTTTGAACAGCCGAAAACAGGCGTCGCTTTTGACTTCGGGTAGTTTATACCCGACCGCAACGCCGTTTTCCTGTTCCTGTTTATAAATATCCGCCGCCTCAACGGACAATATCCGATACCCCTTTCGCATGGTTTTATTGTAGCATAAAAATTATGTTTAGGCAATCTTTAAAATTTTATCAATATATTTAAGAAACCGTACCGCCCCTTCTGAATTTTTCAAACTTTGCTAACTCTTCGGCGGTGATCATGTTGTGGGAAGAAAGCAACACACTGTTGCAATCGTCGCGGGAAATATTTTGCGGTGTACCAGCCTTCAAAGAACGCATATAAGCGTTCAGCTTTATTTTGCCGCAGATTGCCGTGATATCCCCTCCGCCGTAACCCGCCAAAACAGCGGCGAGCTTAACGAGATCTACATCGCTGTCCATAGGCAACCCTTGCAATACTTTGTTAACGAGAAATTCCCGCGCCGCCTGATCGGGTACGCCGACGTAGATATGCGTATCGAACCTACCCCCGCGCAGCATAGCAGGGTCAAGCGCCCACGGGCGGTTTGTCGCCGCAATCAAAAGCAGCATCTTGTTCGTTTTGCTCTTTTTGAAACCGTCCACCTTCGTAAGAAAGGTCGCCACGAAGCGCGCCATTTCCGCATCGACGCCGTCCACACCGTCTCCCCGCTTGCTCGCCACCGAATCGAACTCGTCGAAAAAGATGATCGCGCGCTCGTTCTTCTGTGCAGTTTCAAACAGTTCGTCCAGCTTTTTGCTGCTGTCCCCCATGTATTTGGAGATGAGATCCTGGCAATTTACGGCGTAAAATTCAGCGTCCACCTCTCCCGCGATGGCGCGAGCGATAAAGGTTTTGCCTGTCCCCGGCGGGCCGTACAGCAAAATTTTTGCACCCGGCTCTATTTTATACATCGCGGCAAGTTCCGGGTTTTTGAGCGGCTCCAATACTTTGTAACGAATCTGATCCTTTACATCCTCCAACCCCGCGACATCCGCAAAGGTGATGGTACCCTTTTTTTCCGGCTTGATTTCGGGCAGTTTTTCCTCGGGTTTTGCGGCGGGAACGGGCTTGGGCGCAGGATGCGTGCAGGGGCCTTTGACGAAATCGAGTATCTTTGCCGCCTGACGGTGGTATTCCATGCGCACCTCGTAGGATGTTGCACCGACGGAAATTTTGTTGGCAAGTTCTGCAGCCTTCAAAAGCGCCGCGCGCGCGTCCGCAAACTGCCCCGCTTTGTACAGCTCCATCCCCTGCCGATAAAAACTGTTGAATGCTTCGATGGTTGGTTGATTGTTCATAATTTCGTCCTATAAAGTTTTAATCGCTATTTGATATAAATAACAGAATAACTGTCATTATTGCAGAAAAGATAAGTAATAAAAAAGCAATCCACCCTTTGCCCGAAAGTTCGGAAAATTGTTTCCATTTTCCTTCTATATTTTCGTCATACATTTCCGCCCTAAACAAAAGCCCCGATAAAATCCCTGCCCCTAAAAAGCAAAGCATCGCCAATAGGCATTTCAGGCTCTTGTTCATATCGCTGCCCCACAAGACAAATCCGCCGATGATCAGCAGACTAATGGGCACCAGGACAAAAAAGAATATGATGAGGAAGGAAGTGCACAACTCTCTGCATTTTTCACGCCTTAACGCCCTTTCTTGTGAAAGCTCTAATTGACGCTGTTTTTCCTCTTCCGCTCTTCTTTGGCGGGCAAGCGCTTCTTGTTCGAGGCGGCGGGATTCGTCCTGTGCGACCGTTTCAGCATTTGCATTCGCCATTTGTATATACATTTTCAGACTCCTGGCATCGTCTGCGCAGACGACGATCAGGTTTTGGTATTCCTCCATATCCTTATTGAATGCGGGGCAATGTAAAAAATCATCGTCGTTTTTGCATTTCAGCCTGCAAAACAACTTGATGCGGCATGCGCTGATCTGCTGCGCGGCCCCTCCATTATCCTGCACCAATAAAATATCCGCATATTTTTCGGCCGCCTCAAATTCGCCCACAGCAAGGCAGGCTTGGGCAAACGCTTGGATATTTGCGCACATTCTTTTATCGTCGCTTTCCGAAAAATACCGCAGCAACTGTCCGAAAACTTCCTTGCAATCCGTTGTCATATCTCCCTCTATCCTTTGTATCCCCAAACGACGGGGCAGTCGCCATTCCAGGAAGGATAAGATTCATATATTGACATGTACCATCCGGACGGTTTTGAATCCGCCTCCGCATATATTGTCAGATTATCGCAACCCAAAAATGCTCCTGTCATAATTGTTTCTACACTATTTGGGATTACTATTTTCTTTAAGTTTGAACAAGCCCAAAATGCTCTCGTTCCTATTTCCGTTAACTCATTTGGTAAAACAATAGTATCCAGAGTAGAACAGTTATAAAAGGTATACTCTCCTATTTTTGTTACATCATTAGGAATGACTATGCTTTCCACCAAAGAATTATTTAAAAATAATTGCCCTGTTTCTCCCAAAGGTGTTGATAGCCAGTTTCCAAATTGAATTTTGCACCACGCGCTTAAATCCGAAATATGCACTTGCTGTAATTTTAAACACCCTGAAAATGCATTTTCACCAATAAATGTTACCGAGGGAGGAATTATAACAGAACTTATATTTACACAATCCCTAAAAGCAGAATCCCCTATTTTTGTAGGAGTCCCCATGATATTGATTTCCTCTGCACGACAACCTGCAAAGTATTCATCGCCAATATCTAACGTTCCAATGATTTTGATCGTCATTCCGTCAGTAATCTCTTGAACCTCATCATAATTTGAATCAAAAAAATTTTCTTCAAATAAACTGTTAAAATCGTATCCTATTGCAGGTATGGTCATTTCTTTTAAAGCAATGCAACGAGAAAAAACTCCAGATCCTAAAATTTTCACTCCATCAGGTATCTCAATTTTTTCTAATTTTGCGCAACCAGATAAAGCCCAATATCCTATTTCAGATACTTCTGCTGGAATTGCTAAATTTGTTAATTGAGTGCAATCCACAAAAGCATATGCGCCTATCTCTCTTAAAGTACTCGGTAACTGAATTGATGTGATGCCTTCATTATGTAAAAAGAAAGAGTAATCACCTTCTCTTCTATGATACTCATTATTTAAATCCCCATTAAAATTACCGTCTATAGATATTACGGGTTTACCTATGAGTGTATTTGGAATATTAACATCTCCTTTCAAGTCACAGCACGTGAGTTGAATGCCATCAATCGCTTCTTCCGTCTCACTGTCAAAATACGTGTATTCCTTATAATAAAACCCGTCGGCATAGCCGTCGTATTCTGCATTGCCAGCAATAACAAAAGCCGCTATCATGCAGCCGAAAGCAGCGATAAATAAAAATACCGATAACACGACTGCCTCCTCTATACTGTATTTATGTAATTTCATTTTTACCTCACTTCATTGAAAAATTGCTCCCAGTATACCGGCCACGATACAGACAACCATCAAAGCCACAATGCCGACAATAAAAACCACATAACTCCCATCAATATCTTCTTGCTGTCTCTCCTCCCGTCTTTTTTTACCTGCAAGGACAAAGACGGCGATATACAAGATAAGCGCTACAACAAACAGCCAGCCCAGCCCTGCAAATACATACGGCATCCGATCCCCGAAAACAGGCCACAACACGATGCCCGCAACAAAAAACAGCGTGGCAAAAGTGAAGCAGCCCCAGCACGCCAAAGAATATAGAAAACGCCTTTGGCGCTGCCGCTCTTCTTCCTCGCGCCGACGCTTTTGCTCCGCTACGTTCTCGACGTTTTCGTTCGCCAATTTGAGGATGGCGGCCAATTTGGAGGAGGCTGCCTCGGACTCGCAGGCAGCCAAAAGTTCGAGATATTCGGGCATCTCTTTACTGAAAGCCTCGCAATGGCGGAATTCTTCGTTGCTGCGGCAGCGCAGCTTTGCAAACAGCCTGATGCGGCACGCGGCGATGCGCCTGTTTTCGTTCTTATCCTGTGCAAGAAGGATGTCTGCATAATTCGCGGCTTCGTCAAATTCTCCGGCGGCGAGGCAGGCTTCGCCGAAGGCGCGCATATTGTTGTACAGGCGGGCATCTTCCCCGACGGGAATATAGCGAACCAGTTGTTTGAAAACCTCTTTGCAATCCATGAGTTAGGCTCCTTCTGTTAAATGCTCAAAAGCCCCTTTTGTAGTAGTCATCGTCGTAATCATATTCGGCTCCGTCGTAAACCAGCCCTGTTGGTTTTTTCCCGGAACTGTTCTAGGACAGGCTCTTACAGCCGCCCTGCCCAGCCTTTTTCATCGATTCTATGCAAAGTTTGCACATCTTGTTGACGAGGTCAGACTGCGCCTTTTTGTTCGGGCAGGCGGCGAGGACGCGCTCGAACAGCTTCTGATCCCAATTCTGCCACTGCGGGTCGCCGCCATCGTCGCCGCGAAGTTCCAACGTGCAATACAAGAGCCCCTGCAGCGCCGCGGCGTTTTCGCTGTCAAGCTCCAACGCTCTTCGGTACATGAGTTCCGCATCGGAAAAGTCGCCCCGGCTCAACAGCTTCTCTGCAAAGGCGAGGCGGCTTTGCAGGTGGAAGTCTGTACTGCGATCGGGATACACGGCGAGAAGTTTTTCGTAAAAGGAAAGGCACTTGTTTTCGGCAAAACCGTCGATGTAGTCGATGTGCCCGCGCAGGAAATTATCCCGTCCCGTAAAGTTGTATTTTACGATGAAGGTGAAATATTTTTCTGCGGGCATAAAACGGCCGCGCCGCAACAGGACGGCTTCTGCCTCGCACAAAACGGAAAGAATATTTTCTGCATCTGCTTTGGCAATTTTGGGCAAGCCTGTTTCGAGCGTGGCAAAATCGGTCGCGTTCTCCGCCGAGGCGAGTAAGCCCCCCTTCCCCGCGCAGCGGTTGGCAATGTAGTAGGCGTTCAGCAGGATCTTCGGGTTCGATTCGTCCAGTTCCAGAATGCGTCCGTTGAGCCGCACCGCTTTGTCGAACCTCCCCTGTTCCACGAAGACGTTCGTCGCTTTTTCGAGCGCGGGCACCAATTCGTCTACGTCGGGAATACGGCCGAACAGATAATCGAGCAGTTCATCCGCCCCCGCGCGCGCAAGTTTTTGTGCGTTCCGCGACAGAAGGACACGCATCTTCTGCGCGTTTTCGGAATCATAATCGCCGCAAAGTTTGTACAGCTTGAAAATCGTTTCCGCATCGGCGGGGGAAAGCGCCGCTTTGCCGATGCGCTTTTCCAACTGCTCGTATACATAGGTAAGCAGCCGCTCTGCCGTGGGCTTGTCCGCCGCATAGTCGATCGCATTCTGCAAAACGGCGTAATCCTGCACCACCTCGACGGAGTGTACCGTCGCGGGAGATTCGCCCTTGATCTCTTTATAGAGGGTGCTGTCCTGCAAGTCGGCGCACAATTTCCCCAGCCACAGGTCGCCGTTTTTGTTATTCTCCTGCAAAAGCGCGGCGAACGTGTGCTGCGCATCGGCAAACTGACCGTTGGTCAGGTAAAGAAACGCGACCTTGACCTTTGTTTGCCCCATATCCGCCCGGCGCGAGGACGTGCCGAGCTCGCGCGTCTGCACCGAAAGTTTTGTATGTTCCGCTTTTTTCGGGGCGACTGTCGTACCGAGCTGAACGGTGCCGATGCGTTCGCCAACCGACGCAACGCGTTTGCCGACCTTACCCGCTTCGATATGAATGCGTTCAAGCGCGGGCGCGGCTTCCTCTTCGCGCACACGTTCAAAAATATTTTGGAGGACGTTCAGCACCTCATTATATGCCGTTTTTGAGTTATAATCGATCGCCTGAATACGGCGCAGACCCAACGGCAATTCCTTTGGATTAAACCCTTCGTAAAGCACGAGCAGCGAATTTTTCGGGCGTCGGCCCCTTTCCATTGCGCGCAGGTACCGCTGCCATTCGTTCTGCACCCAGGGGGCTGTAAAATACTCCTTTCTGCTGCCGTATACGATAAGCGCTTCTGATTTGTCCAAAGCATTGAATATGTACGGTTCGCCGCGGCGACCGCTGTAACCCTCCGTGCGCAGCGTTACGGGGCTGAAAAATACCCTGTATCCCTGCTGCGTCAGATAGGTGTATAAATTTTGCATCTCGCGGCTGTCCTGCGTTTCGCTGTCATCTAAATCGTTGGACGCCTTGAAGCTGATGAATACATCGTAATCGTACTTTTGCGCATCTTCCCGCCATTCCTTTGCAACACGTGCAATGTACTCCGCCATCTTTTCGTAGCTTTGGCGAAGTTCGGGAGTTTCGGCAAGGGCAACCGCTTTTTTATATTCGTCCGTATTGCGGAAATCTTCGTATGTACTCTTATAGCAGGACGGGACGGCTTTGTCGTTCGAATCCTGCTCGAACTTGATGCCGAATTTTGCACGCACCAAGCCCCAATATCCTGCGCTCCAATCAGGGTATTTTTGCACGATGAGTTCAAATTCGCTCTCTGCATCGTCGAATTTCGGAGGACTTACGCTCAAATTCCGCTCCGCGTCCTCGAATGCGTTCAGTTTGCGAAAATATTCGTCCGTTTCTTCTTTCGACATCGACTCGTCGACGCGGTATTCGGTATCGCAATTTTCACACTTAAAGCAGGTACCGTAATCTTTCAGTTTTCCGCCGCATACCTGGCAAATATTCGTTTTCAGTTTTTCCATTTTCGTTTTCTCCCGTAACGTTATCGTAAAATAGAATTTATATTATAACAATCATTAAGAGCATGCTGCGGCGAAAAGTGCGATTACGGCGCCGCCCCCGACAAACCCCGCCATACATGCGGCCCACCACATGAGACCGCCCTCGCCGCCGAGGTGTTTCTCGTAAAAATAGATACCTAATGCGATAACGCCTATTACCAACCACTCTACACCGATTCTTACGACTGGCTCTTCTCCCCAACTTGCCATAATGCAAAAGTTGACAAATACAACTATGCTGTAGAGCACCAAAAAGATCAAACAAATGATGTTTGCCATTGGCTGAAGAGCCTTCCTAAACCCAAAAAAGGCGGATAAACAAAGAATAACGGCGATCGTGAGCGCTATAAAAAACAAGCGCATCCCCCAGCCCAGCGCAAAAAACGGGGAAAACAATACAAATTGTGAGCACAGCAATACCAGTAAAATGATCGGAAGCAGAATCAAAATGATTTTTCCCGCCAAACTGCGATTTTTTTCTATCTTTTGTTTTTTTGCATTTTCCGCAAGGAACTTCGCGGTCTGTTCTTCCCTCCGGCGCTGCTCCGCCGCTTTTCGGTTTTCTTCTTTAATGCGTTTCAGTTCCGCCTGCTGCGCCTTTTGCAGCCTTATTCTTTCCTCCTCGCGTTCTCTCCGCAAGCGTGCTTGTTCCGCTTGCCGCGCCCTGCGCTGGCGCTCCGCCTCTTCTGCGCGCTCTTTTTCGCGGCGGATACGTTCGCGCTCTTCCTGCACGGCGCGCTTTTGCCTGTCCAATACCACCGTTTCGACATTATCATCCGCCAGCTTGACATAGGCGGCAAGTTTTTTATTGTCCGCCGCGCATGCGCCGATCAGTTCCTCATATTCGGGCAAATCTTTGCTGAACTGCGCACAGTGGCGAAATTCTTCGTTCGTACGGCAACGCAGTTTTGCAAACAATTTTATGCGGTATGCGGCGATCCGCCGCCCAGCATTTTTATCCTGTGCAAGCAATAAGTCTGCATATTCTTCTGCATTCGCGAACTCTCCTGCAACAAGGCATGCCTCGCCGAACGCGCGCATATTTGTATACAGCCGCGTCTCTTCCCCTGCGGGAAAATAGCGCAATAATTGCGAAAAAATCTCTTTTGTATTCATTTTGTTAGCCTGTTCAAATTATTTTGAGCTATTGCTAAGCCAAGTCTCGCAGCTTTTCGATACAACTCTTTTGCTTTGTATGTACTCTTCGGTACTCCTAACCCATGTTCATAACAGACTCCCAGATTGTTCTGCGCTGCTGCATCTCCCTGCTCGGCGGCCTTCTGATACCAATAGACCGCTTTCGTATAATCCTGCGGTATACCGTACCCCTGGTAATAGTACAACCCTAAATTATACTGTGCCATCGAATTCCCTTGCTCGGCGGCCTTCTGGTACCAATAAACGGCTTTCGCATAATCTTGTTTTACGCCGCGGCCGTTTCCGTAACTAAACCCTAAGCTGTTTTGTGCGTCCGCATCCCCCTGCCCGGCGGCCTTCTGATACCAATAAACCGCTTTCGTATAATCCTGCTCTACACCGCAACCATTCTCATAATAAATCCCTAAATTGCTTTGCGCCTCTGCATTTCCCTGTTCCCCTGCCTTTTGATACCAATACACCGCTTTTGTATAATTTTGTTTGACAACCTTTCCTTCAGCATACAATCGCCCCAAGTTAAACTGCATTGTTGCATCGCCTTGATCAGCTATATCCTGAAACCATTCCTGCGCGTTCAAATTTCCCTGATCCGCCGCCTTTTGATTCCAATACACTGCTTTAGACCAATCCTGCGCTATGCCTATCCCTTTTTCATAACAACGCGCAAGATTGCTCTGCGCAACCGCATCGCCTTGTTCTGCAGCCTTTCTAAACCAACACGCAGCTTCTTTGCTTTTTGGCGCTGTACCGATACCTGTTTCATAGCAGAGTCCCAAATTATTCTGCGCATCGGCATCCTTTTGATTTGCAGCTCTTTGATACCAATACAGTGCTTGGGCGCAATCTTGTTTTATTCCGATACCGTTTTTATAGCGTATTCCCAAGTTATACTGAGCAGCAGCATAACCTTGTTCAGCCGCTTTTTCAAACCAATACACTGCCTTAACCTCATCCTGTAAAACCCCGATACCTTGTGCATAAGACACGCCTAAATCGTATTGCGCCTCCATATCCCCTTGCTCGGCCGCTTTTTCAAACCAATACACTGCCTTGACATCATCCCGTAAAACCCCAATACCGCGTGCATAAAATATACCTAAATTGCATTGTGCCTCCATATCGCCCTGCTCGGCTGCTTTGTTAAACCAAAATAGCGCATTTGCTTGGTCGATATGAGTTCCGTACCCTAAATTGTAACACAGCCCCAAACAATATTGTGCTTTGATATGATTCTTCTGTGCCGCTCGCGCAATTTTTGCATATCCTTCTCCTGCACATAATGTTTTATATATTGCCTAACGAGATTCACTTCCTTACGATATTTGTCTTATCAAAAGCATAAGGAGCAATTTCGGTTGCGTGGGGAACGATTACTTCTTTTAATTTGGAGCATCTGCGAAAAGCCTGATCCCCTATATACGTTACTTCGTTCGGCATCGTTACACTTGTAAGCGCGCTACAACCCGCAAACGCACTATCACCAATGCTCGTTACACTGTTTGGGATCGTTATACTCATAAGCGCGTTGCAACCCTTAAATGCACCATTTCCAATCCTCGTTACACTGTTTGGGATCGTTATGCTCGTAAGCCTGCTACAACCCGCAAACGCACCATTTCCAATCCTCGTTACACTGTTTGGGATCGTTATACTCATAAGCGCGCTACAACCCTTAAATGCACCATCTCCAATGCTCGTTACACTGTTTGGGATTGGTATGCCCGTAAGCCCGCTACAACCCGCAAACGCACTATCACCAATACTCGTCACACTGTCTGGGATCGTTATGCTCGTAAGCCTACAGCAACCGCTAAATGCCCCATCTTCAATGCTCGTTACGCTGTTTGGAATTATTATACTTGTAAGCCCACTGCAATCTGCAAAAGCCTCGACATAAATTCCTTTTACACTGCCGTCTGCGGGAATTATACTGTTTTTGCAACCCAATATCAATTTTTTGCCTGCTTCCTCCATAATGTAATTTCCCCCGTCAAAGTCAAATATCAGATTTTCGCATTTTCTCTCTATAATGCAATTCCCCTCACTGTAATAATATTCATTCTCTTGATCGACCGTTATACTCGTAAGTCCGCTACAACCTACAAATGCGGAGAGCTCTATGAAGTTTACGCTCCTCGGTATCATGATGCTTGTAAGACCGCTACAACCATTAAAAGCGCCCTTACAAATGCCCCATATGCCTGCAGGAATAACGCTATTTTTACACCCCCCTATCAACGCTACGCTTTCTCTCTCTATAAGGCAATTCCCTTCACTGAAATAATATTCATTCTCTTGATCAACTGTTATGCTCATAAGCCCGCTGCACCCCCAAAACGCACCATCTCCAATGCTCGTTACACTGTTTGGAATCATTATATTCGTAAGCCCGCTGCACCCCCAAAACGCACCATCTCCAATGCTCGTTACACTATTTGGGATCGTTATGTTCGTAAGCCCGCTACAACCACTAAAAGCGCCCTTACCAATAACCATTATGCTGCCGTCTGCAGGGATAATACTGTTTTTGCAGCCCAATATCAAGCTCGCGTAGCATTTATCTATAATACAATCCCCCGCGCTATAATATCGTTGATTCCCTTTTTCAACTGTTATATGCGAAAGTCCTGCACAGTCTTTGAATGCGTCTTTGCCGATACTCATCACACTATCCAGGATTTCTATACTCGTTAATTCAATACAACCTTCAAATGCGGAGTCTCCGATTTCTATCACACTATTCGGTATCTTTATGCTCGTAAGCCTGAAGCAACCCTTAAACACAGAGTCACCAATGCGCGTTACACTGTTCGGTATCGTTATGCTCGTAAGCCCGCCGCAACCCTCAAACGCAGAATTACCAATGCTCATTACACTGTTTGGTATCGTAATACTTGTAAGCCCGCTGCAACCCTCAAACGCCGCATCCCAAATCTCCGTCACGCTGTTCGGAATCGTTATGCTCGTGAGTTCGCTACAACCCTCAAACGCTGCGAACCCAATACTCGTTACAATATCCGGAACAATGACATTTTTTTGCTCTCCCCTATATTGCACCAACATTCCGTCCACTATCTGAAAATCAGACTCATCCTGCCCATAATAAGGCCCAAACACCGTCGTCTTTAATACCGGCTCCGACCTAAGCCTCGCCAATTCTGCCTGCATTGCCGTGAGCTGCGCCATCATTTCCTGCATTTTTTGCGCGTTCTCTTGCTCCGCTTTGCGCTTTTCCTCCTCTGCGCGGCGGAGTTCTTGCTCTCTGTCCCGCTCCGTATCTTCCCTGTTACGGAAAACCCGCTCCAGCGCGGACAAAACGGCAGGGTATGCCGAAATACCGTATTCAATGCCCTGAATGCGGCGCAGGCCCTGCGGCAGCTCTTTCGGGTTGAACCCTTCATACAATACAAGTAAGGAATCTTTTTCTTTTTTGCCGGCTTTTATCGCGCGCAGGTATCTCTGCCACTCGTTCTGTACCCACGTCGAGGAAAAATATTCCTTTCTGCTGCCGTACACGATGAGCGCCTTCGCCTTGTCGAGCGCGTTGAATATATACGGCTCGCTGCCCTTCCCCCCGACTCCGTCCGTGATCAGCGTTACCGGGCTGAAAAATACGCGATAGCCTTTATCCTTGAGAAGGTCGTACAGTTTATGCATCTCGCGGACGTCGCGTGTTTCGCTGCCATCGAAATCGTTGGACGCCTTGAAGCTGATGAACACGTCGTAGTCGTATTTTTGCGCCTCTGCACGCCACTCCTTTGCGACGCGCGCAATGTACTCCGCCATTTTTTCGTAGCTTTGGCGAAGTTCGGGAGTTTCGGCAAGCGCAACCGCTTTTTTATATTCATCCGTATCGCGGAAATCTTCGTATGTGCTCTTATAACAGGATGGAACGGCTTTGCCGCTCAAATCCCGCTCGAACTTGATTCCGAATTTTGCGCGCACCAAACCCCAATACCCCGCACTCCAATCGGGGTACTTTTGCACGATAAGACTGAATTCACTCTCCGCTTCGTCAAACCGAGGAGGCGCTACGCTCAAATTCCGCTCCGCATCCGCAAAATCGTTGAGACGGTCAAAATATGCCTCAACTTCCGCTTTCGTCATCGAGTCGTCAATACGGTACTCGGTATCGCAGCACACGCATTTATAGTACGTTCCGCAGTTTTTCAACGCCCCGCCGCATACCCGGCAGATATTCGCCTTCAGCCCCATCGTTTTGCTCCCACAAAGTATTTACCCGTTCTGTTCTTTCCACTCTCGCAATTTTTGCATATCCTTCTCCTGCACGGAGGAGGTGATTTTCTTCAAAGCGTTGTCGAAATCTTCCTGCAAGATCTCCTTGATGCCCGTCTTTGCGCTGCGCAGGGCGGAAAGCTCCTGCACCTCGTCCAGCAGATTTGCCATATCCGCACCGTTAAAGCCCTCCGTCTTTTCGACGATCTGCGCGGCGTCGATATTGCCGACGAGCACTTTGCCCGTCTGCAAAATTTTGTTCAGCCGCATTTCCAGCATATACTGCCTTGCAGGGGCATCGGGCAGCCCCACATAGATGCGCGTACCGAATCTGCCCGGGCGGATAAAAGCGGGGTCAATGTCCCACGGCTTGTTTGTCGCCGCAATCAAAAACAAAATTTTATCGTTCTGCTCGCCGTATGCCTCCATGCCCTGGATCTGGCGCAAAAGCTCGCTGCGAAGCTGCCTTGCCCCCTGCGCGTGCGTGCTGGTGGGGCAGATCGACTCGATTTCGTCGAAAAATAAAACGGCGCACGGAAAACTGCGCGCTTCCTTAAAAAGCGCCACCGCCGCCTTTTCGGAATTGCCGACGCCCTGCATAACGAGGTCGGACGGGCCGAGCGAACAGAACTTTGCCCCGATTTCGTGCGCGATCGCCGCGGCGATCATTGTTTTGCCCGTACCGGGAGGGCCGTACAGCAAAAGTCCGCCGCCGTTCTTTTTGACGTAGCCCTCGTACAATTCAGGGTTTTTGAGCGGCAGAAGCACCTTGCGCATCACCGCCTCCTTTACGTCGGCAAGCCCCGCCACGTCGTCGAAGGAGATTTTCGGTAAATCGTCCCACGCGAAGCGGTACCCGCTCGTATCTTCTTTGCCGTACGCCTTTCCCCTGCCGTTTTTGGAGTGCAGAAGCCCCTTCAGCTCGTCCAATGTCGGTTCGTCGCTCTTTTGCTCCTCCGGCTCTTCTTCGTAAGGCTCTTCCGGTGCCTGTTCGACTGCTTGCTCCTCGTCTTTCTCCGTCGACTCATCGTTCCGTTCTTCCGCCTGATCCTGTATATGGCCGGAGGCGTTTCCCTGTATCGGCGCGACGGGCGCTTGCGGTGCTTTTGCCTGAACAACGTTCAGCGTTCTGCCCGTAAGGTCACGATAAACGGCAGACGTATCGCCCGTTGCGCGCAATTTTTTCGCCGCGGCGAGCAATTTCGCCGCCTTGTTTTCGCTGGCTGCGCGCGTCAAAAAATCTGCTTTGGAAATCTTTACGAGCAATTCCGCCGCATCCAGCAAAAGGCGGGCGATCTCCGCGTTCGCATCGCCCCTTTCCATTCCTTCGATCGCCTGCGCATACTTTTCGTTGCAGGCGTTTTTTAATTCCTGTATATCCATAGCCGTCAAATTATCTTATTTTTCTCCGCTTCGATTTCGGCGGAAAGGTCAATCCCCACCGCAGAGGGCATTTCGACGCCCGTCATTTTCGCACGCGCCGCGTCGATCATAGGACGGACGGCGGCGACCTCCGCATCGCCGCGCACCCTGTTGGCGGGGTTGGAACGCTTCATCGCGCCAGCCATCGCCTTTTGCGAAATTTTTACGTTTCTCATATACTTGGCGATTTTTGCATTTGCCTTTTGTATCCTACGGATATCGGGCAGATTTGCCTTGCTGCCCGCCATCTTATCCAACGCATTCATTGCCATCGCCATACTCGTCGCGATGGAATTGGAAACGTTTATGATATCGAAATTCGCCTTTGTCTGTATGAGGCCGCTGATGGAATCGTTCAGGTCGATGAGCGCGTTGACGGCAATGTCGTATGTGCCCGCGTCGCCGTTGACCTCCGCTTCCGCAGCGATCTTCGCATATTCCTCGCGCTTCTTTTTGAGTTCTTCGATCTGCTCGGAAAAGACCTGCATCTGTTCTTCGCGCTCCATCTGCGCCTCTATTTCTTTTTCCTGCTTCGTCTTAAAGAACGCCATTGTTTTTTTCCTCCGCTTTTTCGGTATTTCCTTCGGCAAGCGCCGCATTTTTCAAATTTTCCTTTTCCCGCTGCTTGCGCATCAGTTCTTCTTTATAGGCGAGGGCATCCTCGCTGACGGCTGCACCTCCGCTGTCCAAACCGAACACCTTACCGTCCATCGACGCCGTTCTGCCTGCGATCTCCTTGATGTCCGCGTCCATGCGCTTTAAGATCGCAATCGCTTTATCCGGTTCGACGACGACCTTTTTCAGTTTTTCGATGTTCAAGAGCACCTTCGCCTTTGCAATTTCCTCGCTCGCAAAATCGGTCGCCTGCAAAATTTCCCGCGCGTTTGCGTAGATCATGTCCAGAAGGTTAAAACAGGCCGAATAATTGCCGTGGCGGATATTCAGCATATCGATCTTGCTTTTGACCGCCTTAATCTGGCGGTACAGATCGTTGATGCGCCGTTCGTTGTCCTCTTTGAGCATGGCGGCTTCGTACTCTGCAAGATCTTTTTCCAGCCCCGCGATCTCCTTTTCCAGCCGCTCGGCGTTTTCGGTAAAACTCGCCTTAATCTGTTCAAGCGCGGCAAGGCGAAGATCCAGCTTTTTGCGGCTGCGGCTCACACGCGCCGCCCTGATCTCCTCCTCCGTTTCCAGTACAGTGGAGCCGTCCAGCACGTCCTTCCAAAGCCCCAGCGTGTAGCCGAGTTCCTCCGCCGCTTCCTCAAAGCGATGCGTGACCGAGCCGTCCGTTTCCTTTTTCAATGTTTTGAGCTGCGCGAGCGCGTCCTTTGCAAGAACGCCGATATTTTCTTCCCCCGTGCCGATGCAATTTTCCAATGCGCTCGTCTGTTCTTTCAATTCGGACAAAACATCCGCAACGGAATCGCCGTCGAGAGCGCCATGCCTGCCCTTTTCCAGACGGTAAACGAGCGCTTTCAGCTCGTTTACAACTTCCTGCTTTAATTCGTTGTTGTTTTTAACGGAAGGCGTATATTTTTTCATCTTTTTTCCTCCTACTCTTTCGTATACAAACCGTGAGCCTTGAAAAAGGTAAGCGCGTCAGCAAGATATTTTTTCTCCTGCGCAAAGTTTAAAAATTTTCTGCGCAGAAAAGCGTCGTTTTCGGGCGACTTGTGCCGCAGTTTGTTCAGAAAACACCAGTAATCCCGTGCCGTCAGTGAATCGCGTACGTCCAGCCCCGCCTCGTAAAATCGCACCTGCGGCAGCATCTCCACCAATTCCGGCTCGCCGAAATCATCCTCCCGCACCACCGTTGGATAGAGCAGGTCGTATCGGCTCAGCAATCCCGGCGCCTCTTCCGCAAGCGAACGGTACGCATCGTAATCCATCACAAACTTTTTGTTTTCGTAGCGCAGTCGGGATTTTTTAATCAGATTCTCTTCAATGTTCGTGTATAGCATGGCTGCCGCCGGCACCAATCCGTCCTCATCCACGGCATGGTCGATTAAAAAGCCCGCCGTTACTTTCAATGTTTTGAGATACTCTTCCTTTGCCTGCTCTCTCAGCGGCAGCAGCTCTTGCAACCGCTCGTCCAAACTATCTGTAAGGGAATCCTGTATCTCCTGCATTTTATCACCGAGCTGTTCCGAAAGCTCCGCCGCTAATTCTTCTCGCATGGAGCGTATTTGCTCTGAAAAATCGGGAATTGCATTCGGCTTTGCCTCCTCCAGCTTTCGCAGCTGTTCTAACTTCTCGTCCATCTTCCGAGAAAGGTCGGCGGCAAATTTCTCCTGTGCCTTCCGCAGCGACTCATCAGTTTCGCCACCCTTTTTTTCGGCGAGGGAATCCTGCAACTCCTGTATTTTATCGCCAAGCTGTCCCGAAAGCTCCGTTGCCAATTCCTCGCGCAACGAACGTATCTGCTCTGAAAAATCGGGAACTGCATTCGGCTTTGTCTCCGCCTGCCTTCGCAGCTGTTCGAACTTCTCGTTCATCTTCCGAGAAAGGTCGGCGGCAAATTTCTCCTGCGCCTTCCTTAGCGTCTCATCCGATTCGCTGCCCTTTCTTTCGGCAAGAGAGTCCTGCAGCTCCTGCATTTTATCGCCGAACTGTCCGGAAAGCTCCGCTGCTAATTCCTCACGCATGGAGCGTATCTGCTCGGCTATGTCGGGTACATCATCCGGCTTTGACTCTGCCAGCTTTCGCAGCTGTTCAAACTTTTCATCCATCTTCCGGGAAAGATCGGCGGCAAATCTCTTTTGCTCCCTTAAAAGCGCCTCGCTCGCTTTATCGTCTTTCTTATCCGACGCATTGATACGCGCGCGAATTTTCTCTATATCTTCCTCGTTGACATGGATACCGTCCACCGTCAGATCCTTTACGGTCAGCCCCATATCTGCAAATACAGGCTCCGCCTGCAACGCCTTCAGAAATTTCGTGCGGAAATCGCCCATGCAGGATGCAATTTCAAACACCGATATCTCCGTCCCTGCAAAATATGTACCCAACAGCGATACACCGATATTTTTTACCGCCGAAATTGTGCGCTCCCGCAAGGCATCGGCGGTTATATCTTCGCCCGCAGGAAAGCAAGCAATCATTTTTGTAGGCTGTGAAAGTTCTGCCGCATATTTCCCGTTTGCACCCACGCGGTACGCTTCTTTCAGCCTCTCATTGTTGACCTGAATATTACCAAATCCCCATGCCATAGGCGGCAGCGGTTTTGTGCGGACAAAGGCGATCCTTCCGTTTTTGCCGAGGAGTTCTTTCCCGTAGGAAACGATCTTCTTTTCCGAACACGGTTCGATTCGAAACTGCGCCCTTTCGTCCGCAAATACATATGCCATATACCCGTTCGGCACCGTAACTGCAATCGCTTTATCGAATACAACCGTATCCGTAAACTGTACGATAACACTTTCGTCCGATATCATCGGCTGTAAAATACTTTTTTTCATTGCAGCCTCCCTTTCTTTCATTATAACAAATAGGTGTATCAGAAATTGATAATGGCGAAAAAATTTTTACGCTTTGCACGTTTTATTTTTCCGCCAAAATATATTTTCTGCTCGAGCCATCGTAGAAAAGCTCTCGATTATATTCATTTTTTAAATATCTCCGCAAAAAAGAGATATGTCGATAGAATGTTGCAACGGAATATCCGTACCGTTCGCAAAAAGAGTTGAGCTCTAATGATTCGCCTTTTAATAACGTATCATACATTTGCAGCAATATGAAATGCTTATTCATACCTCTACCCTCAATAATAAAAAAGAGCGCCCCAATTAAGGGAACGACCGCATATGAATGTATCCCATAATTAGTTACGCTCTAATTTTCCTATGTAAATTAACAATTCAATGGGAAAAGAAGGATACACCTATGCCGATGTAACCCATGAATTGTTAATATTAAATTAGAGCGCATTTACAGTATAGCACAAAAACGATTAAAAGGCAATGCTTTATAGCAATATCAGTAAGTAATACCTATAAAAAAGAGGGCCATTGTGCCCCCGCCTTTTTTCTGGCTTGTCCTTGTGGTGTATTCGTTGTTTTTTATTAAATCCCACTAAACTTTTATTGTTAATAATATTTAATGATAACGGCTATATTTAAAAACAGACCGCCTACTGGCGATCTGCTAAACGAATTTGCCGTTATTTACCTATTTATTATAATTCCCCAAGGCTATTTACCTTGTGCTAAACTGTTTATGATATTAGATGAGTCTTTCATTTTAATATCCTCCGATTGTGTTTCCTTTTTCTGACTGGCAGGTCAGCTCTTATTCTACACAATCGGAGTCTTTTTTTCAAGACTCATCGGTAAACCTCTTTTCAACCACGCGACTATCGCGTGGTTTTCTTTATACAGCAACAGCGGCCGCCCAAACAAGGGCGGCCGCTGTTTTTTGTGTTATAATCCCTCCGTATATCGTTCGCATGCAAGAAAAGACTCTTGAACAAACCGATATACAAGCAACGAAAGCACACCACAAAAAAGTAAAATCAGATCAAACCAAGCAAAAGGCATATTCAAACACAATGTACCGACTGTAACACATGCAACCGCGGCGCAGTGACTGTGCACACAAGCAAATGCGGCAAATCCTGCCGAATCACACACGCGACCGCGGCGCGGCAAACCGACCGCGCGAAACCGCGGCGCGGTGACTGTAACACATGCGCGGCGGCGGATAGCGCAAATATCTTGAAGCGGATGCTCCGTCTTTTTAAAAAATACAAAAAATGCGCCGCCGTTTATTGGGAATGCGGGCCTCCCTTCGGCGGTTCGTTGCGCGTGCCATCCGGCATCCCTTTGCGCTGGCGGGTTTCAGCGACCGTCTTTTCATACCCTTTTCCCTGCGGACGGTAAAATACGGCATTCTTCAACGAGTCCGGAAGATACTGCTGGCTGACCCACCCGCCATAATTGTGCGGATAGTTGTATGCCGCGCCCGCCGCTTTATCCTCCCGCCCCGCATAGGAAACATCTTTGAGATAAGGCGGAATATTGTCATCGCGCACCTCACGCGCCGCGCGGCGCGCTTCCTCCATTGCCAAAATGACCGAATTGGACTTTTCCGCTTCACAGACATAGATGATCGCATTGCTCAGCGGGATCAATCCTTCGGGCGCACCCAGCTTTTCAAACGCCGTGAGCGCAGCCGTCGCCACGACCAGCGCATTCGGATCGGCCATACCGACGTCTTCGCTCGCATGCACGATGAGACGGCGGAGAATGTTCATCGGATCGCATCCCCCCTCGATCAGGCGAAACGCATAATACAGGGCGGCGTTTGAATCGCTTCCACGCAGGCTCTTGCAGAAAGCGGAAAGCATGTCGTAATAAGTATCCTTATTATACGCAAGCGATTTCCGCTGAATGGACTGCTCCGCATCGGCAAGGGTTACGCGGATACTCCCGTCTGCGGCGGGAGGCGTTGTCAGGACGGCGAGCTCCAACGCATTGTACGCCGTGCGGAGATCGCCCGCACTCACCTGCGCGATGTGTAAAAAAGCGGCATCGTCTACCTGCGCCCGATACGCCCGCAGCCCTTTGCGCGAGGTCAGCGCCTTCCGCAGCGCCGCCTCGATCTCCGCATCCGAAAGCCGCCTGAACTCGAATACACGGCAACGGGATACGATCGCGGGGGTCATGCTCGCATACGGATTTTCCGTCGTGGAACCGATAAATACGATCGTTCCCTGCTCGGCTGGGACATACTTTGTACATCATTAGGCAATGGAAACATTCCGTCCGGTATTTCACCGAACCTCATCTCTTTATCGGGATCATATTTTAAACCGCCATTTAAATAATTGCATTTATATTTGTACTTAACAGTAATTTTATCGTCATATACAGTGATGCGATCAATTAAATTAATCAACATTGATTTCTTTTTGGCCATATCTTGAATTTCAAATCGATCCACCCAATCCGTCATTTCCGATTCGACAGTTTTCTTCTCTGCTAAGAATATTTTCAATTCTTCTATCTTTCCCTCTATACTCCTTTGCTTTTTTCTAATCTCCGCGACTTCGTGTTCTTTTGTTTCAACCAGTTTGGAAAGAAGTGCCTGCGACCACTCGCTCTCGCCCATAATCACTTTGCATACTTCCTCGTTCAGCTTTGCTAATTCCTTTTCAATTCGTGTTTCTTCCTTTTTAAGATTTTTCAGTTGCTCCACAAACAACTTTTCCCGTTCATACAGGTTATCGTCTTTCGACTGTACAAGCTTTTCAAAGTCTGTCTGCAGAATAAAATTTTTTGCATCCCGAATCACCAGATTCTCCAATGTTTCCGCTTTGATAGGCAATTTACTGCATTGACCTGTTTTAGGTTGTCTAAAAGAAGCACACCGATATGTATTGCGCTCGTAAAGCCAACTTGTTCCGTCTTTCCTTGTATGCAAAGCTCTATTAGTTTGACTAGTGTACTTCTTTCCGCATTCACAATAAAGCAATCCCGTCAATAGCCGAGATCCTCGAACAGTTGCCCTTTTTTGCGTATCAATCTTAACATTTTGCCTTATTAATTTTTGTACCTCATTAAACTCATCTTCGGAAATTATGACCAGATTTTTCATTATAGGAGAGGTCGCTCTCACTTTTTGATTTTTCTTTCCTAACTCATATATACCAATGTAAAGTTTATTATGTAGAATATCCCGCACTTGCGACCAAGACCATAGGACTCCCGACGTCGTTGGCACATTATTATCATTGAGATATTTTGCTATCCCTTTAAATGCATAGTGTTCCCTATACATTCTAAAAATCATTCTTACGACATCCGCCGACGCAGGATCTATTTCTACATCAAATATCGGTCTTCCTTTTCCGTTTAAAGTACCCCTACTTACAGTTTTATAACCGTATGGCGGATGCCCACCACGCCATTTCCCTTGAAGCACGGCCATTCCATGTGCATCCTTAATCCTCTTTGATGTCTTAAGACTTTCACCCTCCGCTTGCCAATATCGAATATAAGTCATAAGTTTTTCATCATGAGTTTTAGAAGAAATCTCTCCGTCTGTATATGATAATACTTTGATCCCGCGAGCATTTAAATAAGAAACAATCAGCGGCGTTTCGTCAGCAATTCTTCCCAACCGGTCTGACATATAAATTCCTAATACATCAAACCCTCCTCGATTTGCCATTTCTTTTAATTCAATGACTGCATCTCTCTTTTCTGCCGAGATTTTGAACCCAGAAACACCACCTTCAACCAATTCTTTGACAATAACATAACCTTGTTTTTCGGCCCAAGGCGTAAGGATGCTCCTTTGAAGCGGAATATCATACTCAATTCTACCATCTTCGCCTATTTTCTTTTCCGCTTGTTTTTTCGATGAGTTACGCAACAGAAGCACCATTCTGTTTTTATCTTCCGGTTGCACCATGGAACCCTCCCGATTATTTTCGATTATCGCATTAAATCCGTTTAAGGAATTAAGATATTATGAGTCCGATAACTTCTGACTAAATTATAGCATAAAAGCCATTTTTCGTCCATTGTTTGTCCCCTTTTCGTCCTAAACTTTATTCCGCTTCATTTGTAAAGCACAAAATGATCCATTTTTGGACAGACTCATCATATCGAACCAATTCAGCACAACCGTCATGGTAGATTCTTTTATAGTAATAAATACCGCCAATAAAATATATAAAGTTCTTGATTCTCTATATAAATTTTTGCCCCTTCGTGCATGATGGCTTTTTCTCCTTCATCTATAATAAATCTGCGTTGGCCATTCTGCTTGTTCCGATATTTAAGTTTCAATATGCCACCCTTTACATGAAGCGTTATCTGAACGAAGCTAAAAACAGAATTATACGCAGGTTTCAAAATAAAACCGTAAATGCACTTTCTTGAATTTTAACGTTTCCGGAGGCATATGCCCATAACGTCAAGCCATCATAAGCATATGGATACCGACTGTCACCGTTTTTTCTCGGAAAGCAAACAATTTCGTCTTTGTTTAAAAAATACGCTTCCGGCGGAAGTTTTACTTGTTGCCGTAACTGTTCATCTTTCCTCAAATCATGTACCGATTGTATAATACGCCGCATCTCATTTTGCATAAAATATTTCTCCTGAATACATTAAAACTACTGATTAACTTATGACCTCATTCTAACTGCATTTGTATAATAATTACATTATCGGTTTTATTTGCGTTGTATAAAGCCAATTATTGAAGAGAATAGCTTTATCATCTTCTTTATTAAACGGAAGGATGTCCTCTTCGAGTTCGGAGATGCCTTCTCGCTTGCCTACAAGATATTCCGAAAGAATATTGTGGCAATGCCTTATCCGTTGCATGAGACCTCCCAACCGAATATCGTGCTTTTCAAACCCATTCGGTTTACATTCCTTTTCCCATTGCGTTAAGAACAAACGATAGAATACTTTTAAACGCTTTTCCAATTCTTTATAATCTCTAAGCAACTCTTTTAGTGCCGCACAATCTTTTTTCCTGTATACCGCCCGTGTTCGTACGCCAAGATCGTACTTTATCTCTAACGCTTCACATAACGATTTAAGCGTTCTGAAAATGTAGCCATATTTTCTGTTTTTCGTACCAATTTGCAGTTTTTCTTTAACAGTAGCAAATCCCCCGTTTTCAACATTCAATGTTTTGTCGAAGATCCCAAGAAATGGATCAGAATATAGCATGTACTTACAAGGATTGTTCGTTTTTTCAGCATTTAGATTGACTTCATCCAAAGCAACAAAATTTTCCAAACAAATCCCCGTCAAACGACGAAATTTTTTTGCTATGTTCTCTATGTTAAAATTTCCGCGAGCGAACTCTGCAGCAGACAAAATAACAGGAAGCGTTGCAAATAAAGGACATTCCGCCCCATCATCCTTCCAGCAGGTAACAAAAATATCTTCTATATCGTTTTCTATACATGACCGTATCGCAGATTCACACGCGAAAACGGCATATTGATTATGCGGCGCAAATCCATACCATCCAGAATCTCCACACGCAAAAATAATATTATTGTCAAACTGCTTATGAGCCTTAATCATAGCGTCAAAATGCGATTTATCAGTACTATAATAGTCCCAATAGATGAGTGAAATATTCTTCGGAACAAGGTCTTTTACTTCCTGCGGTAATGTATTGTTGACACAGTAATATTCACCGCCATTTGCCAAACGGAAAAACATATCCGACCACATCATGGATGAAAATCCGTATTTTTCGGCTATTTCCGAGACACGCCTTAGATGTTTTAACAAAATTTCAAAGCGGTTTTCATAGCCATGTTTATCAAGGTATTTCCCAAGCCCTACCAAATGCGCCTCATCCATGCCTATATTGATGCGACGTGAGGTGAAACACTCCGCACAAGTTGCAAACATCCCATCTATGAGCTTATATGTCCGATCTTCCCCAACAAATAAAATATCGTTCAAATCAAAACATGAATTCGCGTATTCCGGCCAACGAGCAATACCGCCGAGATGCGCAAGCGTCTGAATGCAAGGGATAAGTTCAAGTTCGTTCTCTTTAGCCGCCCTATCCAGTTCTTTCAACTCCGCTTTTGTGTAACGTCCGCGAAGATATCCAAAGTACGGCTCATCTTCTACTTCATATAAGGTTTGGTTACAAAACTCAAAACCATATGCAGCAATTTTCTCCACTCTTCCTAATTGCAGTATTGATTGAAATTGTCCTCCGAAAACTTCTCCAGGATCTTTGATCGCCGTAATAAATTCTCCGTCCGATTTGTCCTTCTTCCTTTTCGAAACAAACACAACAACAAAAATCATCACAAATAAAATCCCTGATGATTTCAGGTTGCGCCAGAATCATAAGGGAAAATATCTTCGATTATTCAAATTGTGCTATTTGCTATTATCTTATTTTGTTCTGCCAAAACCAGCCCCGCCATAGGCCGGATTTTCGCTAAAAGCAGTAAATGCCGTATTATTTGGGATATTTCAATACTTCTTCCCTAAATGGTACCGACTGTGCCGCCCCTTTCCGTGTACATGCAATACTGGCCGCTTTGCTACCAAAGGCCATTGCTTCTTCCAAACTTTCGCCGCGCGCCAAGCCAGCCGCCAGCCCGCCGCACACCGTATCCCCTGCAGCAGTCGTATCGATCGCCTTTACTCTGATGCACGGATATATGCGAGCGACCCTATCGGTTGCTATTTCATAGCCGCGACTTCCAAGCGTTGTTATAATTGTCCGCGCTCCGGCTTGAAATAATTTCTGCTTACCGCCCAATATTTCCAGTTCACTTTCATTAGGGAGTATCAGATCGACGCAATGTAGATATTCCATTATGGAAACATCTGCAGGAGCCGGATTCAGGACCGTCAACATCCCCCTTTCTTTTGCCCGCTGTAACCCATATCCGATAATCTCGACCGGATTCTCCAGCTGTGTGAGAAATAAATCCCCAGGTTCCGCAGCGCTAAGTACGCTATCGATATCCTCCTTATTCAAGCACGCATTTGCACCCGCATCGACTATAATTCGATTTTCTCCGTTCGTAACTATAATCATTGCAATTCCGGTGCATACACCTTCAGCGAGCCGCACAAAACGGGTATCAACGCCGCAATTTTGAAGATTTTGCGATAAAGCGGTTCCGAACTGATCGTTTCCCACCCTGCCGCACATCATCACATTGCCGCCCAATTTACTCGCAGCCGTCGCTTGATTTGCGCCTTTTCCCCCGCAATTCATCATAAAATCGTCACCGGTAAGCGTTTCACCTCCCGACGGACAATAGGGCGCATGAATCACCATATCCATATTCAGGCTTCCTGCCACAATTATTTTTTTCATAACCGTGCCCTTCAGTTTGTCCTAAATTTTATGCTCCGAAAGAGCAGTTGCTTTCTCACCTAGTTCAATAGAATGATTAATTTTTTCGGCAATTTTATCATATCCTTCTTTCAGAAGAATAATATGATGCTTGCCACCTTCTATATTTTCAAAAAGCGTAACCCCCCTTTCCTCTATCGTAATCTTTCCGCCTTCGGAACGATCATAATATTCGTGATACCCCTCTGTTGCGCAGATGCATGTTACAGGATCCCAACTCGGTCGTGTGAATACTTCCGTTTCTAAGGGGAAGTTTTCAGATTCAGCATATTTCTGCATGCTATACCAGACAGGGTTGTCGTTCCGTCCCATCCTGGTCAAAACATAAGCTCCGGCTTCCCATGGAACAAATGTTATTTCTACAGGGCAATTCTCGACAAAATACCGTGCCGCAGCAATATCCTGCAATAGGTTCCATTCGGGAAAGACGTCTAAATTCATTTTCAGAAAACGATAATTCTGAATAAAACTACCGCCCATGGAATAAATTTCGCCCACCTTTTCCCGAACCAGTTCATACCCGGAAAGTTCACTAATATCGTCGGGAGCACTCTTTAACAGGCGCTCCATATTACTCAGTGGCCCGATTGTTATAATTGTAACTTTCTCATTCTGCCCAGCGAGTGCTTTGCGAAGCAATAGTACGGCATCATTTTTTGAATCTTCCGTGCCATAGAATTCTTTCAGCGCTTTGCCGTAATGGTTGGCAGCATCACACTCCAAAGCAGGCAATGACATCGCGCCGATCTGCAATGCGACTCCGTAATAACTGGCGATAGCGCTGACCGCCGCAGTGGCACCTTCCCTCGTGGAACTTGCCGTAACACATTCAATCCTGATTTCGGCTCTCCTATGCATGTTCAAAAGGATAGCAAGAGCAACCGCATCGTCACAGTCGACACCTATATCCGTATCAAGTATAATTCTTTTAATCGTTTTATTCATAATGCGACAATTCCCGAATTTCCTAAGATCGTCGGGGCGTCTTTGTCAGGCGCCCCGACGCCATGCTACTATATTTTCCGGAACTCAAACCTCTTCAATTACAATGTTGTCAATCAAAATTTGAATGCCTTTTTCGGCCTCAATCATAAACCTGTAATTGGATTTATCCGCGGTTTGCAGGAATGATTCATAATGCCCTCCCGTACCGGAAAAGACTGCAAGGCGGAAAAGTTCCGCATAAGAATCGCCTTGATATCCCTCGTCCGGACGCATCAGAATCTGAATGAATGCAGACTCCGTACTGACGACATAATAATCAAAGGAGATTTTATATTTTGTGTTCTGCTTTCCTGTAAAGGCAGAAGTCGCTTTTACAATGGTCGGAAAGCTTCCTGAAACATCGACAGACAGGAACCTATTGCCGCAAGTTTCGAAAAATTCGTTCTGCGTATCTCCCTCATATGAAGCAAGCTCAACAATCCGGTGCGTCAGAGCACTGCCTTCCAAATTGCTTTCCAGCAAGCCCGCAGTTTCGAAATCGATGTACCCCGTCCACGGCTGTAATTCGCCCACCTCTTCAAACAAAATATCGTCGTAAATCAAAACGCCCGGATGATACATGCCCATCACGAAATAATAATCGGATGCGTTCCCGGTAGCGATCTGTACAGACATGACCTGGTACGGTTCCGTCGTTACTTCCGTGCCGAAAGTAATCTGCATGCTATCCCCGCCATACCCGAGAGAGGAGCTACGGAACATCATATAGAAATATCCCATCTGCCCCGTTTTGATACTTTCCGGCGCTTCTTTCACCCTGTACTTGAATGAAATATTGTACACGGTATTCGGTTTGAAGGATATTATCCTCGTATTCGAATAACTAAATTCGATCCAACAGTCCACTTCACCGTAATAAAATGGAACAGCATACGGATCCATTTCTGAAGAGAACGATACATTCCCCGCTATGACATCATCTTTGTCGGTCGTCAGCGTTCCCAGGCGGTCAAACCCGTACTTCATCACGGAATTATTATGGTTGCAACTTTCAAACCCCTCCGTTTTGAATGCCTTGTTCGTAAAATCGGGAATCGTATTATTGACAGCATCCAGATCCTCACCCTCCAAAATTTCAGCGTTTGACGCGGCCTCCGTTATCTGCACGTTATCAATCATATATGCGCCCTTATTTTTCATGCCGAAAACCAATGTCATTTCCTCTTCATTGGGCACAACAAAGGTATAGGTTTTCCGCAAAACGCCTTCGTCCGGTCTGTTATACCATTCGGCAAAAACATCCTTACTTTCGGCGCCATTCAATGCAAGATACATATATGCACCATTTCCACCGGGCTTTGTTGCACTGAAATCAAACGAAATCGTGTATGCCGTATTCGGTTTGAGCCGAAGTACGTTCGGGTCACTCGTGAGCAAATCATTATAGCTGTGCGATTCATCACCAGTCAACAGTGGAGAACATCCGTTGATACCCTCTTCTTCCATGATCGCATCGCCTTCGAACAGCGGATAAAATGCGCTTTCATAGCTTGCAAAATCATAATTCTCGAATGTTTCACCGTAGGCTTTACCGCATTCAATATAAGCCTTGCCTGCCTTTATTTTGCCCTCATATTCCCCGGTTCCGTACAAAGAAAGTTTACCGTTTGCCTGTGGAATAAAGGTAACTGTTTTATACGATGTTTCTGAGGAAACATCCTGCCAACGCATCAATTCCTTTTCTCCGAGTTTCAGCACAAAACCTTCGTTCGAGCCAAAGCGGAAATCGGACAACGGAAAAGACGGCGTATATTCAAACGTGACTGTATATGCACTATCCGCTTTGAATTCATAAGCGGTTAAATCGGACACCTCTTCAAAAGTTTCTTTGGCGGCCGAAGTATTACCGACGACATTGATTTTACCCAAATTATATATACGCCGGTCATAATCGCCCTCTTGACCGAGGCGAATGGCAGGATTCCCATCCTGATCGACGATACTGGCGACCACATCGTACTTTCCCTCTTTTAGAGCCGCGGGCAATTGAATTATCGTATAAGACAGCTGCGGCTCTCCGTTAATTACCGTGCGCAGGTCAATTTCAGTGTTGACCGCTCCCGCAACCTCCGCTCCGTTGTTCATCAGGCTGATTTTCAAATGATGATCTTCCAGGCAAAACCTCCCTGTCCCAGAATTTGAAATTTGTGCCGTAACCGTAATTTCTTCTCCTGGGCTGGCAAACTTTTTCCATCGGGCAAAATCGGTAGCAAGGCGATAGCCCATCTTTTCATTGCCGCGATTGAACACCTCGGCCCCGCTTGAGGCGACGATATTCGCCACTTCGATATTTGCCCAACCCATAGCGGTACAATAATTCGACCGCATTTTGAACAGTATATCGTCTACCCCCTCCACGGGAGTCATGCCGAACGTACCATTGCTGAGGCTCGCATAGTCGGAATAGAATTCGCCGCACATGGGGACCTTTTTACCGGAGCGGAAAAAATCGGCGAGTAACTTTTCGTCTGTTCCGTACTTGACAACGCCGTTGCCCGCACCACCGTCGCGGCGATACGAGCCGTTTTCATAATACATGATGTGGTCTAAAGATGACCAGTTATAGTAGTCCTCATACGCGCAAAGCCCATTTGTGGCCGCGCTACTGCCATCCTCGTTATAGCTGCGGAAATCCCACGAGTTCGACAAAAATAGAGTTTTTCCTTTTGCATTAAACTTCTCCGCATATACATCGATGATATAATCTAGCGTCTGCATACGCTCGTCCATATCCGCAAAACTATGACCGGAATGCCATTCGCCCCACTGACCGAATCCCCGCACGTCGATGGTATCCACATAAACGTTATCAATGTATTTATCGGAAAGAGCTTGCATAAACCGCTCGAAATGTTCCTGATACACGGGATCCGTAATATCTGTCACGCGCGAAACATTTACCGCGCTCGAATACGCCATTTCCTGATAACCGACATTGTACGGCTCTTCATACAGCCAGCGCGGAGCTCCGAAATATACCTCCGGCAGTGAAAGCGAATCGGTGCAGATACGCAAATTGATATGCTTTCCCTGCGCCGTCCAATATTCAATCGTTTCATCGATCAGCGACCAATCATAATTACCCGGAGATTTCTCGATCATGTCCCAACTTGTCTGAATTCCGATATTATCCACCTCCGGGATATCCCCGGAGGCGCCCAGATCCATTTTTCCGGTGCCCGTCTGTTCTTCCAACGCAATCCAACCCATTCCCGGATTATGCAGCGCTCCTGATATCTTTTCAGGATAAACGATTTCATAGTCTGCCAGTTCTGCGGCTTCCGGTATCCCTTTTTCCTTTCCGCAGCCGACCATCGAAACAAAAAGCGCCGATGTCAGAAGGATCGCGGCCAATTTCTTTACTTGCATAATTCCTCCTTACCTCTTCTTCTTTTTAAGTAATACGGTTCCTGCAACAGCGAGCGCAGCCATACCGATCACGGCCGACGAAATCGCAACGGATCCACTGCATCCGCCCTGGCTGTCCGGAGCTTCCGGTTCACCACCGCCCTGCACTTGAGCTACAACGATAGAAAATACAGCATTCATATCGCCGTAAGATACCGTTATCGTATACGTTTTGGGTTTATACGGATCGAACCCACCTAGATCAATGAAATATTCCTGCTCGGTCAACGCAGTGCGGTCGCCGTTTGTGTAGACGAGATATACCTGCAGCCCGTCCAGCGACAACTGTTCCCCGTAAGCATACTCTGTTTTAACCTGCGACGTATTTAATTCAATTTTATCTTCGACCAGGACGGTCACATCGTACGAAGCCTGCAACGATTCCCCGGAAACGGCATCATTGTAGGTTATAGTAACAACATATTTCGTGCCCTCATTTTTCATAGAAGCACTGTAATCCTCAGCAGAAAGGACACTGCTCGTCCCGTCGCTGAACACCGCAGTTACAATCAAACCTTCCGTCGTGGGAATTTCTCCCTCTAACACCTTACCGGCAACATTCTCTGTGTTCAGCTCAATGCGTACCGTTTCTTTACCGACTGTTACCGTATATTCTGCGGTCAGCGTAACGCCGGAAACGATACAGTGCACAACCACCTTTTTCGTGCCGACAGTCGTCAGATCCACCTCTTCCGCAGTAAAACCTTCTTTGACTGAGACGGTACTTTCATCCGTGAAGCGGACATTTGCTGAAAGCCCGCTTAGATCGAGCTTCATATCCGTCCCGGCCCTGTAAACGGTTTTTACGCCGGATGCATCCAGCGCCATACTGTACGGAACCTTTTCCTCCATTATACGCATATATTCAAAGCGGACGGACGATAGCCCCGAAGCCAACGATTTCGACGTAAACCGAATCTGTGGAGTAGCTGACGACGACATTGTGAAGCGCAAAACGCCGTCCTTATAACTTGCATTGCTGAACTGATTGCCGTCACCGCTGACAACGACCGTACCCTTGGCAAAATTGATCGTAATCATCGATGTAGAAACATCGACATTCCCATTCCACTCTTCATATTCAAGATACAGTTCCGCGAGATTGTTCTGCGAAATTTTCATTTCAAAATCATAGCTTCTGCCGCCGATGAACAACTCGGCCTTTGCGCGCTGCAAATACATAAATACGTTGTACAGATATTCGTCGGGCTGATATTCAACCTGAAAAGCTGTGCCCTCACCGCTCTGCACCGTTTTGCCGGTCGGCTTCGGTTGCGAACCGTTCGCCCAGTCGCGCACCGTAAAGGGAAGGGAACCGATATAGCCGTCTCCACTGACTCCGTCAAATTCCTCATTGTACAGGTATTCCCCCTGTGCAACCGTGAAATCATCGATCCAAATATCTCCGGCGGAGGCAAAGATCTTGATCCTGTTCCGATCTTCAGCAGCGACGCCTGTTTCGGAAAAATACAACGAAAAGCTGAAAAAATGATTTTCCCTGTCCCAATTGATGTACCGAATACGGTCGACAAGATTTCCGCTTACACCTACGGCCTCGTCCAAATCTTTGCCGATGCGAAAACAGAGATAATTTCCCCCTCCATACAAGTAATCGAAATCAATTTCCTGGCAGGTCGTCTCCAAGCGCATGCTGAAAGTATAGACCGTCCCCGGAATAAACGATTCAAAACCTTGCAGCGTGAGAACAGGGGCCTTGTCGCCCGTTCTCGATAACTTGAGGCTTTGGTTCTCCCCTTCGGAAACAATATCTCCAGTGCCTGCAAGCATTCCCTCCAGATTTACACTACCCTCCGGATAAGACTCAAAATCCTCTCTCCATTTCAAACGAACGTCAGATTCGGAACGATTACCAATAAACACTTGAACGCAGGTACTCTTTCCTGCATACGAAATTTCAATATCATAGTAGCCGCTGACGTAGGGATTCAGATCGACCGGTCGCATCGTATATCCAGTCTCAGGGTCAAATTCGACCTTGTTTCCTCCCCCTTCTCCGACGGTTTTGACCTCGATCCCTCCGGCTATTGCCGAAAGGCTGATGCTCTCTCCGAAAGCGAATTGTAGAGCGTTTTCATCCGTAACGACTACTTCGATGCCCTCGATCCCCGGCTGAGAGACCTCCACCGTAAATTGCGCGCTGAACTCGCCGTAGTGAACGGTTATTGTTTTTTTACCGGGGACAGTACTGTCAAACCCATCGAAAGTACATTCGGAAATCTGTACACTTTCTTCCGCATAATCGGAATAGAGCGCTTTTACGACCAAACCCGAAGAATCAAATTCATCGCCTGTAAAATATTCTGTTTTTACATTTTCCGTGTTCAGGGAAATACCCTGCAGCACGGGTTCCGCCATCAGCGACATCTCATCGATCATCAGATACGCTTCACCGCTGTTTGCAGGAGATTTTGCTATTATTTTTACCATCATATCGCCCGACGACTCTTCAGGGTACGGAATTGCAAGTGAGTATGCATTCCCCGCTTTTGTCAGGGTTATCCCATTCTGCGTTTCATCGCCGTCCGCTCTGCCCTGCATTACAAAACTGGCTTTCCCCGTTCCGCAGTTTTCTACGTCGATGAACCATTCGTTGTATGAAGATTCGACCACCGTCTGAAAGACATACTCCCTTCCCTTTTCAAAATAATTTGCGCCGATCTGTACCAACGGATAATAATCGCCCGCGGAGGAAGCCTGCGAAGTTATTTTCCATTTTCCGCCCGCGATTTCCGACGTCTGCGAAAGCGTGTCTGCATTATTGATGACGGCTCCCGAAACCTGCGCGATATCAAACGCCCCGTCCGGCAGGTCGAACGACATATCCAGATTTCCGACGTAGGCGATCGATATATCGTCGACGATTATATTATCTTCCCCTTGCTTGAAATAGAAAATAATACTGTTCCGCCCGGTACCGGTTACGACCGGAACATCAAAGATGAGCCGCCGCTCTGTAGCCGAATACTCGGCATAGACAAACCGCTTTCCGTTGCCGACTGCAAATGTACCAGTCGCCGGATTTACGTCAAGCGTTGAATATGTGCCTTCTCCGTCGACATAATCGACGACAACCTCGGAATTATTTTCTACTTTCATTCGCAGACTGATCCGATAGGTATTGCCCGCAATCAGTTTGGACAAACGGATCTGCATACTGCCGTTTCCTGTATACCGCGCACTCTTCCCGAAATCGGGATCGTTTACAACGGCGGGAATCCCGTTGAAATACCCTTCGGACTCAAGATCGATCGTATCCCCTGCGCTTTCGAAATCCTGCGTATACAGCATATTTCCGCTTACCTGCGGCGCTTCGTCTGCATGAACCAGTCCGATCATGGCAAAACAATATACAGCCGCGGCGACCATAGCTGCCAACAGAACGTACTTTCTGACAATTGCTTTCATCTTTTCCTCCTCATACATAAAAATTCAGAAATAACTTCGATTTATTTAAGGCCGCTCGTAACGACCCCTTTGATAAACGCTTTCTGCGCAAATAAAAAGATCAGAACCATCGGCAAAGAAAACATGACACAGCCGGCCATCAGCAGGTGCCACGGAGGGGCCGTATAATTGCTCGTTTTCAGCCTCTGTAAGCCGAGCGACAGCGTATACATCTCTTCTTTGAGTATATAAATGCTCGGGCCCACATAATCGCCCCATGCGGCATTGAACGAAAAAATCACCACTGTCATCAGTACAGGCAGGCAATTCGGCAAATGAATAATAACGAGCGTCTGGAATGAATTACAGCCGTCAATTTTTGCCGCATCATCCAACTCCACAGGCATTCCACGAAAATACTGCCGTAAAATAAACACATAGAAGGCATTTCCGCCGATCGCCGGCAAAATCAACGGCAAATGCGTGCCGATCATATTGAAATCGGAGAAAAGCATATAAGCCGGAACCATCGTAATGACCCACGGTAACATCATCGTGGACAGCAATATCGTAAAGCAGATATTTTTTCCGTAGGCCTGAAAACGAGCGAAGCCATATCCGACCAGTATGGAACTGATCAGAACAAGCACCATGTTGCAAATGACGATTTTCAGCGTATTGCCCAACAAAACATACAGCTGCATCTTTTCTGCCGCGAGCGCGTAATTTTCAAAATGCAATCGATCGGGAAGACGGGGCGGCGATTGAAATAAATCGCCGGCCTCCCCATAAAAAGAACAGAATAGCATCCATACAAACGGCAATGCGATTGTAATTCCGACCGCAAAACCCACCACGATACAAACCGTCTTTTTAATAGCCACCCTCTGCCTGTTTGTCAGAGATTTCTTCTTCCTATCCTTCATCCCCTTATTCCCCCGCATAGTACACAAAGCGTTTACTGAATCGGAAGAACACCAATGTAAACACCATGATGATCAGAAACAGAATCCATGCCTGCGCGGACGCATACCCCATAGTCTTGAAACCATCGAGATTAAAAGCATTCATGACAACGTTCCATGCCATTGTCAGCGTTTTATCCGTTCCGATGCCGACCAAAAGCTCCATCTCCGCATAAGCCTGCAAACCGCCGATGAGATTCGTAATCAGGAGATAGAATATCGTAGGCGAAATCATCGGCAATATGATTTTGAAAAACCGGCGGAACACGGGGCATCCATCTAGCTGCGCCGCTTCGACCAACTCCTGCGGCACGCCCTGCAACGCAGCAAGCAGCATGAGCATTGTCGGGCCGAGCGAACCCCAGATGCTCATCAGCAATACGGTCTGCATAGCATTGGGATAGCTCAACCAATCGATGGGCGGAATGCCGACTAACGACAACAGATAATTCAACAGTGAAAAATCCGAAGAAAACAGCTGTGCCCAAACCATAGTACTCGCCACCATGGGAATGATTGCCGGCAGATAGACAAGTACGCGAACCGCCTTATTGCCTACAAAACGTACATCTACCAACAGGGCAATCAGCAGAGACACAGCCAGGCCGACAACCGTTTTGACCGTTGCAAAATAAAATGTGTTGCCGATGGAGGCCAGAAACAGTGAATCCTGAAACGCTACAGCAAAATTTTTCCAGCCGATAAACTCCGGCGGGATCGCCGACATACTGATAAATGAAACGTTGTGAAACGCATAATACAGCGACGACCCCATCGGTACCAGCGTAAACAGGCTGAAACCGACGATCCAGGGAAGAATATACAGATAGAAATTGATTGTCGACTTCGCTTTCGCGCTCAACCTTTTCCCTCTCATCTCAAATTATCAACTCCTGCTCCAACTGTCTTTTCAGTTCCGATAACATTTCATCGAAACTCTGATCCCCTGAAAAATATTTTGAAAACTGATTCTGCATATGTGTCGACATCTTATCGAATCCGATTTTCGGATTATATTCGATGGGATGCACCTTGCCGCTAAGCGCCAAATTGTAGAAATAATTGTTCAATTCCTTTACCTTTGCATCGGAAGGATTGAGAAAAGCATCGCTCGCCGCCACCGTTTTATTTCCCGGAATATTGAAGCCGATTCCAGCCATAATTTCCTGACCCGTCGTCATATAGTATTCCAGAAAACGGAACGCTATATCGGGATTTTGGCAGGTGGACGAAATGCAGTGCGCCAGCATACCGCTCGAACCTGCATATACCCCATCACTCTTATCGTATACGGGCGGAGGCGCGATACCAATTTCAAAATTCACGTCGTAGAATCCATAAGTATAAAACGCCCACAATCCGCTGAAGATAGAAAACATTCTTCCCTGTTTGAAACTCTCCTGCTCTGCAACACTCGCACCCACTGTATAGGTTGCGGGAGCTTTTCCCCCGTTCTGGCTGGGGTAGTCGGGAAATTCGACCGCGTTATCCTTCTGAAGAGCGCAAAAAAACTCAAAAGCGCTCCGAACGCCGCTGTCCTGCACATTGAGTTTCGTATAATCGTCCGTGAAAAGTTCGCTGCCCGTCATCTGTACCCATTCCATCAGGTGTTTATAGGACTCGAAACCGATGCTTGTCCCGTACTGAATACCAAGCCCCTTTTGAATTTTCGATGCCGCCATATAAAATTCTTGCCAGGTCATCGGCGTCTGCGAATCGATTGTGATCGTGTCCTGCGGGTTTCGCTGGTTATATTCTTCCAATTGCGTCTTGTTATACAGCAACATGAAATCCGGAGACCAATCCTTGATAAGCCCGTACAGAGTCCCCTCACCCACTCCTGCGGTGCGGTCATACCGATAATAGCTGTTGATATCCCACAAATCCTGCTCGGATATTAGCTCGGAATTCTCCAGATATTCACCCAAATCGAGCAGATATCCCAGGCGCGCATAGGAGGCAAAATTGCCGCCGTCCATCAGGAAAATGTCGGGCGCGTCGGAAGTATTGAACATATTCCCCAGCGACGTATAATATTCTCCACCGGGTGACTCCATTTCAATTTTATATCCCTCATCTTTGATCTGTTCGTTGAATCCGTCTATAATCTCCTGCAATTTTTCTGCTTGAAGATCGGTTGTGCTGGAAGCGAGATATGTTAATACCTTGCCTCCCCCCTTGCCGAATTCACGACTGCCGTCTCCGCAACCGCAAAACATCGCAAGGCAGAAAGCGCACAGCAACGTAACTCCGATTATCCTTTTTTTCATAACCTACCTCCGTTTAATTGTATTTCGGAATCCAGCCCGCATGAGCCTCAAACATGTCATCGCACAGCGAGCGGATGCTGTCCAGATCCAGTTCAGCCGCCGTATGGGGGTCGAGATACGCCGCCATATATACCAGCTCCTTTTTGCGCTGCGAAGCCGCTTCAATCGTCATGTTCTGAACATTGATGTTCGTCCTATTCAGCGCAGCACATTGCTCGGGAAGCGCGCCGACATAGCAAGGGTTAATGCCATTCCTGTCGACCATGCACGGAACTTCCACGCAAGCATCCTGCGGCAAATTCGTGATCAGGTTTTTATTCAACACGTTCCCATGCACGCGGAAAGGTTGATCCGTAAGCATTGCCCTAATGATAGGTGCCGCAAATTCTCGGCTGTATTCATGCTCAACATCTTTCCTGATGCATTTTTCACGCAATTCCGCCCAATCGGCAATCTGTTTTTCACAGCGGCGCGGATATTCGTCGAGCGGAATTTTGTAGCGCTCAATCAGTTCCGGATAATTCTTTTTGATATAATACGGATTATATTCCGCCGTATGCTCGCTCGATTCTGTATTATAATACCCGAACCGATGCATTATATCGTGACGGACAAGATCCCATTCCATCTTTTCTCGATATTCCCCGCCAAGCGAACGACGCTTGATCTCGGGATACAGATCCTGCCCATTTTCATCGCAAATTTCCAACAGCCATGCCTGGTGATTAATCCCCGCTATTTTCCACCGGCAACCTGCCCTATATTCCTCCATGCCCAACGACTGAAATAAACCGTCAACACAACACTGCACGCTGTGGCACAGACCTACGACTTTCACCCCCATTTTCTTTTGCAGATAACCCGTCAGCATCGCCATCGGATTCGTATAATTCAAAAGCAAGGCCGAAGGGCACGTTTCCTGCATATCATGCACAAAATCTTCCAGAACTGGAATCGTCCGCAACGCCCTGAATATTCCGCCGATTCCCAGCGTATCCGCAATTGTCTGGCGCAGCCCGTATTTTTGGGGAATTTCAAAATCAGTAACCGTGCAGGGTTTATAACCACCGATTTGGACAGCATTTACGACAAAATCCGCCCCATCCAGAGACTTGCGCCTGTCCATATACTTTTTAATCCGGGCTTTCCCCTGGTATTTCTCATTGATATTGCATAACATTCTGTACGAATCTTCTAGCCTTTCGGCGTCGATGTCATATAAAGCGATATCAAATTCGCCCAATTCTTTTGTAAGAATACAATCTCCCAGTACATTTTTCGCGAAAATTGTGCTTCCTGCGCCCAAAAAAGTGATTTTCATGATACCTCCAAAATTAAAGTTATCGTTTAACTTTATTCTCATTATATGGCATCGAAAGCGCACATTCAATGACTTTGCGTGTCTAATATATGTCAAAATGTTGCTATTTCCCCAAAAAAACAACATTAGAAATTCAGAAGTCTTCAGCGCTTCCATTTTGCAATATAAAAAACGCCGGCCCGCTTATACTTGCGCCCGGCATTTTTTACCAGCTGTTTATTCCGTTTCAAAAGGGCTCTTCGCATACTCACGAGGAGTTATTTTTGTCTGCTTTCGGAAAGTCTTCTGAAAATTAGAGTAATTATCGTAACCGACTTTTGCTGCGATCTCATTCATTTTCAATCGTCCCTCCCGTATCAATATCTGCGCTTTGGTCATTCGAATGTTCATGATATATCTCTGCGGAGATACAAACATTTTTCCCTTAAATACGCGGTAAAAATAAGAGCGCTCCAATCCGACATAATTTGCCAAGGATCCTACCGAAATATTGTCCGCGTAGTGCGCATGGATATATTCAATAGCCTTTGTGACGAAATCGACCGAATCTTCGCTCCTTTCGCCCTTCCTGTTCGACTCATTTCCCTTGATAAGCAATGAAAACAAAAAATACAATTTACCCAGCAATGCCAACTCCGACGCAAAAGATTTGTCCTTAACAGACAAAAACGATTTCATCGCATCTCCGACCTTTTCGCTTCCCCGATACGTCAAAACATATTTTTTATCGAAAAAACCACTTAATTCCAAAAGTTTTTTCGCCTCAAGCCCATTGAATCCTACCCAATAATAATTCCATGGATTTTGTTCACAGGCACAATAAAACGTCGTAACATCGGGCGGAATCAAAAAGAAATCTCCCTCTTTTACTGGAAACGTATTCCCCAGAATTTTATACTTCCCTTCTCCTTTGAATACATAATGAAGTATAAAATAATCACGGCGTGTCGGCCCGAAAGAATGTTTCGGATAACACTTTTCCATGCCGTATTCGTAAACAGAAAGCTGCGGATTTTCGCGGCGGAAGGTATAATTCAGCATGAGATTGTTATCTTCTTGCCAGTCCCCCAAATCCGTTGTTTCCAACTTCTCCGCCCGCTTATCCGGCGGATCATCGGAAACGTTTGGGAAAGAATCCACAAAACTATATTTTTCCCCTTTTTTCCGCAGTCCTGCGTCAATTTTCTCGGGCGGTATTACCTTAACGACCTTATAAATTTTTGGCATTTTCTTTTCTCTCTCCACTCAGTACTTCCACTGTTAAAGCCAACAGCCGCTCGATATCTGCTGATTCCGCAACAAAAATTTCCGTTCCAAAAGCATCATTTTCGACCGTCATCCCCTCGTCAGTAACGGCAACTTTCATCGACTTATATGTAAAATCTTCCGGCATCAAAGCCCCCCATACCGGTGCAAGATCATATAATATCGTCGACGAAACAGAAATGTCCGCTTTTTGCGCTCCCCCGGTGTACACCTTATCCCAATAAAAATAATGGCGCAGCAATATATCCGTGACCCGATCTTCTGACCGCAATACTTTCCGATAATTTTCCCCTTGCATGATGATACTGTTACATATGTCAAGCGGGTAAAGATAATATCTTTTCCCGATCGCCTGCATCACTCCCCTGAATGCCGCAGGATTTTGTACAACATTGCACTCCGCTGAAATCGGTCCACCAAAATATCCCTCTCGAATACTACCGCCCATGACATGAACGGATACACCCGCCTCTGCGATGATATCTGCAACCACTGTAAGCGAAGTCGACGGCCCGATCGATATGACGGCATCAACGTTTTCTTTCAGCGCGCAACGATATGCCGCAACATAATCTTTATTTTCATCGTTCCGTCTTTGAAGTATCCCCTCAAAAGGGCTTTCAATTTGCTTGCTTGCCTTCCCTTGCACGACCGGAATATCTTTGCCAGCTTGACGAAGAATCGTCCTCACCAATCGTGCACGATAATCCGTATCCCCGTCTGTAACGGAAACCAAAACAATTTCTATTTCCGGATGATTCAATAAAAAACACAATGCCCATGTATCATCTATATCCGAACCGATATCTGTATCCAAAATTATTCTTTTCATTGGCTTCTTAAGTCTCCCCCGCTTTTTGAAAAATATTCTATCATACTTTCTATTCAAAATCAACCCTTATCTTAAATTTTTTGCAGAATACGCAGAACTGCGTTTTTGCAAAAAAAGCAGCTAATACCCTCGGCATCGTAAAGTTATATCGCCAAGTATATGGCCAAAATCGACCAGAGGTTGGCCTGCCAGCCATGCATTTGTTACTTGCTACCCGTCAACGGGTCTCTCGGGTCAAAGATCCTCGTTCTATAATCAAACAGTATTAACATTAACAATAAGGTGACTTTTATAATTATTGAAATTTGCTTAAACAATTTTTATCCTCCCCCTTCCCAGTAGAATTGGGGGATTTTTTAAACTAAAGCATCATACAAGAAGATCACCGAAATATATCTCGGTGATCTTCACCTTTTTATTAAGTTTTTTATGGATAATTCATCATCTTCGAAGCACGGTGTCACTTTAGTGTCAATATGTAAGCAATGTCTTTAACTACTATATATTGTAC
>NXNN01000009.1_pt1 | contig 41848 bp, 29 predicted proteins | sample 2041041 | NCBI WGS metagenome assembly NXNN01 (sample SAMN07660617, study PRJNA407663) | chicken gut metagenome | isolation source: caecum content treated with Lincosamide | host: Gallus gallus domesticus | place: Czech Republic: Brno | collected 2016 | reverse complement strand
TTCGCTCTTCTCGCGCTGGCGGGTGACGTCGGGTGTATGGCGGGCCCCTCCGCCGTCGGCGCCGTTGCCGATGCTTTTTCGGGAGACCTGCATATCGGCATCGCGTTCGGGTTGTTTTTCCCCGTCCTGATGGCTGTCGTTCTGCTGGCGTACAGCATCAGAAAGCGAAGGAAAAAATCTCTTTTGACGGGCGAAAATTTGCAGTAAGGCGGGGAACGGACTGAAAAAACGCCCCGCCGCCCGTTCGGGCGGCGGGGCAAAATACTGCCTCTTTGCATAGAATATAGAGAGGGGAGGGAAAACTTCCCGCGTATTCTACAAAGGGGACGAAGCAAAAAATGTTTTTACTGTATTCCATATTGTTCGGCGAAGGCGGCTGCAACGATTGCGGCAAATGCGGCAGAGGGGAGCGAGGCGGGCAGTGCGGCTGGCGCCCGTCGCCCTGCCGTGAAGACGAATTGTCCTCCGGGGTATATCCGGTGAGCGCCGAGTGCTGCCGCAACCGCTCCTGCACGGGGTTCGGCTGCCGCGGCGGATTCAGCGTCTGCTGCGACGAAGAGTATTATAACCGCCAGTATGCGCTGTGCCGCTGCAAGTGCGTCTGCCGCTGCTGCGATACCGAGCCGTGTTGCCGCGGCGCCCGCTGAAAGGGGAGCCCTGCGCGGCGGCTGCAATAAAAAAATGGGGAACGGGCAATGCCCGTTCCCTTTTTGCGCCCTGCCGCGGCGACCGACGCCGCAGGGCGCAAGCCTTTACTTTCTGAAATTTTCGCGCGGGGCGGAATTTTCCGCATATTGCCTGAACAGCGAATCCCACGCGGAGAAACGGCGGCGGAAGGTCACAGGCCTTCCGTTTGCGTCGATAAAGCAATGTGTGCTTTTTCCTCTTGCGCGCAGCGTTCCGTCCTCGCCCGTCATCTCGTATTCCACGTCGAACCGTACCCCCGTATAGCGGGCGAGCCGCACCTGTATGGTCACCGTTTCCGGGAAACGTGTCATCTTTTTGTATTCACATTCTACCGAAAGCACGGGGCTTAAAACGCCCGCCTGTTCCATCACGTCGTACCCCAGTCCCATCTGTTCGAGCATATCCACCCGCGCTTCCTCCATCCAGCGGATGTAGTTGGAGTGGTGCACGATCTTCATTGTGTCCGTTTCGTAATACTGCGCTTTATGTTTATAGGGTCTGAATTCCATAACCGATGCTCCGCGTTTTTCTGCCATTATACCACTGCGGCGCGCGGCTGTCAAACGTAAAACCCCGTGCGCCAACGGATTCGTCCGCGCACGGAGCCGGATTTGTTTGACGGATTTTTATCGCCGTGTTAAAATAAAAGGGAGGTATTTTTGGGATGCGGCAGAATAAATACGACAACGAGGCTTTTTTCAATAAATACGCGCAGATGCTCCGTTCCCGCGAAGGGCTTGCGGGGGCAGGCGAGTGGCTGACTCTGAAAAAAATGCTCCCCGATTTTGCGGGAAAAACAGTGCTCGACTTGGGTTGCGGCTACGGCTGGCACTGCATACATGCCGCCGAACAGGGCGCGGCGGAGGTCGTGGGAGTGGACATTTCCGAAAGGATGCTCGCCGTCGCCGGGGCGAAAACAAAGCAGCAAAACGTGCGCTATATCCGCACGGCGATGGAGGATGCAGAATTTCCCGCCGGCAGTTTCGACATTGTTTTAAGCTCGCTCGCCGTACACTATATCGAGGATTTGCACGCTCTTTTCAGGCGGGTGAACGGTTTTTTAAAGGAGGGCGGCGCGTTCGTATTTTCGGCGGAGCACCCTGTGTACACCGCCTGCGCCAATGCCGACTTTATCAGGAGCGCGTCGGGCGACCCGCTCTGCTATCCCGTCGACAATTATTTTTACGAGGGAAAGCGCAACTGCGTGTTTTTGGGCGAGCCTGTCGTCAAATACCACCGCACGCTCACCTCGTATTTCCGCGCGCTCACCGAAAGCGGTTTCGCCGTTCGCGATATTGCCGAGCCGGTGCCGCCCGAATCGATGCGCGGACTCGAAGAAATGCGGAATGAAATGCGCCGCCCGATGATGATACTTTTTTCGTCGGTCAAAGTGCGGGATGCACAATAGGAGGGTACAATGTTCAGCGGAGTTTCCACGTCGAGCCTTTTCTTGCGCGAGATGAACGAAGACGCGCTCACCGTGCTCAATGCGCTCGGCGTCAGGAGTACGGAGATATTTCTGACGACGTTCAGCGAATATACCGAGGAGTTCGCGAGCCTTCTCTTATCCCGCCGCGGGGAGCTGAAGGTCAATTCGGTGCACCTTTTGAACACGCAGTTCGAGCCGCAGCTTTTTGGTGCGCATCCGCGCGCAAAAAGGGATGCCTTTGAGATACTGCACCGCGCGATGGCGTCGGCGCACATCTTCGGAGCCGAGCGGTACACATTCCATTCGCTCACCCGCTTAAAGCGCAATTCCTCGCCCCTCAACTACGATTCTTTGGGCGAAAATTTCAACGAAATCATCGCCGCCTGCGCCGAACACGGCGTAAAGCTGTGCCTGGAAAACGTGCATTGGGCGCTGTACAACGAGCCGGGCATTTTTTCGCGGCTGAAACGCCGCTGCCCCGATTTGCAGGGCGTGCTCGACGTAAAGCAGGCGCGCCTTTCGGGGTATCCCTACCAAATGTACGTCAAGGACATGGAGGGGAGCATTTCGCACGTCCACCTGTCCGATGTAGACGGGCGCGGAAAAATTTGCCTGCCGGGGCAGGGGAGATTCGATTTTGAAGAGTGCCTGCGGCGCCTGAAGGACGCGGGGTTTGACGGCGCGCTGCTTATCGAGGTATACCCCAAGGACTACGGCGACTATGCCGAACTCAAGCGCTCGTGCGACTATCTGGACGAAATCATCGACAAAATCGGGTAAAACGGGCGGAAACGTTGGCAGTGGTTGCGCTCTTTTCCGCAAAAATCGCGCGTAAAATTCCGCGCAACTGTTGACAACGGGCGCCCTTTTGTTTTACAATAATAGGGTAAAAAAACGAAATCAAACGGAGGGCTCTATCCTATGAATATCCGGAACAAAGACTGGCGCAACAGCATGCGCCTGACCGTCGATTACAACTACATGATGAAAAAATTCATCGGCGCCGACGGGTTTAAAGATTCTGATTTAAACGAACTCAAGGAAGCGGCGGCGGACGCCTTCGACTACGTTGCCGACAACCGCGGCAAGGGAATGATGGGCTGGACGGAGCTTCCGTACAACCAAAAGGAAATCGTCGAGGACGTCATCGCGACCGCCAAAGAAGTGCGCCGCAAGTTCAAATATTTCGTCGTACTCGGCATCGGCGGCAGCGCGCTCGGCCCCATCGCCGTGTTCAACGCGCTCTGCCACCTGCACTACAACGACCTCGCGCCTTCTAAGAGGAAGGGCCCGAAGTTCTACGTCGAGGACAACGTCGACCCCGAGCGCATGGCGGCGCTGTTGGACGTCATCGAGCCGGAAAAGACCTGCTTCAACGTCATCACCAAGTCGGGCGCGACGAGCGAAACGATGACGCAGTACCTCATCATCAACGACATTCTGACCAAGGCGCTGGGCGACAAGGCGTGCGAGAACATCATCGCCACCACCGACCACGCGAAGGGCAACCTCATCAAACTCGCAAAACAGCACAATTACAAGACCTTCTACATTCCCGACGGCGTCGGCGGCAGGTTCTCCGAGCTTTGCCCCGTGGGGCTTCTGCCCGCGGCGGTTCTGGGGCTGGATATCAAGGCGATGCTCGCGGGCGCCGCGTATATGGACGGCATCTGCAACAAGCCTTCCGTTGCCAAGAACCCCGCGCTCGCCTGCGCCGTGTTGCAGTATGCGGCGATGAAGCGGGGCAAGAACATCGGCGTGATGATGCCGTATGCCGACAGCCTGAAATTCATGTCCGACTGGTATTGCCAGCTGTGGGCGGAGAGCTTGGGCAAGAACGTGACCCTGGACGGCAAACCCTGCAACGTGGGGCAGACGCCCGTCAAGTCGCTGGGCGTCACCGACCAGCATTCGCAGGTGCAGCTGTATACGGAAGGCCCCTTCGATAAGGTCGTCACCTTCCTGTCCGTCAAGAACTACCGCAAAGAGGTGGCTATCCCGCACGGCTGCGAGGATATCCCCGACGTTGCGTTCCTCGGCGGGCATACGATGAACGAGCTGATCGCCGCCGAAAACAAGGCTACGGCGTACGCGCTCGCCAAGGCGGGCAGGCAGAACTACACCATCTGGCTGCCCGAGGTAAACGAGTTCACGCTGGGCGAGCTGATGTACCTGTTCGAATTGCAGACGGCGTACGCGGGCGCGATGTTCAACATCGACACCTTCAACCAGCCGGGCGTGGAAGCGGGCAAGCAGGCGACGTATGCGCTGCTCGGCAAAAAGGGCTACGAGGCGAAGAGGGAAGAGTTGGACAGCGCCCCCGCCGCCGAAGAGAAATATATCGTATAATTCAAAGCACAAAAAAATGCCGACGGCAAATTGCCGTCGGTATTTTTTTGTGCTGAATCGGTGTTGCTCCGCCGGCATGGGAGTTGCCGGGCGCATATCTTCATTCGCCCGCCTCGTAAGGCGCCTGCCGGTAGGAGCTGTCGGTGCGCTCCTTTTTGCGCCGGCGATAGTCGCTGGGAGAACATCCTTCATATTTTTTAAAGGTTTCGTAAAAATTCTGCCGTGTGTTGAAGCCGCACTCCGCTCCAACGTCGATGAGCGGCAGGGCGGTATTTAAAATCAGTTGCTTTGCCCGTTCCACGCGCAGGGTATTGATGTGCGACAGCATACTCACGCCCGTGTGCTTTTTAAACTGCCGTTCCAGGTATACGGGGTGCAGCTTCATGCTCTCCGCCACGTCTTTGCTCGATATTCCGTTCGCATACTCATTATCGATGAATTTCATCGCCTTATTGATGATGTAGCTCCCGTCCGAACCGCCCATGTGCGCGACCCTCGCAATCATCACCAGAAGCTGCGCTAAAAGCGCCGCAATCTGTAAACCGCTTCCGGCGTTGAACTGTGCGCTTCCCAGCTCCTCATGGAGTTTTTTGATCGTTGCGCCGACATTTGCCGTGTCTTCGGCAAAGCGCACGCCCCCGCCCAAAAATTCCAGTCCGGCTCCCTCCAATTCCGCGCAGGGAAGTCCGTTTTCGGCGGAAAGGGTAAGCTCCAGGTTGAGTATATCGCAGCGACCGCCCTGCGGAACGTACAGCATATGTTGTGTCTGCGAAGGCAAAACGGCAAACTGCCCCTTTTTGAGCGCCAGTTTTTTGTTGTTTCCGTTTTCCTTCCAGAATATTTCGCACGCACCTCCGTCGTTGTACATGATCTCCGCATTGGGATGCGCGTGGAACTTCATATCAAATCCGTTGTAGCGGTACGCGTAATAATTCGCAACCGCCAACCTGTCTGCGCGGTCTGCCGCAAAGCCGAGTACCTTCACGCCCTGCCTCCTTTTCTGCCCCGCGGGGGTATTGCCCGCTGCCATGTATAGTATACCATCTGTTTGGAATATTTGTCAATATTTTGCCGAAATAAATGATTTAAGTTTGTTTTCTTTACATTATTTTCGCCCTTCCTTTTCGATAATTTACCTGTTTTTTCCACAATCGTATACAATAGAGGAAAAAGGACGAAGCGCGTCTTTGCACCGCGGCGCGGTGAGGACGCATTGCGGGAGGTCTGTATGGCAAACGAAACGAAGAAGTGTATCGAGGAGGGGAAGGCGTCGCTCGGCATCGAGTTCGGCTCCACGCGCATCAAAGCGGTGCTTGTAAACGAACAGAACGCAGCGGTTGCGAGCGGCGCGCACGATTGGGAAAACCGCTTGGAGAACGGCATCTGGACGTACACCCTCGGCGACATCCGCGAGGGGCTGCAGGACTGCTATGCGAAACTCGCGGCGGACGTAAAGGAAAAGTACGGCGTTCCGCTCAAAAGGCTGGGCGCGGTCGGCATCAGCGGCATGATGCACGGCTATATGGTATTCGATAAGGCGGGGAATCTGTTGGCTCCCTTCCGCACCTGGCGCAACAACATTGCAGAGAAGGCGGCGGATGAGCTTACGGAAATTTTAGGCTATCACATCCCCGCGCGCTGGTCGGCGGCGCACCTGTATCAGGCGGTCAAAGCGGGGGAGAAGCATGTCAAAGACGTCGATTTCCTTGCGACCCTCGCGGTGTATGTGCATTATCTGCTCACGGGCAAAAAGGTCGTGGGCGTGGGGGAGGCTTCGGGCATGTTCCCCATCGACACGAAGACGCACGATTTCGACGCCGCTCTGCTCGCCAAATTCGATAAAGCGGTCGAAAAGTACAGGCTTCCGTATAAATTGAAGGACATCCTGCCGCAGGTGCTCGTCGCGGGCGACGATGCCGGCTCCCTTACCGAGGCGGGGGCGCGGCTCCTCGATCCGTCGGGCGTCTTGCAGGCGGGCGCGCCCTGCTGCCCGCCCGAGGGCGACGCGGGCACGGGCATGGTCGCCACCAACAGCGTCAAAAAGCGCACGGGCAACGTTTCGGCGGGCACCTCCGTATTTGCGATGATCGTTCTGGAGAAGGAACTTTCCAGGGTATATCCCGAAATCGACCTCGTCACCACCCCCGTCGGCGACCTGGTCGGCATGGTGCATTGCAACAACTGCACCTCCGACCTCAATGCGTGGGTGAACCTGTTCGGCGAGTTCGCCGCGCGCGCGGGGCTGGAAATTTCCAAGCCGCAGCTGTTCGACATTCTGTATAACGCTTCGCTGGAAGGGGATAAGGACTGCGGCGGACTGCTCGCCTACAACTGCGTTTCTGGCGAGAACATCACCCATATCGATGCGGGTCGCCCGCTGTTCGTGCGCACGCCCGAAAACAAATTCAGCCTCGCGAACTTCATGCGCGCGAACCTGTACTCGGCGTTCGGCGCGCTCAAAGTCGGGTGCGACATCCTTTTGAAAACGGAGAAGGTTAAGCTGGATTCGATTACCGGTCACGGCGGCATTTTCAAGACGGAAAAAGTCGCCCAAAGCTACCTTGCGGCGGCGATCGACGCGTCCGTCACCGTAATGAAGACGGCGGGCGAGGGCGGCGCGTGGGGAATCGCGGTTCTCGCGAACTTCCGCGTGCAGAAAAAGGACGGCGAAACGCTCGAAGAGTATCTCGACAATAAAGTATTCGCGGGGCAGGAGGGCGTGACCCTTGCCCCCGACCCGAAGGACGTCGAGGGGTTCGAAAAATTCACCGGGCGTTATGTCAAGGCACTGCCCGTCGTGCAACAGGCAGTCGTTTCCGTCGATTAAAGCAGCGGCACAGTGTAAATACTATTAAAGAGTATTTTTTTCGGGAGGGAATATACTATGTTGGAGGATCTGAAAAAGAAGGTTTTGAAGGCGAACCTCGACCTGGTCAAAAACAAGCTGGTGCTCTTTACCTGGGGCAACGTCAGCGCATTCGACCGCGAGAGCGGGCTTCTCGTCATCAAGCCGAGCGGCGTTTCCTACGACGACATGACGGAAAAGGACATGGTCGTCGTCGATCTGAACGGCAAGGTGGTGGACGGCAACCTGCGCCCGTCCAGCGATACGCCCACGCACATCGAGTTTTATAAGGCGTTCCCCGATGTCGGCGGCGTCACGCACACCCATTCCACCTTCGCCACGAGCTGGGCGCAGGCGGGCAGAGATATTCCCTTCTACGGCACGACCCACGCTGACTATTTCTACGGCGACATTCCCTGCGCGCGGTCGCTCACGAAAGAGGAGATCGAAGGGGAGTACGAAAAGAACACGGGGCTCGTGATTATCGAACGGTTTAAAAAGGACAATTTAAAGCCGCTGGAAGTGCCTGGCGTACTCGTCAAGAGCCACGGCGTGTTCGCCTTCGGCAAGGATGCCGACGCTTCCGTCTACAACGCTACCGTTATCGAGGAAGTGGCGAAGATGGCGTTCATCACCGAAAGCGTCAACCCGAAAGTGCAGCGCGCGGACAAGTTCATGATGGATAAGCATTATCTGCGCAAGCACGGGAAGAATGCCTACTACGGGCAGGGTTCACACAAATAATTTTGAGCTGACAAAATTATTTGTCGTGATTGGAGGGGAAACCCGAGCGGTTTTCCCCTTATCGATGCGCTTTTGAATGGCACACCACAAATATGCGCATCGATTTCACCCCTTCCGTAAGGCAAGGGATTGCCAAATGGAGTGCAAGAGCAAAAAGCGTGGTTTTTGCTCTTGCAAGTTTGTTCAAAAGTAAAGGCGCGCGGCGGTCATGTACGTCTTTGTACACTCCCTTGCGCTTGCCTTGCAAAAACACAATCTGCACCGTTCTGCACGGTTTTGTACATTAAATCATTAAAAATAAAAATTCAGAGAGGAAATAAAAAATGAAAGAGAAAATCGTTTATTGGCTGACAGGTTCCCAAACGCTGTACGGCGCGGACGTTCTCGAACATGTTGCGCAGCACTCCGAGGAGATGGCGAACTATGTGAACGAGCGCATGCCCGTTACCGTCAAATACCTCACTACCTGCAAGAGCTCGGACGAGATCGTCGCGGCGATCAAGCAGGTCAACGCGGACGACAACTGCATCGGCATCATCACCTGGTGCCACACTTTCTCGCCCGCGAAAATGTGGATCAAGGGGCTTTCCATGCTGCAAAAGCCCATGTGCCACTTCGCGACCCAGTACAACGAAAAGCTGCCGTACGACACCATCGACATGGACTTCATGAACGAAAACCAGGCGGCGCACGGCGACAGGGAGTTCGGCTATATCGTCTCCCGCCTGCGCAAGGACAACAAGGTCATCGTCGGTTACTATAAGGACGAGGAAGCGCTCAAAGAGCTCGCCGCCTGGTGCAAGGTCGCCGCGGGTTATGCTTTCTCCAAAACGGTCAAGGTCTGCCGCTTCTCCGATAACATGCGCGACGTCGCCGTCACCGAGGGCGACAAGGTGGAGGCGCACATCGGCTTCGGCTGGCAGGTCGATTACTATCCCATCGGCGACCTCGTCGAGTACATCGAAAAGGTGACCGACAAGGAAGTGGACGCCATGATGGCGGAGTATAATAAGAAATACACGATGGGCACCAAGCGCATCGATGTCGTGCGCGAGCAGGCGAAGTACGAGATCGCCATCGATAAATTCTGCAAGGACAAGGGCGGCTACATCGGCATCGTCGACCATTTCGGCGCGCTGCACGGGCTGAACCAGCTCCCCGGGCTCGCCATTCAGGATCTGCAGAGCAAGGGTTACGGCTTCGGCGCGGAGGGCGACTGGAAGATCGCCGCGCTGGGCGCGATCATGCAGTACATGGCGGGGCAGAAGGGCACGGGTCTGATGGAGGACTACACCTACGACCTCGCGGACGGGTTGTGCCTCGGTGCGCACATGCTCGAAGTTTCGCCGCAGTTCGCTGCGACCAAGCCGGAAATTCAGGTGCACCCGCTCGGCATCGGCGGCAAGTCCGATCCCGCGCGCCTCGTTTTCGAGGGCATCTCCGCGCCCGAGGCGGTCGCCGTCTCCATGATCGACATGGGCGACCGGATGCGCCTCATCGTGCAGAAGATCGAACTCGTCAAATACCCGCACAAGATGCCCAATCTCCCCGTCGGCGGGTTGATGTGGAAGTACAAACCCAACTTCAAGGAAGGGGTTGCAGCATGGATCTATGCGGGCGGCGCGCACCACACCGTCGTATCCTCCGAAGTGACCGTGCAGCAGATGCGTGATCTGGCGGATATGTGGGGCATCGAGTGCGTCGTCATCGACGAGAACACCGAAATCAATCAGTTCAAGAAAGAGCTGATGTGGTCGGACGTCATCTGGAAGAGGAAATAAAGCGAGCATTCCCGCACCGTTGCGGGATTCCTGCTGTCGGATAATAAAGAGGGGGCGGCATCGCTTGGCGATGCCGCCCCCGGTGCCACGCAAAAAGGATGCCGTGCCGCACGGCGGCGCGGGGATCCGCCGACAGGGCGGAAAACCTCATAAAAATTCGGGCAAGGAATAAGGAGTCGGGTGTATGCTTTATAAAGAGTATCTTTTCGGCAACAGTGCCGTTCGCTACATCGAAACCGCTGAATTCGGTGTCGGTCTTTCCATTCTTCCCGCCGATATCCCCGTCGGGAATACGGATGCGCTCATTTGCGATTCCATGGTTCAGGCGCGTTTGCGCGGCGCGGGCGATCTCGTCGTGTATTCGCTCGGCGTCACCATGCGCAACTCCACGAGCGTGCTTCTGCGCATCGAGGAGCAGACCGCGGACGAAAGCTCCGTCGTCACCCGCCTTTCGGACGGGGCGGGGAACGAATACGTCCACACCCTCGTATACGATGCACGGACGGGCGTGTTTTCCGTTTGGGTGGAATACCGCAACCGCTCGGGGCGGGAACAGGTGCTTGAAAGCCTGCAGAGCTTTTCACTGAGCGGCATCGGCGTGCCGCGCGGCGACGCGTTTTCGGATATCGGAATGAAGTTCGTGCGCATGACGAGCGCATGGAGCCGCGAGTGCCGCGTAAAAGAGGACGAATTCTGCGATTTGGGTTTCGATAAAAGCTGGGCGCAGCACGGCGTCCGTTGCGAACGCTTCGGTCAGCTGGGCAGCATGCCCAACCGCGGCTGGTTTCCCTTTGCCGCCGTCGAAGGCGGCGGCTGCGTTTGGGCGGCAATGCTCGAGGCTCCGTTCAGCTGGCAGATAGAGTTGTACAAGCTGCGCGAAACGTGCGCCCTCTCGGGCGGACTCGCCGATTACGAATTCGGGCATTGGTTCAAAAAAATTGCAGACGGTACGAGTTTTTCGACGCACAAAGCCTATATCTGGGTAGGGCGGGGGAGCGCGCAGGATGCCTGCAACGCCTTCGTGCGCTTTCAGGACAGGCGCCTTCTCGCGTCGGGTACGCTTCCCGAAAGCGAGCAGGGAATGCCCGTTCTGTTTAACGAATACTGCACCACATGGGGCGTGCCGAGCGAGGAGAATATTCTCAGAATTTTAGAGAGCATCCGCAATCTTCCCGTCGAATATTTCGTCATCGATGCCGGCTGGTACAAGCCCGACCATTGCGATTGGGGCGCCGCCATGGGAGATTGGAATCCGAGCAAACCCCTCTTCCCGCACGGCATCAGGGCAGTTGCCGACGCGATCCGCCAAAGCGGCAAAAAGGCGGGTGTCTGGTTCGAGTTTGAAGTGGCGGGATGCGAAAGTGAAATTTACCGCCGCGAGGAGTTGTTTGTAACGCGCGACGGAATCCCGCTTACGACGGGCGCGCGGCGCTTTTTTGACCTGCGCAGCGGCGAAGTTACCGCCTGCCTTACACGCAAAATGTGCGACTTTCTGCGCGAAAACGGGTTCGAATATATTAAAATCGACTATAACGACAGCATCGGCATGGGCGTGGACGGCGCCGAAAGTTTGGGCGAGGGCGGCCGGCAGGTCGGAGAAGCGAGCATCGAATGGCTCGCACGGCTGAAAGATTCGGTTCCCGGCATCGTCATCGAAAACTGCGCGTCGGGAGGAAGCCGCATCGAACCGCTGCGCATGAGCCGCGTTTCCATGTGCAGTTTTTCGGACGCGCACGAATGCAAGGAAATTCCGCTCGTCGCCGCCAACGTTTCGCGCGTCATCCCCGCGCGGCAGAGCCAGATTTGGGCGGTCATCCGCGAAGCGGATACCCCCGCGCGCATCGTCTGGTCGCTGACGGCAGCGATGTTCGGGCGCATCTGCCTTTCGGGCGACGTGCATAAGATAACCGCAGAGCAGATGCAAAAAATCTCTGAGGGGCTTGAATTTTATTCCGCCGCCAAGGATATCGTCGCCTCGGGCGACATTGCCGACGTTTTCTGCAATATCCGTTACTACCGCGACCCGAAGGGGTGCCAGATCTATAAAAAAATATCGCAAGACAAAAGACGGATGCTCGTTTTGGCGCACTTTTTCGAGGAGCCGTTCGGCGCCTGCGAAACGGACATCGCGGGGTATCGGCTCGTTTCGGCGTACACGACGCTCGGATACGGCGCAGAAGGCGGGATTTTGCGCCTCGAACCCGAGGAGTACAGTGCGGGCGCCTTTCTATTGGAAAAAGAAGAGGAGGACTGAAAAATGCAGACGGTCGATTTCAAGCAGGTGGAGATCAAGAGCGGATTTTTCCGCGATTTGCAGACGTTGAACGCCGAAGTTTCGGTATACAATATTTACAAACGTTTTCAGGAAACGGGTCGCTTCCATGCGATGAAGTGCATCCGCGACGACGCGCGCAAGCCGCACGTCTTTTGGGACAGCGACATCGCCAAGTGGCTGGAGAGCGTCGCAAACATCCTCGCCAAAAAGCAGGACGCGCAGCTGAAACAGTGGGCGGACGAGGCGATCGCCGACATCTGCAGCAGCCAGCTGCCGTGCGGGTATTTCAACAGCTATTTTCAGGTGTACGAGCCGGAAAACATCTTCCAAAAGCGTCCCGAGCACGAGCTGTACTGCGCCGGGCATCTCATCGAGGCGGCGGTCGCCCTGCACGAGGCGGGCGTCGACGATAAGCTGTACGCCGCGATGATAAAATACGCCGACTATATCTACGAGCGGTTCTACGTCAAAAAGGACGCGGGTTTTTTCACCTGCGGTCACCCCGAAATCGAGCTGGCGCTCGTAAAGCTGTACAATTCGACGGGCGCGCAGAAGTACCTCGACCTCGCCGACTACTTCATCGAGGAGCGGGGCAGGCACAACGAGGAAACGTACGCCTTCACCTATCCCATCTATCACCAGGATCACGCGCCCGTGCGCGAACAGAAAACGGCGGAGGGTCACGCGGTGCGCGCGCTGTACCTGTATATCGCCATGGCGGACGTGGCGCGGCTGAAAGGGGATAAACAGCTCGCCGAAACCTGCGAAACGCTGTTTGAGGACATCGTCGGTAAAAAGATGTATATCACGGGCGGCACGGGCTCCTCCTACCACGGGGAAACCTTTACCTTCCCGTACGATCTGCCCAACATCTTTGCGTACAGCGAAACGTGCTCGGCGATCGCCCTGGCGTTCTTCTGCGACCGCCTCGCCAAAATCAAAAACCGCGCCGTCTACCACGAAATTTTCGAGCGCGTGCTGTACAACAACATCCTCGCGGGCGAAAGCAAGGACGGCAAGGGTTTCTTCTACGTCAATCCGCTCGAATTTCACGAGGGGATCTACGACTACAACGAGGGTCTGAAAACCAAGCTGTTCTGCCCCATCCCCGAGCGCGTGGAGGTGTTCGACTGTTCCTGCTGCCCGCCCAACCTCACCCGCTTCATCGAGAGCGTCGGCGGCTATATCTACGGCACGGAAGGGGATTTCGTGTATATCAACCAATATATCTCGTCGTCGGTACAAGTCGGCGGCGCGAAAATCGAAATCGACAGCGAAATGCCCTACGGCGGCAGGGCGAGCTTGCGCGTTTCGGGCGATTGCAGGTTAAAGCTGCGCGTTCCCGCCTGGAACGGCGGCGTTTCGATGAAGGTGAACGGCAAAGTTGTTTCGCCCGCCGCCGAGGAAGGGTATATTTCCCTCGATTGCAGGGGCGAAACGAAGATTGCTCTGGATTTCCATATCAAACCGAAATTCGTGTACGCCAACGAAAACGTGTGGTACGACAACGGCCGCAAGGCGGTGGAGTACGGAGCGATGATATTGTGCGCGGAGAGCGCAGACAACGGCAAAAACCTGCGCTCGGTGCGCCTCAAAAGCCTTGCGGGCGCGAAAAAGTCGGTCGGGGAATATTTCACGCTGGAAGTACCCGCCGAGCGGCTGCGCACGGGGGAGGCGCTGTATTCCTACCAGCCGCCCGTGCCCGAAAAGTTTACATTGAAACTCATTCCCTATTTCTCGTGGGCGAACCGCGGCAAAGGGGATATGCAGATATGGTTTTTATAAAATTATTGGAAAAATCAAAAATTCCCCGAAATTCGGGGAATTTTTGGATTTGGAAGCCGTCATGCAGTACAGGCAGAACTGTGCGGTATATTTTTATCGAAAATCCCAAAGCGGCGGGTCAGTTTGATCTGCCGTCGAGCGCGTCGGCGACGGCGAGCAGGTTTTTCGCGGGGGTGTCGCGCGGCACTTCGCAGCCGGCGGAGGAGATATAGTAATCCGGAACGGTGTCGGCGCAGGCGTTCACCGCATGGGCGATTTTCCCGGGCGTTCCCTGCAAAAGCACGGCGACCGGGTCGTAATTTCCGCAGAAAACGGTATGTCTTCCCTGCAATAGCCGTTTTGCCGTTGCGAGGTCTACCATCCAGTCGAGATCGATCAGGTCGCTGCCCGTTTCGATCATCTGCGGCAGAACAGCCGTCGTGTTGCCGCAAATATGCAGCTTGGTATGCGCGCCCGCCGCATGCACCGCGTCGACGATCTTCTTCTGATAGGGAAATGCGAATTCGGCGAACATTTCGGGGGATATGAGCGAAGCGGCGGCATCGCCGATGCCGATGATGTCTGCGCCCGCCTCGATTTGCAGGAGCGCAAAGCGGATTGCCTGTTCGCACGTCTTTTGCAGAAATTCATGGATGCGCTCCGGCTCTTCCAGGGCAATATCCATCATAAACATATCGATTCCCCGCAGATCGCTGCATTCGGCAAACGCGCCTTCCACCCAGCCCCCGATAACGTATCGGGAGGCTGTTTTTTTAAAATATTCCACGGCTTTCAGCCGGTCGAGCGTGCGGGGGCTGTTTTCGGGAGCTGCGGCGTGCAGCGCCTTTACCTGCGAAAGATCCGTCAGAAGGGGAACGGGGCTGTACGGCACTCCGTCTTCGGGCAGCAAAACTTCCGCACCGAAGCTCTCCGCCTCACGCATCGGGTCGGAAATGGCGGAAAGAATATCCAGCCGGAAATCTTCCGCGCAGCGCAGGTCGCATTCGCACAGTACTTTATAATCGGAGGCGTATTCGCGGTACGTCCTGCCCGAATAGGCGGCGGAAAACCCCATAATGATATTGAAATTGGGAATTTTATCCGTCTTTTGGTTCTGAATGGTGCGGAAAAATCTTTCGCGCGGTAACATAATGCCTCCTTTTTTGCGCAGCGCGGCGCATCGTTTCGTATTCCGATTATAAATCAACGAAGCGAAAAAAGCAACCTGTAAAAGCTGCGGAATAAAGCGGCGCAAAGCCGAGCAAGCCCTGTAAAAACCGGGCGGAAAACGCACATTTAATAATAGTGTCAGTCGCGGTTAAGCTGAAACATTCCGTTTTGCCGCCTCGTTCTGTATATTTTTTATACGTAACATCGCCGTTAAGTGTTAAATTAAACCGGCAATCTTGTACATTTTTTGTACTTTAATTCACAAATAAATTATATTACAATAAGTTCGGCATGAAGGAAAAAGGGGTATTAAAATGCTGAAACAAACGCGTGAAATCCTGAAAAAACTTACACTGCGGCAGAAGGCGGCGCTTCTGACGGGCAAAGATTGCTGGAGTACTCTCGGCGTCGAGGAAGCGGGGCTTCCGTCGATTTGTATGTCAGACAGTCCGAACGGCATCCGCATGCCCGGCTGCGACACCGATGTTATCCCGTCGGCATGCGCTCTGGCGTCGTCGTTCAATGTCGAAACGGCGCGCCGCGCCGGCGAACTGCTCGGCAGTGAATTTAAAAACGCAGGGATCGATCTCATCCTCGGGCCGGCAATGAATCTGAAGCGGTCGCCGCTGTGCGGGCGGAATTTTGAATATTATTCGGAAGACCCCTTATTGAGCGGCGAAATGGCGGCTGCATTCGTGCAGGGCGCGCAGGAGCATGTAGGGTGCTGCATCAAGCACTTTGCCATGAATAACCAGGAAACGCGCCGCATGAGCGTCAATTCGGTTGCAGACGAACGTACGGTACGCGAGATGTACCTCGAACCTTTTCGCACGGTCGTGCAGAAGTCGTCGCCCGTTTCCGTGATGTCCTCGTATAATAAGATCAACGGCGTATATTCGAGCGAGAATAAACGGCTGTTGGTGGATATACTGCGCAAAGAATGGGGGTTCCGCGGGTTTGTGCTGTCCGATTGGGGTGCGGTCAACGATGCGGTCGAGTCGGTCAAGGCACAGATGGATCTGGAAATGCCCTCCAATCCTGCCGATACGGACAAGCTCCTCCGCGCAGTGGAAAAGGGCGAGCTTTCCGAAAAACAGCTCGACCGGTGTTGCGCAAACGTGATCGATGCGGCGCTGCGCCTGGCGCGGCTCCGCGGCAAAAAGTTCAGGCCGTATACGCGCGGCGAACGCGACGCGATCCTCCGCGAACTGGCTGCGGATTGCGCCGTTCTGCTGAAAAACGACGGTATACTTCCCGTCGGGCAGGAAAAGAAGATCGGCGTTTTCGGTTTTTTTGCCAAGGAACCGCTGTTGCAGGGCGGTGGAAGCGCCCATGTGGAGCAGGGAAAAACGGAGTCGCCTCTCGACGCGCTGAAAAAGATATACGGCAATGTCGTTTACAGCGAAACATTCGGAGAAACGGGTTTGAGCGCCGACTATGCCGAAAGCCTGAAGGCGGCGGAAGATTGCGATGTATGCCTGCTCTTCTGCGGACTTCCTGCCTCTTGCGAGTCGGAGGGGTATGACCGCACAACGCTTTCGCTCCCTCCCGAACAAGTCCGCGCCATCCGCGAACTTGCGCAGATCAATCCGAATATCGTCGTATTGCTGATGGGCGGAAGCGTCATCGATGTTTCCTGGCAGGATTGTGCAAAAGGAATCCTGGAATGCTATATGCTTGGTTCCGGAGTCGGGGGCGCCGTTGCCGGGATCATCGGCGGAGCGGTCAACCCTTCGGGCCGCCTGGCAGAAAGTTTTCTTTCCGATCTGCGGCAAAGTTCGGCTGCGCCGTATTTCGGAAATTACGGGGATACAGCCTATTACGGTGAAGGCGTGTTCGTGGGCTATCGGTACTATACGGCGAAGGGAATTCGCCCCGCCTATCCGTTCGGGTACGGGATCAGCTATACGGAATTTTCATACGGCGATATGCAGATTTCCCGCGGGCAGGACGAAATCCGTATTTCCGTCACGTTGCGGAACACGGGCGGGCGGGCAGGCGCCGAAGTCGTGCAGCTGTATGTTTCCTGCGACAATCAGGACATCGCGCGCCCGGTTCGGGAACTGAAATTGTTCGATAAAGTTTATCTGAACGCGGGGGAGGAGAAACGCCTGGAATACAGCCTTCCGTTCTCCCGCCTGAAAAATTACGATACCGCGCGGCACGGATTCCGGCTGTACGGCGGGAATTACAGATTTGCGTTCTGTTCAGACTGCGAAACGGAGATCGTATCGCGGGAAATGCCGTTGGAAGGGGATCCGCTGCACTACGACAGGAACAGCATCGTCGGCGACCTGCTGTACACGGCGGAAGGCAGAAAAATCGTGGACGAGGAATTAAAGCCGTATCTCTGCCTTGCGATCATGGGTACGTTCAATGCAGACGTCCGCATCGAAAACGGAAAGGCGATCGGAAACCCGATGTTCGACAATGTTATGCGGAATATGCCGCTGCGCGCATTGTACGATCTGACCGGAGGACAGTTTACCGAAGATATGATGCTTCGGTTAATAAATAAATTAGGTAGGAGGAGTTAAAAACGATGAAGGTAAAGAAGTTACTGACTGTTGGACTGGCTCTCTGTTTGGGCGTGTGTACTTTGTTTGCCGGCTGCGACCGCGGCGGCGTTACGGGGGCAAACGGTACATTGAAAATCACCTATTACAAGGGCGGTACGGGCGACGAATGGATCGAGGAAATGGCTGCGGAGTTCGAACAATTGACCGACATCAAGGTCGAACTTACGGCGGACGCGAAGGCGACGGAAAACGCGAAGACGTTGCTGGAATCGAACCGCGATCTGCCCGATCTGATGTTTATTCTGTACACGAACTGGCACGAATATGTGCAGAAAGGCTGGCTTGCCGATATGGACGACCTGTATGACGGCACTTTCAGTTATGAAGTCAACGGTATCGAAATCACGTCGCAGTACGACGTCGGCGATACGAGCGTGTATGCGGAAAGCGGCGAAACGACCGGTCTTACCCTGATGGATACCATGGATTCCGGGTTCGTGAATTACGGCAAAATGGCTCCCAAAACGGGAGAAGAGGAACATTTTTATGTCATGCCGTGGACGTCGCCCTGCACCGGCATCGTGTATAACGTCGACATTCTGGAAAGCGTCGGCTATTCCGAACCTCCGGCAACCGAGGCGGAGCTGAAAGATTTGTGCGAAAAACTCGTGGCGAAGGGCATCGCTCCGTTCAGCTGGGGCGGTCAGGAAATGGGTTACTGGAGCTTCCCCGTGCTTACCTGGTGGGCGCAGTATTCGGGCATTGAAACATGGGAAAATTTCTATCAGTTTGAGTCGCCCGAAGTATTCAACGACGAAGGCAGAACGCAGGCTCTCCGCCTTTGGCAGGATCTGCTCGTCGATCCAGACGACGGTTCGGTCATAAACAGCATCGACAGACCGATGGGCAGAGATCACATGGCGGCGCAGACGCAGTTCGTGTCGGGCAATGCCGCGATGACGCCGACGGGTTCCTGGATCGAAACGGAGGTGGGCGAATTTACAAAACCCGGATTCCGCATGAAAATGATGGCGACCCCGCTCATCGAGGGCGCGAAGTCGGACGAGCAGCTCCTGAATACGTCCGCCGGCGACTTTGCCTGCATTCCGAAGAACGCCGACAACGTCGACGCTGCGAAAGCGTTCCTTGCGTTCATGAACAGACCGGAATGGGTCGAGCGGTTCACGCAGCTGACGGGCGTTCCCCGCGCATTCAACTACAAGCCTTCCACCATCGAAGAGACGAGCGAATTTGCGCAGAGCTGCTTTGAACTGTTTGAGAACAGCACGCTCATGTACAGGGTATCGAACAGCCCGCTGTATATCTATGCAAACGTCAGCGAATGGCCCAAATACGGCGATAACGTATACGGCAATCTGATGACGGAGACCAAGGTATCACCCGAGTGGATTGTCAACGATATGTACGAGTATGCACAGAAACAGTGGTCTACTTGGGAGAAACTTTCTTGATTAGGGAATCTACTGCTATGGAAAGCACTGCTTTGGAAGGAATAAAGAAAAAGAAGCACAGGCGGGAATGGACGGAAACGGTATTCATCTGCCTGATGCTGGCATATCCGCTCGCGCACTTCTGCGTGTTCTGGCTTTATGTCAATTTCGACACCTTCCGCCTGACGTTCTTTCATTTCAATTCGCAGACGGCACAGTACGAATGGTTCGGCATCGAACGGTTTGTCATACTGTTCCGCGATATGTTCATGGGCGAGGACATAGCAATCCAGAATAATCTGCGCAACTCGTTGCTGTGTTTCCCCGTACAGAACTTCATCATTTTACCTCTTTCGTTCCTGATCGCCTTTTTGCTTTCAAAGCAGCTGGCGGGAACGAGCGTATATCGGGTGATTTTCTTTCTTCCGTCGATCTTGTCCGTCGTCGTGCTTGCAATGTCTTTCCGCTTTATGTTTGACGTAGACTTCGGCCCGGTGAACTCGGTTCTGACAAAGCTGTTCGGCATTGAGGTGGACTGGTTTTCATCTCTGTCGCCGACGGCGATGCCGCTCGTGTTCCTGTTCGGTGTCTGGGCGGGACTGGGGTACAACGCCGTACTCATCAACGGCGCGATCAAGCGCATTCCGCAGGAAATTTTCGAAGCCGCCAAGCTCGACGGCGTCGGGTTGTGGCGCGAAATGGTGCAGATGGTTCTGCCGCTGTGCATGCCCACGATCACAACGCTGTTCATCATCGGCTCGATGAGTATTTTCGGATATTATCTGCAGCCGATGCTTCTGTGCGGCGAAACGGGCGGCGTAAACGGCAGCACCGGTACGATCGCCCTGCGCGTAATGCAGCTGATGCAGGGAGGGGATACCGAAAGCGCCGCGGCGCTCGGTCTGTTCTTCTCGATCCTGGGTGTGCCTTTTGTCCTCTTTATTAAATGGTTCATGGAAAAGATCACGCCGGATGTAGATTTTTAAAACACAGAAAAACAAAATAAAAGGAGGAAAATATGAAACAAAGCAAAACGAAGTTCGGCTTTATCGGGGCGGCGGTATTGGCGCTGCTGCTCGCCGTCAGCTTTATCCTGGCGATGCCGAACGGATATGTCGGCGATGCGGCACGCATCAAGGAAGCCGCTTTCAGCGACGATTTCAACGCGTCGGAGCTGAATACGGAAAACTGGACATCGTCCTCTGCGGAGGATGCAACCGTCAAGGATTACGGCGGCGCGATTCAGATGGTCAACGGTCAGTTTTCTCCCGCCTGCAACTGGCTGGGGCTGAACCGTTCCGAATCGTCGGACGGCGTAGGAGACCCGCTCACCGCGGATTACATTCTTGAAATGACCGTCTCCCGCGACTGCAATCCGAGCGACTGGTTCGGTCTGTATATAGGTTTGGACAGCCCCGACCAGAACTTTACTACGATCACCGGTCAGCCCGGCAACGTATTGGTCTTTACCGATACCTCCGTCAACAACTACAACGGGTTCGGCACCCAGCCTTCGACCGGCGTCAAAACGATCGAGTTGAGCGGCAGCAACGCGATGACCTGCGACGGTACCATGTACTCCATCAAGGTCGTCACGCATATGGTGCAATCGGAATCGGATACGGGCGATTTCCCTGAAAACAGCGTCGACATCTATATCGCTCCCACCCCCGAAGAGGGCGAACCCGTTTACGGCGAAAAGGCGGGAACGATCGAAAACATTTCAATTGCTGGGTACTTCGGCGTGGCGAGCATGGGAACGGGTACCGTCACGGTTTCCGACATCAAAGTGACCGACCAGGCGAGCGGCGAGGTGCTGTATACCCCTGCGGGCGACCTGAAGGGCGACTGCATCGACTTTATGCAAGGCGCTTCCCAGCCGGATACGAGCAAGGAATTCCGTATGTGGCAGTCCGCCGATCTGTGGTTGGAGGATACCTATTTCACCGGCCCTCTCGGCAAAGCGCGCATCACGAACGGCGCCTCCATAGAATCGACCTATCAGGTGGCATCGGACGAAGAGCTGATCTCCGCGTTCGACCTTTCCTATCAGCTCCGCGTCACCTCTATGGGTGCAAACGGAGTGAACCTCGTTGTCGGTAAAAGCGGATCTTCGCAGACAACGGTAAACCTGAAAAATACAGACGGAGCGAGCGTTCTTTCCGTCGGGGACAGCACTTACACCTTTGCAGAGGAGCTGACGGGCGCGAATGTATTTTCCTTCCGCGTGAAAACGAACGGCACGGCGGATGTCTATGTCAACGACGCTTATGCCGCAACATTGGAGAACTTCGACTCCATCGACGGAAGCATCGCATTCGTTTCCACGGGCGCCGATTCGACCTTCGAAGTCGACAATGTGTCCCTGAACGTGTATTCTTATGTTTCGAGCGACTCGGCAAGCCAGGCGATCGACTTTACGATCAAGGATTCGGACGGGATTACATACCTTAACGATGAAAACTGGTACATCAGCGGCGGCGCCATGAAGACCCGTTTCGACGAGATCACCTTCATCAACGCCGATCCGAATGCGAATTTCTCGACGAAGCATCAGTATTCCGATTTTGTTCTGACCTTCGACCTGTATGACATCACGCAGGGCGCGGGCGGCTGCAGCTGGATCGGTATCACCTTTGCAAAGAGCCAGTACACCGACAGCTACAACAATGCGCCTACGCTCATGTTTGCCCCGCGCAGCGAAGATATGACGGCGGGTACCGTCGGGCAGATGAATATCGAGGGTCTTTCGGGCGTAACGTTCAGCAACGCATCGACCGCGATCGAAAGTTCGTATAACTTCTTCCAGGATATGAACAGCGAAACGGGTCACGATTGCGTGAATGTCCGCCTGGTCGCCATCGACCGAACCGTTACGTTATACTTCAAGTATGCAGACGAGCCGGAAAGCATGCTTTCCGTTCCCCGCGCCGTGATCGAAGACATCAACACCTTCGGATACATCGGTCTGTGCTGCAACTACAACGGCAACTTCGCAATTTCGAACTTCTCGATCACCAACCTCGATGCAGACCGTTCGTTCATTGCGGATAGTAACGTGGACGAATCCAAGCGCGTTACCGGCGACGAATCTTTGCTCGCATAAGGAGGAAGAGAGATGAAAAAGAGATTAAACTGGATTTTGGCAGCCGTTCTGGCGCTGGCAATGGTTCTCGGCATTTCGTTTACGGGAACATTCGCCGCGGAAGAAACCGCTCCCGAATCGTATATTGCGGTCAACCCGAGCATCACAGGGGATTCCGCTGTCGATAAGTTAGCATATGTCAATACGCCGCTTTCCCTGGAAAACGGACTGAACATTTATCTGGAAGTCGAGATAGGGCAGTATACCGATTCGGTTCTGTTTGTCGGTTTGTTTGCGGACAAGACGGATGTCAACCCTTACGCGCACAAGTCGTTTATGATCAGCTCGCAGGATGTCAGATCGTTTTTCAATGACGCCGCGACTCCGGTCAGCGACGGGAGTTATTACGAAAATTATTATGGCACATATTTCTATAATAAGGTGATGTTCCGTTTCGAGGTCAATGCGAACGGAGATGTGAATATCTACGCGCGCAGCACGGAGGATCCTTCCACATATGTCGGGGATAACGCTCAGGTCACGACGGAAACCCTCATTGCTACGCAAGCCGGTTATTACAGCGGACTTGCCGCGGACGAAGAGATCTATGCAGGGTTCGCCGTGCGTGGTTCCACAGCGCAACCTCCCCTTACTTATAAGCTGTATTCCATGGAAGTGCGCGACGGCTCCGGCAACCAGCTTTTCAGCGACGACGGGTTCCTTAAATTCACGACCGACGCGTATATCCGCAGCGACGGCATCGACGGGGCGATCGCGTCCGGCGCTATCGAAGCGCCCGAAGTGATCGAAGAGAGTTCGCTCACCGTCACCTCGAAGATGGAAGCCACGATGACGGATACGATGATCTATGCGGCTACACAAATTAAGGGCGGCGCGGAGATCACGCTCGATCTTCGCCTCGGCAACAATGCTTCGGTGCTTTTCTTCGGAGTGTTCCCGAATAATACGAACAGCAACTTCTATTCGGGCAGCAGCATGCAGATGGCGAGCACGGGCATTTCCAAAGCATTCGGCGATTATGCCGCGCTGGACAACGGCGCGTACAGCGAGAATGCCGAAGGGGCAAAATTTGTAGACCGCATCCGCCTGCGCATGGTGATTTCCGCGAGCGGGGTGCTGAACGTCTACGCCTCCAGCATCGAAAGCGCAGATACCTATACTGGTACCACGCCGCAGGAAGATTTGCAGGACGTTCTCATTATCGAAGATCAGGCATTTTACAGCGAGGAAATGACGAACGGCGGCTACTTCGGGTTTGCGTTCCGCGCTCCTGCCGAAAATCAGGATGTGACTCTTTACAGCCTGAAAATCGCCGATAAAGACGGCGTAACGCTGTTCCAGGATGATTTTTCGAAAATCCTGACAAATTCGTACGTCCGTACGGATGCCAACGGCGCAGACACGATTGCCGACCCGCTTGCGGACAATATTGAAAAGGGCAACGTAATTTTGCGCATCAAAAACGTATCCGAGCCGGAGCCTGTGTTCAACTATGCGTCTGTCAAGCGCGAAGGGTATCTCGACGAATCGTTCAACCTGAAGCCCGCCGTCGACGATATGCCGGAAGGCGGCGCTCTGTCCGTCGTCGTCAAGGACGCGCAGGGCAATACGGTCGCCGCGCAGTCCGATGGTTCCTACCTGTTCACCGCACAGGGAATCTACACCGCCGAATATGCGGTTACGCTGAACGGCGAAACGATTCTGGAAGACAGCCTGAATGTTTACGTCAAAAACCATTCCACCCAGCCCAATGCCGAAGAGAACTTTGACCAGGGCTATTTCAACGGCGATCTGTGGGCGATTTCCGAAACGGGCGTTGCCGTCAAAGACGGAGAACTGATCATTGCAGACGGCACTTTCCGGACGAACGGATTCTCCGAAATCTGCTATTTCACCTTCGATATTACGTCGATGCAGAAAGGATCGACCTCCTTCGACGTGTTCTTCGGGCAGGACGGCGTGGGTTACACGCTCCGGTTTACGAACGCGGCGACCGTCGAGTTCATCACGCCCGAGGGAACGCAGCAGTTTGAAATCGGCAAGAATTTCGTGGAAGCCGCGCTCGCGGGCAAAACGGTCACGCTCCGCCTGGAGCTTGCCTCCGACAGCGCAATGCTTTACGGAATGATCGAGGGCGAATCGGTGGAAACGATGGAAACACCCCTTTGCACGATGGAGGATATCCGCCTTGTCGGCAGCGTGGGGATCACGGTTCCGGAAGGCAGCAGGATTACGGTCGATAACGTGCAGTTCGTGAATATGGCGGGCGTCGATAACCCCAACACGGATCCCTCGGTTCCCACCGACCCGAGTGACCCCGGCAATACGGATGACCCGGACGATCCGACCAATCCCGAAGAACCGCAGAGCGGCTGCTCCGGTGCGGTTGCCGGGTTCAGCATTGCAGGCGGCGTGCTTGCGATCATTGCGGCGGCGGCACTGTGCTTCCGCAGGAAAAATGAAATTTAATGTACCGAAAGGCAGGGGAGATTTGTATGGCAAAAACAAACGAAAACAGCCAAACGAATGTTAAAGAAATGAAGAAAGGGTTTAACAAGGCTTTCGCGGAACATCGCATTGCATATATAATCGTATATATCATCTTTACATTGTACGCGATCACCTTGCTGTACCCGCTCTTGTGGGTATTCGTGCAATCGTTCCGCACAAAGTTCGATTTCTTTTGGTATCCGTTGGAATTTCCCCAGTCTTTCTATGTGGAAAATTATCTTAACATCTTTACGCAATATAATATGGCGGAGTTGTTTGCGAACAGCATTGTTTTGTCCGTAGGCGGAACTTTTGCCTCCATACTGGCGAGTTCCTGTGCGGCATATGTGGTCAGCAAATACAATTTCAAGCTGCGCAACGTCATCTACGGGTTGGTCATCGTTACGATGATCATCCCGACGACGGGCAGCATCGCCACAACGTATCGGCTGATGAACGATACCGGGCTGGCGGGTACGCATATCGGTTTGATCATCATGTATTCGGGCGGGTTCGGATTCAACTTCTTCCTGTTGTACGGTTTTTTCAAAAACCTTTCGATGACATATGCAGAGTCGGCGAAGATCGACGGAGCGGGGCATGCGACGATTTTCTTCAGGATCATGCTCCCGCTCGCCAAACCGTCGCTGTTTGCGGTGGGGATCATCACGTTTATCGGGTATTGGAACGATTATTATGCGCCGTATATGTATCTGCGCAACTATCCCACGCTCGCGGTCGGCATCTACCAGATGTCATCCGATATTACGACGGGAGCCAATTCTTACGATTATCCCGCGCTTTTCGCAATCATGACGATCTCTGTTGTGCCTATTATTGTACTGTTCAGCATCTTCCAGAAAACGATTATGGAAAATACGGTAGCCGGAGGTATTAAAGGCTGATGAAAAAAATTTTTAGTTTACTGTTGGGAGGGGTATTGATGTTGGGTACGGCATTTGGTTTTGCAGGCTGTTCGGACGATCAGACGCCGTCCGACCCGTATGCCGACATCGACAAATCTCTGCTGTACGGCATGGATGAACCCCTTTACGAAACCGGCGCCGGCGGTTCGTCGCTCACGCAGGTGCGCGGATTCGATCTGGATACGACCGTCGACCTCGTTTCGATGCTCGGAGCAAAGTCTTTCCGTTTCCGTATTCCGACGGGATTTATTCAATCGCCCAGCCAATACGATGCGGAAATTTATGAATACCTGCAATCCGCTTCCGAAAAATTCCGCGAGGCGGGCGTTACCAATCTGATCGGTCAGGCGAGCTTGTTCCCCGCTTATTCGGGTTTCCGCCCCGATTCATCCAGCAGCGCACCCCGCCCCGATGACGAAAACTACGGCGCATGGCTGGAAGCCGTTGCGGAAATGTGGCAGGCGGTCGCCGAACTGTTCCCCGAAATCACGCAGTGGGAAATGGGGAACGAATTCAATACAAACACATTCTTCCATCCCAACGGCTACCAGGCGATCGAGGGGTCTTTGGAGGAAGGCGTAAACGGGTTCACGCGGGAAGAGCAGGTAATCGTCGTCACCGATTATATGTATTACGCGGCAAAAGGCATCAAAGCTGCCAATCCCGAAAATATCGCAGTCATGCCCGGTCTTTCGCCCACGAACCTCAACATGAAGAACGTCGAGTATTTCATTGAGGATGTATACGCCCGCATCAAGAGCGGCGAAGCTCCGTACGGCGAAACAAAATCCACCGATCCCGACGATTACTTCGGCGCCCTGTGCTGGCATCCGTATGCAAACAAGATCGACGAAACATGGCTCGAGGAACAGCTCGCCGTTTACGATGTCGTGATCGCCAACGGCGACGAGGGGAAAAAGGTTATTTTCTCCGAACTCGGTTTTTCCGACAACGGCATGGACGACGTCGAGGATATGCAGATCGAATATACCGAATTGGTATTCGAGTATTGCGAAAACGACCTGCCGTTCGTGGAGAGCGTATTGTCCTTCCGCCTGTATGAATGCGAATATGCGGCAACATGGGGCGGCAGAGAGCAGACCTATTTCGGGTTTTTCCGCGAACCGACGGGCGACAAAGGTTTCAGCCCGAAGGATAAGGCTTACAAGTTGCAGGAGATCTACGGCGGAACGGGCGATCTTGCCAAGTACGAAACGCTCGCGTAGCGAGAGAGGAGGAACGAGATGCTCCGCAAATTCATGGCTGTTTTAGCCGCATTGCTCATGGTGTTTTCCTTTGCGGCATGCGGCCCCGCTTCTGACCCGGATACGGGAGGGGAAATCCCCAATCCCGATCCGGGCGGCGAAGAGACAACCGAAAGCCTGCTGTACGGCATAGGCGAGCCGTTCGCAGGTTCCGGCGTGGAAGGGTTCAATTACGAACAGGCTTCCAAGCTCATCGGCGCGTTGGGCGCGAAAACTTTCCGCCTTTGGATAACTCCGCAGACGCTGTATTCCGGTTGGAATCAGACGACGGTGTTCTCCGATGAAAAGCTGGCGACGATCGACAAAAATTCTCAGCTTTTATACGAAACGTACATCGATCAGGTCAGGAAAAACGGCGTGGAAGAAATCACGGGTCACGGCAACTTCTTCCCCCGCATGCCTTCTACGGCGAACGGACAGGAGGGTAACTTTGTTCCCGCCCGCGACACGACGGAAGGCTCCGAATATATGCAGTTCCTGCACAAGTTTTATCTGATCTGGAAGGCAGTCGCCACGGTGATGCCGGATGTCGACGTGTGGGAAATGGGCAACGAAACAAACCAGGTCACTTTTCTGAATTATACGGGCAGCGAAAACGACAGCACGGAAGTGCAGTTCGAAAAACTCGCGGATATAAATGTAGACCTGATGTACTATGCTGCAAAAGGCATCCGCGAGGCGAACCCCGATGCGGTCATCATTACGCCGGGTCTGGCTCCCGCTTACGAGGGGATACCTTCGCTGGGCCGCTTTCTGGAAGAGATTTACGAAAGAATCGAGAGCGGAGAATTCCCCGCCGGAGAGGAAAAGTGCAGTGACCCCGACGAATATTTTGACGGCGTTGCATGGCATCCGTACGATACGGTCAACGGCATCACGCTCACGAAGGAACCGGACGTAGCGGCGTGGAAAGAGGCAAACGATGCGGTATTTCAGGTGATGGAAAACCATGGTGACGGCGAAAAAGAGGTGTGGTTTACCGAATTCGGGTATACAATGCCCGTCGAAATGCTCGATAAGGCGGAGAGCGATTGCACCGACAATGACCGCTATCTGATATCCAACCAATACTATACGCTCAATGAAGACTCCGAGCAGAAGCATGCCGACTGGCTGAAGCTGTATTTCGATACGATGGAGGGAATGAAGTATGTCCATACCTGTCATTTCTTCCGGCTGAACTGTTCCGCGCACGATGCGCTGTGGAACGGCGTCGGCGAGGTGCTGTTCGGGCTGTTCTTGGAGCCCGATACCGGAATCGGCAGGGGATTTTATCCGCGTAAAAAGGCCTTTGCCTTGCAGGAAATATATGGGGGTGAGGGTGATTTATATCAATTTTCCGAACTTTGAGGACGATAAATGAACCGTATATTCCTTGTATATGAACAAATCGTAAAACATTATATCGAGCGGATCGACTCGCACGATCTGAACCAAGGCGACTCGATCGAATCGGAGGAAGATATTGCGGCGGCATTTTCCGTTTCGCGGGGTACGGTACGCAAAGCGATGCTCGAATTGGAATCGATGGGGTATCTGACCTGTTCCAAGGGGAAGCGCCGCACCGTTGCCGCCGCGGTGGGAATGTCTGCGGAGGAGCGCTACCCGATGGTTTCGTGCCGCGTCGCGCTGATGTTGTTGAACCGATCGGAATACTTGGAAGCAATTTTAAAAGCGGTGCAGTCCTGTGCGGCAACGCTCGGTTGGGATCTGAACGTATATTACAACGCGAGCGAAGAAGCCGAGCAGGATTGCATCGCAAAAATCAGACAGGGGAATTACGACGGGGCGATCGTGGTGCCTTTCCGCCGCCGCGGCGAATTGTGTACGAACAACTATGTGCGGCTGAAAGAATCGGGTATCCCGTATGTAATGATCGGTCGCCCGCCCGAATCGCTCATGTGCGATGCGGTATATGCAGACGATTATTCGGGAGCATACCGCATTACGGAACTGCTGTATAAGAAAAAATGCAGGAAAGTGGCATACTTTTACGATTCGACTATGGACAGCGTGGTCTCGCGCGATCGCATGAAGGGGTACGACGATGCCGCGCTCCGGCACGGGCAGCGTGAACTTTTCCGCTATGATGTGCGCGATCCGATCTTTGCTGCGCGTTTCGGCTCTTTTTTGGAAGAGAATTATGAAAAAATAGGCTTGAACGTCTACTCGAACGAGCTGTTTTCCGTAATTCGTGCGGTGCTGCACAAATACGGAAAGAAGAAAAAGCAGGACTATGAGATGGTCGCCTTTTTCGAGCATAGCTTTGAGGATAACGCGCGGTATACCGTGATGAAGGTGCCGAAGGAAGTGATGGCGCACCGCGCCGTTTCCCTCCTGAACAAGCGGATGCTTTCAGACGGCGGAAAGAGTGTCGTCCATGAAATTTTTGAAGTGGATTTATTGGACGTTTGATCAATGCAGGTATAAAATGAAGAAAATTTTGCAGACATTGTGCGACAAAGCAGACCTATACAAACCGAAGCCTTTTTTGACGCTGAACGATACGATCGGTGAGGAATCGCTGCGGAGAACGATCCGTACGATGGCAGAACACGGGATCGGCGGATTTTACGCGCACGCGCGCAGCGGGCTTACCATTCCGTATCTTTCCGAGGAGTGGTTCCGCATCACAGATATTTGCGCGGACGAGTGCGAAAAGAACGGAATGCAGTTCTGGGTCTACGACGAAATGGGCTGGCCGAGCGGGTCTGCCGGAGGACAGGTTACCGCAAAAAACGCCGGCTATGCCGCCCGTTGGCTGGAACTGACCGAATCCCTGTCGCAGGTGAACGGCAGGCTGATCGCCTGTTACGACGGCGCGGAAAAGCCTTGCGGGGAAGCGGAAGCAAAATATTATCTCTGCGAGGTGACGAACAGCGGCTACATTGATGTGCTCAATGCGGATGCAGTACGCGCCTTTATCGACTGTACATACGAAAAATACCGTGTTCGTTACGGCAGCAGGGTCGTCGGGTTTTTTACCGACGAGCCGCAGTACGGCATGCTGCATATGCCGTATACGCCGGCGGCGGAAGCGGCTATGGCGGAAAACGGAGAAGATATCCGGGAATTCGGGATCAGCCTTTTTCGCGAAACCGGCGATTACAAACGGATTCGCGGCATGTATTTCAAAACGATCGGTGCGCTTTTCCTCCGCAACTATATAGGGCAGATCTCCCGTTGGTGCGAGCGCTACGGTTACCGGCTGACGGGGCATATGCTGGAAGAAAAATCGCTCGAAAAACAGATTTTTTCGTGCGGAGACCTCCTTTCGGTATATTCCATGATGCAAAACCCGGGCATGGACTGGCTCGGGCGCGATATGGGCGCGAATGCGCTTGCGCCGCGCCAGATACTCTCCGTTTGCAAACAGTTCGGCAAAAAGGCAAACACGTCGGAAAGTTATGCCTGCGTCGGGTACGGCGCTTCCGTGCAGGAATTGAAGGCAATAGCCGACTGGCAGATCGGCAACGGCATAACCAATCTGTGCTACATAATTCCCTATTCGGCGCGCGGCAGGCGCAAGCGTGACTATCCTTCGGGAATAGTGACCTTTCAGCCGTATTTCGGGATTCTGGACGACTACAATCTGTATCTTTCGCGGTTTTGCGCGTTGGTCGCAGAGTCGGATTCCCCGGCGGAAGTGCTGGTCGTCAGCCCCTTGCCGCAGGCGGAGGAGATTTTTGCTCCGTGGAAAGAAAACGCGTATTCCGAAGCTTTAGACGAGGCGGTCGGGGTTCTTGAGCGCAACCATATATCTTATCATGTAACGAACGCCAATATCCTGCGTGGATACGGAAAGACAGAGGGCGGGAAGCTGCGCATCGGAGAATGCTGCTATTCCGCTGCCGTTTGGTTTTCCGGCGACAAGAGCGAGGTCTTGCAGCAATTCGGCAAAGAGGGCGGCACGGTTTTGGTCGCCGACCGCGACAGCCGTTGGGCAGAACCGCTTCTGAAATTCCGCGATTGCACCGTCATCGGCGCCGACGATGCTTCTTTGCGGACGAGCCGTTTTCTCTTGTGCGGGGAAGAGATCGTCTGGGTGCAGAATGTTTCGCAGACGCGCGTCCGCTTTTCGCTGAAAAACAGGCAGGGCGGTTCCGCGCGCCTGCTCGATATTCTTTCTCTGACCGAATCGGGCGGAACGGAATATTGTCTGGCTCCGGGTGAGAGCGCGTTGTTCACCTTCGGCGCCCCTCTGCCCGCCGGGGAAGCTTCTCTGCTTTCCTTGTCGGACGTGGGGTGGGATATACGTCTTGCAGACCGCAACGCACTGCTCATTGACCGCGTGGATTGCTATAAAAACGGAAAACTGTATGCGGAGAGAGTCGCGCCCATTCTTTTACAGGAAAAACTCGTGCGCGACGGCGACGACTGCAGCCTCGAATTGATTTACCGCGCGCATTCGGAAATCCCGCTGCGCGGCGCTTGTCTTGGCGTTGAAGATGCGGAGCGGTACGAAATTTCCGTAAACGGGATTGCCGTCCCTTCGCGCGGCATGTCTGTTCCGTTCGTCACGGATTGCATAACGCGCGTTCCGCTTCCAGACCTTCCCGCGGGGGATCTGGAGATCTCCCTGCGTTTCAGATTCGCTATTCCCGCCGAGGTGCGCAGGGTGTTGCTCGGAGAAAACGCGATCGAGAGCGACTTTAACCGTCTGCAGGATTTGCCCGAGGTGGAAAACATCTTTCTGATCGGAGATTTTTCCGTCCGGGGCGTCCGGCAGGAGGAGGATATGCTTGTTTCGGACGGCAGATTTTTGCTGGAAGAATACGTTGCTCCCACACAGCTTTCAGCATTCGGCAGACAGGGTTTGCCGTTCTATACCGGCGAAATTGCGGCAAAAAAGGAATTTTTCCTGCGGAAGGGCGGCAAGAGGTACGAGTTTGCCTGCGGATTGCACGGGGCGGCTGTCCGCGTGTTTATCAACGGGAGGCTGGCCGGCGACGTACTGTGGAATCGCCGCCTGGACGTAACGGAGCTTCTCGTCGACGGAAAAAACGAAATCGAGCTGCGCCTGTACAATAATCTTCGCAATTTGTTTGGGCCGCATCACAATAAACTGAAGGATCCGCACATGGTCGGGTTTACGACTTTTGCAGACGAGCCGGGCTGGTGTGACCCGCCGCAGCGCCTGTGGACGGATACCTGTTATCTGAAAGAATACGGGATCGATTTCCCGAAGGTGGACGATGAAAATCAGTCAGAAGCACGAAAGTTTGGTTTTGGACGGGGAACAGTGGAAAAGTCTGCGGTATACGCACATAAATCCTGATTCCTTTGTCCTGTACAGGCAGGAGGGGAGCGAGCGCAGGGTGTTCCCTGCGCAGTCCTATGAGATCTGCGGCGGCAAGGTTCGCCGCGTGAGCGGCTCCGAGATCCCGGATTTCGGCAAATCTCCCTTTCACGATTTGAAGGGATTCGATCATGAAAAGTTTGAGGTTTGGGGCAACGAACCGTATATGCTGTTCGCCGATTATGATTGCACCGCAGAAAAGAGCAGACGCCCGAATACCTGGCGAGGCAGATCTCCCTCGGGAACGGAATGGCGGGCAGGCTGAAAGAATGGTTCGGTTCGCGGCGGAACGGGTCGGTGCGTTATCTCGTTTTCGGCGACAGTATCAGCACCGGCTGCGAGGCGAGCATCCCGCAGTATACGTTTTTTGAACGTTTTGCCGCCGGTATAGCGCAGAGTTACGGCATTTCCGTAACGGTCAGCAATGTCGCGGTCGGCGGAGAAAGCACGTTCGAAGGCGTGCGAAGATACAGGAAGGATGTTTTGCCGCAAAAGGCGGACATCGTTACCGTCGGGTTCGGCATGAACGATCAGAATATCATCAACGGAAAATTGACGGTTCCGCCGGAAGAGTATTATAACAATATTCTGGAAATAACGTCCGCCGTACAGGAAACTGGTGCGCAGGTCATCCTCGTATCGCCCTGTTGCCCGCATCCGGGTTGGATTCATACGAGCGGTCGGCTGGACGAATATGTTGAAAAACTGTATGCCGTTTCCGCGCAGACAGGTGCCGCCGTTGCCGATGTGAATGCACTGTGGAAGGAGGAGCTGAGGTACAAACAGCCCGACGACCTGTTGCGCAACGGAATCAATCATCCGACCGATTACGGTCATTATCTTTATTATTTGATGCTGAAAAATTTGACGGAATGAGAGGTTTAACGGATATGAGAGCGGATGAACGCTTTATCGCAACGCTGAAAGGGGAAGAAACGGACAGGATGCCCGTCATTGAAAACTCGCTTTGGTGGGATCAGACGATCCGTCGCTGGGTAGGCGAGGGACTTCCCGTCGGCAAAAATTATACCGGCAATATGCGCGATGTAGTCGCAATTCAGGAGTACTTCGGTCTGGATCTCCTTGCGCACTGGTGGCCTCGCCCGTACACCGAACGCACGCCCTTTGCAAAAACGGTGGGCGCCGGTATGGGAGCGGTCGACGAAGAGAGCTACGAAAAGGTGCTTCTGCCCACCCTTTACCCCGATTTGCGCATGGATGAAGATTTTATCCGCATGATCAAAAAATACAAGAGCGAAGGGAAAATCGTACTTGAATTGATCCTGGACGGTGCGTTTTGGGAACCGCGCGAGTACATGGGCATCGAAGCGCATCTGTATTCCTTTTACGATCAGCCGGACTTGTATCAGCGCATGCTTTCGGATATGAAAGAATGGCAGAAAAAGGTCATAGACTACGCGCTGAACACCCTTCCTTTCGATTATGTAACCTTTGCCGAAGATATGAGTTACAACAACGGGCCTATGCTCAGCCGCGAGCATTTCGGCGAATTTATGGCTCCTTATTATCGCGAAATGGTTCCGCTGCTGAACGGATACGGGCTGCCCGTGCTTGTCGACAGCGACGGCGATATATCCGAAGCGATTTCCTGGTTCAACGAAGTCGGTGCGGCGGGGTATCATCCTCTGGAAGCGCAGGCGCACTGCGATGTAAATGAATTCAGCCGGCGTTACCCCGAAACCGCATTTATCGGCAACTTCAACAAGATGATCATGCATTTGGGCGAAGATGCCTTGCGCGCGGATTTTGAAAGGCTGCTGCCCTGCATCCGGCGGGGGAGGTACATTCTGTCGGTCGATCATCAGACGCCGCCGTCGGTCAGCCTGCAGGATTACCGAAACTATGTGCATTTGCTCAAGGAATACGCGGAGCGGCGCTGAAAAAAGAGGAGAAAATGATGAAAAAATTTTTAAGTCTGCTTCTTGCCGTGCTTGCATGCCTTGCGTGCGTTTCGTGCGGGAGCGGGGAGGAAAATGAAATGTTTCCGATCAAAACGGAAATGAAAACGGACGGACAGCTATATACCGGCGGAGAAGTTCAGTTTCCCGCTTCCCTGTGGGAAACGCCCGCTTCGGAACGGTATGAAGATTTGGATTACGAAGATCTGAACATACGGGCATACTTTATCGACAGCGTTCAGAACACAAAAGTGTTTGCTTTTGTCGGCATTCCCGAAGGGGCGAGCGCGGAAAACAAGGTGCCGGGGATTGTCCTCGTCCATGGCGGAGACGGTACGGCATATTATGAATGGGTCGATTATTGGGTCAAGCGCGGGTATGCCGCCATCGCGATGGATACCGAGGGCAGAATGCCGCTCATCACCAGCCTGATGACGAACAACAACCGAACGGAAAGCATCAAGGAACACGGGCCTGCAAACACAGCCCTGACGTATATGAACCTGCCGGTGGAAGAGCAGTGGGCGTATCATGCGACCGCCTCCGTCATCGTCAGCAATTCCTTTCTGCGCAGCTTTGAGTGCGTGGATACCTCGCGCATCGGCATTACCGGGATCTCCTACGGAGCTTTCCTCACTTGTCAGGCGGTCGCCTATGACGACAGGTATGTGTTTGCCGCGCCTGTATACGGCAGTCTGGAACAAAAGCAGGGGCAAACGACCTTCGGCACGCTCGTGACGGGCAGAGCGGGCGAATTGTGGGACGATGTCGGCATTCTCGAGGGAAATACGACGCCGTTCTTATATCTGAACGGCAATAAAGACTATTGGTTCTCCGTCGAATCTACCACGGCATGCAGGGAGAGTACCATGTACGCATCCATGTCGCTCAAATATGCATTCGTCCACGGGCAGCCGCAGGGTGCGCTGGAGGTTCCGGAGGTTTATGCTTTTGCCGATTACTTCTGCAAGGGAGACAGCGGTCTTCCGGTAATTGAGGAGCAGCCGACGGCGGAAAATCCGACGGTACAGGTGCGTCTGCCGAAAGACGTTTCGATCGGCGAAGTGATCGGTTATTACACCGAAAGCGATGTTTTGGACATGAATACCGAATGGCGGTCGGTGGACGGCACGGCAGACGGCAATACATGTTCCGTGCAGATTCCCGAGGGCGCGAAATATTATTATATCAATATTGTTGACAGCCGGGAATTGGAAATATCGACCGACGTAATTGCTATGTAAAACAATAAAAAAGGATATCCCCGCATTTCTTGTGCGGGGATATCCTTTTTCTGCCGGTACAGTAACTCTTTTTTTTGGGGGGGGAGTACGGCAGAAGTCGGATTCGTCAGAACGGGTATTTAAAACAAGTCGGTTGTGCCGTGATTCGCATGATCAACGCCAAAGCAAAAAGCTCCGAAATTTTCTTCGGAGCTTTGCATGGAGCTACTGGCCGGACTTGAACCGGCGACCTGCTGATTACGAATCAGCTGCTCTACCAACTGAGCCACAGTAGCACATCATCTATTCAATTTTCAGGCTCAATTCTCGCAACGAATCAGCTGGAGCAACTGAACCACAGTAGCACATCATCTATTCAATTTTCAGGCTCAATTCTCGCAACGAATCAGCTGGAGCAACTGAACCACAGTAGCACATTATCTATTCAATTTTCAGGCTCAACTCTCGCAACGAATCAGCTGGAGCAACTGAACCACAGTAGCGCATTATCTATTCAATTTTCAAGCTCAATTCTCGCAACGAATCAGCTGGAGCAACTGAGCCACAGTAGCACATCATCTATTCAATTTTCAAGCTCAATTCTCGCAACGAATCAGCTGGAGCAACTGAGCCACAGTAGCACATCATCTATTCAATTTTCAGGCTCAATTCTCGCAACGAATCAGCTGGAGCAACTGAGCCTTCGGCAACACACAAACACGCTTCACGTTTATGTTCGCAACTGAACGGATAGCTTATTTATTATACCACATTCGGGAAAAAAGTCAAAATATTTTCCTATGGATAGATAAAAAAATTGTAAAATTTTTATCGGAAATATCTGTGGCAGTCGGGCAGGGGTAACAGGCAAAGCGATTCAATTTGTACCTTCCCCTCCGCCGGAGTTGTTGCCCGATTCGCCTGCGGACTCTGCGCCTGCACCGGCATCGCTGTTTTCAGCACCGTCCGTTGCGGCGCGTGCGGCATACCGCTTTTTAAAGACAGACCGGCGGAATAAAACGATATTCAGTACAACGAATGCCGCTCCAGCGACAATGCAGGTTATCAGCGCCGCCAGATCGCTCGTTGCCGCATATGGTGCCAAAAACATCAGCGGAAAGCCGAACACGATGGCGGGGAGGCTTTGGTACACCAGGTTCTCGCTCGCGGGCGTGCGGTAGCTTCCGTCAATCTCGCGCAGCAGGATCATGCCCGTACTCGCCGTACCCGTGAGCATTCCGAAAAAGGCGAGGAACTGTTCGTGACGATAGGAGGGGAACAGCTTTTTGCTTACGAGGTTGACGTACCAGAAGGTAAGTACCGTGCCGAGTACCGCAAGGATGAGCAGAACATGCCAGTAGGTGGCAAGCAGGGGCAGCTGAATGGCGGCAACGCCCGCAACAATCATCAGATCGAACGCGAAACCGCTGATGCGATCCATCATGTAGTTGTTTACGATGCGTTTTTTGATCACTTTTTTGTCGTACAGCTTATTGAGGATCGCCTTTGCGGGAACGGTGAGGATGACGCCTATGAGGAAGTTGAAGCCGAACAGCGTATCCGCGAGCGAGGGCAGCAGCGCCGAAAGCCCGTACATGATCCCGAAGGAGATCGCATACACGGCGAGCACGAGCGCGAACTGTACGGTCATCTTGTCCATCGAGGAAACGGCGGGCAGCTCGTTGTCGTCTTCATAGTCCGAAAGAGTGCTGTGCCGTTCCGACGTATCGATTTTAATGTACCCCTTTTTGCGCATTACGTTGATATAAACGACGCCGCCGATGCACGCAACGAGAAAGCCGAGTGCCGCAACGGTAAGCCCGAAGTTCGCGCCGTTTTCAAAGCTGTATTGATTTTCGTAGATCTTGCCGTAATTGAGCGCCTGCCCGGTTCCTTGACCGAATCCGAAGGCGAGCAGGATTCCCGCCGCGCTGATCAGTCCCGGAACGTCGATCACCCATGCGGCTATGATCGTAACGATGAGACCCGCAAACGCCTGAATCAGGTATCCGTTTACAGTGGTAACGCCCGAATCAAATATTTCTCCGGCGCGTTTTTTGGTGAATTTCTTTTTGGAGTTGCGCATGCCCGAGGCGATAAAGCCGATGCCGAGGCAGTGGTAGGTGATCACTTCCAGCACTTCCATGCCCGACATTGCCGCATTGGCGCTGTCATCGGCGGAAGGCGAACCGAATGCGGGCAGGTTAAACAGATAATCTCCCGCCGTAAAGTAGACAACCGTCGAGATAACAAGCAGAAGAATGCCGCCCAGCACGGAAACGGGGATCAGCGTTTTTTGCAGCGCCGGAATAAAGTGCTTCAGGATACTTGCGACCAGCATGCTTAAAAGCAGGACGGCGAAGATCATTATGAACGTCCATATGGGCAGTTCGGCAAAGCTCATTGTTTCTCCTCCTTTCGGGCGGCGCGTATACCGTCGAATGCGTGAACGTATTTGATCGCGCAGAACCGCTTGCCGCCTTTGACTTGCAGAATTTTACCTTTATAATAGAAATTGAATTTCTTTTTGCCTACCGCCGTTATCGCGTCGATCTCCGCAAGGGGGTAGCGGGTTTCCGTTCCTCCGCCGGAAATCATGAGCGAATCTTTGTCCAGGGTTACGGTATTCCCGGGCAGTTTGATCTTTTTCTGCAGTTTCACGCTTTCGCGGAAAAGGATGTCGCCGTCGGAAATTTTTTCTCCGCCGAGTATCCGCCGCACAATTTCCTGCCGTTCCCATTCATACCATTCGTAAATGCGCGAATATCCTCCGACGGGCGGCGAAATTTTCAGATCTTCCGTGTATTCGGCTTCTGTTTTGCAGGACGTACAGCAAAATCCGGTACCATGCGAATGAATCGTGCCGATGCTTCCGCACACGGGGCACATGTACAGCGCCCGTTCTATGTATTCGGCGCGGCGGCGGCTTTTATACCGCTTGCCCGACAGGGTGTCGTCTACGTCCAGCTCGTTTTTTATAATCCCGAACAGCTCTTCATCGCTCATGCCCGCGTATTCTTCGGGTGTGAGGATGCGCCTGACTCTCCCGACGAATTTCGTGCCGCGCCGGATCTTTACGCCCCAGCGCGGGTCGGTTCCGTAGCCTCCGCACAGGTTGAACAGCACGAGCGGCACTTTTGCGGTTTTAACGAGTTTTGCCACCGAATCGCCCATTTCCCACTGTCTGCCGCTCAAGGTGCGGTTGCCTTCGGGAGTAATTCCGATCGCCCCGCCTTCGCGCAGGACGCGCAGGGAGATCATCACCGCTTTGAGGTCTGCCACTGATTTGCTTTTGGGAATAGGCGCGGCGAGGTAACGGATGAGCGGCGAAACTTTCAGGTTAAACAAATCGTCCGACGCATAAAAATACAGCTGAAAGGGGAATGCCTTTGAAATGAAAAAGGGGTCCATCGTTGCCTGGTGGTTAGAAAGCACGATGCACGGCCCTTTCCGGATCGGCGCCTTTTCGGCGCGGTAATGGTATCGGAGCCAGAGAAAGGGCGCCATTGCGAACCGCAGGAATGCGAATACGGCGGCGTGCCGTTTTTTGACCCAGTGTTTTTGTTTCTTCTTTGTACTGTCCTTGTCCAATGTCTTCTCCTCGAGAGAAATCTGCGCAAATTGCTTTGCCTGCGGCAAAGCAAACGGAGGTACCTCCGTTTGCATTCACTTAACGGTTTATCGTCAGTTTAACGACATTTGCGCCGGTTTTGTCCTATAACATTATAAACGAAAATCGCGTTTCGGGTCAAATGCTTTGGAGTCTTTGGGCGGTCGGTGAAATAATTTCACCGAATTTTAACAAAAATTACCGCTGCAGGGCGGCTGTTCCGGCGGTGCCGTTACGAAAGAATTTGCGAGCGGACGGATTCTTTCGGCTATGCCAGGGCGATTATAAGCCATGCAAGAACGCCGCCGAGCGCCGCCAAGCCGAGCGCGACGATGGCGATTTTGTAGGCGCGGATGCGCTTTTCGACCTGCGGCAGAGGTATTTCTTCTGCGGAAAGCTCTTTCTCCGTTTCTGCGCCGAAAATGGAGCAGCCACTCTCCGAAAAAGTGATGTCAAGGTCATCGCCGACGCCCGAAAGCAGAACCTCCTTTTCCGTGCGGGATCGGGGTACGTCCTTAAAATCGCCGAAGTTTCCGCTCAGGAGCCCCGCGATAAAGAGGGCGAGCGCGCGCAGGAACCAAAGCCTGCTCATCAGAGGGTTGCGCTCAACGAATTGCAGGCGCAGCTCTTTTTGCGGCAGGGGGTATTCCTCTCCGCTCTTCAGTTTTTTGCCTTCGAAGAATACGTCGAATCTTTTTTTACAGGAGCTGTCGTGCCAGATATGTAAGAGCATTCGCCAACCTCTCATTGTCAGTTTTCCGATGTAATTATATCCGATTTTGGCTCTTGCCGCAAGCGATGATAAATAAAATTGACAAAATCGCACAATATCGGGTATAATACATACGCTAAAATTAGTCAGAGAAAAGGGCGTGCATCGCCGTACGCACCGCAGGAGCGGTGTGCAAAAAAGGAGATTTATGGAAAGAGGACTTTTAACACCCTTAAAGAAGTTGCGCAGGCAGGTTTTTGTGGAAGTGGCGCGGGTTGCCTTCAATACCGACGGCGCGGAGATCAAGGACGCCATCGAGGCGATTCCGTATAAAATTACCCCGGGCGACAAGCCGCTCTACCGCGAGAGCATCTGGCGCGAGCGCGCCATCTGTTCGGAGCGCGTACGCCTGTCGATGGGGCTGTCGCTTCGCCCCGAAGATATGCCCGTACACGTCACGAGCGGACTGCGCGGCAGCGATATTGCCGACAAATATTATGAACCGCCGCTGATGCAGGTCATTCCCTCCGCGTGCGCGGCGTGTGCGCCCAACATGTACCGCGTGACGGACGACTGCCGCGGCTGCGTGGCGCATCCCTGCACGGCGGTCTGCCCCAAACAGTGCATTTCCATCGAAAACGGCAGGGCGGTCATCGACCAGAGCAAGTGCATCAAGTGCGGAAAGTGCAAATCGGTGTGCCCGTACGGCGCCATCGCGCACCGCACCCGCCCCTGCGCGGAGGCGTGCGGCGTCAAGGCGATCGAATCGGACGAACTCGGCCGCGCGCGCATCAACAACGATAAATGCGTTTCCTGCGGCATGTGCATGGTCAGCTGTCCCTTCGGAGCCATTGCGGATAAATCGCAGATCTTTCAGCTTATCCGCGCCCTGCGCCGCGGCGACGACATCATCGCGGAGGTCGCTCCTTCCTATGTGGGGCAGTTCGGCGACAATATGACGCCCGGCAAATTCAAGGCGGCACTCAAAGAGATGGGATTTTCTGCCGTGTACGAGGTCGCGCTCGGCGCGGACATCGGCGCGGCGACGGAGGCGGAGCACTATGCCGAGCGGGTCGCTACGGGCAAACAGCCGTATATGTTCACCTCCTGCTGTCCGTCGTGGGCGATGCTCATCAAGCGGTACTTCCCCGAAACGGCGGATAAACTCTCCAACACGCTCACGCCCATGGTCGCCACCGCGCGCACCATCAAACAGCAGCATCCCGAATCGCGCGTGGTTTTCATCGGCCCGTGTGCGGCGAAAAAATTGGAAGCCTCCCGCCGCACCGTCCGCAGCGATGTCGATTTCGTCATCACCTTCGAGGAGCTGTCCGCCATGTTCGAGGCGAAGGGCATCGACCCGGAAACCTTCGATAAGAGCGAGGAGTTGGACGACGCGACGGGCGCGGGCCGCGGCTATGCGGTGGCGGGCGGTGTTGCGGGAGCAATACAAAAATGTATTGAGGCGTATTATCCCGGCACGCCGCTCAATATCGAGCATGTAGAGGGGTTGGAAGACTGCCGCAAAATGCTGTTGCTTGCAAAAATGGGCAAAAAGAACGGTTGCCTGATCGAGGGCATGGGTTGTCCCGGCGGGTGCGTTGCGGGCGCAGGAACGAATATTCCCATTGCCAAGGCGGCATCGATCGTCCGGAAATCGGTCGAAAGTTCAGCCAGGCAGCTCCCGCCCAAGGAACTTGCGGATTCCGAACCGAACTGACCGCGGCTGTATAGGCAGTATAAACGGTTCACCGGTCAAGCCGCTGCTTTCAGAGGTAAATATCAGGCATAAACGAGAGCCTCGTCCGTTAAGAACGAGGCTCTTGCGGTTTGAGCCGCCGAAACGACGCATAGAGAAAAACACCCCGGAAGGGGTGTTTTTCTCTATGGTGCCGCTGGGTGCAACAAGTTTGAACCGTCAATAATAAAGAAAAGCCGATGGCTGTCTTCGGGAGACGAGCCATCGGGTTTAATCGGATCGGTATAATTATAGTAAATTTTAATTTTATCGTCGTATAGGACGATTTTTTTGATTAGAGTATGTATCATCAGTTCTTCGAACACCGAAAGAACACCGGAAAAAGGCGGAGCCGTCAAGGAAAGGCGGGTTTAGGAAGAATAGCAATAAAAGACCGCCGCAGAAAAAATTGTTGCGTGAGAATAAAGAAAGAGAGCCGAGCAAAAATTTGCTCGGCTCTGTATGGTTTAAGCGAGAATTTTTTCCCTTTACGGCGCAGGCTTTTTCTGGTAGGCTGTTAAACCCAAAGGAAAGGGAAAAAGGAAG
>NXNN01000005.1_pt1 | contig 46994 bp, 36 predicted proteins | sample 2041041 | NCBI WGS metagenome assembly NXNN01 (sample SAMN07660617, study PRJNA407663) | chicken gut metagenome | isolation source: caecum content treated with Lincosamide | host: Gallus gallus domesticus | place: Czech Republic: Brno | collected 2016 | reverse complement strand
AAAAGAGGGGAATTTTTATTCGATAAGCGAACAAAAAAAGGACTTTCCGTTTCCGCGCTGGCGCAAAAGCTGGGCGTTTCCGAGGCGGAGGTGTGGCGGTGGGAATCGGGCGCGCTGCCCGATTCGGAGTATTTGCTGCGCCTGTCCGAAGTGCTGGATATTCCCGTCGAGGATATTCTGCAGGGCGGAGAGAGTGCGGACGCTGCGGATATGCAGGAAATTCCGGCGGCGGAAGAAACGCAAAGCGGAGCCGAAATCGGCGCAAGCGATGCGCCCGAAGTGCGGGAGCAAGGCTCGGAAGAGGAAAATTCGCGCAGCTTCGAATGCGGCAGACCGCGAAACGGCGAAGAGGAACCCTCCGCGCCGCAAGAGAATGCGCGGCAGGCGAGCTTTTGCGAAATATTGCAAGAAAAAAGCTGCTATTCCGACAGCCCTGCAAGCGAGGATGCCGGGATTGGCGGCGGCTGCAACGGCTATTCGAGCGGCGAGCGCAAATTCGGGTATATGCTGTTTGCCGTTTTTACCGTCGTTGCCGTCATAATGCTGGCGGTGCAGTTTGCGGGGTGGGTATCGCGACCGCGCGAACTGACGATGGAAAATTATGGCGATTTTGTCGAGATCGACATCGTTGCGGCGGAAAGTTTCAACCCCGACGAATACATCGTGCGCGTTACGGCGAAAGAGGTGATGACCAATTTGCGCATAACGGTGCGGGTGACGTTTTGGAGCTTTCGCGGGAATGAGTTTTCCGAAACGGTAACAGTTGCCGCTGCGGTATTGTCCGAGGGCGGAACGGCGGGAGAGCCGATACATATTTCCGAAATAGCGCTTGACCGAGGTTTTGAAGTACTGTCAGTCGAGGGGGATTTGGAGTAATGGACGAAAAATATAAGAGAGACCGTATTTTTTTAATTTGCCAGATCGCCGTAGCGGTTCTCGGCGCGGCGGTCATCATCGTCAAAGGTAATTATTTTATGCTCGGGCTATACGTTCCGTTTATGGTGATTTCCGTGCCGATGATTTATTTTTGTTACAGCTTGTGCAAGTGGCAAAACCAGTGGCACGCCGACCTGAACGAAAAAAATCCCTGCGACGGCGAGCCGAGCGACTTTCTCATCAGGAGGAGTAAAATAGGCGCATGGGCGCTGTATATCATCGCGCTCGTGCTGCCGCTTCTGCCCGCGGGGCTTCTATAACGCCGGGTTGATAAAAGGACGGGCGCGCGACCGTAATTCGGCTGCGCGCCTGTATTTTTTTGAGGTATGCCGCTTTGCGCGGGCGATGAATTTCTCGGGCGTGGAATCAAAACGCGCGGACGGTTGCGCTTTTTCAGTCCTTTTTTCCGAAAAAGCGCACCGCGGCGGCGATCGCGAGCAAGACCCCGCCCGACACGACGTAATAGACGGGAAAGATGGTAAAGAGGGAAAACAGCAGCAGAAACGCGCCCGAAAAGAGGTAGCCGCGCCATGCGCTCCGCCGTACGCGGAAGGCGAGCTTCGCGCGGAATCCCCGCTTTTGTTCGGGAGGGGAGATGAGCGCTTCGGGCATGCAGCCGCTTTCTTTTACGAGGGTATACACTTCCGCCGCATCCTTAAGCGTTACGCCGAAGGCAGCGGCGAGCTTTTGCGCCTCGTCGGTGAATGACGCGCCGAGCACCGTTTTTTGTTCCCCCTCCGCGCGGATGACGGGCGAAAGTTCGTCTGCCGTCACCGCTTCGAACTGGAATTTGAGGTAGGTGCTCCCGTTTTCCGTGTCGATTCGCCCGCCGCGGATGTGCGCGAACGGTTCGGGGACTTCCGCTGCGGTATCTGCGCCGCCTCCGGCATTTTGCGGTTCGCCCGCGCACGCCCCGCCCGCATTTTGCGGAGGGGTGTTTTCGGTTCCCTCCGCGCGCTCGTGCTCGCGGGTGAGGCACTTTGCGATGAGTTCGGCGTTGTGTTCGGGGGAGTCCATCGCCAGGTGAAAGGCGAGTTTCCCGATTTCCGCCTTCTCTCCCTCGCTCGTATGTTTTTTCTTCCGCCTTGCGCGGAGAAAGAGAAAGAAGAGTGTACCCGCCGCGCCGCCCGCCGCAAAGGCGCACAGCGCCGCCGCCCAAAGCCCGTTCAGGTAAAAGCGGAATATGCAGAAAAAGAGCAGGAATGCAGCCGAAAACACGAAAACCGTGTCCGACCAGAGCGGAAGGTCAAAACGTTTCATGGAAATCCGCGTCCCGCCGTGTAAAATTTGCGCCGCCCCCTCCGCGGCAAAGCGCCGGGAGGAGCAGGATATGTACGGCGCATCGGGCGGGTATACGGATTTTATCCGATTTTTCTCATTTTTAAACGTTGCGCGAGGGGGAAAGTTGTGATATACTATAACGGAGCGTACGGCGCGGATTCGCGGGCGGGCGTTTTCAAAAAAGGCATTTTCTGGGAAAAACGGGTATAAAAACCCGCCCGATGAACCATACAATACCAAGGCGGAACCGGGCGGTGCTGCCGTGCCGCGCTTTGGGAAACGGAGCGGAACATGAAGATCGCGATATTCGGCGGGTCGTTCGACCCCGTCCATGCGGAGCACGTCAATCTGGTGCGCGCCGCGGCAGAAAAGTTGGGAACAGATAAAATCATTGTCGTGCCGGCGTTTGTGCCGCCGCACAAGCAGGGCAGGAACATGGCGCCCGCGCAGGATCGGCTGAACATGGCAAAGCTCGCCTTTGCGGGAATCCGGGGCTGTGAAGTGAGCGCCTACGAACTCAATGCGGGCGGCACAAGCTACACCTGCCGCACAATCGAATATTTCCGCGGAAAATACCCCGACGCGCAGTTTTATCTCCTCGTCGGGGCGGATATGCTCAAAGATTTCTATTCCTGGCGCGAACCCGAACAGATCCTCGGGCAGTGCGAACTGGTCGCCTGCCGCCGCGAGGGGGAGGAGCTGAACGTCCGCGCCGAACAGATTCGCTTTTTCGCGAAATACCGCAAGCGGTTTCAGCTTCTCGAATATTGGGGCAGGAACGTTTCCTCCACCAAGGCGCGCGTGCTGTGCGCCTTCGGCGAAGACGTAAAACCATATCTCCCCGCAGACGTCATCGAGTATATCGAAGCGCGCGAGCTGTACCGCGTCGAACATGTCAAGGCGGCGCTGCGCTATATGAAACCCGCGCGGCGAAAGCATTCGGTGCGCGTGGCGCTGATGGCGGCGGGCGTCGCCGCGAAATATAAGCTGAACGAGCACGACGTCATTCAGGCGTGCGGTCTGCACGACGCGGCGAAAAATCTGGAACTGACTGCGCCCGAACTCGCGGGATTTTCTCTCGCAGAGGAGGTGCCGGCGCCCGTTCTGCATCAATACACGGGTGCATACCTTGCAGAGCATACCTTCGGCATTCAAAACGAGGACGTGCTCAACGCCATCCGTTACCATACCTCGGGCAGACCGAACATGAGCACGCTCGAAAAGGTCGTGTTTCTCTCCGATATGCTCGAAGAGGGGAGGGATTTCCCCGGCATCGCAAAACTGCGAAAGCTGTATTACGAAAATCTTGACGAGTGTATGTTTTACAGCCTCAAATGCGAGCTGAAGCATCTGAAAAAGAGCAAACAGACTATCTATCCGCTCACCGGGCGGGCGTTCGAATACTATAAAGAAAACAGGAGCAAATGATGGAAAGCAAACAATTTACCGAAGAGATCTGCAAATTCCTCTCCTCCAAAAAGGCGGAGGACATCCTCATGATCGACGTGCGCGAAAAGACGGTGCTGTGCGATTATTTCGTCATCGCGAGCGGGCGCAGCACCACGCAGGTCAAGTCGCTGTGCGAAAACCTTGAGGAAAAGTTTTCCAAAGAGGGCGTCGAGCCCCGCCGCACCGAAGGCGTGCGCGACGGGCGCTGGGGCGTGGTCGACTACGGCGACGTTATCGTGCATATTTTCAACGACGAATCCCGCCTCTTCTACCACCTGGAACGGCTGTGGGAAGAGGGAGATAACGTCAAGCGTTACGAGTAAGCGCATTTCCGGTGCGGGCTGTAAAGGATAAATAGGACGATTTATTACAGAGATTTCTCCACGCGCTGCGCTTTGCCGAAATGACAGGGAGGGGAAGGCGGCTATTTTGTTTTTGCTTTTTCCCGCTCCTTTTCCGCCCTGTCTTCTTCCGCGCGCTCTAAAATGTAGTAGACTTTCTGTGCGCGCGTGCGCGCCGACCTCTTTTTGGAACGGCGCGGCGTATGGGCGGCGCGGGTCGGTTTGGAAGGCTCGGCGGGTTCCGCTCCGCCGGGTTCGGGCTTTTCGTCCCTTTCCCGCAGCTTGCGGTTGACGAGTTTCACGCCGACGACGGCGCCGAAACACAGCCCGAACAGCAGGATCAGATAGGCGGCGCCCTCGACGGCGCTCGATAAAAGGTTGAACGGCATTGCAGTTCTTCTCCGCAGGATTTCCTGTATAGTATCACGGCGGGGCGCAAAAAAGAGGGCAATTTTTGCCGCAAGGGGGAGGTTTTTGGCGAAATGACGGCATACGATATCATCGACGCGAAAAAGCGGGGCGGTACGCTTTCGGAGGAGCAGATCCGCTTTTTCGTGCGCGGCATTGCGGACGGGAGCGTTTCGGATGCGCAGATCGCCGCCTTCTGTATGGCGGTGCTCCTGCGCGGCATGACGGACGGGGAGTGCTTTGTTCTGACCGACGCGATGACCCGCAGCGGCGAGGTCGCGCCCCGCCCGAACTTTACGGGCATCTGCGCGGATAAGCATTCGACGGGCGGCGTATCCGATTCCACGACCCTCGTGCTCGTTCCCGTGCTGTGCGCCCTCGGCGTGCGGTGCGCAAAGTATTCGGGCAGGGGACTGGGTCATACGGGCGGCACATTGGATAAATTGGAGAGCTTCAAGGGGTTTAACGTCAATCTGACCGCCGAACAGTTCGAGCGGCAGGTGGAAAAAATCGGCGGAGCCGTCGCGGGGCAGACGAACAGCACCGTTCCCGCCGACAAGCGCATGTACGCCGTGCGCGACGTGACCGCCACCGTAGACAGCATTCCGCTCATCGCCTCGTCGGTGATGAGCAAAAAGCTCGCGTCCTTTGCGGACGTCATTTTGCTGGACGTGAAGTACGGCGACGGCGCCTTCATGCGCGCGCCCGCGGATGCGGAAAAGCTCGCGCGGCTGATGGTGTCCATCGGCAGAAAGGCGGGCAGAAAGATGTGCGCCGCCGTCACCTGCATGGATTCTCCGCTCGGCGACAGCATCGGCTGCAACGCCGAAGTGCGCGAGGCGGTCGCGGTGCTGAAGGGCAAGAAAAACAATCTCGCAAAGCTCTCACTCTTCCACTCCGAAAAGCTCGCCTCGCTCGCGCTCGGGATTTCCGAAGCGGAGGCGCGTGCGCGGGCGGAGGAGTCAATCGCCTCGGGCGCGGCGCTCAAAAAACTCGCCGAAATCGTCGAAGCGCAGGGCGGCGACGTGCGCGCCGTGTACGACGAATCGCTGCTTCCGCTTGCAAAGCATTGCGAGGTTATCCGCGCACCGGGCAGCGGTCGGCTGAAAATTTCCGCGCTCGCGCTGGGCAAGGCGTGCTGCGCTTTGGGCGGCGGCAGGCAGAAGAAAGGGGACGAAATCGACCATTCGGTCGCCATTCTCTTGAAGCGCCGCGCGGGCGACCCCGTGCAAGAGGGCGAGGCGGTCGCGGAAGTATATTATAATAAAGAAAATAAAGACGCCCTCGCATCGGCGCGGGGCGCATTTAAAACCGTGCAAACGTACGAGCCGCAGCCGCTCGTGTACAGCTATATCGGAGAGGAGGACTAGAAAAAATGTTCAAGTTCGGAAAAAAGAGGGAAGATGCAGAGCTTGCGCAGGGAAATACCGAAAAGCCGGTACCTGCGCTGCCGGAGGGCAGCCTGGAAATTTCGGCGGACGAGCGCGCGGAGTTCGAGGAATTCCGCCGTCAAAAGAAATTGTTGGAAATGCGGCGGCTCCTGCGCATGATCGACCATACACTGCTCAAACAGACGGCGACCCGCACCGATATTAAAAACCTGTGCGACGAGGCGCGCGAATACGGGTTCTATTCCGTCTGCGTGCAGCCGGTGTACGTTGCCGCATGCTGCGAGTTTCTGAAAAACTCGCCCAATATCAAAATCGCCTGCGTGGTCGGCTTCCCCATGGGCGAAAATAAAACGGAGACAAAGGTGTACGAAACCAAGCGCGCCATTGCCGACGGCGCGGACGAGATCGACATGGTCGCCTGCATTTCCGCCATCAAAAACGGAAATTACGCATACGTCCGCCGCGAAATCAAGCAGATCGTCAAGGCGGCGAAGGGCAGCCCCGTCAAAGTGATTCTGGAAACCTCTCTGTTGACGCGCGACGAAATGGTGCGCGCGGCGCTCTGCGCGCGCGACGCGGGCGCGGCGTTCGTAAAAACCAGTACCGGCTATTTCGGCGAGGGCGCCAAGGCGGAGGATGTAAAGCTGCTCAAACAGACGGTAGAGGGCAAGTGCCGCGTCAAAGCCTCGGGCGGCATCCGCACGGCGGAAAAATTCCGCGAGATGGTCGAGGCGGGCGCCGACCGCATCGGCACCAGCGCCGGCAAGGAGATCGCCGAGTCGCTGCAAAGGGAAATGAAACAATAATACGCAAACGGTTGCATTATTTTGTGACATATGGTACAATACAGATGCTGAAAAGCGAATATTAAAGGAGGAAAATTCATGAACAAAAGCGAATTTATCGCAAAGCTCGCGGAAGACGCCGGGCTGAAAAAGGCAGACGCGGAGAAATTTTTTGACGCCTTCGTGTCGAACGTCAAAGAACTGATGGCGAACGGGGACAAGCTCCAGATCGTCGGCTTCGGAACGTTTGAAGCGAAGGATCGCGCCGCCAAGAGCGGCGTCAACCCCGCAACGGGCGAAAAGATCGAAATTGCGGCTTGCAAAATGCCGTCCTTCAAACCCGCGAAATCTCTCAAAGACGAACTCAATAAATAAGATGAATTGTCAAAATCCCCGCCGTTTCGGCGGGGATTTTGTTTTGCTTTTTCGCGGCAAAGGCACGGCAAACCGTATAGGCAAATAAAAAATTTTAAAAAATTTGTAAACCATAGTTAATTCAATTGACATCGGGCGAAAGGGATGGTATAATTGAGTAAACTACAGTTAATAAATATCTCTGCGGAAAACTGCACAAACGCTGTTGCCGCAGAAATTCGTCCGATTACTCCATTATAATAACCTACCGATATGACGAAAGGGGCGCACCTTCGGGTGCGCCCCTTTCGCATGGTGTGCCGTTTTTTTGTAACGTACGAAAAAACGTATATATTCTGCGCGGCAGGCGAACCATGCGGCGGCGCAAGGAGTGGAAACAGCCGCGCGGCAGCCGCGGTTGCCGCTTTTATACGCGGGCGACATAATCTTTGTCGGAATCGCGAGGCGTATCGGTGAAAAAACGGGCGCTGCACGCGTGCGTAAGTCGCGATTTTTGATATTTATAAGCAAAATAACGCAAATATATTTGATTGATTTAAAAATAAAATGAAAAAAAATGCAAACGTTATTGTTTTTTTTCGCTTAACCAGTTGACAAACGGTGAGCGGTGAGGGTATACTTATAGTGAGATTTGTCGTGATAAGTTTGTCGCGCGTGAAGTGCAGGATCGGAGCGCTTATCCGTATTAGGCGCACCCATTCCGTTGTTTTTGTTGCCGGATTCTGAACAGATGCGGCGTTTTTGCATTGGAACGGGGAAAAACGGATGCTGTACGCAACAGTGCGGCACGCTTATGCGAAAAAAGAACAGGAGGGTGTTATGGGTAAAGCAAAAGGCAAATGGCTGTTAGCGCTTCTTGCGTTGGCGTTCGCCGCTATCCTGGCTGCGGTGCTTTGCATGAACTTCCCTATGGCGGAAGTGCATGCGGAAACTGCGGTTGCCAAGGTTACGGCTGCCACGGGAGAAACGCAGACGTATGAAAAGTTATCGGAGGCATTCAAAGCTGCAAAGGACGGCGATACGGTCACCCTGCTCTGCAATGCGGAAATCACGGAGCGCATCGTCATTGAAAACAAGTCCGTTGTTTTCGACCTCGGCGAATACACGCTGACCATGGATGAGGACTTCTCCGCGGACTACTCCGTCGCGCTGCGTGCGGGAACGAACGGCATCCTCACCATCGAGGCGGGCACGAACGGTACGATCGACGCGCAGAACGCGTACGATTACCTCGTACCTGTCGCGGCAATGGCGAGCGGCAGTCGGGTTATCATCAACGGCGGCACGATCATCGTCAATACCGCGTATGAATCCTGCGTGTATGCGGGCGGCGGCGGCACCGTGGTGATCGAGGACGGCGTGTTCAAAAACCTGTGCCAGAAACCGTTTGCATACGTTCAGGACGGCTCTTCGCCCGCTCTGGCGGTCAATATTTCGGACAGCTATACGGACGGCGGGGCATACCTTACGATCAACGGCGGCACGTTTGTGGGGCGCAACCCCATGCTCGGCGATACAAACCCGGGCGTCACGAGCAGCTATATGGGCAGCGACGTGAACATCGCGCAGCTTTCCGACGGCAGCTTTGCCGCGGTCGGCGCGGATGATCCGCTCCCCGAAGATACGGAATATTTCTACACGGAGAAGGACGGCGAAATCGTTGTTACGGTCTATACGCCCGAAGCGCTCGCGGCGGCGGTCGCAGGGGATGAAACCTTTGCAGACAACACCTTTACCGTCGTTCGCCTCGGCGCTGCTATCGAGCGGGGCATCACGATCGCCGATGGCCGCGTGCTCACGCTCGATCTGAACGGCAAAACGCTCACCAACAGCGGCGACAGCCATACGATTTACAACAACGGCACGCTGACGATCATCGACGGCGGCGAAAACGGCGAAGTGACCAATACTTCCGCAGGAAAGGCCGTGATCCTCAATAACGGAGAAATGACTCTCGCCGGCGGCAAATATACGCGCACGGCAGACCATTACGTCATCGACAACAACAAGGGCAATATGACGATCGAGGCAGGCGTGACCGTGGAATCGCCGAGCACTTTCTCCAGCATGATACGCAACGGCGGCGACAATAATGCTGTAGGGGCAACGCCCACGCTTACGATCAACGGCGGCTCGTTCAGCGGCGGCCTGAATACCATTAAAAACGACGATTACGGTATACTGCACATTAATGACGGGTCGTTCTCGAATACGACGCAGCACGTTATTCTCAACTGGTCTACGGCAACGATTGAAGGCGGCACGTTTACTCCGCAAAACGACGCCTACGCGGCAGTCTGGACGGGTACATGGTATACCTCTGCGAACTTTACGCAGGGCGTTACGGTAATTGAAGACGGTATTTTCAACGGCGCGGTCACGACCGGTATCGGCAAGGACGCTCCGCAGACGACCGCGAAGGCGGATTATACGATCTCCGGCGGCACATTCAATGCCGAAGTCAATTCCTCCGCGGATGATATCGGTTATATTACCGGCGGCGAATTTGCAGAACTGCCCGACGCGTCCGCGTTCGCACCGGGGTATGTGGCGGCCGACCCCGACGGCGACGGCATTTATACGACGGTCGACGAAGCGCAGGGAGATTATGCGGTCTCCATGACGTTCGATAACAAGCGTGCCGTCTACGAATCGCTTGCCGACGCGCTTGCTGCGGCCCCGACGGACGGCACGGAAGCGACGATTACGCTGCTCGACAATGTAACCGAAAGCGTCACCATTGCCGAAGGGCAGAATATCACGCTCGATCTGAACGGCAAAACGCTCACCAACAGCGGCGACAGCCATACGATTTACAACAACGGCACGCTGAGGGTTGTTGGCAACGGCACGGTGGATAATATCAACCACGGCCGCGCCGCGCTTGTCAACTACGGCACGGCGGTGCTCGACGGCGGCAAGTTCACCCGCAGCAAAGAAGACGGAAAATCGGACAGCAACAGTTGGTACGTCATTCTCAACCAGGGCACGATGACGGTCAACGACGGCGTCAGCGTGTATACCGCGCAGGAAGTGAGCAATTTCTCCAGCCTGTTTGTCAACGGTCTGGAGAAAGCAGAATATCCGCTGCCGAGAGGCAAGGACAATGCGTACCTCACGGTGAACGGCGGCTCGTTCATGGGCGGCGTCGCGGCAATCAAAAACGATTACTACGGCATCCTCGAGGTTACGGGCGGCACGTTCGGCGGTTCCAGCACGGATACGGCTCTGCAGAACTGGGGCGAAGCCACGATTTCCGGCGACGCCGTGTTCGAGCAGGATGTAATGGCTTATACGCAGGGCAGCTCCTATACAAAGGGCAATACGGACATTTCGGGCGGCACCTTCCTGGGCGAAATAAGCTCGCGCGTGTATGTCGACGGTTCGAGTGAAAACGACCCGATCGTTTACGACAAGGACAATATCGACGTTTCGGGCGGCACGTTTACCGAGCCTGTCCCCGCGGCGTATCTGGAAGAGGGATTCACCCTCACGGTGGGCGACGGTACATACGGCGTTGAAGAGGCGGATGAGCTTGCAACGGTCACCCGCGGCGAAGCGGTCTACAACTTTGCCACGCTTGCCAAAGCGCTCACGTTCGCCGAAGACGGCGACACGGTAACGCTACTTGAGGGCGGCGGCATCAGCGAAGCGCTGACGATCGATAAGGACATCACTTTTGACCTGAACGACGTCACGCTGTACGTCAACGGCGCGCAGGGTATCGTCATAACGGCGGACGGCGTCACCGTAACGGGCGGCGGCAGCATCATCGCCTCGATGGAAACCCGCACTGCGGTTTATATCGACGGAGCGAAGGACGTCCTCCTCGAAGACGTAAAGATCGAGGCGAATGTCGTCGCGGTCGGTGCGGAAAACGGTGCGGATGTAACGCTGCAGAATTCCACGGTCGACGTCAAAGTACTTACGAACAGCGGCAGCGCCAATGCGATCGAAATCATTTGCTCCGATATGGAAATCATTGATTCCGTCGTTACCTGTGTTGCCGAACCTACGACCCTTACGGGTACGGTCTGCACGGCGATCTTCATCAAAGGCACATACGGTTCCGACAGGGAAGCTGCCGCGGCTGCTGACCCCGCAACGTACAGCCATCTGAAGATTTCCGGCAATAATACAAAGATCACCGCACGCGCTTACGCGATCGTCGGCAACGGCACGCTGCACGGCACCGACATCGATATCCTCGGCGGCACGATCGAAAGCACGAACAGCATTGCAATCTATCATCCGCAGGTCGGCGAATTGACGATTTCCGGCAATACCCAAATCAAGGGTTGCTCGGGTCTGGAAATGCGCGCCGGCAGCCTCGTGATCGAGGGCGACGGTGTGTCCGTCACGGCGACCGATCCGTTCATGGAATCGCCTCTGTCCGACGGGTTCCGTTTCGCGGGCGTTGCGGTCGGCGTTTCCCGCTACTTTGCGGAAGAGGGAACGGGCGTTTCCGTCAGCATCGAGGGCGGCACGTTTACCGCAACCAACGAAGAGGGCTATGCGTTCTATGAAAAGGTGGACGAGGAGCATGCTCCTGCGGTCACGCCCGACAATCAAGACAATCTTTCCGTATCCATTGCCGGCGGCACGTTCGAAGGCAAGGTCGAAAGCACAAACGTTACGGGCTTCATCTCGGGCGGCATGTTTAAGTATCGTCCGGCGGAAGATTACATGGATCCCGACTTTGTAACGGAGCTGCAAAACGGTTACTATGTACCCGTCGAATCGTCGGCTCTGCGCGCGGCGCAGACGAATGCGCAGGCAGACGTACGCGAATACGTTGCCATGCTCGGCATGAAGTGGACAGAAGTACTGGAGCTTGAAGGTGAAGGCGACGAAAATGCCGTGGCTTTGGTAGCCGCGTACAATGCGATCGCCGATACGACGAGCGAAAAGGGCGTTGCCGAAGCGCGGCTCAAGGCGATGGACGCTGCAGATGCGTTCGCGGCGGCGCAGGAAGATGCCTGGGAGCAGGCAAAGGCGGATAAGATCGCCGAGCTTGAATCCTGGCGCGACGAAAACGCAAACGGATTGATCATTCCGCTCTACATTTACACCGCGATGAACAGCGCGGCGGATGAAGAGGAGCTGAACAGCTACTTCGAACAGGCGAAAGCCGAAATCGGAGACATTTATGCATACCGCAATCAGATCACCGCGCAGTCGGAGGATCTGCAGACGCTGAAGGATACTCTGACCGCATTGAACGGCGCGCTCACGGGCGAAAACAACTCGTTCGACGAGCTGCTCGCTAATGTCGAGGAAGCCATCGGCAAGGCGCAGAGCGCGATCATCGGCACCGACGCCGATTCCGATTCGCTCGCCGGCATCCGCGATTATCTCGAAAAAACCATCAACGCGGCGCTGGAAGGCATCGACGATGCGATCAGCGGCACGAACGGAATTGCTTCGGAACTTGCGGGCATCAGCGACGTGCTGAACGGATTCACCTCCAAACTCGACACGATCACCGGTGCGCTCGATGAGGAAACGGGTTGGATCGCCGAAGCGATCGAGCAGGCGCAGGGGGATATCACCTCCATCCTCGCCGCTCTCGATTCGCTTGCAGACGGCACCGACATCGAAGCGATCGCAGACAGCCTGGCGCAAATCCTCGAGGACATTGCCGCCGTACAGGGTACGGTCGACGAAATCGAAGGCGAAGTATCGGCTGTGTCTTCCGTGCAGGAGGCGAAGGACGAAGCGCTTACCGACATCGGTGAATGGCTCAACAATTATCTCGATTCGATCATCGGCGGTACAGACGAAGCGAACGGCGGCGCTGCGGTTGCGCTTGCGTTCACGGCGGAAACCACCGACGGCGACATCTATGCGAAGCTGACGAAGGTATTCAGCGAGGATAACGCACAGCTCGTGCTGCGGTACTACAACGAGGCTCTTGCCTCCATCGATGCGGCGACGACCGTTTCCGAAGTAACGACGGCGGTATCCACCTTCAAGGCGCAGGTCGCGTCCGTCGAGGCGGCGGCGCAGAACACGACGAACCTTACGGGGCTGTATGTCCTGCTGGTTATCGTCCTGGTGGCGGTCGTGGTCGTGCTGGTTATCGTCATCGTAAAAAAAAATCGCTCCGCAGAAGCGGCGGAACAGCCCGCTGAAGAGGCGGAGCAGCCCGTCCCGGCAGAGGAAGTATCCGCGGCAGAACCGGAGCAGCCGGAACCTGCGGCGGAGGAAAACGAGCTTGCGGCGGAAGCGGACGACGATAAAGAACAGGTCGTGATCGCGGCGAACGTGCGTTCCTTCTCGGAAGCGTACGTCGAGCTGAACGAAGAACTTCTGGATCTGTTCAACAAGGTAAAGGAATACGCGCTCGCGAAAGATGGCGCGGCAGAGGTAAAGCAGAGCAACGGTATCTGCATCAAGCGCAACGGCAAACAGATCGTCAAGCTGACCGTACGGCGCGGCTATCCCGTGGCATTGTTCTTCCTCGAAAACGAGATGCTCAAAGATTTCCGCAGAACGACCAATACCAACGCGAAGCTGAAAATCCGTGCGACCGAACTGGTGCTGCGCGAAGCGGCGGATCTGGAAGCGGCTTACACGATGGTCGACCTCTCTGTCGAGCAGATCGATAAGGACATCGAAAACGCCAAAGAGCGGCGCAGGGAAGCCCGCCGCGCCCGCAGAAAGCAGAAACAGCTGGAAGAGGAGGCGCAGCAGCAGGAAATCGCTGCAGGTTCCGCAGAAAACGGCGAAAACGAACGTCCGTAAACTACAGGTTCAAACGGCATAAGGTGCGCGGCTGCCAACGGCAGCCGCGCATTTTTTCTCTGCGGATGCCTGTGCCGGCGTTCCGTGCATAAAGGGGCAACCCGGTCAGGCTCCCTTCGAACGGGCAGAAAGCAGACGTCTGCAAAAAAGCGGCGCTCTTCGGATACAATTCCGAAGAGCGCCGCTTTTTGGTGCCCGCAGCAGAATTCCGGCTGCATCGTGCGCTGCAGCAGAGTTCCGGCTGCATCGTGCGCTGCAGCAGAGTTCCGGCTGCATCGTGCGCTGCAGCAGAGTTCCGGCTGCATCGTGCGCCGCAGCTGTAAAAAAGGCGGTATCTTCTACCGCCGTTTTTGACGTGTACAGCCGTTTTCCGGCTTTGAATGCCCCGCTTCAAGCGAAAACGGGGCGTGCGCTGCCTGCCCGATGGGCGGGCAGGCGTTCCGGGGCGGAAAACGCGGGCGGGTCTGCCCGCGGTATGCCGGGTGCCGCCGCGCTGCAGGCGTATGTAATACACAAACGGATGTCAGTTTTTGTAAGTATCCGCGATCGTGTTTACGATGTCGTTTACCGACTGTTTGATCGGTTCCGGCAGCTTTTTATAGTTGCTGAAAAATTTGTGTTCTTCTTCCGTCATGCGTACGCAAATTTCATCTTCCGTAAAGAATTGCGCGAGCGTAAGCCCCAGCGTTTCACAGATGATTTCAAGGTTGGCGATCGAGGGGACGGTGCCGCGCGAAAAGGTGTTTGCCAGAGTCGATTGGTTCAGTCCGGAAAGCTCGGCAAGGCGGTAAACACTCATGTTTCTTTCCAGGCGCAGCCTGTTAAGGCCGTTTTGTTGGGCGGAAAACGCAGGGCGGCATTCAAAAAGCTGATTTTGCTCGGCGATCTCGCCGTGCGGAGCGCCGAGGAGGAGAAGCGGCAGGCGAAGGCGCGGCTCGAGCGCAGCAAAAGCTCTTTGACCGAAACGTTTCAGGCTCGCACAGACGAACTGGTCGCGGCAAACCGTGCGCAGCTCGCATGCGAAACGCGCGAACGCGGCGAAGACCTTGACTTTATCGGCGACGAGGCTGTGCGCGGAATGGAAGATTTGCTTCCGCCTGATATGGTGCAGGAGATCGGCGAAAGCGAAAAGCAGTTCGCCGAAGAATTCGGCGGGGAGGGCGGCGCGTTCTGCCGTGACGGGGCTTTCCCCCGCAGCGTCCGCATTGCGCAGTCCGTTCTGATGGTCGCCGACGCCCTTGCGGAAACACCCGCGGGGCAGAAGATCGGGGAAAATTTCCCTTCGGTTTTTGCCGACGGATTCGCGATGCTGCCTTGCAGGGAACAGCTCGGCAACTGCCGGAATTTTTTCATACGGAGCGCAGGCGGGGAATCCCGCGGCGCGGCTGCGGAATTCATCGGGAACACCGTCTTTGAGTTTATCCGGCAACTCCCCGTCAACGGCGTGGAGATCAATGTGTTCGACCCCGATAAAAAGGGGATGAGCGTCAAAAATTTTCTCTCGCTCAAGGAAAAAGTCCCCGAAATGTTCGCGCAGAAAATATTCACGTCGTACGAGGATATACGCAACCGCCTTTCCGCGCTGAACGATTACGTTGACTCGGTCATCCAGCAAAAGCTCTCCAACCGCTATAAGAACGTTTTGGAATACAACGACGCCACGCCGGACAACCCTTTGCCCGTCAAGCTCGTATGCGTATTCGATTTCCCCAAATTTTTCGATGCGGGCGCCTGCGAGTCGTTGATCAGCATTATGAAGAACGGCGAAAAATGCGGCATCTTCGTTTTCATCGCCTACAACGAGGAGGAGGACGAAACGTCCGGTTACGGCTCGGCAAAACAATATATCGAAAAGATACGCCAGGCGGCGTACTGCCTTGTGCAGAACTCCGGGTACATGAAGAGCGAAGGCAGCGGAATGTTCCTGCTGTCGGGCGAACTGCCCGGACAGGCGGTACTGGATGAATTTATCGACGGCTATGCGCAGGCGGCGAAGAAAAATCTTTCCAAAGGGATCGTGTTCGATTCTGTGTGCAGCCTTTCGGATATGTTTACGCGAAGCTCTGCCGACGGACTTTCCATCCCCGTCGGAAAGGGAGACGGTTCCGCCGTGGAGGACATCGAATTCGGGAAGATCGGGTCTTCCCATCACGCGATGATCACGGGCGGCACCGGCTCGGGCAAATCTACCTTGCTGCATACGATCATTTTGAGCGCAGCGCTTCATTATTCGCCCGACGATCTGCAAATGTATCTGATGGACTTCAAAAGCGGTACGGAGTTCAAAATTTACGAAACGTATCCCATTCCGCATATCCGTCTGCTCGCGCTCGACGCCATGCAGGAGTTCGGCGAGAGCATTCTGCTCAATCTGAATGCGGAAATGGAGCGGCGCTCCGTCCTGTTCAAGGAGAGCGGCGTCAGCGACATCGCGGGGTATGTGCGGGCATCGGGCAAAAAATTGCCGCGCATACTCGTTATCATGGATGAATTTCAGGTGCTGTTCGACAGCAAGTCGAATCGCAGCGTCGCACAGAACTGCGCGCACCTGACCAACGAAATCGTCAAGCTCGGGCGCTCTTACGGTATACATCTTATCATGAGTACGCAGACGGTCACCGTCGTCGGCAGCCCGGACTGTGCGATCAGTTCGGATACGGTGGGGCAGATGCGCATCCGCATCGGATTAAAATTCAGCCAGACGGAAGCCGGCAGGCTGTTCGGCGCGGCGGGTGACGACGCGTTTGCCCGTATGCGCGGCGCGATCGGCACGGCGGTATACAATAAAGACTTTACCGAATGCGGGAACATCGTGTTCCGCACGGCGTATTGCAGCGGCGAAACAAAAAAGAAGTATCTCGAAGCGATTGCCAAAGCTGCGGCGGGCAAGGGTGACGAAACAAAGGTATTCGAAGGGAGCCGCGTCCCCGCGTTCCCGCAGGAGGAGTTCGGCAAGCCGCAAAGTCAAGGCGCCGTGGAGCTGTTGCTCGGCGCGCCGATCAAGGTCGCCGATTATGTGCGCGTCGCTTTCACCAAAAAGCAGAACAGCAATCTGCTATGCGTAGGCAAAGAAGGCAAGCTGATGGAGTCGCTCACGCAGCTGTTGCTGATCAGCCTCGCCCGTGCGGAAAACACATGCGTATATCTGCTCGACGGAAACGATTTTATCGGGGAGCCGCCTGCGGAGTATATGGAGAAGGCTGCGGAGCATTCGCCGGAAATTTTCCGCAGAGTCAGAACGCGGCCCGATTTTCTGCGCATGGTCGAAAGCCTCGCCGAAGAGGTGTCGCTGCGCAAAAAGGGAAAAAGCGAGGATGGGCGCGGCAACATCGTCTTTGTGCGCGGATTCCACGATATAGACGTATTGTGCAAGCTGTGCAAAGGCGAGCGCGTCGAGCGCTCCGATTATATAGAGGAGGAAGAAGATAGCGAAGAAAAGCCCGCAGAGCCGGCGGGGGCGGAAGATTTCCGGGCAATGTTTGCCGCGCTCGCGGCAAAGCAGCCGCAGCACGAAAAAAAGGGAGCGGCAATCTCGTACAGGGATGCCTGGAGCGAACTTATTTCGGGCGGATACAGTTTCGGGGTGCATTTCATCATGCTTTCGACGGATGCGCTGAACACGGTCGACGCGCTCGGCTCGGCTACATATTCGCAGAGCCTGAACAACCGTTTCACCAAAAAGATCGTGTTCGGGCTGTCCGATGAAAACTGCGTACGCGTAGCGTCGCCGGTGGAAACATCGCCCAAGAGCGATATAACGTGCGTATTTTCGGACGGGAAGGAGGTTTTGCAACTCAAGCCTTTCGCCCTGCCCGAAACAAAAGAACAAACCAAACAGGAGGAATAGAACATGGCGGGAATACAAAACTCGGAAGAAGCTCTGGAAGGGATCTACAAGGTGCTTTCGAGAGGACAGGACAGCCTTTTGGAGGCGCAGCAGTCGATCATAACGGCAATCCATTCGGTCAGCAACGACTGGAACGACGATAAATATGTCGAAGTCGCAAAAATGGCGCGCGAGATGATCGACGGCATACCCGGTCTGGTCATCGAACTTGGCGATATGGCGCTTTTTGTAGACGAGATCAAAAAAAAGCTGGAAGATTATAAGCGGGCATAAAGGAGGAAAACCGGAATGAGCAGCGGAGCAAAAGTAAATTCGCAGGCGGTCGCCGACATGATCACCGCCCTCGTCACCATGCAGAATAAGATGATGGCGATGGAAAATAACCTCGAACTGGGTATGACAACGGCTGGCGCGCAATGGAAGGACGATCAGTTCAAAAAATTGCAGGAGATGCAGAAAACGATGCACGGGCATCTGTTGGCGCTTTTGAAAAAGGCGGAAGACGACATTTTGCGCCTGGAAAAAATCAAAAAAGCCATCGACGCTTACAATGAATGATTCGGGAGGAAGGAAAAATGTCGGAAATTTACACCTCCGAAAAGACGCTGGAAGGGATGAAGAAGGTGTTCGAAATGACGAGGGAGGAGCTGTGGAACCTGCAGCAGAAAATGCGCGATACGCTCCGCTCGGTCAGAGGCGAATGGCAGGACGAAAAATACCAGGAAGTCGTGCGCATGGTTTCGGAGATCAATGCGGAAATTGCCGCCCGCGTGGAGGATATAGACCGGATGGAGCGCCACGTCGGGAGAACATTGGAGCATTTGCAGGATTACAGGAGGTCTTGAACATGAGCGATACGGTAAGAGTCAGTTCCAATGCTGTCAGCGATATTTATTATGCTGTTTTCAGCGTAAAAGGCACGCTGGAGGCGTTGGATAAGGCTTTGGGCGACGAACTGAACGGCGCCGGAAATTCGTGGAAAGATCTGCGCTATAAAAGCCTGCAGGTGATGTATAACGAGTTGCACGAGGGCATCGTCCGTACTGCGCATCGCGCAGACGAGTATATGGCGCGGCTGAAAAGGATAAAGGACGCAATCATCGGCTACAGCAACGACGATTAGGTGTCTGCCTGACGAGGCAAAGAGGTCGGAATGGCGAGATATTGTGTAGATTTGGGCGTACTTACTGCGATCGGAGCATCGCTTCCGAAAATAGGGAGCGCATCGGCAGATCTGGAGTCGGCTGTGCAGAATAGGGCGCGGGAGGGCGTCGGCAAGGCGGATGCCGCCAAAAACCGTTTGGAAAAACGGGCGGCGGCCGCTGAAAGCGAGGCAGAAACGCTGCGGGCGGAGATGAAGGCTGTGCAGGCGAGGATCGATGAGTTGGAATGTTCGAGAAGACAGCAGGAGGAGGACGACGAAGAGGGCGCGGCGGAGTGTTCGGCGGAGATACAGCGCTGCCGCAGCCGCATGGATTCCCTTCGTTCCCGTGCAGCGGGAAAGGAGGAGGAAGCGGAGCGCAGCAGAGAGAAGATGCGTGCGCTCGACGGCGCTTGCTCCCGCGTATCGGAGGAATGCACCCGCGTGACGGAAGCGCAGCGGCGGCATGCCGAAGAGGTGGAAAAGAATGCCGGTCATTTGAAAAAAATCGAAGCGAGTGTGCGCGCATACCTGGCGGTAAGCCCGGCGCGCCATTAACGCAAACGAAAGACCGGCACGGCAATATCGGCAGAAAAGGAACCGCACGGGCGGTTCCTTTTTTCGCGGGGTAAGGGATTGTGCGACACGGGAAGGGAAAACTGCCCGTTTCGTCATAATTATTCAAAATTCGACATACAATGTAACATCGCCGGATAGGGGGTATTACATCGTGTGGGAGTATATGGCAAGGCGTGCGCGCCAAAGCGGGGAATACATACTGGAAACGGGCGCAACTGTGCGCGCCTGCGCCGAACATTTCGGTATCAGCAAGTCTACCGTACATAAAGATATAACGGAGCGGCTGGAGGAAATCGACGCGGAATTGTGCGAAAAGGTGCGCAAGGTTCTCGAACGAAATCTGTCTGAACGGCATATCCGCGGCGGAAACGCCACCAAACGCAAGTACGCTTCGCGTTGATCGATTGAATTCATGAACCAAAAAATCGAAAACGTATCTGCTTTTTTAGTTCAAAGTATGTGCTGCCGGGGTATAATCGCATCCGCTTGCGGGCATACTGTATGCAGGAGGTGGTTATTATGAAGAAAATCAACCAGGCAATCGGCTGTGAGGTATCCGACTGCATGTTCAACTGCGAAGGGAAGAACTGCACGCTGGACAAGATCGTCGTGGGCAATACCTGCGACTGCGAAGCGGACAAATGCACCTGCTGCGAAAATTACAGGAGCAAATAACACACAGCAAACGGCGCCCGGTTTTTCAATCGGGCGCCGTTTGCTGTGCAATGGCTTTTCCGGGCGCGCGGAGGCGCGGGAAGCGCTGCGGTACGGAAATAAAAAAAAGAGGAGGAAAAGTATTCCGTCCTCTTTTTTCTTTCAGATTTTGCTCTTTTTCAGTTCCGCCACCGCGTTTTTCAGAAAATATTCGGCGGTGGAGTCGTGCATCACCGTTTCGAGCGCCTCGTCGAAGGTACACCACTTGGTTTCGGAAATTTCTTCCTCATTCGAGCGTATATCCCCGTCGGAAACGACGACGATGAAATTCAGCATCAGTACGTTGCGCGGCTCATGGTAGCGCGAACTCATGTACTTGTACTTAATGGCGTTCAGCCCCGTTTCCTCTTTGATTTCGCGCACGATCGCTTTTTCTGCAGACTCGCCCTTTTTCACATACCCCGCATACAGCAGAAAATTGCCGTTGGTATGTTTTGCGATGAGAATACGGTCTTGCGCCCGATTGACGACGACCATGCTCACCGCCGTTTTGAAGGGCGGGAATTTGAATTCGCCGCATTCGTTGCAGTAGGGGACGAGACCTTCGTTTTCGCAAAATTTCAAAGCAAGTTTGTTGCCGCAATCCTGGCAATACATAACAATCCCCTCCTTTAAGATTTTTATTTTAATTAGAATAATCTATTTTTTCGGAAAAGTCAATATTTCTTGAACAATTTTTTCAGATTTTCCAAATTTTTTACATATGTACACTGCGGCAAAGGGGATTTTGTCCGTTGGGGCGTAAATTATGCGCCCGTTTTCCGAAAAACGGGCGCATGCCTGATGCCGTGTTGTTTCAGCCTTCAGCCCCGCCTTCCGCCGGGGCATGGCTCTGCCCGCCGCGCGCGTCCGCGTGCCGCGCTTTTGCAAACACGGCGCGCACGGTGGCGGTATAGGTCACCTTTCCATCGCTTGTTCCGCCGCGCGCGCAAGGGTAGCAGCATTGCTCCTCCACATGCACCAGCTCGCCTTCCGCGCCGAGCGCTTTTGCCTTTTCGCGCGCGTTATCGATCGCCAGCCGCAGCGCTTCCAGTTTGTATTCCCCGTCCTCTTTGCAGGAAAAACGCACCCCGTCCAGGCAGGTTACGCCCGTTTTGGCGAGTGCGGCGCGGATCTCCTCCGCCTGATCCGCCTGATCGGTCACGAAGGACAGATATTTGACGGCGGTATATCCCGTTGCGCCCGCAGGATAAGCGGAGGAGCTTTCCTCGCTTACGGTGCCGTAGGCGGCAAAGGTATCCTTTACGGTGCGCAGCAGCGCAGCCGCGGCTTCCTCGGCGGCGCGCATATCGTTGCCCGCCGCTTCCACGCACCCGCCGAAGGTGCATAGGTCTGCCTCCGCCTCGACGGATGCGCAGCCCGTAACGGTCAGACAGGCGTTTCCGACGGGTTGTTCCTGCGCGGAAGCGCAAATGCCTCCTGCGCCGATGCAAACGGCAATGCCGAGTACGGCGGCCAGGAGCAGGAGCTTTTTCGGTTTCATGAGAATTTCCTCCTTTTTCCCCGCATTTTCCGTTGCGGGGAATGCCATTATTTTCCCGCATTGGCAGAAAATTATGCACGGCGGCACAATTTTGCAGCGGCGGTTCCTCCGTTTTTGTTTCCGCGCAATAATTTTGGGTCTTACGGCGCAGACTATATGCAGAGAAAGGGGAGGTGCGGCAATGGATCTGATGTACGGCGGCTGCAGCGCCATGAGCTGGACGAGCGAGGACGGAAAACATTTTTTCGGCAGGAATTTCGATTTCAACCGCTTTGCCGATGGGAGCGGCGTCGTGTTTTTGCCGCAGGGTACGCCCGTCTGCGCCTTCGTCCGCGAAGGGGAAACGCATGGGGAGGCATACCCGGCAAAGTACGCTTCCTTCGGCATGGGTACGTTGGCGATCCCCGGCGCCCCCGTCCTGTACGACGGGATGAACGAGGCCGGGCTGGCGGGCGGGCAGCTGTATTTCCGCGGTTTTGCCCGTTACGGTCATATTCCTCGGCGCGGCACGGCGCCCGTGCAGGCGGGTCTGGCGCTGCCGTATATCCTCTCGCAGTGCGCCACCTGCGAGGAGGCGGCGTGCGAACTGATGAGCGGGGTTACGGTCGTGAACGAACCCCTTTACGGAGCTGTTCCGCCCCTGCACTGGTGCTTTTCCGACCGTACGGGCGAAACGATCGTCGCCGAGCCGTGTGAGGGCGGTATGCGCGTGCATCGCGATACCGTGGGCGTGATGACCAACAGCCCCGACTACGGGTGGCACGAGAGCAATCTGCTCAACTATGCGCATCTGCGCAGTCAGGACTATGCGGGTCTGACCGTGTGCGGAAAGGAGTTCGGGCAATGCTTTTCGGGCAGCGGCGCGCTGGGCATCCCCGGAGACTGGTCTTCCCCCTCGCGTTTTGTGCGGCTGTGTTTTTTAAAGGAGCATGCCGTGCGCGGGCGCGGGGAAGAGGAGGGGATCACGAATCTGTTCCGTCTGTTTGCGAGCGCGGCGTTCCCCCTCGGCGCGGTGCGCGTAAGCGATTTTTCGGACGTGACGGAACACGATAAGGAGGTGCTGCCCTTCGATTATACGGTGTACACTTCCGCCGCCTGCCTCGAATCGCTGCGCTATTATTGGACGAGCCACGAAAACCTGCGGGTGCAGTTTGCGGATCTGCGCGATTTTGCGGGAGTGCGGGAACCGCGGCTCATCGGCATCGACGCCCGCCCCGATTTCCTGCGCCGCACCTGAAAATGTGTGCAGATTCGGGCGGCAAAGTTCACCAATATTTAACAAAAATATAATCAAACGATTTTTTCCTTGCGATACAATATTAAAAAACGAAAGCGGAGGGCTTTTGTTATGAAAAAAATCGCAAAATACCTTACAGCCTTTTTGTCGGCGCTCATGCTGATATGCGCCTCCGTGCTGGTCGGGTGCAGCAGCGCTCCGAGCGTCGTTTCCATCGAAAAGACGGGTACGCGCGGAACGGACGGGATTTACACGATCACTTATTCGGACGGCAGCACGTCGGAACTGGTCATCGACGGCGGCGCCGACGGGCAGGACGTTTCCGCATCCGACCTGTGGCAGACGTATGTGCAGGAAACGGGGGAGGATATTTCCTATGAGGAGTTTCTCGAAAAATATCTGACCATCGAATCGGGCGACAATTCCGCCGCCATCGGCGAAACGCTGCTTTCCAGCCTGAAAGTGTATGCGGAGTTCGTCGAGGAATCGAGGAGCGGATTTTTGCGGTATGAGGATACCGCCGTTTATACGGGCGGCGGCGTCATCTATTCGATGGACGATGAAAATACCTACATCCTCACCAATTACCACGTCGTGTACGATTCCAACGCTTCGAGCGGCAACACGAACGAAAACGGGGAGAAAATCGCCCGCAAAATCGTATGCTATCTCTACGGCAGCGAGAGCGAGCCGAGCAGAACCAACAGCCGCGACGAGGATGGGTATACCGTCATCGATTACGGCAGCTATTCTATCGAGTGCGACTATGTGGGCGGTTCGGTGAATTCGGATATTGCGGTGCTCCGCGCCGACACGGACGACGTGAAAGCCATAAACAGCCAGGCGCAGGCGGTCACTGTTGCCGACGGCTATTCGGTGGGCGACGCCGCCTACACGATCGGCAACCCCGAGGGCGAGGGGATCAGCGTGACCGAGGGCATCGTCAGCGTGGCGGACGAATACATTTCCCTGAACATCGACGGAACGCTGCGCCAATACCGTTCCATCCGCATCGATACGCCGCTGTACCAGGGCAATTCGGGCGGCGGGCTGTTCAATACCGACGGCGAGCTGATCGGTATCGCCAATGCGGGCAATTCGACGGAGGAGAACATCAACTTCGCGATCCCTCTCCCGATCGTGACGGGCACGGCGGACAACATCATCTATTATTATGAGGACGGCGACGATGCGACCAACGGCGTCTATAAGATCGATTTTGTCGAGGAAAGCGCACTCGTATCGCAGAATTCCGTCTACGAATACGACGCGCAGTCGGGTGCCGGCAGCATCAGCGAAGACGTCGTGCTCGGTACGGGCTCCGTTTCGGGTTTGTCGGAGGAGTTCGGTTTGGCAACGGGGGACATTATCCGCTCCTTTATCATCGGCAGAGACGGGGAAAACGTTGAGTACGAAATCGACCGCACGTTCGACATCTCCGATCTTTTGTATATCCTGCGGCCGGACGATACGCTCACCGTCAAATACGAGCGGGACGGCAGGGAAGATCTGACCACTTCGGCAATTTCGCTGCAGGCTTCGGATTTCGCCGCCGTCGCCTGAAAGCGGCGCGGCGGAGGGCGCTCCATGGCGGGCGTTCGAAATGTAAATGCAATACGGAAAGAAAGGCGCGGCTTCTGCCGCGCCCTTCTTTGCATAAAATATCCCATTTTTGCAATGCCGTCTGCACCGGGTCTGCCCGTATTTCGCCGCCGCGCCCGCAGAGGGCGTTATCCGGTAAATACCGCCATGCACACCGTACCCGCCGTCAGCAGAGCCAGACCGATCCAGCCTTTGGCGGACAGCTTTTCCCTGAACACGGCGAGCGAAAAGAGGACGGTGACGAGTATGCTCAATCGGTCGATGGGCACGACTACGCTGACCTGCCCGTTCTGAATGGCGTAATAGTAGCACAGCCACGAGGCTCCCGTCAGCAGGGCGATGCCCCACGCCATGGCGAGCACCACCGAGGTGCGCACGGCGGTCGCCACGTCCGAATTGGCGTTTTTCACGCCGCATTTGGAGAGGATTGCCGTGATGCCCGCAAAGAATGCCGAGCCGATTGCCGCCGCGATCCACACAGCCGTTTACCTCGCATGCCTGCGCTCGCAGCGCACGAGGAGAAAGGCGGCGGCGATCCCGATGACGAACAGCGCAATGCCGACGCCGAGGTCGGCTCCCATGCCGCCGCCCGCCCAACCGCGGTACACTTCCATGATCTCGGGGTTGAAGAACATCGTCACGGCGGAGCCGAGCGACAGCCCCGCCACCGCGTAAAAGGCGGGCGCTCTGTGCCGCGCAAGGAGGCGGGAGAGGAGTTTTGATATCGTCAGAAGTCCCGCAATAAAACCGACGATCAGGCACGCGTAAACGAGGAACACCTGCGGGTTGCTCTGCCAATAAGTCAGGCTCACCGAATCGAGCAGGGGAGTAAAGTAGCCGACCGTCATCAGAAGCGCCGTGGCGGAAAGCCCCGGCACGAGCTGCGTGAGCGCGACCAGCCAGCCGAGCAGGAGGAAGAGGAGATAGTGCCACACCTGCAGATTTTCCAAGGACGCCGCGCCCGGCGCCGCGAAAACGGACACCGCCGATAGGGCGACGGGCAGCGCCAGTCCGAGCGCGAAGAGGGCGCCCCTCCAAGGTGTGAGCTTTTCGCCCTTGAGCTGGTCGGTGACGGCGGGGTATGCGCCGAGCATCAGCCCCGCGAACAGCGCCACCGTCGCGAACGGCAGAACGCCGAGCAGCGCCCGCACACCGAAAAATCCGAGAATCAGACCGACGGCAGCGCCGACGGCGACGGGCAGCAGAAACAGGGCGCACCTTTTGAATTTGCGGAAGAAGTTCCCCAGCGCATACAGCAGCTTTTCGTACAGGCGGAAGATGATGGCGACCGCCGAGCCGCTCACGCCGGGCACGATGATCGCAAGACCGATGAATGCGCCGAGCAGTCCGCTCTTTGCCACCTGCCCGCCGCTTCGGTAGCGCAGGTCATCCTCGCTTACGTCGGCGCCTTTGCCCGCCGCGCCGCCCGCTGTGGATTTCGCCCTGCCGCCGTCCGCCTTTTCGCTCGGCGCTCCGTCCCTGATTTCGATGACCGTCGCCTCGTTTTTTGCATCCGCCCCGTTTTCGGCGGGATTGTTTTCGTTCGGGTTCTCCGCTCCGCCTGCGGCGGGCATTTCTTCGTCCGGTCGCTCCGTATCGGCCATGCTCTGCTCTCCTTGCATACGTTCTTAAAAAATGTTGTACATTCCTTCGCCTCTAGTAGGATATTCGGGTCGGGAATTTTCCATTCCGTTTTTCTCTATTTTACCACGCCGAAAGGACATTGGCAACCAAATATATTCGCTTGCGCGGCGCCCGCTGTTCCGTCTCCCCGCCGCCTGCGGGCATTGCGCCTACCCGGCGAGGTATGCGGTCAGTCCGCGCATGTCGATGGTGTTGTCGTAACTCTGCATGGCGAGCACCGCGTTCTTTGCGGGGCAGACGAGGATGAGCTGACCGTGCGCGCCGTCGCCGTAATAATAGCCGTCGTCCGCGCTGTTTTTCCAGAATCCAAGACCGTAAAGGCGGTTTCCGTTCGGCAGCAGGGGAGAGGTCGCCTCGCGTATATACGCCTCGGAGATGTACCGCTTTCCCCCGTAAACGCCGCCGCCGAGAAAGAGCCGCCCGAATTTCACGAGGTCTTCGCAGGCGAAAAACATCCCCGAAGCGCCGAAGGTATGCCCCAGCGGGCAGGCGTTTGCAGCATAGTCGCGGAATCCGAGCGGGCGCAGAAGGTTTTTGTGCAGGTACTCGAACAGCGTTTCTCCCGCCGCCTTTTCCGCGATGCGCGACAGGAGGTAATAGGTCGCGTTGGAATACACGCTCTTCTCGCCCGCCGCATAGGGCATGGGTTGAGAGAGGGAAAACTCCGCCCAGTCGTCCGTGCCGTGGTTATAACGGTCGCCCTCGAACAGAACGCCCTCCGCAAACCCCGCCGCGTGCGATAGAAGGTCGCGCACCGTCACTTTTTGCAGCTTGTCGGCGTTTCCGGCGGGGAATAAATCGCCGATGTATTGCCCGATTTTATCGCCGCGGGAAAGTTTTCCCGCATATTCGAGCATGCCGATCGCGGCGGAGGTGAAGCTCTTGGAGAGGGAATAGCAGTTGTTCGCATGGTTGGCGGGCTGCAGCTCCTCTTTCTGCTCGTTCCCGTCCTTCCATTCGCATACCGAATACACGTTGTATCCGCGTTCGCGGATAAATTGCAGTGCCCTTTGCAGCATATAAGTTTCCTCCGGAAAATGTTTTTTGTCCGGCGCATGCGCCGCTCATCGGCGCGCCCGACAGAGGTGCGCCTGCACGCGTTACGCCGCTTTTTTGTCCGCTGCCGTTGCGGCGCGCGGCTCATCGGTTAAAACATCGACAGCTGTTTGTATTGCTTCTGTACGGTCTTTTCCTTTATAATATCCTGCGGCAGGCCTGAAAGGAAGGGGGAGGGCTTGCCGCCCGCCGTGAGGATGAGTTCCTCCTTCGCGCGCGTGATGCCCACATAGAACAGCCGCCGCTCCTCCGCCTCGTCCGCTTCGCTGTCGCCGCCCGCCGCGCCGTCGTCGGAAATGCCGCTTTCCGCGCCGTTCCTGCCGTCTGCGGCATTGTGCTTTGCGCCGTTTTCTGCGCCGCTCTTATTGTCCGCGGCGGAGATTTTTTTGCCGTTTTCTGCGCCGCGCGGCTCGCGGGGGAACACGCCCTCGGTCATCCCGCACAGAAACACGACGGGGAATTCCAGCCCCTTCGCGCCGTGCAGGGTGGAAAGGCGCACCGCGCCCGCCGCCGTCTTCCCCTCGGCGACGACCGCGTCGCCCTCTTTTCCGAGCAGCATGGCGTCCAGAAACTCTTCCATGCGCGCGTAGTGCGCCGCGTCTATGAGTTTGTCGAACTCGGCGCTTTGGATGTGCCGGTATTCCTTCCAGGCGGCGAGAACCTTGCGCGGTCTGCCGGTCATCTGCGGCAGGAATTTTTCGCGCGCCGCTTCGAAGTTTTCGCGACCGCCGAGGAAGTTTTCCGCCTCCGTTTCGCTCCCGCCCGCGAGCGCGGCGAAAAAGGCGAGCGTGCCGCTTACGGCGGGCGATTCGAGGAAGTCCGCCCGCGCCTCGGCGCAGGGGATGCCTTCCTGCCGCAGGCAGCGGCGTATCCCGTCCAGCTGGCGGTTGGTGCGCGCGAGCACGGCGATCTCGCCGAAGGCGCGCTGCTTTTCCTCCCGCCCCCTGGCGAGCATGTCCAGCCCGCCCGTCATTTTTCCGATCTCTTTTGCGACGAAGATGCCCTCCGCGAGCTCGCTCCCGCATTCGGCGAGGCGCACCTTGGCTCCCGCGGGCAGGGTAGGGCACAGCGCCCGCTCGCCATTGTTTTCGGATATGGCGCGCAGGGCGCATTCGATGATTTGCGGCGTCGAGCGGTAGTTTTGCGTCAGCCGCACGAGATTTACCTGCGGAAAGTCCCTCTGCAGCCGTTCAAAGACGTTCGCCGCCGCGCCGCGGAAGGAGTAGATCGCCTGGTCGGGGTCGCCGATGACAAAGAGGGAATTGCTCTCGCCCGCCCATTGCCGAATAAGTTCGTACTGCTTTTCGTTCACGTCCTGGAATTCGTCGACGAGCAGGCAGCGGAAGCATTCGCCCGCAATTTTGCGCGCGAGCGCCTCGTCTATGATGTCGTCGAAGTCCAGCGCGCCCGCCGCGCGCAGGCGGCGGGTGTATTCGCGGATGCAAGCATCTTCCTCGCCCATGCCGTTTTTGGCGGCGGAAACCTCGCTCAAAAACGCATTCGGCGCACACTTCCGCCCGAAATCGCGGAGGACTTCCTCCGCCGTCCGCAGCTGCAGGGCGCGGCTCGCGGGGGAAAATTCCGCTTTTAAAAAGGAATAGCACACGGAGTGGAAGGTACCCACCGTAATTTTATCCGCCTTGCGTTTGAGCTTCGCCGCAAGCCGCTCGCGCAGCTCCTCCGCCGCGCGCACCGTAAAGGTCACGGCGGTAATTTCGCTCGGCTTTACGCCCCTGTCGACCAGCCGCACGATGCGTTCGACGAGCGTGTGCGTCTTGCCCGTTCCCGGCCCGGCAATCACCGCCGTCACGCGCGCTCCGCTGTCGGCGGCGGCTTCCTGCCCGGCGTTCAGCCCGCGCAGAGGTACCGTTTTTTCGTCAACGTTCTGTGTATTTTGTGCCATATTGTCGGAATCGGCGCTCGGGGTTGCTCCGCTTTCGCCGCTGTTTTTCGCGCTTTCGGGCGCCGTTGCGGCGAGTTCCGCGAGGGGAATGCTGTCCAAAAAGGAGAGCTGCCCGCTCGTGTTTTTCAGTTCGTCGGGGGTGAATAGGGAAATTTTGCCGTACTCCCCGTCAAATCCCGCCGATTTGATCACTTTGCCCTCGCGCAGGCGGCGGATGCCCTCGGCGATGCGTTCGCCCGCATACCGCTCGATGTCGGCAATCTGCCGCACGCGCAGAATCTCCGCTTCCGAACCCAGATCGCGCAGCATTTTGATATACGTCTGCTCCGTTTTGGTACTTGCGGCGCCCGTGCCCAGCGATGCGGCGATCGCCTCGGGCAGGGGGATGAGGTGCTCGAACGGCTTTGCGCCCGCAGGGACGTAGTCTTCGTCCCGTTCGGCGAGCTGTTCCACGCGGTTGAGCACGCCGATGGTTATCTTTTTGCCGCAAACGGGGCATATTCCGCCGTATTTCAGCGTTTCGGCGGGCGTGAGGCGAATGCCGCAGCTGCGATGCCCGTCGAGGTGGTATTTGCCCTCTTCGGGGAAAAATTCGATGGTGCCGCCGAACCCTTCGCCCGTCTCCAGCGCTCTTTTGAGGGCGGGGTAGGACAGTTCCGTTTCGATGAGGTTGCATTCCCTGCCCAGCTTGGCGGGGGAGTGCGCGTCCGAATCGGAGACCATCGTATAGCCGTCCAGCATGGGCACGCGGCGGTTCATGAGCGGGTCGGAGGAAAGCCCCGTTTCGAGGGCATGAATCTGCCCCGCAAGGTCGCCGAAGCACTCTTCCAGGGTATCGAAACCCGAAAAGGCGCCGAACAGCGAAAAGTGCGGCGTCCAGATGTGCGCGGGGATGAACACCGCCTCGGGGCATACGTCGAGGGTGATCGCGAGCAGATCCCGCGAGGAAAGCCCCAAAATCGGCCGCCCGTCCGAGCGGATGTTTCCGATCGTCTCCAATTTGAGCGAAAGGCGCTCGGCGGCGTCGAGGGAGGGCAGAAGGATCACGTTGTGCACCTTGCGCACCTTTCCGTCCTGCTTATAGATACAGCTGATTTCGCCCGAAAGCACGAAGCGCGGCGATACGGAAAAATCGCATACGTCCCGCAGCTTTTTGTCCGCGCGGATGCGGTAAAAGCCTTCTTCGGCAGGCTCGAGCGTCTCCTCCAGCTCCTCCCGCCACTTGGGGTGGGTAAAGTCGCCCGTGCCGACGAGTCCGATGCCCTTGCGGCGCGACCACAAATCGAGGTGGGGGATGTCCCCGTCCTTGCTCGTCGCGCGCGAATATTTGGAATGGATGTGTAAATCGGCTATGTACATGCCTCTATTATACCGCCGCACAAGCTATTTGTAAACCGCCTGGAAGGTGCGGCAGATTATTGCTATGATGAAATGTACCGTGCCGTTGCCCTTGCAGACGGTTCGAGCGTGTTCACCGCCTTTGCCATCTGGGGCAGCGGCCGCACGGCTAAGGTGCAGTGCGATTTTTCCGCGATGATCTCCCCCGGGGCATACCGCGAATTTGTGCTGCCCGGGTTGATGCGCGAATGCGCAAGGCTCGACCATTCTCTCTATCATCTCGACGGGCCGGGCGCGCTCGTACATGCAGATGCCGTTTTGTCCATTCCCTCGTTGCAGGCATTGCAGTGGACGAGCGGCGCGGGGCAGAACGACGGCGGCAGCGAAGAATGGTTTCCCCTTTACGATAAAGTTATGGATGCGGGGAAATCGCTGTGGATTCAGATATATGAAGGGGAGCCGTACGTCTGGCTTGAACGCGCAAAGAAGATTGTCAGGCGGTACGGAACCCGCGGAATCTACTTTGTGTTTGCTCCCTGTTCCGTGGAAGACGCCGCGGAGTTGGCTCGCGGACTGAAAGTATGACGGAGGGCGGGCGAATGGCGGGATTCGGGCGATTGTGTTCCGTGCTGAATTCTGCCGCCGCGCGTTGCGCGGCACGCCGCAGATCGAAGCGGTAAAAGGCGGGCAGGGCGGCTTCAGCCGTCCTGCCCGTAAATCGATCAAAGTCCGGAAGCAGCGGCTTCCGCGAGGGCTTTGTTCTTTTCATAAAAATAGAAAAAGTGTTTTATGTACATATTCCTGTACCGACTGCAGGTTGTGTCGCCGATGTGTCCTTTTACTGTCAGTTTCCAGCGGTCTTCGTCCGTGCGTTCAATGTAAATGGCGTCGAGCAAAACGGGGTGGATGGTCGGTCGCAGGTGGTCGTCGCGGTCAAAGCGGATCAGCAGGTCTTCGAACGCTTTGAGTGCGAACGGGTCTTTTCGGTCGAGCAGCTGCAAAATGGATTTTTCTTTTTTGATCACGTTATTCATTGGTAAAACACCTCCTTCTATAATCATAGAAAGGAATAAAACGGATGATTTACCAATATTTGACATGTGTCAGATTATGACAGATTATTCCGATTGTTTTGTGTGGTTGACGGGCGAGGTTCGGGATCTTCGGCATTGAAAAAAAGGACTGCTGACTGCGGCAGTCTTTTCTGCTGCGATGAAGGCGCTTTTTCAGGAAAAGGGAATATATAAGTTTTTTATCCGATTCAATAATCAAAAAAGCGATACCTGTGCAAAGGTATCGCTTTTTTCGATGTTTCGCAGTTCATCTGCCTGCGCTCTGCGGATCAGCTTCCCAGGCTTACCGCGAGTTTTCTGTACTTTCCGGGCGAAATGCCCATGTAGTTGTGAAACTGACGGTTGAAATACGTTTCGCTTTCAAAACCGCAGGCAAAGGCAATCTCGCGGATGTTTTTGTTGCTCTCGAAAAGCATGATGGCGGCGGCATTGATCCGCTTCTGCTGGATATACTGCTGCGGCGTAATCCCGAATTGCTTTGTAAACAGGTTGGAAAAATAGGTGGGGGAAAGAAACATGATCTTCCCCAGATCGGCGTTGGAAATATGCGAATCGAAATGGCTGTCGATGTATTGCAGAACGGGAACGAACCGTACCGCTTCGGGGGCGGCGGAAACCGTGTCCGGCAGGAAAAAGGACAGCAGATATTTGATCAGCCCTTCGCAGGCGATGGCGTCGGCAGGAGAATTGCACTGCTGATACCCGCCGACGTGCTGCAAAAGGTTGCGGAAAATTTCACCCACGAACGGCGGCGCTTCGGCTTCCCTCTTCGGCGGGTAAATGGTCAGATAGCTCGCCGTCGTTATATCGAAATTGAAATGGATCCAATAATGCCCCAGTATTTCGTCGCAATGCGCGTCGAAAATGGAAAAGGATGGGATAAAATACAATTTCCCCGGCTTCAGGTTGAGCTGATAGTCCTGCAGGTAGATCACGGCTTTCCCGCTCACGACATAATAAATACGATAATAGGGGAACAGCGTAATAAATCTGTTCCACGAATTATCCACGCGGTCAAAGCCCGCTTCCATGATTTTCAGCTCGATATGCTCAAAAGGAATCGGCGTCATAAAGCTGTCCTCCCGTTGCTTCCAGTATGACATACCGGCGGTATGCTGTCAACCGAAAAAGGTAAAAAATACATAAATTTCGCATGTTTTTCACAAATAATCTGTAAATCGTGCAAGTATTTCATTAAATCTTATATTGCAAAATCCGACAAAATAGTTTACTATATAGTCAAAGGAAATAGTTGTCATAAGGAGAAAAAACGATCTCTATGTTCAAACGGATAGCGGCGGCAGTGTGCTGTGCCGCCTTATTGGCTGTTGTAATCCCGTGTTCGGCCGCGTGTGCGGGAACGCCCGTTGCTGATACCGACAACGGTAGCACAGTCTTCAATGCCAAACCCACGGTCGTCACAAGGCTGGCGGATGCGGAGTCTCTTGCGTCGCTGGAAGCGGGGCAGGCTCCGAACGTCGTGTGGATGGAGGTCGATGCCTCTTTACAGGTCGTATCCGACGCGGGCGAGCCGCTCGGCTCCTTTGCGGAGATCTATGCGCAAGAGGTGAGCGGGGTATCCCTCCCCGTCGTCGAACCGCAGGGCGCCGCCGCCGTTACCGCGCTGGGCGCTTTCGTCGAAGAAACGCCCGTCGCCGACCTCGCGGTCGCGGGGGACGCCGGCATTCTGATGCAGGTGCGTTCGGAAATCCCGTCTGCGCGGCTGTATTATACGGCGGCTGCTGTAGAGGGTGATGCATTACTGCAAACTCAGCTGGGGCTTGCAAACACGGCGGGGGCGCAGGTCGTCGTAATCGAAAGCGGTGCGGCGGAGCGGGAAGCGGTCGCCTATTACCAGGCGCGGTTCAAAAGCGTCTGGGTTCTGACCGACGGTTCCGCCGGGCAGATCGCGGACGCGGTCGGCAGCGGGGCGTACGGCGTCATCGCGCCCGACGCGCAGCCCGTATATGCACTGTACGACCGCATCGAAGGGGCGGGGGAAGGCACGGTTCTCTCTCGCGCGCCCTTTATCGCGGCGCACCGCGGGTATGTGGGCATTCATGACGAAAACACGGTCGGAGCCATCGAAGACGCGGCAAATATCGGCGCGACGCACGCGGAGATCGATATTTACCGCACTTTGGATAACCAGATCGTGCTTCACCACAACACGAACGTCAATTACAACGGTGCCTCCGTTCCCGTGAGCAGCCTCACGCTCGCGCAGCTGCAGACGATCGAGCTTTCGGGCGGAGACCGGATTCCCACGCTCGACGAGGTGTTCAGCTCGATGAACGCCGGCAATCTGGGCGATATGCTCCTGATTATTGAATTCAAGGGGCAGGACGCGCAGCTGGTAAATCTGTTTGCGCAAAAGGTGAACGAGTACAACGTTCTCCCGCGCGTGGTCGTCATATCCTTTTTCCCCGATCAGCTCCTGCGCGTCCGTGCGCAGCTGCCTACCGTTTCTACTTCGTATCTTCTGAATGCGACGGACGGGGCGGCGGAACAGGCGCTTTCGATGGCAAAATCGGTCGACGGCGGCATCGATATAACGAAAGCTGCCCTGACCGGGAATTACGGCAGCGGCACGACCGAATCGGCGTACGCCGATTACTTCCGTACGATGGCAGACCGCGGGTATTCTTCGTGGATGTGGACGTACGAAACGCTCGATACCCCGCTTGCGATCACGAACGGAGTTACGGGCATCACCACCAACGACCCGAACGCAGGCAATCAGATCGCTTCGCTGAACGTTTCCGACGTGCCGGAAGTGAGCGAACTGCCCGCCGACGGCGATATTATAGAAATTTCCGCAACGACATACCGCGGCGAAACGCGCACCGTATCCGCGCGGGTCATCCTTCTCGGCGAGGGGAACGGCGAAGTGCAGGCGATGCTCGCGGCACAGCCTGAAAGCGGCGTCGGGCTTCTGACCGGCAGCGTGACCATCCGCGCCGCAAAACCTTCTTCCGACGGGGGCGGATGCAGTTCCGCCGTCGGATTCGCGGGGCTGGGCGGGGCAATTCTTCTCGTCGGCGCAGCCGCCGCCTGCCTCCTTCGCAGGCGGGCAAAATAAGCCTTGCGAACAGCCGGGGGGATCGGAAAACCTGTTTAAATAATTTTGTTTCCATATACAAAAACGGCAAAAAGGAGATCACTGCCCAATGAAAAAAATGTTTCGGATTTTAGCATTGCTGTTTGCCTTCGTCCTGGCGGGCGCGGCGCTGGCGGGATGCAGGCAAAGACAGGGGAAAGACCCCGGCGGAAATGAGCCGATTGACATGAACGATTTTCCGCTTTACAATGAGGAGTATGCAGCGATGGATTACACACAGGAAGAATACGAGCAAAAGATGTCGCAGCCTTATTGGCTCGGCAACGTCATCTACAATGAACTTGCCCTGCCCATTGCGTACGAAGACGGGCAGGCATACGCGAACCTGCTGTACAAGCCGCTCAGGGTCGTCAGCGTCATGGATCAGACGTTAAAGACCACCTATACCGAGGGCGTCGATTATACGATCGATGCGGAAAACGGCAGGCTCCTGATCCCCGAAGGCTCGTCGATCCCTCTCCTCAACGAAAAGGTGATTACGGGAACGGCGGAGGAGATGCAGGCTGCGGCGCCCGAAGGGTTCGAATATACAGGCGGTATGCCCGATAACCATACCCTGTATACGATCTGGGATTTGGGGGTAGGGCCCATGGTCTATACCGAAAGCTCGCTGTTCTACGGCAGGTATCTCTCCGTAACCTACGCATACGATGTGCGCGACCTCCCCGAAAACGTGTTTGCGGAATACGACGTGACCGTTCTCACCGGTCTCCGCGCAAAATTGCAGGCGAAAGAGGATATCAGCCTGGTAGTGCTCGGCGACAGCATTTCTGCTGGCAGTTCGTCCACGGGCGACAATTTGCACGTCGAACCGAATACGCCCTGCTACGCGAACCAGCTCGCCGCCGAAATCGAGCGGGTGTACGGCGTTAACGTGACCCTCACCAATTCGGCGCAGGGCGGCACGAAGAGCGAATGGCCGCTCACGGGCGAGGGCATGGGCGCGATGAACAATGCAAAGGCGGCGGTTCCCGACCTGTGCATCATCGCTTACGGCATGAACGACGCGTCCGGAACGGGCGCGGATGAGGTCACTCCGCCCGCATACCGGCGCAACATCGAAAACCTGATTGCGGAAATCAAAACCGTTTCGCCCGACTGCAACTTTATCCTGGTCAATTCTTTCCCCTGCAATCCGCGGTATGAAAGATTCCCCGGAAGGTTCGACGAATATCTCAATATGCTCAATCAGATCGTCGAGGACAGCGGAAACAACGGAACCGTCATAACGGTCGATATGCAGCGGGTAGGCAAATATTTTATGGAGCGCAAGCAGTATTGCGAAATTTCTTCCAGCAACATCAACCACCCCAACGACTTTATGCACCGCGTATATGCCATGAATCTGATGAATGTCATTTCGGATTATTCCGGGTTAGCTCAATAAACGGCAGCGCAATTTTTATTTTCATAAAAATTCTCGTTTTTGGTTCCCAAAAACGAGAATTTTTATTTTCATAAAAATTCTCGTTTTTGGTTCCCAAAAACGAGAACGTGTTTAAAAGCTCTGCACGGGCGGGAGCCCGCGCCGCCGTCCTAGCCATTGCGTGCGGGGCGGAACAGGCAAAACAGTCATCAATTTTGTTGTTTTGCTCCTTCGACGCCGAAGGGCAAACGGATATTCAAGGCGGCGTGCCGCCAAACTGAAAAAGGAGATAAACAGAATGAAGAAGCTTTTCAAACTTTTCGCCGCTGCGGCTGCGGTGGCAATGCTCTGCGTTTCGTTCGCCGGCTGTAACTTCCGCGGTCAGCCGGGAAGCAATCCGAATGAAGAACTGACGTATGAAATCGACTTTAATATCCCCGCAAGCACCACGGCGGAAATTTCCGTTCTGATCCCGAACAACGATTACGAAAAAGGAATCATGGACGCGATGACCGAAGGTTTCCGTCTGCAATACCCGAATATCACCTTCGATATCAAAACATTCTCTCTCACGAGCGGGAGCTACAACAATACCGTCACCATGCAGTACAATGCGGGAGTGCTTCCCGATATCGTGTGGTGCAATTCCGAAAACTTTTACTTCCTCATGAGCGGCGGCTATGCGCTCAACCTTGACCGCTTCGTCGAGCAGGCAGAGGCGGCGGGGGAGTTCGACTATGAGCAGGATTTTACCGACAAATTCCACGGGATGGGCGTGTTCGGCGAATCGCGCTACGCCATTCCCCGTTCGGCGGATACGGTCGTCTGCTTCTACAATAAGGAGATCCTCGCCGACGCGGGCGTGGATACGAGCATCATCAAAAACGGCTGGACGTGGAACGATTTCCTCACCGTCTGCCAGCAGGTGCGCGATTATTATGACGGGCAAGGGGATACCTCCTATTTCCCCGTCGACTCCAACCTCGGCTGGGAGCCGGTCGCCTATTCCGTTATCCGCAGCTTCGGCGGGCAGGTTCTCAACGAGCAGGGCGAATTTGCCCTGACCCAGGATACCGCCGGCGAGGTCGTCGATTTCGTGCAGAATCTGGTCGACAGGAAATTTATCCCCGAAAGCGGCGAACAGGATTCTTCCTTCGAAAGCGGTACGGGCGCTATGCTCTTCCAGTCTACCAGCCTGGACAATTATGCCAACAGGGCGATCTTCCAGGACGACAGCGGCAATCCTATTTTCGACATCGTATCCTTCCCGCTCATCAACGGGCAGTCTTCCTCCATCGGCATGGGTTACGCGGGTTACGCGCTCAACAGCCACCTCGACGACGAGGGGGCAGACCCGATGGAACTGAATCTTGCGGCGGCATTCCTCAGTTATATGATGAGCCAGGACGGGCAGCAGCGCGCTGCGGAAGGCGGCTTGACCCTGCCTTCCATCCGCACGGATCTCTCTTATTCCAACCCCGACGCGAACTGGCATAAGGAATACAGTTCCAAATTCAATCTCGAAGCGTATACCTGGGGTTCGGACTATAAAACCGCGGGTCTGGATTTCCTCGGCTATACCGATCCCGTATTTTCCAGCAGCCTGATTTCGGCGATGGATTCCTTTGTCGGAACTTATGCCGTGCGCGATCCCGAAAATGCGTTCACTCGGTTCCGTGAGGAGGTTCAGTATGCATTTGACAGCGTCGTCACAGCCTGAACGGGAGGAGCAGGAATACAGGGGAGAGGGCATGCCCTCTCCCGCCGCTCCGAAAAAATATTCGAAAATACAGCGGTTCTGGCGGGAAAACCGCGAGGGTTGGATGTTTGTATTCCCCCTCGTCATCGGGTTGGGTCTGTTCACGGCATACCCGATGATCCAGTCGCTCGTGTGGTCGTTTTTCAACTACACGGGCGCGACCTATTATTTCCCCGTCGGGCTGAACAATTTCATCTTCATTTTTTCGCGCGACATACATTTCTGGCGCGTGCTCGGCAACACCTGCTACTACGCTTTCGTCAGCGTGCCGATCGTTCTGGTGAGCGGCTATCTTCTGGCGTGCCTTGCCAATCTGCCGTACCGGTCGGTGGGTGCGTTCCGCGTGGTGTTCTATCTCCCGTGCGTTATCCCCGGCGTCGTTTCCGGTATGCTGTGGGACGATATGTTTGCGAATAACGGCGTGTTCAACGAAATTTTTGCCCTGTTCGGCGCGCACAGCGAGTTTTTCGATTCGGCAAACTCGTTTGTCGCCATCAGCTCCATTTTCCTGATGAATTTGTGGAGCATAGGCGGCGGCATGATCCTGTGGCTTTCCGCATTCAAGTCTATACCCTCGCAGCTGTACGAGGCGGCAAAAATCGACGGCGCCGGCATTTTCGCGCGGTTCCTGCATGTCACGATCCCCGGCAGCGCGCCGATGATTTTCTTCAATGTCGTCACAATGCTGATCGGAACGTTCCAGTACAACGGCACGCTCATGCTGTATCCGCCCGAAGGCACCGGCTACCAGGACGCGCTCAATATGTTCGGCGTATACATCTATGCCGAGGCGTTCCGCCGCACGAAGTGGGGGTATGCCAGCGCGCTTTCGTGGGTGCTTATGGTGCTTGTCGGCATCGTTACGGCGGCTCTGTTCGGCATTCGGCGCCTCATCGCGGGCAAGGAGGAGTAAAATATGGCTGAATCGGCACAGAATATACTTCCCGCGGCAGACGCCGCCGCCTACAACCGCGGCAAAAAAAGGCGGTCGCTCGCATTCCGCATCTGTATGCACGTTCTGATGGTGCTGATCGGGCTGATCCTCGTGTTCCCGTATGTGCTGATGATCTCCAAGAGCCTGATGACAACGGAGGAGATCATCGGTGCGGAACTGATCCTGTTCCCCGCCGTGCCGCAGTTTTCCAATTATCTGCAGGTCTTGCAGGACAACAACTATCTGAGTGCGCTCGGCAACACGATGTTCGTCATCATCTTCAACCTGATCGCCGTGCCGCTGTCGGCAACATTTATCGCGTTCGGATTTGCGCGGTGCAAGTTTTGGGGCAAAAATGTGCTGTTCGGATTTATGCTCTCCACGATGATGCTCCCCGCGGTCGTCACGCAGATCCCTCTGTACAGCCTGTACAACACGTTCGGCTGGCTGAATACGCTGCTTCCGCTCACGATCCCGAATATCACGGGCGGCGGCGCGATCTATATTTTCCTTGCCCGCTCCTTTTTGCAGAGCCTGCCCAAGGATATTGACGACGCCGCAAAAATCGACGGCGCGGGGCCGCTGCGCAGGTATTTCTTTATCGGTCTGCCGCTGTGCAAACCCATCATCGTCTATATCATGGTCAACGTATTCACCTCCAACTGGGGCGACTATTACGGGCCTTTGATCTGGCGGCTGGACGACAGCTTCCCCGATACTTTCGCTTACGCGGTGTTCTATTCGTTTACAGATCAGAACGTCGGCAGCGATACGCTGAATATCCGCATGGCGGCAGGGGTTCTGATGAGCATTGTCCCCGCGGTGCTGTTCTTCATCTTCCAGAAGCAGCTGATCGAAGGGGTCGCCATGGACGGGCTGAAAGGTTAATCCCGAGGAAACATTTTTTATGAGGAAAGGAAAATTCAGGCAAGCACTCGGCACAATGTCGCTCGCGCTCGCGTCGCTGTTCGTATTCGGGGCATGCACCCATACCCCTTCGAACGGCGGGGAAACGCAGCTCGATTTCGATACGCGCGGTCTTACCGCACAGGAATACAGCGTGGCAAATCTGACCGCCGTCGACGATTACGGCCGCACGGTCACGGTCATCGACCCGTCGGATGAAAGCAGGCGCTACGTCGGTCTGTTCTATTTCACCTGGCTCGGTTCGCAGGGCATGACGGGCATATACGACGTAAACAAGCTCGAACAGCTGGGGGCGGATTCGCCTCTGTACGATACCGACGATACGACGGGCGCAAGTCCCACGCACCAGTTCCATTTTATGAGCGAACCGCTCTACGGCTATTATTCTCTGCGCGACCCGTGGGTGATCGCGCGGCACGTCGAACTTCTCACAATGGCGGGCATCGACTATATCCTGTTCGACTATACCAACTCCGTCACTTATAACGACGTTGTTACTCTCATTTTGCAGACGCTGGATACATACCGGCTGCAGGGGTGGGATGTGCCGAAGGTCGGGTTCTATACCAACACCGCGAGCGCTGCGACCATCCGCAATATTTATAACACCTTCTACGTCACAAATCAGTACAACGACCTTTGGTTCCGCTTCAAAGGGGACAGCCGCCCCGTCATCGTCGGCGTTTCCACCGCCAACGGCGGTGCGAGCGACCAGACGGATGCGTCGCAGTTCCTTTCCACAAGCGATCCGCTGTACAGCTATTTCAATTTTTATGAATCGCAGTGGCCTTCCACGGGCGTAGCGAACGACGAAAAAGGTCTTCCGTGGCTGCAATGGGGTACCCCCGTGCCGAACATGAACGGGAACATCTCCGTATCGGTCGCGCAGCATTCCGACGAATCTCCCTATTTTTCCGAGGAGCGCCCCACGTCTTCCCGCGGTTACGACGGTTACGAAGTACACGAAGACTGGTGGCTGGGGCAGAATTTCGGCTGGCAGTGGGACAACGCGCTCACCTATGCCGACGCGGGCATGGTGCAGAACATTTTCGTCACCGGCTGGAACGAGTGGACAGCCATTAAATACATCACCAACGACGGGCAGGGCGGTGCAGGCAGTACCAGCGGCTGGACGGGCAGGGATGTATTCTTTGTCGACGGTTACAACGCCGAATATTCGCGAGACATCGAGATGGGCAAGGCATTCGGCGACAGCTTCTATCTGCAAATGGTATCGGGCGTGCGCACCTTCAAGGGGAACGAAGCGAAGAAATACCGCATGGCGACCAAAACCATCGAAGACCTTTCCGACCTTACCGCATGGGACAACGTGTTCGTCGAATATGCCGACTTTGCGGGCGACGCAATGCCGCGCAACGGCGAAAACGCCGCCAGGGAACCGGGCGCGTACGTCGATAACTCCAACCGCAACGATATTACGTCCGTCAAAGTCATTCACGACGATACTTACGTCTATTTCCGCGTGGAAACGCTCGAGCCTGTAACCGAATACGCTTCGGGGGACGAGGGCTGGATGAACCTGCTGATCTCCGCCGGCGATACGGAAACATCGTTTGCGGGATTTAATTATATCGTCAACCGCCATCCGGGCGAAAACGGAAAGACGTCCGTCGAAAAATGCAGCGAAAGCGGATTCAACTGGGCAGAAGCGGGCGAGGCGGAAATATACCGCAGCGAAAACACGCTGGTCTATAAAATCCCGCTCTCTGCGCTCGGCATGACGGCGGATAACGTCAGCTTTTCCTTCAAGGTGGCGGATAACGTGCAGTTCGATATGGACAAAGAACTGAACAGCCATATCCTCGACTATTACATTTCGGGTGACAGCGCGCCGATCGGCAGATTCGGTTTCGCTTATAACAAATAAAGATTTTATTGAGGAGGGAATCATATGAGCAAAACAAGAAAATTATTTCTTGTACTGTTGTCGCTTTGCTTTGCGGTCGCGATGAGCATGAGCTTCGGCATCGTCGGGTTTGCGGCAGATGAAACGCCCGTTACGGTTTCCGCCGTGGATACCGTGGCATCGGAATATCTCAATAACGGATTTACGATGCGGGTAGATTTAACGACGGATGCGGCAGGTCTGCCCGGCGGAGCGCTGACCGTGAACGGTACGGCGAGGGCGAGATATTTCCGCAACGGCGCAAGCGCTGCACTCGGCACTGCGCAAAGCAGGAACGGGTCTGTTGTAAAATTGTATTTCAAGGACGCAACCGGTCTTGCCTTTACGAACGGCGTTTCGGAGGCAGGGGATATTCTCGTGGTCGACGCGGGATTTTCGTTCAGCAATACTTCGGGTACGTCGTACAAGGTCGAGGGAAATCTTGTCTATGAATTCGACGGAACCGAATGGGCGGAATCGTCCCTTCCGGACGCGACCATCACGAGCGTTGCCGGATTTACGCCTTCGAACGGCAACAGCGATTATCCGATCCGCCTGCATTTGAATACAAGCGTTTCGGTTTCGCTCGGAACCACAAATCTCGTGGCAGAGGAGGATCAGATTGCGAAGATCACCTATACCCGCGGCGATAACAGCGTTTCCGCCGGTGCCGTTCAGGTGTACGAAACATGGATGTATATCTATTTCAGAACCAGTGCCGACCTGCCGCTCACGCTGGATACATTTGAGCGCGGCGACATTTTCTCCGTCGGCGAAAATATTGTTTTCAGTTCGGGTGACCGCTCCGTCACTTATGTGATTCCGGGTACCGTATCCTATATTTATAACGGTACGGCTTGGGTTCCCGGTTCGGAATTGCCTTCAGCCGTGCAGATCACCTGGCCGGAAACGTTCGGTTCCTCCGCATGGGTGGAGGGGCATCAGGTGCGCGTTCCTTCCACGGGTCTGGAAAATCTCAGCCAGCACGGGCTCGCCTATGACCCGAGCATGTTGTCGCTGGTTACCGTCAAGAGCGGCGATTCTACATATACGGCAACGCACATCTATGAAGAGGGCGGCTTGCTCACTTTCTTCTTCAACGGTTCCGGGTATGACGGGCAGAATCCGGCGGACGGCGACGTTTTGAGCGTCGGCGCAAACCTCCTCGTTTCCAACCGGAACGGAATCGAGTATACAAACGAAGAAGCCGTTACCTTTACTTATGACGCAGACTGCGGCATGTGGGTTCGCGGCGACGTAGAAGTCAGGCAGATCACCTGGCCGGATACGTTTGACGCCTCGGCATGGGTGCAGGGGCATCAGGTGCGCGTCCCTTCCACGGGGTTGACGAATAATAGTCAGCACGGGCTTACTTACGATTCAAGCATGCTGCCCTTGGTCACAATCGCCAGCGGGGAAACGAAGCACACAGCAACCCATATCTATGAAGAGGGCGGCTTGCTCACTTTCTTCTTCAACGGTTCCGGGTACGACGGGCAGCACCCGACGGACGGCGACGTGCTGAGCGTCGGCGCGGGGTTGTTCGTTATCGACCGGGACGGTCTTGCCCACGCGAACGGCGCGGCGGTGAACTATACTTACAGCGCCGAGGATGAGTGTTGGATTCGCGACGGCGTAGAACTCCCCGACGAACCGGATATTTCCGAACTCGACCCCATCGAAATCGAGTCGGTAACGGTCACGGACGTGGTGAACGGCAAAAACACCGATTCCACCTTCTTCATCAACAGCACTTCGACCAACACGCAGGATTTCGGCGATGCCGACTATACGGCGACGAATATCCGCAGCTATATCACGTTCACCTTCCCGAGCGGAACGGAAACGTCGCCCTGGTATGTGCGCGTGAACGGCAGGGTCGCACGCCTCTTCATCCGCCAGGAAAATAATCCGAGCGCGAACATCAACAACGGGCAGATCCCCGTCGGCGGCATCCTGACCATCAAAGCAGGGTTCCGCATCCTCGAAACGGAAGCGCTGCAGGAAGATGTTTCCTACATTTTTGACGGAACGCAATGGATCGAGGGTACCGAACTGCCCGACGTTGCCGCGGATTTCACCTATGCGCAGACGCAGAGATCGGGATTCGAAAATAACGGATTCACGATGCGCGTGGACGTCGCTACGAACGCGGCGGATCTCGGCCCGGAGGGCATGAACCTCGATTGCGATGCGGGCATGAACGAATATATCACCTATACGCGCGGCACTGCGCAGGCGGTCGCGGGCGTTCTTCACCGCGACGGGGCAAAGATGCGCGTATACTTCAAAAATCCCGCGGGCGCTTCGTTCACCAACGGCGTTTCGCAGGAAGGGGATATTCTCACGATCAAGCAGGGATTCGAATTCCGCGACGTCAACGGGATCACTTACGTTGTTTCCGAAGATGTGAGCTTCCGCTTTGACGGCGGCGCCTGGATCAAAGCGGATGGCGGCGAGTATCCCGATCTTGTCAGCGTTATCGCGACGGGTGCGGAAACCAACAGTAACGGCAATTCGACCTATCCCATCGTCGTCGCGGTCAATACGACGGCGCAGAGCCTCGGCGGGTTCATCGACATGCAGCTGACCGAAGATCTGCTTTCGCAGGTAACATATACCCGCAACGGCGTTTCGGTCAACGCGGTCTATGCTTACAGCCAGAGCAAGAGCGTTCTGTTCTGGTTCAGGGGTACGAACGGGCTTACCATGGCGGAGGATTCCCCCGAACCCGGCGATACCATCACCATCGGCGAGGGATTCCGCTTCGTTTCCAACGACAACAGGTACGCGGGCGAGTACTATATGTTCGGTGAACCTCTGACGTACATGTTTGACGGCGTGGCGTGGGTAACTCCGCGCGAGATTCCGGATCGCGATTATGCGAGCCTTACTCCCATCACCATCGATTCGGTCAGCACGGCAAACCCGAACGGTTCCGAGTCGGATACGGTGTTCTATATCACGACCACCTCTTCCAACGACAGGGTATTCGACAACAGCAACTACGACGACGTCTATACCGTTCTGCCGTACTTCTCCTTCGTGTATCCGAACGGCAATATCGCCGACGTGTGGTGCGCGCGCGTGGACGGCAAAGTGATCCGCCTGTATATTCATGAACCCGGTTCGCAGTCGAACATCGGCATGGCGACGATGCCCGAAGGCGGTGTTCTGACCATCCGCGCCGGATTCGGTATCCTCAATACGGAGGCTTTGCAGGAGGACGTTTCGTACGTCTACAACGGCACAGGATTCGTTGCGCTGAACGCGCCTTCCTCCGAAAGCGATTACGAAATCACCACCCCGAACGATACCCATATCAAAGTGGGGCAGGATTTGCAGATCGAAGTCAAGGCTGCCGACGGCATCACCGCATATTTCCGCTATGCCGTCAACAATAAGGAAATTGCGACCATCTCCTCGCTGGGCGTCCTGCGCGGATTGTCGGAGGGAACCGTCACCGTTTCCGTGTGGTACGGCAATCTGCCCGTCAAAACGGTAACGATCGTTGTCGACCCGCTGCAGAAGGAAGATATTGAAAGCTTTGAAATCGTAACGGATATAGATCAGTTCATCATCCCCGTAAACGGCAACCCCTCGGGCAGCACAAACTATTTCTACGAAACGGTCGTCGAGAGCGGCGGATACGTTCTGATGGGGCAGTATACCCTGACGAACGGCGTCAAGGTCAACGTCGAAATCACCGCAGACATGATCGGAAAGCAGGACTTTGCAGAGGCGGGGAACTATGCGGTCATCATCACCGACCCGTTGAGCGAAATGACGGCGGAAATTGAAGTCGAAGTCATCAACCAGCGCGTCGTCGGAACGTTCAGCTCCCTGGGCGTGAGCGGCTATGACGTTGACGACAGCCGCAACGCATCCGGCACCTGGAACGGGCATATGATGGTCGGTATGGACGCATTCTCCACCAACACCCTCAACATGACGGGCAAAAATACCGCAGAAGCGGCAGTGTTGCGGGATATGTCGAATTATATCGTCTATGAAGATGCCAAGGACGGCGTCGTCTACCAGAACACATACGACGAACAGGGGAAAGCGGTCGATACGCCCATTTCGCTGTGGCAGCTCGGATCGCGTTACCTCGTGTTGATCCGCCCGAACGGATATTCCGGCACAAAGGGTTACGGCGTGATCGACGGCGAACAGATCCCCATTTACAGGCAGGGCGACAAGATCACCTTCAAGGCAGGCATGCCCGCCTATAAGTTCATCGGCAATGCGGATAACACCGCAGGCTACTACATCGTCGAGGGCGTGCGCGAATCGGATATAACCTATTATTGCTACGAGGATAACGGCACGAGCAGCTTGTGGCAGCTGTACATCGAATACACCGATTTCACGGTCAGCGAATCGATCGAAATCGAGGCGGGTGCGGCACAGCCGATTGGCGCGGTGCGCGTCCCCGCGGATGCTACGACGGGTACGTTCACCTATCAGTCGTCCGATCCTTCCGTTGTCACCATCAACGAAGTCGGTACGATGATCGGCATGTCGACGGGCGAAGCCACGATCACGATTACGCTGTCGGGCGGCAAGGACGAAAACGGCGAAGATCGCGCTCCGATCACGAAGGAAGTCAAGGTTACGGTCGTACGCGGCGTCAGCAAGGTGGAAGGCTCGATCGAGGTTCGTCAGGGCGAGGAAGTCGACCTTTCGCAGTATTCCGTCGTCGTGACCTATACCGACGGCACGACGGAGGAAATCAGACTGAACGACGAGCGCGTCGTCATGGATCAGATCAACACCGACGAACTCGGTACGCTCACTTACAGGGTCTCGGTCACGATCAACGGCACCCCCGTGCGCGGCACGCTGACCGTCAACGTCGTTGCGGCGGGCGGATGCAGCTCCGCGGTCGGCGCGGCGTCGGCAGGCATCGCCGCGGCGGTATTGCTGGCGGCGGGCGCAATACTCTTTGTCCGTAAGAAAAAGTTAGGTTAACAGGATAGGATTGCAGCGGGTGTCTGCACTGGCGTGCGGGCGCCCGCTTTGCAAAATGCACGGAACGATACTCTTTTCAGCTATGTTTAAAATCACGGAAATTCAATGCGAATACAAAAATAACCCTATCGGGCTGGGGTGTACGGCTCCCCGCCTGATGTGGAAGCTATCCTCCGACCCTGCCGCGCAAACGGCATACAGGGTCATTGTCAGCGCTTCGCGTACCGCTGCCGAGCGCGGCGTAGGGGATTTATGGGATAGCGGCGTTGTGCGCTCCGCAACCGCGTTCTGCGCGGAATATGCGGGGAAAAAACTCTCTTCGCGCATGCAGTGCTGGTGGCGGGTCACCGTTTTTTCGGGCGATTCGTACGCGGAAAGCGAGGTCGGCTCTTTCGAAACGGGCTTGCTGTCCAGGAAGGATTGGAAGGGTACATGGGCGGCAATGCCCGCGCAGCGTTCGGGGGCAACGATGCTCCTGCGCCGCGAATTCGACTTGCCCTGCACCCCTGTCCGCGCGCGCGCTTATGTCTGCGGGATCGGGTTCCACGAACTGTTCATCAACGGGCAGAAGACCGGTACCGCCGTACTCAACCCTTCCCTGACCGACTATTCCCGCCGCGTGCCGTGCTGCGCTTACGACATTACCCCCTCCCTCCGAACCGGCAAAAATGTGTTGG